>Ga0065721_10049934_pt1 | contig 25242 bp, 21 predicted proteins | sample Mesricmetagenome_FD_59108 | JGI IMG/M metagenome (GOLD analysis project Ga0065721, IMG submission 59108) | Mesophilic microbial community from rice straw/compost enrichment Sample: eDNA_1 v2 (version 2) | ecosystem: Engineered > Solid waste > Grass > Composting > Bioreactor | place: USA: Davis... | reverse complement strand
TTTCGTATTTCCTCGGGAGCGGATCGCCGGGCGAGCCCGGCGGCGGCGCGAGCCGCGAGGGGAGGGGCGGCGCCGTGCGCCCGCCCGGAGAGATCGGAGGATCTGATGGTGAAGTATCTGTTCGGCGTCGCCGCCCTGGCGATCATGGCGGCGGGCCCGGCGCTCGCGGCGGAGGTCAAGCCGGCGGTCGTCTACGGCACCGGCGGCAAGTTCGACAAGTCCTTCAACGAGGCCGCCTACGCCGGCGCCGAGAAGTTCAAGGCCGAGACCGGCGTCGAATATCGCGACTTCGAGCCGACCAACGACACCCAGGGCGAGCAGGCCCTGCGCAACTTCGCCTCGCGCGGCTTCAACCCCGTCGTCGGCGTCTCCTTCGCCTGGACCTCGGCGATCGAGAAGGTCGCCAAGGAATTCCCCGAGACCAAGTTCTACCTGATCGATTCGGTGGTCGACCTGCCCAACGTCCGCTCGGTCGTCTTCAAGGAGGAGGAGGGCTCCTACCTCGTCGGCCTGATCGCCGGCATGAAGTCGGAGACCAAGAAGGTCGGCTTCGTCGGCGGCATGGACATTCCGCTGATCCGCCGCTTCGAATGCGGCTACTTCCAGGGCGCCAAGGCGGCCGGCGAGGTCGGCGTCTCCGGCTACATGACCGGCACCACCGATTCCGCCTGGAACGATCCGGTCCGCGGCGGCGAACTCGCCCAGGCCCAGTTCGACGCCGGTGCCGACGTCGTCTACGCCGCGGCCGGCGCCACCGGCCTCGGCGTGCTGCAGAAGGCGGCCGACATGGGCAAATATTCGATCGGCGTCGACAGCAACCAGAACTACCTGCATCCGGGCTCGGTGCTGACCTCGATGGTCAAGCGCGTCGACGTCGCCGTCTACAGCGCCTTCAAGGACGTCGCCGACGACAGGTTCGAGGCCGGCATGGCTTCGCTCGGCCTCGCCGACGGCGGTGTCGACTGGGCGCTCGACGAGCACAACGAGAAGCTGATCACCGCCGAGATCAAGGAAGCGGTCGAGAAGGCCAAGGCCGAGATCATCGACGGTTCCGTCGTCGTCCACGACTTCATGAAGGACAACGGTTGCCCGGTCGGCCCGTGACCGGGTCCTGAACAGGCGCCCGGGCCGGCCGCGGCCCGATCCGCGTCGCAGGACGGGCGCCCCCGCCCTTCGACGCGACGGTGGCCTCAAGGCCGCCGGGTTCCCCCAAGACCGCTCCCGGATGGAGACGCCATGACGTCGGCCGCCGCTCCTGCCATCGAACTCGTCGGCATCGACAAGCGGTTCGGCGCGGTCCACGCCAACAGGGACATCCACCTTTCGGTCGAGCGCGGCAGCATCCACGGCATCATCGGCGAGAACGGCGCCGGCAAGTCGACGCTGATGTCGATCCTCTACGGTTTCTACCAGGCCGACGCCGGCGACATCCTGATCGGTGGCCGCAAGGTCGCGATCGTCGACAGCCAGGCGGCGATCGCCGCCGGCATCGGCATGGTCCACCAGCATTTCATGCTGGTGGAGAATTTCACGGTTCTGGAGAACGTCATGCTCGGCGCCGAAGGCGGCGCGGTGCTGGCGAAGGGCGAGGCCGCGGCGAGGGCCGAACTGAAACGGCTCGAGGCCGACTACGCGCTCGAAGTCGACCCCGACGCCGTCGTCGAGGACCTGCCCGTCGGCCTGCAGCAGCGGGTCGAGATCCTCAAGGCCCTGTTCCGCGGCGCCGACATCCTGATCCTCGACGAGCCGACCGGCGTCCTCACCCCCGCCGAGGCCGACCATCTGTTCCGCATCCTCCGCGTGCTGAAGGCGCAGGGCAAGACCGTCATCCTCATCACCCACAAGCTGCGCGAGATCATGGCGATCACCGACGCCGTCTCGGTGATGCGCCGCGGCGAGATGGTGGCGACGCGGCGGACCGCGCAGACGACGGTGGAGGAACTCGCCGAACTGATGGTCGGCCGCCGGGTGCTGCTCAGGGTCGACAAGAAGCCGGCGGTGCCGGGCGACGTCGCGCTGTCGGTGAGGAGCCTCGTCGTCAAGGACGGGCGCGGCGTCACCATGGTCGACGACGTCTCCTTCGACGTCGCCGCCGGCGAGATCGTCGGCATCGCCGGCGTCGCCGGCAACGGCCAGTCGGAACTGCTCGAGGCGCTCGCCGGCATCCGCCGCGCCGCCTCCGGCGAGGTCTTCCTCTCCGGCGAGCCGATCGGGGTCTGCGGCACGGCCGATCCCGCCATGCTCCGGCGCCGCCGCCTCGCCCACGTGCCGGAGGATCGCCACCACATGGGACTGATCCTGCCCTTCGAGGAGAACGAGAACGCCATCCTCGGCTATCACGACGACCCGCGCCTCGCGCGCGGGCCGTTCCTCTCGCTCGACGCGGTGCGGGCCGACGCCCGCGAGAAGATCGAGAAATACGACATCCGCCCGCCGGACTGCCGGCTCAGAACCGCCAACTTCTCCGGCGGCAACCAGCAGAAGATCGTCGTCGCCCGCGAGATCGAGCGCGATCCCGACGTGCTCCTCGTCGGCCAGCCGACCCGGGGCGTCGACATCGGCGCCATCGAGTTCATCCACCGCCGCATCGTCGACATGCGCGACGCCGGCAAGGCGGTGCTGCTGGTCTCGGTCGAGCTCGACGAGATCCGCGCCCTCTCCGACCGCGTCCTCGTCATGTTCGCCGGCAGGATCGTCGGCGAGGCGAGCCCCGCGGCGAGCGAGCGCACGCTCGGCCTGATGATGGCCGGGATCGCCGCAGAGGAGACCGCGCCGTGAGCGCCCCCGCCGGCCGCCTGCCGCCCTTCGCCGACTACGTGGTGATGCCGCTGCTCAACCTCGTCGTCGCTTTCCTGATCTCCGGCCTCGTCGTGCTGTTCATCGGCGAGAGCCCGTGGGAGGCGATGACCACCATGCTCGACGGCGCCCTCGGCCGCGGCGAGGGCATCGGCTACACGCTCTATTACGCGACGAATTTCATCTTCACCGGCCTCTCTGTCGCCGTCGCCTTCCACTGCGGCCTGTTCAACATCGGCTCGGAGGGCCAGGCCTACGTCGGCGGCCTCGGCGTGGCGCTCGTCGCGCTCGCCCTCGGCGACGTGGCGCCCTGGTATCTGACGGCGCCGGTCGCGATCCTCGGCGCGGCGACCTTCGGCGCCGCCTGGGCGGCGATCCCGGCCTGGCTGCAGGCCAAGCGCGGCAGCCACGTCGTCATCACGACGATCATGTTCAACTTCATCGCTTCGGCGCTGATGGTCTACCTGCTCGCCAACGTATTGCGCCCGGCCGGGCGGATGTCGCCGGAGACCCGCACCTTCGCGGAAGGCGGCACCCTGCCCAAGCTCGGCTGGCTGCTCGACTGGTTCGGCCTCTCGATCGGTGCGGCGCCCTTCAACGTCTCCTTCCTGTTCGCGATCGCCGCCTGCGTCGCCGTATGGGCACTGATCTGGCGGACCCGGCTCGGCTACGAGATCCGCGCCACCGGCATCAGCCCGACGGCGGCGGTCTACGCCGGCATCCCCTACGTCAAGCTCGTCATGATCGCGATGCTGATCTCCGGCGCCCTCGCCGGGATGACGGCGCTCAACATCGTCATGGGCAACGCCAACCGCCTTCAGGTCGAGTTCGTCGGCGGCGCCGGCTTCGTCGGCATCGCGGTCTCGCTGATGGGCCGGTCCCATCCGGTCGGCATCGTCCTCGCCGCGCTGCTGTTCGGCGTGCTCTACCAGGGCGGCGCCGAACTCGCCTTCTGGATCCCGACGATCTCGCGCGACATGATCGTCGTCATCCAGGGCCTCGTCATCCTGTTCGCCGGCGCCCTCGAATTCATGTTCCGCCCGGCGCTGGTGCGCCTGTTCACCCGCTCCGCCCGGCCGGCCCGGCCGGCGGCGGCATGAGGGAGGCGCCGGTGGACCTCGTCCAGTTCCTCGGCCTCGTCGCCGACGCGGTGCCCTCGGCGATCCGACTGACGGTGCCGCTGCTGTTCGCCGCCCTCGCCGGCCTGTTCTCCGAGCGGTCCGGCATCTTCGACATCGGCCTCGAGGGCAAGATCCTCGCCTCGGCCTTCGCGGCGGCGGCGATCGCCCATGTCTCCGGCTCGCCCTGGGCCGGCCTCGCCGTCGGCATCGTCGTCTCGGTCACCCTCGCGCTCGTCCACGGCTTCGCCTCGATCACTCACCGCGGCAACCAGATCGTCTCCGGCGTCGCCATCAACTTCATCGCCTCCGGCCTCACCGCGACGCTGGCGATCGCCTGGTTCCAGCGCGGGCCGCAGACGCCGCAGCTGCCCGCCGCCGCCCGCTTCGGCGCGATCCATCTGCCGGGCGCGGAGGCGCTGCGCGACGTGCCGGTCGCCGGTTGGCTCTATGCGGACGTCCTCTCCGGCCATAACGCGCTGACCTATCTCGCCTTCCTCGCCGTGCCGGCCACCTGGTGGATCGTCTACCGCACCCGCTTCGGCCTGCGCCTTCGCGCCGTCGGCGAGAACCCGGCCGCTGTCGACACCGCCGGCATCTCGGTGACCTGGCTGCGCTACCGGGCGCTGATCTGCGCCGGCGTGCTCTGCGGCTTCTCGGGCGCCTATCTCTCGATCGCCCAGTCGTCCTCCTTCGTGAAGGACATGTCGGCCGGCAAGGGCTACATCGCCCTCGCCGCCCTGATCTTCGCCAAGTGGAAGCCGGTGCCGGTGATGGCGGCCTGCCTGCTGTTCGGCTTCCTCGACGCCATGGCGATCCGCCTCCAGGGCACGCCGCTGCCCCTCGTCGGCCGTGTTCCGGTCCAGGTCTTCCAGGCGCTGCCCTACATCCTCACCGTCGTGCTGCTCGCCGGCTTCATCGGCAAGGCGATTCCCCCGAAGGCCGGCGGCGTGCCCTATACCAAGGAGCGGTGACCATGGCTTCGGTGCCCATCAGAGCCGTGCTCTTCGACAAGGACGGCACGCTGCTCGACTTCCAGAAGACCTGGGGGCCGATGTTGCGGGTCGCGGCCGATCTCGCCGCCCGCGGCGACCGCGAGCTCGCCCGGCGGCTGCTCGTCGTCGGCGGCATGGACCCGGACAGCGGCATCACCGCCGCCGACAGCGTGCTCGCCGCCGGCAACACCGCCGAGATCGCCCTGCGCTGGATCGAGGAGGGCAGCCCCGTCGATTTCGACAGCCTCGTCGAGGAACTCGACGGCGTCTTCACCGGGGCGGTCGGCGAGGCGGTTGTCGTCACCGACCTCCTCGCCTTCTTCTCGCGCCTGAAGGCGCGGGGCCTCGCCACCGGCATCGCCAGTTCCGACAGCGAGACCGCGATCCGCCTGCTGATCGCCCGCTTCGGCATGGAGGAGGTGGTCGACTTCGTCGCCGGCTACGACAGCGGCCACGGCGTCAAGCCGCAGGCCGGCATGCTGCTCGCCTTCGCCGAGGCCGTCGGCGTCTCGCCCGCCGAGGTGGCGATGGTCGGCGACAACCTCCACGACATGGCGATGGCCGCCGCCGCCGGCGCCGGCGCCCGCTTCGGCGTCCTCACCGGCACCGGCACCCGCGAGACCCTCGCCGCCATGAGCGACGCCTGCCTCGCCAGCATCGAGGAGCTGGAAGGGATACTGTTCGCCGAGGCGGGGTGAGTGGACGACCGGGATCGCCGGCGCCCTATTCCCGCGCCAGCACCGCCGTCGCCCGGGCCGTCGCCGAGGCGCGGTTCTCGACGCCGAGCTTGGCGAAGACCTGTTCGAGGTGCTTGTTCACGGTGCGCGGGCTGAGGCCGAGGATCTCGCCGACGTCGCGGTTCGACTTGCCCCGCGCCACCCAGAGCAGCACCTCCGCCTCCCGCGCGGTGACGCCGAAGGCCTTGCGCAGCTTGTCCTCGGGCTTGTCGGCATCCGCCGCGGTCAGGCGGAACAGGATCTCGTCGTCGCCGCTCCTGCCGACGAAGGTGATGACGACGCCCTCGCCGTCCGGGGTGGTGAGGCGGGCCTCTGCGGCGGCGGCGGCGGCCGGATCGGCGCCGGCGCGGATCCAGCCGGCGATCGGCTCCGGCAGCACCGAGATCTCGTCCGACCGCGGCAGGATCGCCGACAGCAGCCGGCTCGCCTGCGGCGTCGACCAGACGAGCTCGGCGCGTCCGTTGGCGGCCAGCAGGTAGCGCCCGGCGCTGTCGAGGGCGGCCCGCGCGCTCTGGGCGCTGCGGGCGTTGGCGAGGTGGACGCGGATGCGGGCGAAGAGCTCGTCGAGCACGATCGGCTTCGTCACGTAGTCGACGCCGCCGGCCTCCAGACCACGCACGATGTGCTCGGTCTCCGACAGGCCGGTCATGAAGATCACCGGCACGTGGGCGAGCGCGCTCGACGCCTTGAGCCGGCGGCAGGTCTCGAAGCCGTCCATGCCCGGCATCACCGCGTCCATCAGCACGACGTCGGGCGTCATCTTCTCGACGAGGGCGAGGGCCTGCACGCCCCCGGTCGCCACCAGCACGGTCGAGCCGGCGTCCTCGAGGGCGTCGGTGAGGAAACTGAGGGTCTCCGGGGAATCGTCGACGACCAGCACGATGTCGCGGGTCTTCTGGGGCTCAGCCATGGCCGCTCTCCTCCGCGGTGCCGCCGTCCGGCCCGAGCAGCGCCGCAAGGCCGGGCATGTCGAAGGCGGCGAGCCGGGTGCGCGCCGCCGTAACGAAACCGGCCGCGCCTCCTGCCGCCTCGATCGCGGCGAGCTTGGCCTCGAGGCCGCGGACGTAGCCGATACCGGCGAGACGGGAAAGTTCCGCCCGATCCGCGGCGGAAAGGTGGGCCGCGCCGGAAAGGCTGGCGGCGTCCGAAAGGCCGGCCCAGCCGGAAGGGCCGTCGCCGGTGGAAAGGCTCGGCGCGACGGGCGCCGGTTCCACCCTTGTCGCGGGGGAGGGCGCGGCCGCCGCTCCGGTCTCCGCCGCCGCGGTCGCACGCTCCGGCGTCGCCGGTTCGCGAGTCTCCAGCACCTCCGTTCCGGTGTCCTCCGGATCCGTGCTTCCGGCCTCGCCGGCGACGATCCAGTCGAGCTTCAGGTGCTGGCCGATCTTGTCGAGCAGGCCGTCGAGGTCGAAGGGCTTGGCCATCAGGTCGTCGTGCAGGGCGTCGGCGTCGCCGGCCGGGCCGAGCTGGCCGTCGCCGAGGTTGGCCGAGACCATGATGATGGTCGCCCGGTCGTGGCCGGACCGGCGCAGCGCCCGGGCGAGGTCCCAGCCGTTCATGCCGGGCATGGCGATGTCGAGCAGGAAGAGGTCCGGCCGCGAGCCGGCGACGAGGTCGAGGCATTCGGCGGCGCTTTCGGCCGTGAACACCGTGAAGCCGAGCGGGCGCAGGATCTCCGCCATCAGGTCGCGGTGGGCGCCGTCGTCGTCGACCGCGACGACACTGCGCCGCGCTCCGCGATAGCCGCCGATCCGCCGCGCCACCACCGCCGCACCCGGCTCGCGCACCGCCGTCAGCATCAGCCGCACGGTGAAGCGGCTGCCGACGCCCGGGGTGCTCTCGACCCGGATGTCGCCGCCCATCAGGTCGGCGAGCAGCTTGGTGATGGTGAGGCCGAGGCCGAGGCCGGGCGGCGCCTGGCCGACCCGCGGCGCGATGCGCTCGAACGGCTCGAAGATGCGGCCGATATCCTCCGCCGCGATGCCGACGCCGCTGTCCTCCACCGTGACGGTGGCGATCTGGTTGCGGTAGCCGACGGCGAGGCGGACCCGGCCGGCCGCCGTGAACTTGATGGCGTTGGTGATGAGGTTGATCAGGATCTGCCTGAGCCGCTTCTCGTCGGTGCGCACCACCGCCGGCAGGTGCGGCGAACATTCGAAGACGAAGGCGAGTCCCTTGGCCTCCGCCTGGAGGCGGAACATGTCGACGATCTGGGCGAGGAAATCGTGGATGCGGACCTCGCCGCGCTGCAGCTGCAGCCGCCCGGCCTCGATGCGGGAGACGTCGAGCAGCCCGTCGATCAGGCCGGAGAGATGCTCGGCGCTGCGCTTGATCACCTTGATGCCGCCCTGGCGCGCCGGCGGGATGGCGCGGTCGCGTTCGAGGATCTGGGCGTAGCCGAGCACGGCGTTGAGCGGGGTGCGCAATTCGTGGGAAAGGCCGACGACGTAGCGGCTCTTGGCCCGGTTCGCCGCCTCGGCCGCCTCTTTCGCCTTCTGGAGCTGTGCGTCGGTGCGCTTGTGCGCCTCGATCTCGGCGAGCAGCGCCGCGTTCTGGCGGGCCGATTCCTCCTGCGCCACCCGCCGGCTCTCGTGGGCGAGCACGAAGAACCAGGCGGTGATGCCGGCGACGATCAGCAGGGTGAAGAAGGCCCCCCACAGCGCCGGCCCGATGATCGGCCCGTTGACCGTGCCACCCGCCGTCGACTGCAGGTAGATGAAGGCGAGGATGGTGCCGATCGCGGCGGTGAGCAGGGCGAGGATGCCGAGATAGCTGCCGAGCCGGGTCCGGCTGCGGGCCATCAGCCAGTCGGGCAGCACCTTGCCGACCGCCTCGCCGATCTGCGCCTCGAAGCGGGCTTTCGGCTTGCAGAGGTCGTGGCAGCGGGCGTCGAGGGTGCAGCAGAGCGAGCAGATCGGCGCCGAATAGGCCGGGCAGAAGGCCATGTCCTCCGGCTCGAATTCGAGCTGGCAGACCCGGCATTCCATCGAGGCGCGCAGCTTCCAGTTCGCCCGCGGCTTGCGGGCGAGATAGGTGCGCCCGCCGGTGGCCCAGGCGATCGCCGGGGCGGCGACCAGCGACACACCGAGGGCGACGAAGGGGGCGAGCGCCTCGGCGATCGCGCCGAGCCAGCCGGCGTGGGCGATCAGCGCCACGAGCGTCGCCGCCGCCATCGCGCCGACGCCGACCGGGTTGACGTCGGGCAGATGGGCGCGCTTGAACTCGATGCCCGGCGGCGACAGGCCGAGCGGCTTGTTGATGGCGAGATCGGCGGTCAGTGTGCCGAGCCAGGCGACGGCGACGATGGCGAAGAGGCCGAGCGTCGCCTCCAGCGTCTCGTAGATGCCGAGTTCCATCAGCAGGAGCGCGATGGCGACGTTGAACACCAGCCACACCACCCGGCCCGGATGGCTGTGGGTCAGGCGCGAGAAGAAGTTCGACCAGGCGAGAGAGCCCGCGTAGGCGTTCATCACGTTGATCTTGAGCTGGGAGACGATGACGAGCACCGCCGTCACCGCCAGCACCACCGCCTCGGACGGGAAGACGTAGCCGAAGGCGACCTTGTACATGTAGGCCGGCTCGTCGGCGTGGTCCTGGACGATGCCGTGGTTGACCGCGAGCACCGCGAGGAACGAGCCGAACAGCAGCTTCGGCGCCCCGAGCACCACCCAGCCCGGCCCCGCCGCGATCAGCGCCCGCCGCCACGCCGGCTCCGGCCTGCCCTCGCGCGCCGGCAGGAAGCGCAGGATGTCGACCTGCTCGCCGATCTGCGGCATCAGCGCGAGGATCACCGAGGCGGCGACGCCGAAGCGCAGGATGTCGAATTCGGTGCCGCGGTCGCCGGTGGCGATGCCGCGCATGCCGGCGAAATCGAGCCAGGCGGCGACCGAGGGCCAGTCCTTCCAGAGGATGAAGGCGACGGGCAGGAGGTTGAGAAAGATCCACAGCGGCTGGGTGGCGAGCTGGAACCGGCTGATCCAGGTGACGCCGTAGGTGACGAGCGGGATCACCGCCACCGAGGACAGGATGTAGCCGAGCCACAGAGGCACGCCGAAGCAGAGCTCCAGCGCCGCCGACATGATCGAGGCCTCGATCGCGAACAGGATGAAGGTGAAGGTGGCGTAGATCAGCGAGGTGATGGTCGAGCCGATGTAGCCGAAGCCGCCGCCGCGGGTCAGAAGGTCGATGTCGACGCCGTAGCGCGCCGCGTAGCGGCTGATCGGCAGGGCGGTGACGTAGAGGATGACGCTGACGACGAGGATGGCCGAGACGGCGTTGGTGAAGCCGTAGGAGAGGGTGATCGCCCCCCCGATCGCCTCCAGCGCCAGAAACGAGATGGCGCCGATCGCGGTCTGAGCTACTCTGCCGGCAGACCAGCGCCGAGCGCTCTTCGCGGTGAAGCGCAGGGCGTAGTCTTCCAGCGTCTGGTCCGCGACCCACCTGTTGTATTCCCGGCGTACGGGAAGAATCCGCTGCCTGCCTGCCATCGCCCGAAACGCTCCGCTCCGCGCCGTCAGGCATGCAAGAATTCAGCCGGAAAGGCCAGCGGGGAATGGGGAGGGGTGGTGGTCGCTCCGGTCTGTGGGCTGTCGCACCGCCCGGCCCCCTCCCTGTCCCTCCCCCGGCGAGCGGGAGAGGGGACGATGGAGGCGCGGTCGGATGGGACCGTCGACTTCTCGCCGTAACGTGAGTTCGCTTTGCGAATGCCGTCGCAATCCTGCGTCCCCTCTCCCGCTTGCCGGGGGAGGGACAGGGAGGGGGCGCGGAAGGCGCCTCTCGTGCCGCCGCGCAAGAGAGTCTCACCCCGCCTCCGCCAGCAGCCGCCCCTCCCGGTCGAACACCGCGACGTCCACCCGCACGTCCGCCCGCCCCACCGCCGCCGCCGCCACCCTCTGCGCCCGTGCCGCGATCTCCGCGGCGAGCGGCACGTCCTCCGCCTGCGCCAGCCGCAGCACCTCCAGCGCCGTGTTGGCGCCGAGCACGCGGGAGGCCAACTCCTCCGCCCCGCCCGCCGCCCGCCATGCCTCCGCGAGCCGTGAAAAATCCACCTCGCCGCGCTTGGAGTGCAGGTCGAGGCGGCCCTGGGCGAGCTTGGTCATCTTGGCGAAGCCGCCGGCCACCGTGACGCGGGGCACCGGGTGTTTCGCGATGTATTTCAGCATGCCGCCGGCGAAGTCGCCCATGTCGATCAGCGCCTGCTCGGGCAGGCCGTGGAGCGCGCGCACGGCGGCTTCCGAGGTCGAGCCGGTGGCGCCGGCGACGTGGGCAAGGCCGGCGGCGCGGGCGATGTCGATGCCGCGGTGGATCGAGGCGATCCAGGCGGCGCAGGAATAGGGCACCACGATGCCGGTGGTGCCGAGGATCGACAGCCCGCCGACGATGCCGAGCCGGCCGTTGAGCGTGCGCTCGGCGATCCTCTCGCCGTTCTCGACGCCGATCTCGACGACGACGTCGCCGACCCGGCCGGCCGCCGCCGCCACCTCGGCCACCGCCGCGGCGATCATCCTGCGCGGCACCGGGTTGATCGCCGGCTCGCCGACGGCGAGCGGCAGGCCCGGCAGCGTCACCGTGCCGACCCCGGGCCCGGCCCGGAAGATCACGCCCGCCCCGAGCGGCGCTTCGCGAACGGTCGAGACGATCAGTGCGCCGTGGGTGACGTCGGGATCGTCGCCGGCGTCCTTGACGATGCCGGCGCGGGCGAAGTCCGGCCCGGATTCGGCGAGCGCCAGCGCGAAGGCCGGCCGCTGGCCGCCGGGCAGGGTGACGGCGACGGGATCGTCCTGGGGAAGGCCGAAGAGCCGCTGCACCGCCGCCTTGGTGGCGGCGGCGGCGCAGGTGCCGGTGGTCCAGCCGCGGCGGAGCGTGCCGGGGTCCGGCGGGGCGTCGTCGATGTCGGAATGGCCTTCGCTCACCGCGCGATCTCCCAGAGCCGGTCGAGGTCGACATGGGCGGCGAGATGGGCGGAGAGCGCGTCAAGCGCCGCCTCGACCCTCGCCTCGTAATTGAGGTCGCTTCCCGAAAGGCCGAGGCGCGCCAGCAGGGCGCCGCGCTGGGCGTCGTCGGAAAAGAGGCCGTGCAGATAGGTGCCGGCGACGAGGCCGTCGGCGGAGCGGGCGCCGTCGAACCGGCCGGCGCCGCCGTCGTCGAGCCGGGCGAAGGGGCGGGAGCAGTCCGGCCCCGCGGTGCGCCCGACGTGCATCTCGTAGCCGGAAAGGCTCGCCCCGTCGGCGACGCTCCTCCCCGTCACGGCAACGAGGCTCTTGTCGCCGGTGAGTTCGGTTTCGACGTCGAGGTGGCCGAGGCCGTCGCAGGACCGCGCCGGCCCCTCGATGCCGAGCGGGTCGCTGACCCGGCGGCCGAGCATCTGGAACCCGCCGCAGAGGCCGAGGATCGCCCCGCCGCGGCGGCGGTGGACGGCGAGGTCGTGGTGAAAGCCCGCCGCCGTCAGCACGTCGAGGTCGGAAAGGGTCGCCTTGGAGCCGGGCAGAATCACGAGCCGCGCCTCGGGCGGGATCGTCTCGCCTGGACGAACCGCGACCAGCCGCAGCCCCGGCTCGGCGGCGAGCGGGTCGAGGTCGTCGAAATTGGCGATCGAGGGCAGCACGATCACGGCGACCACGGCCGCCGCGCCGTCCTTCTCGCCCTGGATCAGACCGTTGCGGCCGAGGCCCATGCCGTCCTCGGCCGGAAGGTCGGCGGCGGCGGCAAGATGCGGCACGAGGCCGAGCGCCGGCCAGCCGGTGCGGCTTTCGATGAACTCCATGCCGGTCGCGAACAGCGCCGGATCGCCGCGGAAGCGGTTGACGACGAAGCCGGCGATCATCGCCGCGTCCTTTGGGTCGATCACCGCCTTGGTGCCGACGATCTGGGCGATGACGCCGCCACGGTCGATGTCGCCGACGAGGATCACCGGCACGTCTGCGGCCCGCGCAAAACCCATGTTGGCGATGTCGTTGGCCCTGAGGTTGACCTCCGAGGCGCTGCCCGCCCCCTCGACCAGCACAAGGTCGGCCTCGGCCCGGAGCCGGGCGAAGCTCTCGTGCACCGCGCCGGCGAGCCTCGGCTTCCAGCTCTGGTAGTCGCGCGCCGCGGCGTTGCCGGCGATCCTGCCGCGCACCACCACCTGGGCACCGACGAGGCTCTGCGGCTTGAGGAGCACCGGGTTCATGTCGACGGTAGCAAGCGTGCGGGCGGCGCGTGCCTGCAGCGCCTGGGCGCGCCCGATCTCGCCGCCGTCGGCGGTCACGGCGGCGTTGTTCGACATGTTCTGCGGCTTGAACGGGCGCACCCTCAGCCCGCGGTCGGCGAAGGCGCGGGCGAGGCCGGCAACGATCAGCGACTTGCCGACGTCCGACCCCGTCCCCTGGATCATCAGCGCCCGTGCCGTCATGTCCCGCTCCGCGTCTTCCGCCGCCCGCTTCCCCGCCCGGCCGACCGGCCTTCTACCACGTCCGCGCCCCGCAATCCCGGCTTGAAAGCATCGCCGGCCTCGCCGATATCTGGCCCGCCGAAGCGTCGGCGGGGCGGCGACATCCGCGCGCCGCCGATGCGGTCTGGAACGAGAAGACGGGTAGAACGCCATGACGACGATCGAGGACACCACCAGCGAGACCCTGAGCTTCGAGGCGGAGGTCTCCCGGCTTTTGCACCTCATGGTGCATTCGGTCTATTCGAACAAGGACATCTTCCTGCGCGAGCTGATCTCCAACGCGGCCGACGCCTGCGAGAAGCTGCGCTATCTCGGCCTCTCCGAGCCGGGCCTGCTCGCCGGCCACGACGGTTTCCGCATCACGGTGGCGGCCGACCCGGAGGCGAAGACGCTCACGATCGCCGACAACGGCATCGGCATGAGCCGCGACGAGATGAAGGACAATCTCGGCACCATCGCCCGCTCCGGCACAAAGGCCTTTCTCGACGGCCTTTCGGAGAAGAAGGACGGACAGGCCCTGATCGGCCAGTTCGGCGTCGGCTTCTATTCCGCCTTCATGGTGGCGAAGCGGGTGCGCGTCGTCAGCCGCCGCGCCGGCGCCGACGTCGCCCACGAGTGGGTCTCCGACGGCAAGGGCACCTACGAGATCCACACGGTGTCGCCCGAGCACATGCCCCCGGTCGGCACCCGCGTCACCCTCGAACTCGACGACGACGCCGCGACCTACGCCGACGCGGCGAGCGTGGAGCGCATCGTGCGCGAATACTCCGCCCACGTGCCGGTGCCGATCGTGCTCGCCGTCGCCGGAGAGGAGGAGACCCGCCAGCTCGCCGACGGCGCCGCCCTCTGGGTCAAGCCGAAGAGCGCCGTCACCGCCGAGGAATACAAGGAATTCTACGGTCACGTCGGCGGCATGTGGGACGAGCCGGCGCTCACCGTCCACTATCGCGCGGAAGGCCGGCACGAATATTCGGTGCTGCTGTTCGTGCCGTCGATGAAGCCCTTCGACCTGTTCGAGCCCGAGCGCCGGGGCCGGGTCAAGCTCTACGTCCGCCGCGTCTTCATCGCCGACGACGCCGAGGTGCTGCCTCCCTGGCTGCGCTTCGTACGCGGCGTCGTCGACAGCGAGGACCTGCCGCTCAACCTCTCCCGCGAGATGCTGCAGCAGAACCCGGTTCTGGAGGCGATCGCCAAGGGCGTCACCGGCCGGGTGCTGTCGGAACTGGCGAAGCTCGCCGAGAAGGACGCCGATGCCTTCGTCAAGGTCTGGGAGGCCTTCGGCGCGGTGCTGAAGGAGGGCCTCTACGAGGCGCCGGAGCGCCGCGACGACCTCTTCAAGCTCGCCCGCTTCCGCTCCACCTCGGGCGAAGGCTGGCGCACGCTCGCCGACTATGTCGCGAGCCTGAAAGAGAACCAGACCGCGATCTACTACGCCCTCGGCGAAAGCCGCGAGGCGGTGCTGGCGAGCCCGCAGCTCGAGGGCTTCCGCGCCCGCGGCCTCGAGGTGCTGATCCTGACCGACCCGGTCGACGGCTTCTGGGTGCGCACCGCGCTGGGCTACGACGGCAAGCCGTTCCGCTCGGTGACCCAGGGCAGCGCCGACCTCGACGCCATCCCGTTGCCCGAGGGCGCGGACGAGGAGGCCCCGGCCGAGGAGAACAAGGCCGACGTCGCCGCTTTCGCGCTGGCGCTCAAGTCCGCGCTCGGCGAGGCCGTCGCCGAGGTCCGGCCATCCTCGCGCCTCGCCACCAGCGCCGTCTGCCTCGTCGCCCCGGACTTCGCCCTCGACCGGCGCATGGAGAAGCTGATGGCCCGCGGCGAGGAACGGTCCTTCACGGCGCCGATCCTGGAGATCAACCCGCGCCACGCCCTGATCCGCCGCCTCGCCGGTCTGTCGGGTGACACGGAGGCGGTGGCGGACGCCGCCCACCTGCTCTACGGCCAGGCCCGCATCCTCGACGGCGAGGCTCCGGACAACCCGGCCGACTTCGCGGCGAGATTGGACCGGCTGATGGAAAAGGCGCTCGGCTGAGGTTCCGACGTGGAGGAGGCGGGCGTAGGGTGGCCGCCTTTTCTTCAGGGGAGGGGCATCGCTGACGTGGATGTCCGCGGAGAGGCCGCACCCCCTCATCCGGCCCTGCAGGCCACCTTCTCCCCGCTGGGGAGAAGATTGGAGCGCGCCGCAGCGACGGTGGTCTTCGGCAACTCCGAACGATCCGCGATCTCCCTTCTTCTCCCCTCTGGGGAGAAGGTGGCCTGCAGGGCCGGATGAGGGGGCGGCCTCTCGTCAAGCCGCAGGGCCGGAGGAGAACGCGCCGTCTCGGCAAACCGGGCGCGGCGCGGCCTCAGCTCGACGGCAGCTTCACCGTCGCGGCGCCGACGATCGGGCCGATGTGGCGGCCGGTGTGGCTCTGGAGCAGGACGGCGCAGCCGTCGGCGTCCTCGTGCTGGAGGTCGCCGAGCGGAAATTCGATGGTCATCGGCTCGCCCGACCACATGCCGATCGGCTGCAGCCGGCGCACGATGTTGGTGTAGGTGACCTCGCGCCCCTTGTTCTCGCCGCGGGCGATCTCAACAACCGCCGCCTTGCGGTAGGTGACGAGCCAGATCGTCGGGTCGTCGCCGTGCAGGGCGGTGCCGGCCGGGATGCGGATGATCAGCCGGTCGCCGGCGACGACCGCCTCGACGTCGACCGACAGGGCTCCGGTCTCGCCGCCGAGCGCCTTCACCTGCTGGCGGATCGCCGCCTCCTTGCTGCCGACGACGTGGACGCGGCCGTTGATCACCGCCTGGGGCGTGTAGACCGCGTTGTCGCCGCGGCTCGCCGCATAGTCGCGCTGGCGGGCCGAGTTGATCGTGCTCGCGAAGGTATCGCGCCAGCCGAGATAGTCCCAGTAGTCGACCGCGTAGCTGAGGGCGAGCAGGTCGGGATCCTCGGCGAGGCGGCCGAGCACCGCGTCGGCCGGCGGACAGGACGAGCAGCCCTGGCTGGTGAAGAGCTCGACCACGGCCTTGGGCTCGCCGGCGACGGCATGCCCACCGGCGAGGCCCGTGGCGAGCACGGTGGCGGTGACGAGGGCGTGGCGGGGGCGGAAGGCGAAGGTCATCGGGGTCTCGTTGCGGTGAGGACGAGACAATAGGAAAAGCGCGCTCACGGCGCGAGTCACTTAAGGGTGAGGGCCGCGCGATCCGCCGATGCGGGCAGGGGCGATCGCCACCGGGGGCCGTCCTCTCGTCCGCGTCCGGCGGGGCGGGCTGGCTGTGCCGCGGGCGAAAAGGGCGATCCGGCGGCCCCGCGCCGCAGCGGCCGGTCAGCGCCGCCGCTTCAGGGCGGTGACGTCGATCTCGACCTTCATCGCCTCCTCGATCAGCCCGGCGACGATCATCGTCGCCGCCGGCCGGATCTCGCCGAAGACGCGGCCGAGCTCGGAAAACACCGCCGGAACGTCGGCGCGGTCGGCGACGACGTAGCGGGCGCGCACGACGTCGGCCATCGAGAAGCCGGCCTCGCCGAGCACCGCGGCGATGGTGGCGAGCGCGTTGCGGGTCTGGACGCCGACGTCCTCCGGCAGCGTCATCGCCGCATAGTCGTAGCCGGTGGTGCCGGAGACGAAGCACCAGTCGCCGTCGACGACGGCGCGGGAATAGCCGGCGGTCTTCTCGAAGGGCGAGCCGGAGGAGATCAGGCGGCGGGTGGCGGGGTCGATGGCGCTCATTGAGGGATTCCAACGATCTGATGTCGGCCCGTAGGGCGGGGCCCGTCGCGCCCGCACCCGGCCACGGCTGTCCGGTTCAGCCGGCGGGACTGTTCACCGAGAGGGTGCCATACCGCTGACGTTTCAGAACGAACGAAGGGCGACCGGACATAGTCCGTCGCCGTCGTCCCGGCTTTTCCCTCGTCCTTCGAGACAGTCGCTGCGCTCCTTCCTCAGGATGAGGGAAAAGGTCAAGCCGCTGCGATGACAAGGGAAATTCCCGAAGGCCTCATCCTGAGGAGGGCGCGGCAGCGCCCGTCTCGAAGGACGAGGCCGGGTGCTCCGACCTCGGACGTCCGCCGGACGGACAGCGGTGCACCCGGCGCATGCGCCGAAGCTCCCCCCACGGTCAAGCCCAGGGGCGGGTCTCGGCGAGGGTCGTCTCGAAGCTGGCGATCGCCGCTTCCTTCTCCAGCGTCAGTCCGATGTCGTCGAGGCCGTTCATCAGGCAGTGCTTCTTGAACGGATCGATCTCGAAGCCGATCTCGCCGCCGTCCGGCCCGCGGATGGTCTGGCTCTCGAGGTCGACGGTGAGCGTCGCGTTGGAGCCGCGCTCGGCGTCGTCCATCAGCAGCTTCAGCTGCTCGGGCGTGACGACGATCGGCAGGATGCCGTTCTTGAAGCAGTTGTTGTAGAAGATGTCGGCGAAGGACGTCGAGATCACGCAGCGGATGCCGAAGTCGAGCAGGGCCCAGGGGGCGTGCTCGCGCGAGGAGCCGCAGCCGAAGTTGTCGCCGGCGACGAGGATCTGCGCGCCCCGGTAGGACGGCTTGTTGAGGACGAAATCGGGATTCTCCGAACCGTCGTCCTTGTAGCGCATCTCCGAGAACAGGCCCGTGCCGAGGCCGGTGCGCTTGATCGTCTTCAGATACTGCTTCGGTATGATCATGTCGGTGTCGATGTTGATGATCGGCAGCGGCGCCGCGACACCGGTGAGAGTGGTGAACTTTTCCATCGTCGTCCGTCTTCAGCCGTGAACGCTCGGCGCCTCGCGCGCCTTTTCGCCCCGGGTATCGCCCAAACCGGGCGCCGGGGCAAGAACCGCCGCCGCGAAACTCCCCTTCCGCGGCGGGCGGGCGGGCCATGCTCAGGCGGCGACGCGGGCCGGATCGCCCTCGAGCCCGGTCGTCTCGTCGACGCCGAGCATCAGGTTGAGGTTCTGCACCGCCGCCCCCGAGGCGCCCTTGCCGAGATTGTCGTAGACCGCGACCAGCAGCGCCTGCGCCCGCATGTCGTTGCCGAAGACGTGGAGTCTCAGGGCGTTGGTGCCGTTGAGGACGCGCGGGTCGAGCTCGGGCATCCGGTCGACCTCCTGCAGCGGGGCGACCTCGACGAAGGGCCGGCCGGCGTAGCGGTCGGCGAGCACGGCGTGGAGGTCGGAGGCGGTCACCGTGCCCGGCAGGCTCCACAGCTGCAGCGGCACGAAGGTCAGCATCCCCTGCGCGAAGTTGCCGACGGCCGGCTGGAACAGCGGGTCGTGGTCGAGCTTGGCGTAGGTCTTCATCTCCGGCAGGTGCTTGTGGTTGAGCCGCAGCGCATAGGGCAGGAACGGCGCCGGGTCGTTCGCCGCCTCGTAGTCCTCGATCATCTTGCGCCCGCCGCCGGAATAGCCGGAGATCGCGTTGTAGGTCAGCGGCAGGTCGGACGGCAGGAGGCTCGCCTCGATCAGCGGGCGGATCGTGGCGATGAGGCCGTGCGGGTAGCAGCCGGGGTTGGCGACGCGGCGGGCGGCGGCGATCGCCTCGGCGTGGCCGGGCGCCATCTCGGCGAAGCCGTAGACCCAGTCGGGATCGGTGCGGTAGGCGGTCGAGGCGTCGATGATCCGCGTCTCGGGATTGTCGACGAGGGCGACCGCCTCGCGGGCGGCGTCGTCCGGCAGACAGAGGATGGCGACGTCCGCGGCGTTGAGCATGCGTGCCCGCGCCGCCGGATCCTTGCGCTCGGCGGCCTCGATCGAGAGCAGCTCGATGTCGCGCCGGCCCTCGAGCCGCTGGCGGATCTGCAGTCCCGTCGTTCCCGCTTCGCCGTCGATGAAGATCTTGTGCATGGGTGTCCTGTCCTCCCGCCTCGCGCCCTGCGGACCCGGGCCCGCGGCGCGACAAAGGCCCGCCGAGCGCCATCGCGAGCCGTCCGGAATGTCGTGGGTGGGCCGGATGGAACGGGCGGACACCGGACAACCGCGCCGGTGCGCTCCCTGTTCCGCGTCGGCCGGGGGTATAGCATCGCCGCGTGACGTTTGTCATGCGATGCCTCGATTTCGCCGCGATCGGGCGCGGCGGCGGCGTCAGCCGGCCTCGGCCTCGATCGCTTCCATGTCCTCGTCCGAGAGGCCGAAATGGTGGCCGATCTCGTGGATCAGGACATGGGCGACGACGTCGCCGAGGCTTTCCTCGTGTTCGGCCCAGTAGTCGAGGATCGGCCGGCGGTAGAGCCAGACCCGGTTCGGCATCCGCCCGGTCAGCGACGTCGCCGCGTCGTGGGCGAGGCCGACGCCGACGAACAGGCCCATCAACTCGAACGGGTCCTCGATCTCGAGGTCGTCGAGCACCTCGTCTTCGCCGAAGTCGGCGACGCGGAACTCGATGTCGCCGACGAGGCGGCGGAAGTCGCCGGGAAGGAGGTCGAAGGCGCGGCGGGCCAGGGTCTCGAAGTCCTCGAGACCGGGCGCCGTGCGCTCGTACCAGTCGCCGCGCGCAGTTGCCGCCATCACCGCCTCCTCCTCACCGAACGGTCCCGTCCGGCGACTATGTTGGTTTTTCACAGCTTTGTGCAAGGCCGACGCGCCAAGGCTTGCGCGGCGCCGCAAAGCCCCGTCACTATCGGCGGACACCGTCCGGGCCGGCCGGCGGAGAATCGCCGGATCGGCCGACGGGCGGGGCGGGCGTGCCGACGAGGAGGGGGCGACATGCCGAGACTGTTCACCGCGGTGGAGATGCCCGCGGACGTCGCCTTCCGGCTGTCGCTGCTCAAGGGCGGCCTGCCCGGGGCGCGCTGGATCGACCCGGAGAACTACCACCTCACCCTGCGCTTCATCGGCGACATCGACGACCGCACCGCCGACGAGGTCGCCGACGCCCTCGACCGGGTCCAGCGCCGCCCCTTCACCCTGACGATCTCCGGCCTCGACGCCTTCTCCGGGCGCACGCCGCATTCGCTCTTCGCCCGGGTCGAGCCGACGCCGTCGCTGGTCGAACTGCAGGGCGAGCACGAGCGCATCATGCAGCGGCTCGGGCTGAAGCCCGATCCGCGCAAGTTCATGCCCCACGTCACCCTGGCGCGCCTGCGCGGCACCTCGTCCGCCGAGGTCGCGATGTGGCTGGCGATGCGCGGCGACTTCCGCCTGCCGCCGATCGAGGTGTCTCGCTTCGTGCTCTACTCCTCGCGGGCGAGCGTCGGCGGCGGCCCCTATCTCGTCGAGGAAGCCTACCCGCTCGCCGCCTGAAGCCGGGCGAGGAAGGCCGCCGCGCCGCGCCGGCAGATCTCGGCCACGACGGCAAAGTCGCGCGCCTCGCCGTAGTAGGGGTCGGGCACGTCGAGACCTTCGCCGAGCAGCTCCTGCCGGAAGAGCCCGATCCGGGCCGCTCCGGCGCCGCGGGCGAGACGCGTGACATCCGTCACGTTCGCGCGGTCCATGCCGAGCACCAGGTCGAAGCGGGCGAAGTCGTCGCGGCGGACCTGCCGGGCGCGCAGGCCGGAAATGTCGACGCCGCGATCGGCAGCGGCGCGGATCGCCCGTGGATCGGGCGGATCGCCGGCATGCCAGCCGCCGGTGCCGGCCGAATCGATCAGGAGCTCGCCAGCGAGCCCGGCGTCGGCGAGTTGCCGGCGCAGGAAACCCTCGGCGAGCGGCGAACGGCAGATGTTGCCGAGGCAGACGAGCAGGACGGAGCGGGGACGGGCGGGATCGCAAGCGGCGGTCGTGGTGGGCATGGCGGCTCCGGCTCGGGGAACACGAAGGGCTTGTGGATGTTCTTCGAGATGGCGCGCGATCGGGCAAGCCCCTTTTCGACCGTCTTGTCCCGCGGCGCCGCGATCTCATCTTAAGGAGACGGGCGCCGCCTCGCGCGCCGCGCCCGGTCCGGCGGAGGAGACGATGAACGAAACGAGGCATTACGACGATCCCGAGATCCTCGGGCCGGAAGAGGAGCGCGCCGAGAAGGTGCAGAGGAATTTCTTCCGCGTGTTGCGCCGCGCCGCGAGCCGCATCCCCTTCGCCGAGGAACTGGTCGCGGCCTATTACTGCGCCTTCGACCGCGAGACGCCGACCCGGGTGCGGGCGACGCTGCTGGCGGCCCTCGCCTATTTCGTCATGCCCTTCGACGTCATCCCCGATTTCCTCGTCATCGCCGGCTTCACCGACGACATCACCGTGCTCGCCGGCACGCTGGCCATGGTCCGCTCCCACATCACCGACCGCCACCGCCGCATGGCGCGCGAGAAGCTGGAAGCCGAACGGCGCTGACGATCCCGGCCGCGAAGGACGAGGAGGGCGGGCGTCGCGCGCCCCCTCCGGTCCCTCACGTCCCGCTGCCGGCGTCGGGCGTCAGCACGACCTTGCCCATCACCTTGCGCCCGGCGATCTCTTCGAGCGCCTCGGCCGCCCGCTCCAGCGGATAGCGGGCGTGGATGTGCGGCTTCAGCCGGCCCTTGGCGACGAGCTCGAGGATCGTCGCCGTGTTGGCCCGGTGGCCGTCGGGGTCGATCTCCTGCCAGCGCCCCCAGAACACGCCGAGCACGTCGATGCCCTTGAGCAGCACGAGGTTGAGCGGCAGCTTCGGAATGTCGCCGGCGGCGAAGCCGACGACGAGATAGCGCCCGCCCCAGCCGGTCGCCCGAACCGCCGGTTCGGTCTGCTCGCCGCCGACCGCGTCGTAGACGACGTCGGCGCCGGCCCCGCCGGTCAGGGCCTTGATCCGCTCCTTCAGATCCTCCGCCGAGGTGTCGATCGTCTCGTCGGCGCCGGTCGACCGGGCGAAGGCACATTTTTCGGCCGAGGAGGCGCAGGCGATCACCCGGGCGCCCATCGCCTTGCCGAGTTCGACCGCCGACTGGCCGGCCCCGCCCGAGGCGCCGAGCACCACCAGCGTCTCGCCGGCCACGAGCCTCGCGCGGTCCTGAAGGGCGTGGAGCGTGGTGCCGTAGGTGATGAAGGTGGTGGCGGCGACGTCGGAGGCGACACCCTCCGGCACCCGCACGCAGGCGGACGCCGGCAGCGCGATCCGCTCGCGCGCAGCGCCCCATTTGACGTAGGCCGCGACCCGGTCGCCGGCGGCGAGGCCGGTGACGCCCTCGCCGATCGCCGCGACGCGGCCGGCGAATTCGCCGGCGGGGGAAAACGGCCGCTCGGGCCGGTACTGGTAGCGGTCGGCGATGATCAGCGTGTCGAAGAAGTTGAGGCTCGCCGCCTCGACGGCGACGACCACCTCGCCCGGACCGGGCACCGGGTCCGGCAGGTCGGCGAGGTCGAGATCGCGCGGACCGCCGGGGGCGCGCGAGAGGATCGCTTTCATCGGGGGGCCTCGTCGTTGGTTCGCAGGCGCCGAGACTAGGCCGGGCCGCGACGCGCCGCACCCGCGCCTTTGGTCGCGTCGCCCCCGCTCGCGCGATCGCGTCGCCCGGTCGCCGCCCGCAGCGGGAGCGGACGGGAGACGAACGCCTCAATCTCGCCGGATTTCCCCGGAAGCGTTCGCGCGAACCGGGCTGTTCCGCGAGGGCGCGTTCCTTCGTGCGACGAGGGCATCGCAACAATCCTCAACGGTTTGGTAACCGGGCGTTAGCGATAATGATCCTCGCTACGTGTCGAGGCCACGTGTAGGGGCGACGTGTCGGGACCGCCCGTCGCGGGCGCCCTTCGACAGCCATGCGGGCCGGGCCGGCGAAGGTGCGCCTTCGCCAGGCTCCCCCGCGCATCCTGAATTCGATCGACGCCCCGGGGCGGCACCGCCCGGGCGCGATCCAGAAACTGGTGGAAGACGATGAACGGACGCACGCTTGCAACGGCACTCGTCATGCTCGTCGGCGCAGCGACGACCGCGACGGCGCAGACCCCGACGCTCCTCAAGCAGGAGGGCGACTGGGCGGCCTATGGCTACACCGCGGGCGGCGGCAAGGTCTGCTACGCCATCTCGCAGCCCAAGGAACTGCTGCCCAAGGGCGTCAACCGCGACCCGGTCTACATGTTCGTGACCAACCGCCCCAAGGAGGGCGTTTCGCACGAGGTCAGCGTCATCACGGGCTATCCCTACAAGGAAGGCTCCAAGACCAACATCAAGATCGGCTCCAACACCTTCGCGCTCTACACCAAGGACGACGGCGCCTGGGTGGAGAACGCCGCCGAGGAGAACCGCCTGATCGGCGCCATGAAGGCCGGCGCCGACATGGTGATCACAGGCACCTCGCGCCGCGGCACGGTGACGACCGACACCTATTCGCTGAAGGGCATCACGGCGGCGCTCAAGGTGATCGACACCGAGTGCAAGTGAGCCCTGCGGCGTACCGGCTTGGGATTTCGCCGCCGATCGGCTATATCAAACGAAAATGAAGCGACGGCAGCGGCCCCGACGGGTCGCCGCCGTCTTTTCGCGTTTCGGTTCCGCATCGGCCCTCGTCCTCCCGCCCTCCGGCCGGGCGGACGGCGCCGGCGGGCCCGCCGCCTCGAAGGATGCCGCCCCGTGACCGCGAGCCTTTCTCTCGCCCACCGCTCCCCCGCGCCCGTCGGCGTCCCCGCCGGCGTCTCCGCCTCGGGCGCACTGCCGAGCCTGATCGGCCTCACCCGCGAGGCGATGGCCGCCGCGCTCGTCGCGGCCGGTGTGCCCGAGCGGCAGGTGCGCATGCGCGTCGCCCAGCTCTGGCACTGGATCTACGTGCGCGGCGTCTCCGACTTCGCCTCGATGAGCAACGTCTCAAAGGACCTCCGCGCCGACCTCGAGCGCAAGTTCACCCTGGCGCGACCCGAGATCGTCGCCGAGCAGGTCTCCGCCGACGGCACCCGCAAGTGGCTGATGCGCTTTCCCGCCCGCGGCGCCGGCCGCCCGGTCGAGGTCGAGACGGTCTACATCCCGGAGGAGGGGCGCGGCACGCTCTGCATCTCCTCCCAGGTCGGCTGCACGCTGACCTGCAGCTTCTGCCACACCGGCACCCAGAAGCTCGTCCGCAACCTCACCGCCGAGGAGATCGTCGCCCAGCTGCTGGTCGCCCGCGACCGGCTCGGCGACTATCCGGAAGTGCGCGGCGCCGCCCCGCTCGCCGCCCCCGAGGGGGCGATGGTGCCGGGCGAGGGCCGTCTCGTCTCCAACATCGTCATGATGGGCATGGGCGAGCCGCTCTACAATTTCGACAACGTCAAGCAGGCGCTGCTGATCGCCGCCGACGGCGACGGCCTGTCGCTGTCGAAGCGCCGCATCACCCTCTCCACCTCCGGCGTCGTGCCGATGATCCCGCGGGCCGGCGAGGAGATCGGCGTCATGCTGGCGATCTCGCTTCACGCCGTGCGCGACGATCTGCGCGACGAACTGGTGCCGCTCAACAGGAAGCACCCGATCAAGGACCTGCTCGACGCCTGCCGCGCCTATCCGGGCCTCTCCAACGCCCGCCGCATCACCTTCGAATACGTGATGCTGAAGGGCGTCAACGACGCTCCGGCGGACGCGCTCGAACTGGTCCGCCTGCTCAAGGGCATCCCGGCCAAGATCAACCTGATCCCGTTCAACCCGTGGCCGGGCAGCCCCTACGAATGCTCCGACTGGGACGCGATCGAGCGCTTCGCCGAGATCGTCAACCACGCCGGCTACGCCTCGCCGATCCGCACGCCGCGCGGCCGCGACATCCTCGCCGCCTGCGGCCAGCTGAAGTCCGAAAGCGAGCGGATGCGGATCAAGGACCGCCGCGCCCTCGAGGCCGGCGCGGCCGCCGCCGCGTCGGCGGACGAGGGGGCGTCGGACGGGGGCGCGCCGGACAGGGGCGCGGCGCCCTCGCAGGCCGACCTCGCCATGCGCGCCATGGTCTCCGGGCTCGGCGACTGAGCGATGCTGGTGATCGGCCGCTTCTTCGCCGCGATGCTCGGCTTCATCGCCGCCGTTCTCGCCGCGGCGACCTTCCTGCTCGCCGTCGAGGTCGGCACGACGCCGGCCGATCCGGCGGCGGCCGACTGGTTCTGGGCGCTGTTCACGATGTCGAGCCTCGTCACCGCCACGGCCATCGGCGCCTTCGTCGCCGCCCCTGCGGCGCTGGTGATCCTCGTCGCCGAGATCTTCGCGCTGCGTTCCTTCGTGCTCTACGCCGCGGTCGGCGGCCTCCTCGGCCTCGCCGCCGCCAGCGGCGTCGTCTTCGTCTCCGGCATGGAGCAGACGGTGCGGATCGACGCCACCGTGCTCGCCGCGGCCGGCATCGTCGGCGGCCTCGTCTACTGGTTCGTCG
>Ga0065721_10006096_pt1 | contig 25270 bp, 23 predicted proteins | sample Mesricmetagenome_FD_59108 | JGI IMG/M metagenome (GOLD analysis project Ga0065721, IMG submission 59108) | Mesophilic microbial community from rice straw/compost enrichment Sample: eDNA_1 v2 (version 2) | ecosystem: Engineered > Solid waste > Grass > Composting > Bioreactor | place: USA: Davis... | reverse complement strand
AGGAGTAATACGGCTACGAGGCGTACGCTATGCATGCCGTACTGCCTCCCCCGCGAGGGTCTGCGGGCGCACCCTGGAGAGGAAGCTGACGGCGAAGCCGGTGACCACCGCTTCGGCGACCGCCAGCGGCACATAGGTAGCGAGTACGAAGGGCGCCGAGGCCAGATAGTGCGGATCGCTCAGCCCGAGCGCGAGGACGATTGCGAGGGCCGAAGTGGCGATGCCGAGCGCGGCGGCCAGGCCGGCCAGCATGCCCCGGGCGCTGGGCCCGGACGCCCGCGTGACCGGGCCGCGGAACGCCAGCGCCCACAACACGCCCGGCAACGCGATCGCGCAGGTGGTGACGCCGAGCGTGGTCAGCCCCCCAAAGCCGAAGAACACCGCCTGGAGGACGAGTCCGACAAGCACGGCCGGCACGGTGGCCCAGCCCAGCACGAAGCCCATCAGCGTCGAGAGGACCAGATGAACGCTGGTGGGGCCGACGGGAATATTGATGAGGCTCGCCACGAAGAACATGGCCGATACGACTGCCACCTTGGGCAGAGCCGCCTCGCCGATCCCGGGCAGGGCCTTGACCAGTGCCGTCGCCGCCAGCAGGCCGCCGCCGGCCAACACCGGCAGGGAGAGCACCCCATCTGGAATATGCACGGCGCCTCCTGATGGTCAGTTCATGTCCACGGCGTTGACCCAGATCAGCCCGCCCAGCTCGACCGGCCGCAAGGCACCCTCAGGGTCCGGCAGTTGATAATCGGCGTCCAGCAGCGCAGCGAAGCCCCACCAGCCGGCCCTCGGCAGGCCATAGTGGAACACGCCGTTGCCATCCGCCTTGATGATTTGGGTGACGAAGGCATCGCCCGGCGGGGTGACGGACCCGTCATTCACCCATTCCACCTCGATCTCCGCGAAGGGCACCGGTTCGCCGTCGCGACGGACCACGCCGCTGAACACATTGCCGGTCCACAGGCCATAGGGCCGCACCAATGGCTCGATCTCGACCGGCAGGCCGACGAGGTGGTCCCAGCCCGCGCCCCAGTCATAGGCGTCCACGACCACCTTGGAATAATGGACGATCGACTTGCCTTCCGCCGGCTCCCAATACGGCGCCGGCTCGACGAAGAAGATATAGTTGCCCGGCTCTGCCGGCGTGTATTCCGCCGTCCATGTCGCCTGCCCCTGCGCCTCGCCCTCGACCAGGGTATCGAGCAGATCGCTCTGTCCCGCCGCGTTCACCACGCCGAAGCGGCTCGGACGCGCCATGTCCATGACCGGGCCGCCTTCCATGGGATGGGTGAATACCAGCGACAGCGAGAGAGAATGGGTGTCGGCGCCGAACCGGTCGGTCGTCGGCAGGATCTGCTGGAAATGCGCCGCGGCCGGCATTGCCGCCACACCCGCCGCCATCATGCCGATCCCGGCCGCCCTCAGAATCCGCTGCATCCCTTCCCTTTCCCTGATATCCCCGCCACCACAGGTATGAGCTATTTGGACAATCGTCATACGCAAGGTCAACGGTCAATCTGCACGGCGGCAGCGACCGCATGGCCGGTATGCGTCAAGAGACATCGGTGCCGCCGCCATTCTGTCGCACGCATATAACTTGCCTATTATCATCATGTTTCTTAGTGCTGTGGGGACCGGTGATGCCTCTCACCGGCAGCGGAGAAGAAAAATGACCCACTGCACCGCGCGCCGGTTGGCCGGCGCCGTAACCCTTCTGCTCGCCCTGATTCCGGCAACTGCCTCGGCCCAGCAGATCACCATCACCGACCAGGAAGGCCGCGAGATCACGCTGGACAAGCCGGCCGAAAGGATCGTGACCATTCCGATGCCCATGGCCTCGGGCGTCATCGCCATCGACGGCAGCGCCGACAAGCTGGTGGGCATGAACCCGCTTTCGCTCACCGCCCTGCAGGAGGGCATTCTGGGCCGGATCTTCCCCGAAGCGCTCCAGATCACCGACTCGGTGACCGGCACCGATTTCGTGCCCAATGTCGAGGCGCTCGCCGCGGTCAATCCGGATCTCGTCATCCAGTGGGGCGGGCGCGGTCCCGAGATCGTCGACCCGATCCTCAATGCCGGCCTCGAGGCATTGCTGATCGTCTACGGCAACGAGGACAATGCGCGCGAATACATGCGCAACGTGTCCACCGCCCTCGGCAAGCCGGAGCGCATCGCCGAGCTGGTGGACTGGCGCGAGGAGGTGCTGCAGGATATCGCCGCCAGGACCGCGGACCTGTCGGAGGAGGAACGCCCCAGCGTGCTCTATCTCGGCCGCTCGCTCTCCGACATCACCGCCTCGGGCGCGGCGAACAGCTATAACAACTGGTATATCGACCTTGCCGGCGGCCGGAACGCCGCTGCCGAGCTGCAGGGCAGCCAGTCGATCAACCGCGAGCAGATCGCCCAGTGGGATCCGGACGTCATCCTGCTCAACAGCTTCGAGCCGGAGCTCGACGTTTCCTGGGTCTATGACGATCCGATCCTGTCGCTGACCAAGGCGGCGCAGGAGAAGCGTGTCTACAAGATGCCGCTCGGCGGCTATCGCTGGGATCCGCCGAGCCAGGAATCGCCGCTGACCTGGATGTGGCTGGCCGAGCTGCTGCATCCCGACCTGTTCGACTACGATCTGCGCGCCGAGATGCGCGACGCCTATCGGGTGCTCTACAACTACGAGCTCACCGACGAGGATATCGACGGCATCATCTGGACCGCCCAGCAGGGCGACGGCTTCGGCTACGATCAGTTCGCGGCCAACTGAGCCATGACATCGGCAACCCAAGGACTGGCCGTCGGCCAGTCCACCCTGCGCTGGACGCGATCGGCCCTGGCCTTCGCCCTGTTCGTGGCGCTGCTGCTGGCCAGCCTGGCGGTCAGCGTCTGCGTGGGGCGCTATGCCGTGCCGGTGGACCGGGCCCTGGCCATCATCGGCAACGGCATCCTCAATCCCGCCACCCTGCCCGAAAGCATCGACGAACGGATCGTGCTGCTGGTGCGCCTGCCGCGGGTCATCCTCGCCGCCGTCTGCGGCGCGGGCCTCGCCATTTCCGGCGCCGCCTTGCAGGGCGTGTTCCGCAACCCGCTGGTGTCCCCGCAGGTGCTGGGCATCTCGCAGGGCGCGGCCTTCGGCGGGGCGCTCGCCATCTCCCTCGGCATCTGGGGCTTGCCGCTCCTGGTGCTGGTCTTCGTCTTCGGCCTCTCGGCCCTCGCCATGGTGGGCGCCATCGCGCGCATCGACGGCCGCACCCAGATCGTCACCGTCATCCTGTCCGGCATGGTGGTGGGCGCGCTGTTCTCCGCCTTCGTGTCATTGCTGCAATATTTCGCCGATCCCAACTCCTCCCTGCCCGCCATCGTCTACTGGCTGCTGGGCAGCTTCGCCACCGCAACCTGGGAGCGCGTGCTGATCGCGGCGCCGGGCATCGTCATCGGTCTCGTCCTGCTCTGGGCGCTGCGCTTCCGGCTCAACGTGCTGTCGCTGGAGGAAGCCGAGGCCCGCAGCCTGGGCGCAAGGCCCGATCTCGAACGCTGGCTGATCTTCGCCCTGGTGGCGCTCGTCGTGGGGGCCCAGGTCGCCGTTTCCGGCATCATCGGCTGGATCGGGCTGGTCATCCCCCATGCCTGCCGGCTGATCGTCGGCCACGACCATCGCAAGCTCCTGCCCGCCTCCGCGGTGCTCGGCGCGGCCTATCTCGTCACCATCGACACGCTGGCCCGCACCCTGACGGCGGCGGAAATTCCGCTCGGCGTGCTCACCGCCATTGTCGGCGCTCCGGTCTTCGCGCTGCTGCTGCGCCAGCACTATCGCGAAAAGGGAAGCCGCTGATGATCGGCCTCGCCAATGCCCGCGTCCGCTTCGCCGCGCGCACCATTTTCGACGACCTGACCTTCTCGGTGCCGCAGGGCGAATGCATGGCCATTCTCGGGCCCAATGGCCGCGGCAAGACCACGGCCCTGCGCGCCATGCTCGGCTTCCAGAAGATCGAGACGGGTACGCGCACGGCGCCGCAGGTGGTCGGCTACGTGCCGCAGACCGCCTCCTCCCAGACGAGCTATGCCGTCCTCGACGTGGTGGTGATGGGCCGGGCGGCGGGGCTGGGCCTGTTCGGCCAGCCCCGCGCCGAGGATTTCGCCGCCGCCCGCGCGGCGCTCGAGCGGGTCGGCGCGCAGCGTTTCGCCGAGGAGCGGTTCGACCATCTGTCGGGCGGCGAGCGGCAATTGGTGTTGCTGGCCCGCGCCCTCGCCACCGGCTCGGATGCGCTGGTGCTGGACGAGCCCGGCGCGGCGCTCGACCTCGCCAACCAGCAGCGCCTGCTGAGCCTGCTCGACGGCCTGCGCCGGGCCCGCGACAAGGCCATCGTCTTCACCACCCACGACCCCAACCATGCGCTGGCCATCGCCGATACGGCGCTGCTGATGCTGCCCGGCGCTCCGGCGCTCAAGGGGCCGGTGCGGGAGGTCGTGACCCCCGACCATCTCGAACGGCTCTACGGCGTNCCGATGCGCTTCGTGTCCCTGGACGGCGCCGACGGCACCGCCCAACAGGCNGTGCTNCCAGCCTTNGCCGGAGTCCGCGCCGCATGAGCGTCCTCTTCATCCATTCCCACTATGGCAACGTGCCCGCCGGCTATGCCGCCGACGACCGGGTGATCGCGGTGCGCGAGCGCGACCTGACGCCCGGCCATTTCGATGCTGCGGCCGGGGTCATCACCACCACCCATCTCGACCAGATCGGCTGGCTCGACCACGTCCCCGCGCTGGTCCGCCTGCTCGACCGCGGCGGCAGCTGGTTCTTCAACGGCCATATGCTGCGCCGGTTCATCGACGGGCTCGGTATCTATGTGCCGCTGGAACGACCAAGACGCGCCGACTATGCCCTGACCCGGCTTTTCGAGCATCCCATCTTCGCCGGCATCGACCAGAAGAGCCTGGAGGAGAACAATGGCGTGGCTGGCTTCTACGGCCGCGGCCACAATCCGCTGCCCGCAGGCGGCACGGCGGTCAACGGCATCGGCCCCGGCCTTTACCCCGTGGACTGGGAATGGCGCCGGCCGACCGGCGGACGCATCTTCTCGCATGCCGGCAACGATCTGGGCGGCATGGGCGGGGACACCGGCAACGGCGCCGTGCTGACCCGGCGCATCGTCGCCTGGTGCAACGGAGAGCTCTGATGGCCGTTCTCGCGATCCATCCCGGTGCCTACTACCACATCGAAAGCCTCGAAGCGCCGCGCTATGCCGGCTATTTCGACGCGCTGGTGCGGCCCGAGGCCCTCCCCGAAACCGATCTTTCCGTCTTCGACGTGGTGCTCGTTCCCTGCCGTACCCCGGCCGACCGGATGGCGCCGCACAAGGCGCAGCTACGGGCTTATCTCGATGGCGGCGGCACCGTGGTGGCCACCGGCGAGAGCGAGAGCCAGCTCTTCCTTCCCGGCATCGTCTTCACCCCGCAACCCACCAATTTCTGGTGGTGGCTGACGCCGGGGGCCGACCTCGGCGTGCGGATCGCCGCGCCGGAGCATGCCCTGTTCTCGCGGCTCGGCCAGAGCGACATCACCTGGCACCTGCACGGCTGGTTCGATCCGCCCGAGGGGGCCGAGATTCTGGCCGTCAACGGCGACGGCAAGGCCATTCTCTATGTGGACGAGGTCACCACGGCGGGCCGCATGGTCATCACCAGTCTCGATCCCTTTTTCCACCACGGCAGTCATTTCATGCCCGCAACCACGCGTTTTCTCGACGGTTTTCTGCCCTGGATTCGCGCGGAGCTGGACCGCGAGGAGAAACCATGAGCGACACCGTTGCCGTCCTCGAAACCGGACGCCCGCTGGCCTACGGCTTCGAGGATTTGCTGCGCTATCACGGCTTCGGCTTTCCCGGCGGCGTCGCCCATGGCTTCAAGGTCATGCAGCGCGCCTTTCCGGTGCTGAGCCCCGAGGGTCCGCCCGAACGCCGCGAGATTTCCATCCGCACCCCGTTCAAGGGGCCGGGCGCCCGCGACGCCTTCGAGATGGTGACCCGCGCCACCAGCGAGGGGCGCTATGTCATCGACGACGGCCTGTTGGCGCCGGAGCGCGGCGACATCCTCAAGGGCTACGTCTTCGTGCTGGCCTATCGCGGCCGCGCCCTGAAGCTGACCATCCGCGACGGCATCGTGCGGGAGGAGTTCATCCGGCTCGGCCGCAAGCCCGACCGGACCGCCGAGGAGGAAACCCGTCTCGCCGCCTTGAAGCAGGATATGGCCGACCGGCTGCTGGCCCTGCCCGCCGACCGGGCCTATGACGTGACGCCCCTGCCCTAGCGGCAATTCGCCCCGCGCTACGGCCAGCGCCGGATGAACCCGTCCCGACCATAGTCCGGCCATGCGCATACGCCGCTGCGGGCGAAGCCGATCAGGGACGCCGACATGTCCTCCGCCAGCCTGGCGGCCGAGGCATCCCCTGCCGCCAGCGGCACCCGTTCCAGATCGCCGAACACGAACGGCTCGTCGAAGCCGTGGGCCGCGCCCAGCCGGCCGCCTTCGAAGCGCGGCACCCAGGCGAACTCGTAGGCATAGCCCGTGCCGCCGGCCCGGACATGGGTGTCGAGGGTCCTGAGGGCGGGCTCCCGATAGATGGCGCGGGACAGGAAGATTTCCTCGTAGCGGGTGAAGTCCAGACCGGGATTTTCCGCTTCCAGCACCGCCAGCCGTGCCTCGGCCTCCACGGGATGGAACCGGGCGATGGAGGCGAGCAGGGCCTGCCGCGACGGCACCTCCGGCATCATGCCGAAGGCATACCACATGCGCGCTTCGTCCCGCGCCCAGCCGGCGACGATCCCATGCGCGCCGAAACGGCCGGAGGCGAGCCCGTCGAGCGGGTGGCGCTGAAGGCTCGCGCCGTCGAGCACGATGCCGAAAGTGCGCCCGCCCGGGGCGTTGCGCTCGCCCAGATGGGTCGCCAGCACCTGCTCCTGAATGGCAAGGATGGTCTCGACCGGCAATGCCCGCAGGGCCGTTTCATCGCCCGGGCTCACGCCGGCCCGTTCCAGGAAATCGTCGGCGAGCGCCGCGGCGGTTTCCGGGGCGATGATCCGGCTCGCCGGTCCGCTCATCAGCCAGACGCGGCGATAGAGATCGGCCACGCTGTCGACGCCGAACAGCGCGGCGATGGTGAAGGAGCCGGAGGACATGCCGGCCAGCGTGACGTTGTCGGGATCGCCCCCGAAGGCGGCGATGTTGTCGCGCACCCAGCGCAGCGCCGCGACGAAATCCAGCATGCCGCGATTGGCCGCGGCATGATCCGGCCCGAAGGCTTGGGCCAGATGCAGGAAGCCCAGTGCGCCCACGCGCATGTTCGGACGCACCAGCACGACATCGCCGCGCCGGGTGAACGCGGCCTCGTCGTGGAACGTGCCATGCGCCGAGCCCGTCTGGAAGCCGCCGCCGAAGGCATGGACGACCACCGGGCGCCGCGCATCGTCGGCGGCCGGCGTATGGATGTTGAGATTGAGGCAGTCCTCGCCGGTCTCGAAGCCGGCCCCGCGCGGCGCCCAGGCCGGCATGGCACGAACGATCTGGGGCGGCGCGAAACGGACGCGCGACGCATCGACGAGGCCGCGGTTCTCGTGGGGCACGGGCGGCTTGAAGCGGAGCGGCCCCACCGGCGGCTCCGCATAGCGGATGCCGAGAAAGCGGGCGCCGGTCTCGTCCCTGAGGCCGCGATAGACGGCCTCGCGGCTGCGAACGTCGAGGACCGTGGCGCCGCTCATGCCGCCATGGCCCTGTCGAGCAGATGGCAGGCCGCCTTCTGGCCATCCCCCAGGTCGCGCATCACCGGCTTCTCGACGGTGCAGCGCTCGAAGGCGTGCGGACAGCGCGTGCGGAAGGCGCAGCCGCTGGGCACGGCATGGGCGCTGGGAATCTCGCCCTTGAGCCGTGCCCTTTGGCCGCTCCCCTTGCCGGGCGCGGAAGCGAGAAGCGCCTGCGTGTAGGGATGCGCCGGCGCCTCGTAGATGTGCCCGCGCGGCCCCTGCTCCACGATCTCGCCCAGATACATCACCGCGATCTCGTCGCACATGAACTGCACCACGCGCAGATCGTGGGAGATGAACAGCATGGTGGTGCCGTGCCGGTCCTGCAGATCGCGCATGAGGTTGAGCACCTGCGCCTGCACCGAGACGTCGAGGGCGCTGACCGGCTCGTCGGCGACGATGAGCTCGGGATTGGTGGCCAGAGCCCGGGCGATGGCGATGCGCTGGCGCTGCCCGCCGGAGAACTCGTGCGGATAGCGGTCGAGCGCCGTGCGCGGCAGGCTGACCTCGCCCAGCAGCCGCTCGGCGGTCCGGAGCTGCTCGGCCGGCATGCCGATGCCATGGACCAGCTGCGGCTCGACCAGGGTCTCGCGGATGCTCATGCGCGGATTGAGCGAGCCGAACGGATCCTGGAAGATCATCTGCATGTGGCGGCGCTCGGCCCGCAGCGCCTGGGCGGAAAGGCCCGCCAGGTCCCGGCCGCGAAAGCGGATGCTGCCGCTTGTGGGCTCGACCAGGCGCAGCACCAGCCGCGCCGTGGTGGACTTGCCCGAGCCGGACTCGCCCACCAGCCCGAAGGTCTTGCCGCGCGGAATGGAGAAGCTGACATCGCGGACCGCCTTGACGGCCCTGAAGCTCTTGGAAAGGCCGGAGACGGACAGGATCGGATCGGCACTCATGCGCCTGCCTCCAGCGGGTGCCAGCAGCGGACATCGGTCCTGCCGACGGTTTCGAGGGGCGGACGCGCCTGGCAGCGGGCGTCGGCGCGAGTGCATCGCGGCGCGAAGCGGCAGCCCTCGGGCCACTGGCCGACCGGCGGCACCGTGCCGAGAATGGGCGTCAGCCGGGTGCGGCCATCGTCATGGGCGGGCACGGCATCGATCAGCCCGCGGGCATAGGGATGGGCGGGGCGGTTGACCACATCGGCGCTGAGCCCGCGCTCCACCACATCGCCGGCATACATGACCACGGCACGGTCGCAGAAATCGCCCACCACTTCGAGATCGTGGGTGATGAACAGCATGGCCAGGTTGAGCTCGCGCCGCATGTCGTCCAGCAGGTCGAGCACCTGCGCCTGGATGGTCACGTCGAGCGCGGTCGTCGGCTCGTCGGCGATGATGAGGGACGGCCCGCAGGAAATGGCGAGGGCGATCATCACGCGCTGGCGCATGCCGCCGGAAAGCTCGTGCACATAGCCCCTGAGGATGTCGCGGGCACGGGGGATGCCGACACGGTCGAGCAGCTCGGCGGCCCGGCTGGTGGCCTCGGCCTGGCCCAAACCCAGATTGTGCCTGAGCGTGTCGGTCATCTGCCGGCCGATGCTGAGCGTGGGATGCAGCGCCGTCATCGGCTCCTGGAAGATGAAGCCCATGTCGCGGCCGCACAGCCTGCGGCGCTCCCGCGGCGGCAGCGAGGAGATCACCCTGCCGTTGAGCGTGATGGTGCCGCCGATGACCGCGTTGTCCGGGGCGATGCCCATGATGGCGCTGGCGGTGATGGACTTGCCGCAGCCGCTCTCGCCCACCAGCGCCACCGCCTCGCCGGCGCGGATGGAGAACGAGACATCGGTGACGATGGGCAGCAGCCCGTCGGCATTGCGGAAGGAGAGGCTGAGCCCGTCCACCTCCAGCACGGTCTTCGGTTCGGGGGCCGGAGATACCCGGTCGGCCGGCAGCGGGGCGATATGCGCGGTCATTGGTAGCGGATCCGGGGGTCGAGGATGGCGTAGATGAGGTCGATGGCGAGGTTGAGCACCGCCAGGACCAGCGAGATGGTGAGCACGCCCCCTTCCACCAGCGGGTAGTCGCGGCGGCCGACGGCTTCCACCAGCATCCGGCCAAGCCCCGGCAGCGCGAAGATGATCTCGATGGCGACGGCGCCGCCCAGCATGTAGCCGGCGGCGAGGCCCGCCACCGTGACCACCGGCATGGCGGCGGTGCGCATGGCGTAGCGGCCGATGACGGTCTTTTCCGGCAGGCCCTGGGCCCGGGCGGTGGTGATGTAGGGCTCGTTGAGCACGTCGAGCATCGAGGAGCGCATCATGCGGGTCATCAGCGCCGACTGGCGCACGCCGAGCGCCAGGGCCGGCAGGAAAATCGTGGCGCCGAAGGCGATCAGCCCGGCATCGGGCGGGTTGTAGCCGGCCACCGGGAACCAGCGCAGCGTGACGGAGAAGACGAAGATGAGCAGCAGGGCGAACCAGAATTCGGGCAGGGAAATGCCCAATACCGCCGCCGTGACCACGCCACGGTCGATGGGCTTGTTGCGGTTCATGGCCGAGAGGAGGCCCATGGTGACCCCGATGGCCACCGCCAGGACGAGCGCCACCACTGTCAGCAGCAGGGTGACGCTGACATAGCGCGGGATGACCTGCATGACCGGTTCGCGGAAGAAGATCGAATTGCCGAGGTCGAGCGTGACGATCCCCTTGAGCCAGAGCAGGAACTGCACCCAGATCGGCTGATCGAGGCCGAGCTGGGTGCGCAGGGCGGCGATCTGCTCGGCCGTGGCCTGATCGCCCAGCATCATGCCCGCCGGATCGCCCGGCGACAGGCGCAGCAGCAAAAAGACCAGGATCAGCGGCACGAAGATCGTGGGCAGGATGAGCAGGAACCGCTTTCCGAGATAGCGCAGCATGTCAGCGTCTCCGGGCCAAGCGCGGATCGAGGATGTCGCGCAGGCTGTCGCCCAGAAGGTTGAGGGCGAGGATGGTGAGCATGAGGGCGAGGCCCGGGAAGAGCACGATCCAGGGGGCCTGCGCGATGTAGTTGCGCGCCTCGGTCAGCGCATTGCCCCAGCTCAGCTCCCTGGGACCGATGCCCACGCCGATGAAGCTGAGGCCCGCCTCGCCGAGCACGGCGGCGGAGAAGATGAAGGAGGCCTGCACCAGGATGGGGGAGCTGACCGCCGGCAGGATGTAGCGGGTGAACAGGCGCAGGGTCGGCACCCCGACCGAACGGGCGGCCTCGATCATCTGCAATTCGCGGACCACCAGCACCTGCCCGCGCACGATGCGCAGGGAGGGCGCGATCAGCACGATGGACAGCGAGGTGATGACGGTGGTCATGGAGGGCCCCATGATGCCGGCGGCGGCGGTCGCGAGGACGATGCCGGGAAAGGCCATGAGGCCGTCGACCAGCCGCATCAGCACCACGTCGACCTGGCGGTAGAAGCCGGAGATGGCCCCCAGCACCACGGCGACGGACATGGAGATCGTGGTGACGACGAGGCCCACCAGCAGCGAGGTGCGGCCGCCATGCAGCACCATCTTGAACATGTCGCGCCCCAGATTGTCGGTGCCGAACAGATGTTCGGCCCCCGGGGGGATGAACCGGTCGGCAGGGCTGACCCGGAGCGGATTGCCCGGCGCCAGAACCGGCGCCAGCACCGCGCTGAGGGCGAGGACGGCCAGCATGGCGATGGAGGCCACTGCCGTGGGATTGGCGAGGAGCCGCTGCCAGACCGATTTGTTGGTGGTGACGAAGGCTTCTTCGTCACCACCGGGCAGGCGGTCGGGAGATGTCGCCTGGATGAGCGTCATCGTCAGCCCTGCGGCGGCGGGGCGACGTTGTAGAAGTCGCCGGCGCGGGAGGGAATGCGGGCCGGGTTCCCCACGCCCTTGCGGATGCCGTACATGTTGGCCTCGGTGCCGAACTTGATGAACGGGAACTGGTCATAGGTCAGCGCATGGATCTTCTCGAAGATCGCCTTGCGCGCGTCCGGATCGATGGTGGTGGCGATCTCGTCCATCAGCGCCATCTTCTCCGGATCTTCCCAGAAGCCGGGATAGCTGGCGTTGAGATAGGCGATCGAGGTGGGATCGACATAGGTCGGCAGGAAGCTCGAGAAGGCGTCCATCTGCGCCGCGTCGGCGCGGGCCTGGATGTAGTTGGCCATGGGCGATTCCACGATCTCGACATTGATCCCGTATTCCTCCAGCTGCTGGGAGGCGGTGATCGCTGTCAGGAAGTGCTTCTGGTACTGCTCGGAGGCCACCAGCCAGCGGATGGGCTCGCCATTGTAGTCCGACGCCTCGAGATATTCGCGCACCTTGTCGGGATCGGGCGTGCCGAAGCCTTCCGGTACGCCGGCGGTAGTGTACCAGAACGAGTTCGGGTCCGGAATCCAGCTCGGATCGAGCGTGTAGAATTCCGGATTGCCCACCGAGGCGAGCATGATCGGCTCCATCTCCAGCGCGTAGTAGATGGCCCGGCGCAGGTTGACGTCGGCGGCAACCCCCTCCTTGGTGTTGAACACCACGGTCAGCGACTGGTTGTTCGGCACCACCACCGCTTCGGTGTTGGGGTCGTTCTGCAGCGCGTCGTAGAAATCGCTGGGCAGCTCGTTGGCGATGTCGATCTCCCCGGTGATCAGCGAGTCGCGGCGCACCGAGGCCTCCGGCATCAGCCGGAAGACGATCTGGTCGGCATAGGCGTGCTTGGCGCCGGCGGCGCCCGAGCTGGGCTCGCTGCGCGAGACGTAGCCGTCCCAGCGGGTCATGGTGACGCCCTGGTCGGGCCGGTAGTCGGCCAGCGTATAGGGCCCCGTGCAGTCGAGCCCGCGCGTCGCCTCGGTGGGAGAGGCGCCCTCGAGCGAGGCGGCGGACATGATGACGGCCTGCGTGCCGGCCAGTAGCCCGGGCACGATCGGCGACGGCGCCGGCATCTCGAAGACGACGGTGCTGTCGTCCGGCGCCGTGATGGCGGAAACCGCACCCTTGAAGGCGGCGCCGATGCCGGCCGACTCCCGGAACCGCTCCAGCGAGGCCACGACGTCGGCCGAGGTCAAGGGCGCGCCGGAGTGGAAGGACAGCCCCTCGCGCAGCGTCACGGTCAAGCTCTTGCCGTCCTCGCTGTAGGCGAAGCTGTCCGCCAGCATGGGCTGGGGCGTCCAGCTCTCGTCGAGGCCGAACAGGCCCTCGCAGACCACGCCGGCGGTCGCCCAGTTGACGCCGAAGGTGGTGACCACCGGATCGGGGGACGGCGCCATCTGCGAGATGGCGACCCGCAGCGTGCCGCCCTGCGGGAACTCCTGGGCCAGCGCCGGCTGGGTCGCCACCGCCGTGATGGATGCGCCGGCCAGCAGCACCCGGCGCAGCGTTGCATTGATGTTCATGGTCTTCCTCCCTTTGGCCCTCAGCGGGCGGTTTGCAGCACAGGCACGGATTGCATCCCCTCGCCCGGTTCGACGGGCACCCGGACATCCAGGCCGAGCACCAGATAGGACAGGCACTTGCCGTGCGTATCGACGGCGAGGCTGGAATTGACGCCCCCTTCGAGCGCATCCTCGATGACGAAATTGAGCGCCCCCAGCCGGGGCAGCTCGTAGCGCGTCACCTGGGTGACCCCGCGATGGGCGAAGAGCGCGGCGACGCGCTCCGCCGTGACCTCCGCCAGCAGCACCGGCCAGTGGCGCGCCTCATAGGCGATGACGTTGACGTTGAGCCGGTTGCCCTTGTCCCCCGAACGGCCATGGGCGATCTGATGCAACTGCAACGTGCGCACGGGACCGCTCATGCCCCGGTCTCCGCGAAGCGATAGCCGGCCTGTACCAGGTGGCGCGGCACCATGTGGGACAGGGTGCGCACGCGCGGGCGCACGCTCTGGCGCACGCCGCCGCCGCCGGCCGGGCCGCAGCAATAAAGGGCGTTCACCTCCTGCACGGCCCGCTCCACCTCGCGCTGGGACCGGCCGCCGAAGGCGAAACGCACGCGGTAGTCGCCCGCCGGGCTATCCTCGACCTCGGCCAACAGGTCGCCATCCTCGGAATCGAAGGCGCTGACCGTGCCGATGACGTCGGCGCGGTGCCGCACCGGCAGCGCCCGCCGGCGGATGCGCTCGTTGATCGTGGTGATCGCCAGCCGGGCCCGCGCCAGCGCGTTGGGGCCGGCATAGGAAATCTCCGCCTCGCCCAGCCAGTCGCCGTAGAAGCTGACCGTGGCCTTGAGGCTGGGCGGCGCCCGGTGCCCGCGCGCGCCGGTAACGCGGACGCGGTCGGGTCCGACCTGTTCCAGCTCGACCTCGGTGATGTCGAGCGTGACGTCCGGGGTGAGATAGGCCGCCGGATCGTGGATCTCGTAGAGAAGCTGCTCCTTGACCGTGCGCAGGTCCACCAGCCCGCCGGTGCCCGCCGCCTTGGTGACGACGAAGCTGCCGTCGGCATCGACCTCGGCGATGGGAAAGCCGATATCGGCCGTGCCCGGCACGTCCTTGAAGCCCGGATCGGCGAAGAAGCCGCCGGAAACCTGGGCGCCGCATTCGAGCAGATGGCCGACCAGCGTGCCGGCGGCGATGCGGTCGAGATCGGACCAGGACCAGCCGAAATGCGCCACCAGCGGCCCCAGCGCCAGCGCTGGATCGGCCACCCGGCCGGTGACCACCACCTGCGCGCCGGCCCGGATGGCGGCCGCGATGGGCTCGGCGCCGAGATAGGCGTTGATGGCGATGACGTCACCGTCCAGCGCCGGCAGGCGCCCGTCACCGTCCCAGCGCTCGGTCTCGTCGAGATCGATGCGGTCCGTCAGGTCGTCGCCCTCGACCACCGCGATGCGCAGCGGCCCGAGGCCCAGCCGCCGCGCCAGCACCTGGATGGCGGCCGCCGCGGCCGGCGGGTTGGCCTGGCCGAAATTGCCCACGATGACGATGCCGCTTTCGACGCAGCGCGGCAGGATCGGCTCGAGGATTTCCTCCAGCAGGGGTTCGTAGCCGCGCTGNGGGTTCTGCCGCTTGGCGATCTGCCCCAGGGCCAGGGTGCGCTCGCCCANCGTNTCGAAGATCACGGCACCGCCCTCGCCGGCGGCGGCGATGGCCGCCACCACGGACTGAGGGGCGTCGATGCGGTCGCCCGAAAATCCAGCGCCACTGCCAATGCGATACACGACGACCCTCCCTGATCGACGCGATCATCGTTATGATTATCGATAATGTCAACGATGATTGTTTGGCTGTGAAAGATTGGCTAGGTTCGTGCATGGGGATCATGTGGATTCGAGGCGTTGATGCGGGCCGCCAAATCGCTGTCGGAGCAGACGAAAAGCTGGGATTCGGTCTATCGCGAACTGCAGCGGCAGATCATCGCCGGCCAGCTCCGGCCCCGCGAGCGGCTGGTGGAGGACGAGATCATCGAGCGCACCGGCGCCACCCGCCATGCGGTGCGGCGCGCCTTCGACGAATTGGAGCGCATGGGCCTCGTGGTGCGCCAGCCCAACAAGGGCGTGCAGGTGCGCGACTACTCCATCGCCGAGGTCGAGGAACTCTACGAGATCCGCGAATGCCTCGAAACCCGCGCCGCCGCCCATTTCGACCGCCCGGCCAGCCCGGAGCTGGTGGCCCAGCTCACCGACATCGCCACCCGGCACCGCCAGGCCTCCCGCGAGCAGCGCTTCGCCGATGTCTTTTCGCTCAACAACAGCTTCCACGAGGTGCTGTACCGGGCGGCGGGCAACCGGCAGCTCGCCGACGCCATCCTGCACTACACCTTCGCCACCCACCCGATCCGCACCCGCGCCTTTCCCAGCGAGGAATTGCGGGAGATCGCCATCACCGAGCATTTCGCCATGATCGACGCCATCGCCCGGGGCGAGGCGGAGGAGTTGGCCGCGATCATCCGCACCCATATCCAGCGGCCCAAGGACTTCTATCTCAAGGCGACCTACATCCAGGGCGCCCTCTGAGCCGGCGCCCGCCCCACGAGCACTCTGGAACGGACGCGGCAAACAGATGATCCCAGCGCCCATGCACCAGCACGCCACCCTGCCCAAGGCGGTCGCCACCGTCCTCCACGCGTTCGAATCGCTCGGCGAGAGCTTCAAGGGCGCCATCACCGTGGACGCCGAGGCGCGGATCACCTGGATCGACGACCGCTATCGTTCGCTGCTGGGCATCCGTCCCGAGGTCGGCCTGGTCGGCCAGTCCGTCGAGCAGGTCATCCCCCATTCCCTGCTGCGCCGGGTGGTGGAGACCGGCCGGCCGATCCTGCTCGACATCATGCAATTCGACGACAAGCAGTTCGTCGTCTGCCGCCTGCCGCTCAAGAATAAAGCCGGCCAGGTGCTGGGCGCGGTTGGTTTCGTGTTCTACGAGGAGATCGACTATCTGGCGCCGATCCTCGAAAAGTTCGAAACCCTGCAACGCCAGCTCAGCCGCGCCCAGGCGGCCCTGACGCGGGAGCGGCAGACGAAATATTCCCTGTCGAGCTTCGTCGGCGCCTCGGCGCCGGTGCGCGAGCTCAAGGCCATCGTGCGGCGCTTCGCCCTGCGCGACGGTGCGGCGCTGATCCTGGGGGAGACCGGCACCGGCAAGGAATTGCTGGCCCATGCCATGCACCAGCAGTCCGACCGGGCGGGCGGTCCCTTCGTCGCCGTCAACGTCGCCGCCATTCCAGAGGCGCTGCTGGAGGCCGAGTTCTTCGGCGTGGCGCCGGGTGCCTTCACCGGCGCCGACCGCAAGCCGCGCAAGGGCAGGTTCGAGCTGGCCCATGGCGGCACGCTGTTCCTCGACGAGATCGGCGACATGCCGGCCGCGCTCCAGGCCAAGTTGCTGCGAGTGTTGCAGGAAGGCGAGTTCGAGGCGCTGGGGTCCAATACCGTGCGCAAGGTGGACGTGCGCATCATCGCCGCGACCTCCCAGCCGCTGGAGCAGAAGCTGGAGGACAAGACCTTCCGCGCCGACCTCTACTACCGCATCGCCGTGCTGACCGTGCATGTCCCCCCGCTGCGCGAGCGGCTGGAGGATATCGGCATGATCGCCGAATCCCTGCTCGAATCCATCCCGCGGCCGCGCGACCAGCGCGGCTGGATCATCACTCCCGAGGCCGTGGACCAGCTCACCCGCCACGACTGGCCGGGCAATGTGCGCGAATTGCGCAACGTGCTCGAACGGGCGGCGGCCATGGCGCCGAGCGAGGTGATCGACGTGGAGCTGGTGTCGAAGTCCCTGCCCCGCGATCCGCGCCGGGACGCCCCCAACCGTATCGCCGGCGACCTGGCCGGGCGCCTGGCCGCGGCGGAGCGCACCGCACTCCTCGAAGCCCTCGCCGCCGAGGACGGCTCGCGAAGCGGCGCGGCGCGACGGTTGGGCGTGTCGCGCTCGCAATTCTACGAAAAGCTCAAGCGCCACAAGCTCGACCAAGGTCGAGGATTCTGCCCGGAATGTTCTTAAACTCCGCTAAAGCTGACGTGTTTGCGCGGCCTCTCCTGGAACGCCGGAACTGCGCGGGTCGTGTTCAACGTCCCCCTCTCCCGTGGGGGGAGGGGAGAAAGGAGCCTCGACATTTGCATGGACATGACTCGTCAAAAGGTCCTGGCAGATCTCGCTCCGTCCGGAAAACCGGACAATTGCCCGACAAGCGTCCGACATTCCGGACAAAGCTGAAGTGGCATCCACGCCAAACCCCCGAATTCTTGGCTTGGCACGAAACCTGCAAACTACCCAGCCAACAACCGGGGCCGAATGACAGGGGCACGATCTTCGTGGTCGGCATTCTGCCGTCCCGCGAAGGTATAGTGGGCATACTCTCGAAATGACCGAGGAAACCGCTGTGAAGACCCGCGTCGCCATCGTCTCCGCCCGCCGCACCCCCATCGGCAGCCTGGGCGGAGCGCTCGCCCCTCTCAAGGCGCACGAGCTGGGGGCCGTCGCCATCCGCGCCGCCCTGGCCGATGCCGGGCTGGCGCCCGACGCCGTCGAGGAGGCGCTGTTCGGCCAGGTGCTGACCGGCGGCCAGGGCATGAATCCGGCGCGCCAGGCCACCCGGCTCGCCGGGCTGCCCGACGCCGTGCCGGCCGCCTCGGTCAACCAGGTCTGCGGCTCGGGCCTGCGGGCCGTGGCCCTCGCCGCCCAGCAGATACAGACCGGCTCGGCCCGCATCATGCTCGCCGGCGGCCAGGAGAGCATGTCGAACGCCCCCCATTTCGCCCCGGTCCGCTTCGGACAGAAGCTGGGCGACATGGTCCTGCGCGACAGCGTGATGACCGATGGGCTGAGCGACGCCTTCTACGGCTATCCCATGGGGATCACCGCCGAGACCGTGGCCGGGCGGCACGGCATCGACCGCGCCCGCCAGGACGCCTTCGCCCTCGCCTCCCAGCAGCGGGCCAGCAACGCTGCCCGGGCCGGCCGCTTCGCCGCCGAGATCGCGCCGGTCGCCGTGCCGTCGCGCCAGGGCGAGGTGACGGTCGACGCCGACGAGCATATCCGTCACGACGCCTCCCCGGAGGCGCTGGCGCGGCTGCGGCCCGCCTTCGCCGAGAACGGCACCGTCACCGCCGGCAACGCCTCGGGCATCAATGATGGCGCCGCCATGTTGGTCTTGGCCGACAGGGAGGAAGCGGCAAGGCGCGGCCTGCCCGTATTGGCCGAGATCGCCGGCTGGGCGCATGCCGGGCTCGATCCGCAGGTGATGGGGCTGGGCCCCATTCCGGCCAGCCGCAAGCTGCTCGAGCGGATCGGCTGGCGCATCGAGGATGTCGAGCTGTGGGAGATCAACGAGGCCTTCGCTGCCCAGAGCCTGGCGGTGATCGACGCGCTCGGCCTCGATCCGGCCCGCGTCAACGTCAATGGCGGGGCCATCGCCCTTGGCCATCCGATCGGCGCCTCCGGCGCGCGCATCCTGGTGAGCCTCGTGCATGAGATGAGCCGCCGCGCGGCACGGCGGGGCGTCGCGGCGCTCTGCATCGGCGGCGGCATGGGAATAGCCCTGGCGGTGCAACGTGACTGAAGACATCGAACCCGGAACGCTCCTGTGGCAGCCGAGCCCTGAACGCATCGCCGACACGGCGCTGGCGCGCTTCGCCCGGGCCAACGGCTTCGCCCCGACCGACTATGCCGGCCTGCACGANTGGTCGNTCAACGAGCCGGAGCAGTTCCACGCCCGGCTGTGGGACGAGGTNGGCGTGATCGGGNTGCGCGGCGAGCGCGTCATCGAGCCGGCCGNCGAGTTGCGCGCGGTGCGCTTCTTCCCCGATGCGCAGCTCAACTATGCCGAGAACCTGCTGCACGGCGCCGACGACCGCCTCGCCATCATCGCCCATCGGGACGACGGCACCCGCCGCACCGTCACCCGCGCCGAATTGCAGGCGCTGGTGTCGCGCTGCGCCCAGGCCATGCGGGCCGACGGCATCGGCGCCGGCGACCGGGTGGCGGCCATCGTCACCAACGACATCGAGGCCATCGCGCTCTATCTCGCCACCGCCGCCATCGGCGCGGTCTGGGCCTCCTGCTCGCCCGATTTCGGACCGGGCGGAGCAGCCGACCGGCTCTGCCAGATCGCGCCCAGCCTGCTGGTCGCGGTGCCGCGCTACGGCTATGCCGGCAAGGTGATCGACACCTCGGCCTCGATCAATGCGGTGGTGGAGGGCACCAGCCCCGCCCGCGTGGTGCTGCTCGGCGAGCCGGCCGCCGGCGCGAGGATCGAGGGGCCGGCGACGCCGCTGGAGGACTGGATCGCGCCCTATGCGCCCGGGCCGATCGCCTATGTGCGGCAGGGGTTCGACGCGCCGCTCGCCATCCTGTTCTCCTCGGGCACCACGGGCAAGCCGAAATGCATCGTCCACGGCGCCGGCCGGCTGCTGCTGGCGCATCGCAAGGAGCACAGGCTGCATTGCGACCTGCGCGCAGGCGACCGCTTCTTCTACTACACCACCTGCGGCTGGATGATGTGGAACTGGCTCGTCACCGGCCTCGCCGCGGGGGCGACGCTGGTCACCTATGACGGCAACCCGGCCTATCCCGGCCAGGCGCGGCTGGCCGACCTGATCGACGCCGAGGCCATCACGCTGTTCGGCACCTCGGCCAAATATATCGATGCCTGCCGCAAGGCCGGGCTGGAGCCGCGGCACACCCACAGCCTCGCCAGCCTGCGCACCGTCTGCTCCACCGGCTCGCCGCTCCTGCCCGACGGCTTCGCCCATATCTACCGGGACTGGAAGGCCGATGTGCACCTGGCCTCCATCTCCGGCGGCACGGACATCTGCGCCTGCTTCGTCGGCGGCGTGCCGACCCTGCCGGTGCGGGCCGGCGAATTGCAGGGCGCCATGCTGGGCATGGACGTCGCCACCCTCTCGCCCTCCGGCGAGCCGGTCGAGGGCGTTCCCGCCGAACTGGTCTGCCGCAACGCGCACCCTTCCATGCCGGTGGCCTTCTTCGGCGATCCGGACGGCGCCCGCTACCGGGCCGCCTATTTCGAGCGCTTCCCGGGCGTCTGGACCCATGGCGACTATGTGGAGAAGCGCCGGGACGGCGGCTACATCATCCACGGCCGCTCCGACACCACGCTCAATCCCGGCGGCGTGCGCATCGGCACCGCCGAGATCTACCGCCAGGTCGAGACCATCCCCGAGGTGATCGAGGCGGTGGCGGTGGGCCAGGATTGGGACGGCGACCAGCGCGTCATCCTCTTCGTGCGGCTGGCGCCCGGCGCCGGGCTCGACGAGGCGCTGGAAAAGCTGATCCGCCAGCGCATCCGTGCCGGGGCCACGCCGCGCCATGTGCCGGCCCGCATCCTTGCGGTGCCCGACATTCCGCGCACCCGCTCCGGCAAGATCGCCGAGATCGCCGTGCGCGACGCGGTGAACGACAAGGTCTCGTTGGAGAACCTCGCTCTCGCCAATCCCGAGGCCATCCGCCATTTCCTGCACCGGCCCGAACTGGCCGACTGACGCTCCGGCCCCTGCCGCTGCATCGATCTGCGGCGCATGGGATCGACAAAACCGCGCAACTGCGCCAACTAGTCGACGGGCTGGGGCAACGGGCAGACTCGTGGTGCGCGATCCGAACCGGAAAGTCGGGATCAAGGACATCGCCGAAGCCGCCGATGTGGCGGTCTCGACCGTGTCGCACGTGCTCAACGGCACGGCGCCGATCTCGGCCGAGGTGCGCGAACGGGTGCTCGACGCCGCCAACGCCCTCGGCTATCTGGCGCGGCGGCGCGAGAAGGCGGCCATCGCCGTGCTGCGCAGCGTGCTCCTGGCCGTGCCCGGCGACACCCTGCCCCACAACGAGCACAACCTCTATTCCTGGACGCTGCTCAGCGCGCTGATGCGCGAATGCGAGCGGCGCGCCATTCGCGTGGTGCCCATGGAGATCGACAAGCCGCGGGTGAGCGGCGCGCGCGTGGTGGAAGAGGCGCGGGCCGCCGAGGTCGACGGCATCCTGCTGCTCAACGAGGACCGCCCCGACCTGCTGGAGGAGATCGCCGGCTCGCGCATCCCGGCCGTGCTGATGAACGGTGAAGACCACGAGATGCAGATCGACAGCGTGACGCCGGGCAACCGCTTCGCCGCCCGCCACGCCACCAACTGGCTGATCGGCCAGGGACACCGCACCATCATGCACCTGACCTGGGAAGGCCGCTCGACCATAAGGCGCCGGCGCGACGGCTTTCTCGACGCCTTCCGGGTCAACGGCCTGCCGCTCGACACCGCCCTGGTGCACCTGGCCGCGGGTTACCTGCCCGAATTGGGCACGGCGGCCATCGATCGCTGGCTGGACGCCCATGGCGGGCTGGGCGGGGTGACCGCGATCTTCTGCGCCGCCGACAACCTGGCGCTCGGCGCCATGACGGCGCTGGACCGCGCCGGCATAGGCATGCCCCGCGACGTATCCATCGTGGGGTTCGACGGGGTGGCGCTGGGCGAGTTCACCTCGCCTGCCCTCACCACGGTCAGCGTGCCGCTGGAGCATATGGGCCCCGCCGCGCTGCACCTTTTGGAGCAGCGCATCGTCAACGCCGCCCTCAACCCGCCGGCCCACCGGCTGGAGCTCGGATGCCGGCTGACGATCCGCGCCAGCGTCCGCATGCTGGGCTGATCAGCGCGCCGGCAGGGCGCCGAACAGATCCTCCAGCATGTGGCGGCGCGCCAGCTCGAGCGCGCCCACCAGGCCCGCGCGGCTGCCGCTCTGGCTGCGCAGGATGCCCACCGGCCGCATCCAGGCGGCGGCGACCAGCCGTTCGACCCGGGCGATGAATTCGGGCCGCGCCCCGATGCTGCCGCCGAACACGACGAGATCGGGATCGACCAGCGACAGCAGCGACAGCACCGCCCGGGCCACATGCTCGGCGGCCATGTTGAGCGCCGCGCCAGCGGCTTCCCCGCCCGCCTCGGCCGCCGCGAAGATCTCGCGCACGCTATGGTCCGGGTTTCCGCCGGCCGCCACATAGGCCCGGCGGATGCCGGCCTCCCCCACCCGCTCCTCCAGCGGCGGCACGCCCGGCGCGTCGATCTTCCACAGCGGCATGTAGCCGATCTCCCCCGCCCCGCCATGGGCGCCGCGCAAGAGGCGGCCATTGACCATCAGCGCCCCGCCGATACCCGTTCCGAGGGCGATGAAGGCCACGTTCTGGCGGCCCCGCGCGGCGCCCTGGCTGACCTCGGCCAACAGGGCCAGGTTGACGTCGTTGTCGATCAGCACCTCGGTGCCGAGCGCCTGCCCCAGCGCGGCCCGCAGATTGCCGCCCTCGAGGCCCGGCAGGTTGCCGGCGAGGCTGAGATCGGCGGTGGCCGGATGCACGGCCGCCGGCACGCCGACGGCGCTGGCCCGCAGGCGCAGGCGCGGTATCGCCGCCACCTCGCGCAGCGCGCCCGCCATGCGGCCGAGCTGGGCGACGAGATCGGCGGCGCCGGTGCGCGCCGTGGGCTCGGTGATCTCGGCGAGGACCTGGCCGCGCAGATCGGCCAGGGCGCCCGCCACCTTGCTGCCGCCCACGTCGAAGCCCAGCACCACCGCGGCGTCGGCCTTGAGGGCATAGGAGAGCTGCGAGCGGCCCGGCACCCCGCCCAGCACGCCCTGCACGTTGACCAGCCCGCGCATTTCGAGCCCCGCCAGCAGCTCGGAAACCGCCAGCCGGGACAGCCCGACGCGCTGCGCCAGGGCGGGCCGCTGCATGGATTCGCCGCCCATCATCGCCTCGACCAGCAGCCGCAAGTAACCGGCTTGTGAATTTTTGCGTGCCGAAAGCGGCGCCTCCGGGGCGGGTGTGAGGCTGCCTCTATGACCTTGATTCAGCTGCCAATCTTCCATTCAAGCTCCCCACGGCAAGCCGCCGCACCCCACGAAATTCAGGTCATGCAAATTTTTTCTTATTGCGCCCTCGAAAAACTGACGCATAGATACGCCTTGTAACAGCACAAAACGCGCAAGAGAGACAAGAAAATTGTACGCGCACCAGCTGGGACGGGACGGAGAGAGGGAGGGAATCATGCAAATATTTTTGCAATCCGATTCACTTGTCTCGACATGGGTTCATGCGACCGGGATGTCACCGGATGGTGCATTGCGGCCAGAAGCACGAGGGAAGAGATCAATGAGTGCCAACAAGTGGATCGCGCGGCTCGCGATCGCCGCGATGTCGACAACCGCGCTGGCCGGCATGGCCTGGGCGTTCCAGGAAGCGCCGATGCTGGCCGAGCTGGTCGAGGCCGGGGAGCTGCCGCCGGTCGAAGAGCGCCTGCCGGTCAATCCGACCGTCATCGAGGCCATCGAGGTGGGCCAGTATGGCGGCACCTGGCACCGCGCCTATAACGGCCCGGGCGACCGCTGGGGGCCCACCAAGCTGATGGAGGAGCGCGTGCTCAAATGGGTGGCCGACGAGGACGGCGTCGCCCAGCTCGAGCCCGGCTATATCGAGAGCTATTCGGTCAACGAGGACTCCACCGAGTTCACCTTCACCCTGCTCGAAGGCCTCAAATGGTCGGACGGGCACCCGGTGACCACCGAGGACGTCGCCTTCTGGTACAACGACGTCTTCCTCAACAAGGAAATCCTGCCCACCATCGACCCCACCTTCGCCCCGGGTGGCGTGCCCATGCAGGTCGAGATCGCCGACGAGCGCACCTTCACGGTGAAGTTCGCCCAGCCCTATGTCTATTTCCTGCAGATCCTGGCCAAGGATTCCACCGGCGAGCCGAGCCTGGACCGCGCCAGCTTCATCATGCCCAAGCACTATCTCAGCCAGTTCAACAACCACTATGCCAGCGAGGAAGAGCTGGCGGCCGCCGCGGCCCGCTATAATGTGGAGAGCTGGAAGAACCTCTGGGGCTCGGCGGGCGTGGTGACGGCTTGGTGGACCAATCCCGAGCTGCCGGTGGTGACCGCCTGGACCATCGAGCGGCCGGCCCCCGGCGAGGTGGTGACCATGGTCCGCAACCCCTATTATTACGCGGTAGACCAGGAGGGCAACCAGCTCCCCTATATCGACCGGATCGAGCACCGCCTGTTCCAGGACCCCGAAACGCTCAACCTGATGGTGGCCCAGGGCCAGATCGACCTGCAGGCGCGCTTCATGAGCCTCGCCAACTACACGTTCTACAAGGAGAACGAGGCGCGCGGGAACTACCACGTCAAGCTGTGGATCGGCGCCGGCGTCTGGGCCATGGTGCCCAACTACAACGTCAAGGACGAGGTGCTGAACGGGCTCTATGCCCAGCCGGCCTTCCGCGAGGCGCTGAGCGTGGCGGTCGACCGCGAGCTCATCAACGAGCTGGTGTTCTCGGGCATGGCCGAGGCCCGCTCGGCCTCGCCCATCACCGGCTCGCCCTATTTCGACGAGGAGCTGGAGCGGCACTGGACCGAGTACGATCCGGACCGAGCCAACGAACTGCTCGACGGCATCGGGCTCGCCGAACGCGACGGGGCCGGCTTCCGCCTGCGCCCGGATGGGCAGCGCCTCTCCATCGTCATCGAGGCCAACGACGTTTCCCATTCGGATTCGCTCGAGCTGCTGGCGGGCAACCTGGCCGATATCGGCATCGAGCTGCTGCCGCGCATCATCGATCGCACCCAATGGGACAATAACCGCGCCAACAACGACTTCCAGATGCAGTGGATGCCGTTCGACCGCCTGTCGGTGGTGCCGGCCGACCCGCGCCGCATGATGGGCTGGGACGGCTTCGCCAACCAGAACTTCGTCTGGTACAACACCGACGGCGCCTCGGGCATCGAGCCGGCCGAGGACGATCCGCTGCGCACCGTCTTCGCGCTTTGGGACGAGGCCTCCCAGGCGGGGACGCTGGAAGAGGCCGACGTCGCCGTCAACGAGCTGATCCGCACCTTCGTGGAGACCGGCTGGGTCATCGGCGTGGTCGGCGAGGAGCCGGTGGTCAACATCGTCGGCAACAAGTTCCACAACATGCGCGAGGGCCTGGTGGCCGACGACATCCACCGCGGCAAGGGTCTGGCCCAGCCGCAGCAGTTCTGGATCGAGCAGGACTAGTCCGGAGCGCGCCGGGGCGGGCCGAACCCGCCCCGGCGGACCGGTGGAGCCGCCGG
>Ga0065721_10049933_pt1 | contig 25275 bp, 25 predicted proteins | sample Mesricmetagenome_FD_59108 | JGI IMG/M metagenome (GOLD analysis project Ga0065721, IMG submission 59108) | Mesophilic microbial community from rice straw/compost enrichment Sample: eDNA_1 v2 (version 2) | ecosystem: Engineered > Solid waste > Grass > Composting > Bioreactor | place: USA: Davis... | reverse complement strand
TCTACATCGCCTGCGGCATCTCGGGCGCGATCCAGCACCTGGCGGGCATGAAGGACTCCAAGGTGATCGTGGCGATCAACAAGGACCCGGAGGCGCCGATCTTCAGCGTGGCCGACTACGGCCTGGAGGCGGACGTCTTTGCCGCCGTGCCTGAGCTGGTCAAGGCGTTGTGAGCATGAAGGCGGCGTACATCACCGGGCATGGCGGCAACGAGGTCGTCCTCGTGGGCGAGCGACCCATGCCTGAACGCCGCTCCGGTGAGGTGCTGGTGCGCATCCGTGCCGCCACGCTCAACCGGGTGGACCTGTACATGCGCGACAGCGGCGCGGGCATCACGCACCGGCTGCCGCAAATCATGGGCCTGGACGGTGCGGGCGTGGTGGAGGACGTGGATGCCAACGAGCCCCTGCTGCGCCCCGGCCAGCGCGTGCTGCTGCACCCGGGCATCAGTTGCGGCCGCTGCGAGTTCTGCGCACGCGGCGAGGGCGTGCTCTGTACCGGCATCGGCTACCTGGGTGAGCACCGTGACGGCACGCTGGCGCAGTACGTGGCGCTGCCCGCGCGCAACGTCTTTCCCATGCCCGAGGGCTTCAGCTTCGAGGAAGCCGCCGCCCTGGGCGTCAACCACCTCACGGCCTGGCGCATGCTGTTCAGCAAGGCGCAGTTGAAACCCTGGGAGACGGTGCTGATCTTCGGCATTAGTGGCGGGGTGTCGTTGGCGGCGCTGCAACTGGCGAAGTGGGCAGGCGCGCGGACCATCGTGACCTCGCGCGAGGACGCCAAGCTGCAGCGCGCGCTGGCGCTGGGCGCCGACCATGCCGTCAACGGCGCACGCGAGGACGTGGACAAGGCGGTGCTCGCGCTCACCGGCGGGCGCGGTGTGGACGTGGTGATCGAGAACGTGGGCGCGGCCGTGTGGGCCAGTGCCATGAAGTCCGTGGTGCGCGGCGGTCGCATCGTCACCTGCGGCGCCACCAGTGGCGACCAGCCGCCGGCGGACCTGCGCCGCATCTTCATCCGCCAACTGCAGATCCTGGGCTCCACGCTGGGCGACCTGCACGAGATGGCGCAGCTGCTGCAGGCGGTGCAGCGCGGCGGCATCCGTCCGGTGATCGACTCCACCTGGGCACTGGACGAGGTGCACGGCGCGCTGAGCCGGCTGGAAGCCGGGGCCCAGTTCGGAAAACTTGCCATCTCTTTGCCGCAATGAAGCACTACACCCTACATGACGGCGTCGCCGTCGTCACCCTGGACCAGCCGAGCGTCAACAGCCTCAGCCATGCGCTGCGCAGCTTCATCGTGCAGGCACTCGATGCAGCGCAAGCCGATGCGGCCGTGCGCGCCATCGTGCTGGCCGGCAATGCCAGGGCCTTCTCCGCTGGCGCGGACGTGTCCGAGCTGGGCACGCCGCGGCAGTTGGCCGAGCCGATCCTGCCCACGGTGCTGCAGCGGCTCGATGCCGCTGGCAAGCCGGTGGTGGCGGCGCTCGCCGGCGTTGCGCTGGGCGGTGGCCTGGAGCTGGCGCTGGCTTGCCACGCCCGTGTCGGGCTGGACAGTGCCGCGGTCGGGCTGCCCGAGATCAACCTGGGCCTGATTCCCGGCGCCGGCGGCACGCAGCGCCTGCCCCGCCTGGTGGGCGTGCCGGTGGCGCTGGAGATGATGCTCGGCGGCGCCCCGCGCAGCGCGCGCCAACTCGCCGACAGCGGCCTGTTCGAGCGTGTGGTCGCGAACGACGTGGTGGACGCGGCCTGCGCGGTGGCGCGCACCCTGGCCGCGCAGGGCGGCGTGCTGCCGCGTGTGCGCGACCGTCAGCCTGAGGCCGCGACGGTGGCGGCGCAGGTGGCCGCCGCGCGTGAGCAGCTCAACCCGCGCCAGCGTCTGCAGCCAGCCTACGCGGCCCTGCTGGAGGCGGTGGCCGCCTGCGCGCTGCCTTTCGAGCAAGGCCTGCAGCGCGAACGCGAGCTGTTCCTGTCGCTGGTGTCCACCACCGCGGCGCAGGCCTTGCGCTACCAGTTCAAGGCCGAGCGTGAGGCCACGCGGCTGCCGCCGCAGTTCCAGGCCGAGCCGCGCGCAGTCGAGGCAGTGGCCGTCATCGGCGCCGGCACCATGGGCACGGGCATCGCCATCTGCGCCCTCGACGCGGGTCTCTCCGTGCTGCTGCTGGAGCAGGGCGGACAGGCCCTGGAGCGTGGTACGCAGCGCGTGCACGAGCACTACGCCGGCCGGGTTGCGGCCGGCAAGATGGCGCAGGGCGCGGCCGAGGCCGCCCAGGCGCGGCTGAAGGCTACGCTGGACTGGGCCAATCTGGCGGGCGCCGACCTGGTGATCGAGGCCGTGTTCGAGGACCTGGCCGTCAAGCGGGACGTGTTCCGCCGGATCGACGCCCATGCGCGGCCCGGCACGGTGCTGGCGAGCAACACCTCCTACCTCGACCTCGATGCCATCGCCGCGGCCACGGCACGTCCCCAGGACGTGCTGGGCCTGCACTTCTTCAGCCCGGCCAACGTGATGAAGCTGCTGGAGGTGGTGCGCGGCGCGCACACCGCGCCGGACGTGCTCGCCACCGGCATGGCGCTGGGCAAGCGGCTGAAGAAGATGCCCGTTTTGTGTGGCAACGCCTTCGGTTTCATCGGCAACCGCATCTACAACGCCTACCGCAAGCAGTGCGAGTTCATGCTGGAGGACGGTGCCTGGCCGGAGGACGTGGATGGCGCGCTCACCGCGATGGGTTTCGCGATGGGACCGTTCACGGTGGCCGACCTCTCCGGGTTGGACATCGCCTGGCGCATGCGCAAGGCCCAGGCCGCCACGCGCGATCCGCGCGAGCGCTACGTGGGCATCCTCGACGAGCTGTGCGAGCAGGGCCGGCTCGGCCGCAAGAGCGGCGCCGGCTACTACGCCTATCCCGACGGCAAGCAGGCGTCCACCACGGATGCCGTCGTGCGCTCGCTCATCGAGAAGGCCAGCGCGCAGCGCGGCATCACGCGTCGGCCCCTGGATGCCGCCACCATCCAGCGCCGCGCGCTGCTGGCGATGATCAACGAGGCCGCGCTGCTGATGGCCGAGGGCGTGGCCGCGGGCGCCAGCGACATCGACGTGGTGCTGGTGCAGGGCTACGGCTTCCCGCGCTGGGAAGGCGGCCCCGTCTTCTGGGCCCGCCAGCAAGACCGCTCCACGCTGGAGTGCGAGCTGCGCGAGCTCGCCGCCGGGGCCGGCCCGACCCAGCGGGTGGGCGACCTGGCGCTGCTGCTGGGATGAGCGCCAGCCCGTCATTGCCTGCGCGCTGATCGGCATCTACCGCCACGAGTTCGTCAACAGCGCCGTCATCGACGGGCTGATGCGCGTGCAACTCGACGCCGGCGTGCCGTCTTCTCCACCGTGCTCATGCCGTGCAACTTTCAAGACCACGACGAGCACCGCGGTTTCTTCGCCGCGCACTCCGTAAAGAAAGGTGAGGAGGTGACAAGCGCTGCGCCGGCGACGCCGCGCAGCTCGCGCCAGCTCGGCGCGCTCGCGCGCTGACGCTGGAGGCACTCGTGAAGTAAGCTGCCGCCGCGGCCAAGCACTGAGGAAGTTTTCAAGAAGCAAAGACCGCCCTCAGAGAATTGCAGCCACTGACACGAGGACAGGAACATGGAAATTCGAGATCAGTCCATCATTAGGAGTTGGCACGCTCACGTGTATTTCGATTCAAACAGCCGATCCGAGGCTTGGTCACTGCGCGAGATGATTGAATCCGAACTTGCCGATCAAGTGGAAATCGGCCGCTTTCACGAAAAACCAGTGGGTCCGCACCCTATGTGGAGCTATCAATTGGCGCTTTCGCCGTCGCACTTCTCTCAGGTAATGAGCTGGCTCGCGTTGAACCATGGCACATTGGATGTGTTCGTGCATCCGAACACGGGCGACGAATTGCGTGATCATCGAGACTCGGCGCTTTGGCTGGGCAGGTCCCATGAGCTCAATTTGGCAGCTCTCGCCCGTCAACAGATCTAATACCGTTCAGCCATCGCCTCCCAAACTCCAGCTCAAGCAGCCTTCCCCTTGGATTGGACTTCGGACTGTTATTGCCAGCCGAGCGGCTTATTGGAAGCTGTGCGTGGTGGAGCATCAGATGGGTGCCTTTGCTGCAGGATATTTCGCTACGGCTGCGCGCCATCGTGATGCGCAAATTTAATGTTGGAAACGCGCCGATTCAGACCAAAGGCCCAGCCACTGTCAAGACAAAATTGAAATGTCGCATTGGCGGCCAAGTAGATGTCGCATGGCCGGCAATGGCGGGTCAGGCGTCTTCTCGCGGGCTTGTTGAGTGGCGGTTTGCAGGTAGTCAACCGTGAAGCGCGCTGGGAGCGCTGGGTACCTGGAGCGGGCTTGCCCTGGCGCAGCGGTGCGCCGGCGTGGGTGCGCGAAGGCGTACTGGGCCTCTTGATTGCTAGCCAGTGGCGGGCTGGTTGCGCCCGCAAAATCCACGGATGAGCTTTCTCAGAATGCCTGTCCTGCGCCGGCTGCAACGCTGGTCGGCGCAGAGCGGCGGCTCGCTCAAGCTGCGCACGACGCTCTCCGGCATCGTGGCCCTGATCCTGGGCATCCTGCTCACCACGGTGGTGCTGGTCCAGCGTGCCGAGCGCGACACGCTGGCCAGCCGCAGGGACAGTGAGTTGCACGAGGCCGCCCACACGGCGGCGGTGCTGTCCAGCCGCATGGTGGAACTGCAGCAGGCGCTGCGCCTGGCGGCCGGGCAGATCGATGCGTCGTGGCTGCACGACCGCGCGGCACTGGAGCGATTCCTGATGACCCAGGCAGTGCTGCGCAACCTGTTCGGCAACATCTTCGTCGCCACGCCGGACGGGCACGTGAGGGCCTATGCCGAGCGTGATGGGGTCCATGCGCCCGCCATCAACGTGCGGGACCGCACCTACTTCCAGCAGACCCTGGCCGAGGGCCGGCCCGTCGTGTCAGAGGCGTTGGACAGCCGCGTCGTGCCCGAGCCCGTGGTGGTGCTGGCTCATCCACTGCAGGGAGCCAAGGGCGTTGACGGCGTCATCGGCGGGGCATTGCGGCTGGTGAGCGGCGACCTGATGGCGCACGTGCTGCATTACCAGGGCCCCGATGACCAGAGCGCGCTGCTGGTGGTCAGTGACCTGCAGGGCCGCATCCTGGCCCATCCCGACCCGAGCCTGGTGCTGCAGCCGCTGGAGCGCGAGCCGCGGCTCGAAGGCGCGTGGGCCGGCTGGGAGGCCATGCGCTCGCCGCTGGAGCCTGCCGGCATCACGGTGGAGGTGCCCGGCGCGGTGGTGTCGGTCGCGGCCGTCTCGGGCCCGCAGTGGCTGGTGTGGCGGGTGCTGCCCGAGGAGAATTTGCTTGGCCCATTGCACCAGGCGCGCCGCCAGGCGTTGGACTGGGCCGCCGTGATAGTGCTGCTGGCCAGCCTGGTGTTGCTGCTGCTCACAACGTGGCAACTGCGCCCGCTGCGCGCGCTGGCACGCCGGGCGCAGCGCCTGTTCGACACGGGCGTCGATCCGCACGCCGGCTGGCCCGAGGCCGGTGGCGAGATCGGCCATCTCACCCGCGTGCTGCGCCATGTCGGCGCCGAGCGGGTCCAGTTGGAAGCTTCCAATGCCGAGCTGATGAAGCGGCTGCAGTCGGTGATGGCCGCCGCGCCGGTGGGCATCGCGTTCACGCGTGCGCAGCGCTTCGAGCTTGTCAATGCCGAGCTGTGCCGGCTGCTGGGCTACCCGGCGCAGGCGCTTTCGGGCGCCGCCGTGGCCGGGATCGGGTTGCCACAGCAGGCGCTGGACAGCCTGCTGCGTCGCGTTGGCCGCGCATTGCACGTCGGCCGCCCTTACCGGGGTGAATGGCAGCTGCGGCGAGCCGACGGCAGCACGTTCTGGGCCGAGATCAGCGCCCAGGCCGCGAACCCGGCCGACACGGCACAGGGCCTGATCTGGACCGTCGTGGACATCGATGCCCGGGTGGCTACCCGCACGCGGCTGCAATGGAGCGCCCACCACGACCCCCTCACCGGGCTGGCCAACCGCGCCGCCTTCGAGCAGCGGTTGCACCAGGTCTTTGGTGCACGGCCGCGCTCCATGCCCGCGGCACTGGTGGCCATCGACCTGGACCACTTCAAACCCATCAACGACAGCGCCGGCCACGCCGCGGGTGACGCCATGCTCAAGGCCGTGGCCACGGCCATTTGCTCGTGTGTGCGCGCGGGCGACCTGGTGGCGCGCCTGGGCGGCGACGAGTTCATGCTGCTGCTGGAGCGCTGCCCGGGCGAGCGCGCCCTGCCGATTGCCAATGCCGTGTGCGCGGCCGTGGCCGGTATCGAGCTGCCGTGGGAAGGCCGGACGTTGCGCGTTGGGGCCTCCGCAGGCGTGGCGGCGCTGCAGGCGGACATGACGGAAGTGGCGCACTGGCTGCGCGCGGCCGACCGCGCTTGCTACGACGCCAAGGGCGCCGGCCGTGGGCGGGCTCGCGCGGCCGGTCCGCCGGCGAGCGAACCGTAACGCCGTGCCGATGCCAGGTCGGTATCGGCATCAACCATCGAGGATGCCCTGGCGTTACGCGAATCCGCCGGGCCACCACCGCGTTGGCCCCGACGGGTATCCCGCACCCCATTGAAGCCTGAACAGGCCCAGCACGCTGCCGAGTTGGGGGCAGCGACTGTGCGAAACGCTCGACACGGAAGCGCATGGTGCCGCGGAAGTTGATGTGGCCGAAGCCACTCGCTCGCCATACGCAATAAAGAAAGCTATTCGGAACGAATCCCGTTGCCAAGCGGGTCGCTTTCGCGATCGATGCCTATGAGCCTCGAGATGCGCACAGGCGAGCTCGCGAGTTTCTCGACTTCATGCAGCAGGTTCCGGTCTGTCATGGTGGCCCGCGCACGCAACCTGACGTACTCGGCCCACGACGCAAGGATGAATCGTTCGACGAAGACGCCGTCTTCCCCCAAGTTGCGAAAGACGCGCCAACTGATGGCTCCATTGCGCCGGCGTACGGGTTCAACGGTGTGAATGGCGCGGAGAAACGCTTCACGGTGCTCGACATCGATGCGGTATTCGAGCTGGATCAGGACCGGGCCGTCCTTCGGTCCGGGCTCGACGGCAATGGCCAGTTCCGGTAACTGCGCTCCCGGGGTGACATCTGCCTCGTTGCCCATCGCCACCCGTGCGCGGCGGCTGATGGCCAGCAGCAGGAGCATGGTGATGGCGGAGCTCACCAGCGCGGCCTGAGTTCCGGCTGCCGAGGCCACCGCACCCCACAAGGCGCTGCCGAAGGCAAGGCTCGCCTGGTTGGCGACGAGATTCACTGAGACGGCCCGCGCCCGAACCCAGGCCGGCGCGCTGCTCTGGGTGCCGGCCGAGAGTCCCGCCAGTACGCAGACCCATGCCGTGCCGCATGCAAAAGCCGCCAGGATCGCGACAGCAACGACATCGATGACCGCCAGCAAGGCGATGGCACCCAGCCACAGCATCGTTCCTGCCGTTACGACAGCGTTCAGCGATCTGCGCTGCAGCTGTCCTGGTATGGCCAGCGCGCCTGTAATTGCGCCGGCGCCGAAACCGGCCGAGAGCAGGCCAAAGCCACCGGCTCCGAGTTGGAGCTGGTCGCGCGCGATCACGGGAAGCAACGCCCAGAATGCCGCAGCACACAGGCTGAAGCTGACATTGCGAACCACCAGCGTGCGCATTGCCGGCGAGTGTCGGGCGAAGCGCAGGCCGCTCAAGACGCCAGACAACACCGTTTCCGGCACCCCGGGCAGCGCGCGCTCGCGCTTCTTCATCCGATAGACCGCGACGACCATCAGGATGAAGCACAGCGAGCTGGTGAGCAGCGCGCTGCCCGAGCCGATCCAGGCGGCCATACCCCCGGCGAGTGCAGGCCCGATTGCGCGTGCAACGTTGAATGCGACCGCGCCCAAGGCCACCGCGCGCGGCAGATCCTCTCTGGACACGAGGTCGTTGATGCTGGAGGCCTGGGCCGGAAGGTACAAGCACAGGCCGACGCCGACCAGGAAAGTCAGCGCAAGCAGCAAGGCCGGGTGGGCGAATCCAGCGAGCGTTGCTGCGCCCAGGATGGCGGTGGATGCCAGCAACAGGCATTGCGTTGCAAGGATGAGCCGGCGCCGGTCCACGATGTCGGCCAGCGCGCCGGCGATCAAGCCGAACAAGAGTGCCGGCGCGGTACTTGCCGTCTGCACCAGGGCCACCATCAGCTGGGACGGCGTCAACGTGGCCATCACCCAGGAGGCGATGGTCGTCTGCATCGTGTAGCCGAGTGCCGTCCCTATGGAGCCGAGGTAGAAGAGCCGGAACTGGGCATGCCGCAGCGGTGACGCCTCGAACAACCGCGATGCTGAGGAGGCAAGGAATGGTTTCACGCAGGCAGTCTAACCATCGCACAAGCAGCGGTCGTGCGGGCGGACGGACGGGCTTGCCAAGGCTGTAACGGCCGGGCCGGTGCGGCAGAGGGCGCCGCAAGGCGCGGACCGGGGCGAAGGCACGGTCACGCTGAAGGCCCGTCCATGTAGGCCAGGATTGGCCTGGGGCGCACCGAAGGGCCGCAGCAGCGCCCCTGCCGGCCACGGGCATTGACGCGCAGCAGCTGCCGCTTGGCCTGTGCGAAGGCGTGCATGGCGTCGGTGCCGGCAAGGCCGACCGTCGCCGCGCCGGCATACTCGTGCCTTGATGTCATTCCTGCACTCGGAAACCTTCGCTCCTCTTCGCCACTCGGTCTTCAGGATGCTGTGGCTAGCCTGGCTGGCCGCGAACCTGACGATGTGGATGAACGACGTCGCGGCCGCCTGGCTGATGGCGCAACTCACCAACAACGCCACCCTGGTAGCGCTGGTGCAGGCAGCTTCCACGCTGCCCGTCTTCCTGCTGGGTCTGCCCAGCGGCGCCCTGGCCGACATCGTGGACCGGCGCCGCTACCTTGCCGTCACTCAGCTCTGGATCGCCAGCGTTGCGCTGGTGCTGGCCGTTTCGTCGGTGGCCGGCTGGCTCAACGCCTGGAGCTTGCTGGCACTGACTTTTGCCAACGGCATCGGACTGGCGATGCGCTGGCCCGTGTTCGCCGCCATCGTGCCGGAGGTGGTGTCGCGCCAGCACCTCCCGGCAGCGCTGGCACTCAACGCGATCTCCATGAACGCCTCGCGCGTGGTGGGTCCGATCGTGGCTGGCGCTTTGCTTGCCGGGGCCGGCAGTGCGGCGGTGTTCGCGCTCAACGCGCTGCTGTCAGCCACAGCCTTCATCATCATCCTGCGGTGGCGCCACACGCCGCAGGCCAGCTCGCTGCCGGCAGAGCGGCTGCTGGGTGCCATGCGCGTGGGCCTGCAGTTCGTGCGCCAGACACCGGCGCTGCGTGCGCTGCTGGTGCGCACGGTGCTGTTCTTCGTTCAGTGCACCGCGTTGATTGCGCTACTGCCATTGCTGGCCAGGCGTTTCGGCACAGGTGCCAGCACGTTCACGCTGCTGCTGGCCGCGATGGGCGTGGGCGCGGTGGCTGCCGGTGTCGTGGTGCCGGCGCTTCGCCGGCGGTGGTCTGCGCAACGGGTGACAGCCATTGGGATCACGTTATATGCGGGGGCCAGCGTGGCCATGGGCGTCGCACCGAGCTTGTGGGTGGCCGTGCCGGCGATGGTGGCGGCCGGCATGGGGTGGCTCTCCACGGCCAATACCTTGATGGTGTCGGCACAGCTGGTGCTCCCGAACTGGGTACGTGCACGAGGCATGGCCGTGATGCAGGTCGCCACGATGGGCGGCACTGCCGGGGGTGCATTGCTGTGGGGCCAGGTCGCCACCTGGAGCAGCGTGCCGGTGGCTGTGGCCGCCTCGGCCCTGGTGGCGCCTGTGCTGCTGGGCGTCATGGCCCGGTGGGCCGTGCGCGTGCCGGGCGACGAGGAGGTGCAGCCCTCCCCGCCTCGTGCCACGCCCACTGCGGCGTTCGATGTCGACCCGCTGGCCGGGCCCGTGATGGTGACGGTCGAGTACAACATCGAGCCTGAGCGCGCTTCGGATTTCATAGCCGTCATGGAAGCCACGCGCCAGGCACGGCTGCGGCTGGGCACGCTGCAGTGGAACCTGCTGCGCGACAGTGCCGACCCAACCCGCTACGTCGAATGCTTCGTGGACGAGAACTGGGCAGAACACCTGCGGCGCTTGCAGCGCTTCACGGTTGCGGACGCACAGCTACGGGACCAGCGCTTGTCGTTCCACACGGCCGCCGAACCACCTGTGATACGTCGGCTTATTGGGGCCGGCGCGGCCCACGGTTGAGCAACTTTCTGGGTTGCGATGAGAGGTCGAGTCCGGGTTGCCGAACGCACGCCCAGGGGGGATGAGGCCTGCGACTCCCATGGCACGCTCAAAGGCATGCCAGACACTTTCGATCCCCGGCCACCTCAGGAGTTGCCTGCCTTCTATGACAAGTTTGCAGCGCGGTATTGCGCGCACGGCGTGCGCTTGTTCGGCTTTCGATTGAGGTGGATCGCCTACCGCAGCGAGGAACTGGATCGGGGTATCGAGCGTGCGGTGCTGGACTTGGCCTGGGGAGAAGAAAACGTCACCCGGCAAGTCCAATTCGTTGCGCGCGCCCTTGAGGAAGTCCAGGGTGCATTCGCACTGACCTTCGTGGAGGTAGGGTGCAAGAGGATGCTGTGGGGCGCAGACGATGAGCTGATGAAGCCGGCGGTGCTGCGGATTTCGATGTGGCGCACCGACCACCCGTGCGGACTGATCGGCCACATCGAGCTGGATGCCGAGGGCCGGCCCACAGGCGCAGCGCAGGCGCCGTTGCCGCTGGTGCGCATGGGCGGCTGAGCCAGCCGGCACAACCTGCCCGTAGCACCGGACCTGCTGCAGCGCAACTTCAGCCCCACGGCACCGAACCAGGCCTGGACCAGCGACCGCGTGGGCGCCCTGCTCGGACACGCCGGCCTCACCACGCGCAATACGTGCACGCGGAATCGCACCGCGTGGCGGAGGAGATGAAGAAGTTCTGGAGGCAACTGGCCTGGTCCAACATCGATCAGAGACGCGTGACACAGTCACCACATGCTCACCGCCCCGAAAAGGAGGAATGGCGTTCAGAAAACCGTCCAGGCCGTGCTTCAAAAAATCAGGCGCTGGGAGGCAGAACAGGCGGTGCAGAGGTTCAACGCTCGGTCTCCCAAAAAAAGAGCACTTTCCGCGCTGGAGTCAATGGACCCGCTCCAAACAAGGCCAGCCAAATTTTCACGTACGGCCTGGAGCCAATGGTGCTACATTAATTCACTGGCGCTTGCAGCGGGTGTCCTTGCAAAAGGTCATTTTCGATGCGGCGCCCGGATCACGAGTTGATCTCCCTCCTGCTCCAGAGCTGCTGATTGCTTCGGCGATCTCAACGTTCTGGTTGCCCTTGGCTCGCAGCGAATACCCCTGCCAGCTTGGCGCCCGGACCGAGTTCATCCGCCGCCTGTGCGTGCGCCTTGCACGCCACTTCAGTCAGACCCGGCTGGCCCCAATGAGGGCCGTGCCGCCGAAAGCCTCTCATCAATAAATCTTTGCGGGTCGGCAAGTACCTTGTCTCCCCTTTGACCCGACATCTCGGGCCCAACCGTTACGCCGCCTCCGTTTCAATTCGCAGCGGCTGCGGCAGCGCCACCCACGACCGCGTCATGCGCTTCGTGCCGGAATTCGACTCCGGCGAAGCCGCCCTGCACTACGCCACCGCTCAAGGACTGGACTGGATCGGCCGTGCCCTTGCCAGCCAGACCCGGGCCGGCGCTGCCCGGATTTCCCACCCTTTACACATACTGGAGTAATTCCATGGCCAAGGAAGAACTGATCGAAATGCAGGGCGTGGTCGGCGAGGTCCTGCCCGACTCGCGTTTTCGCGTGAAGCTGGAAAACGGACATGAACTGGTGGCCTACAGCGCCGGGCGCATGAAGAAGCACCACATCCGCATCCTGGCCGGCGACAACGTTTCGCTGGAGCTCTCGCCCTACGACCTGAGCAAGGGTCGCATCACGTTCCGGCACCTCGAACGCCGAGGACCGCCCCCGTCGGGCCAGCAGCGCAGGCGTTGATGCTCCAGGCCGCAGCGACAACCCATGACATTGGCTTTCTGGCAAGGAAGCTGATCCACCGCACCAGCCAGAGCTGGGGCCTTTCCACTTTTCTCCCCCATCCCAACAAGGATTGACGACATGACGACTGAAACTGGCACCGTGAAATGGTTCAACGAAGGCAAGGGCTTTGGCTTCATCGCGCCTGACAACGGCGGCAAGGACCTGTTCGCCCATTTCAAGGAAATCAAGGGTAGCGGCTTCAAGACGCTCGCCGAAAACCAGCGTGTGGAATTCGAAGTCACGCAGGGCCAGAAGGGCCCGCAGGCTTCCAACATCCGCACGCTGTAAGCCACGGCATCCCCTGTTTGCCAACTGATTCCTACAAGGATTGACGACATGACGACCGAAACCGGCACCGTGAAATGGTTCAACGAAACCAAGGGCTTTGGGTTCATCACGCCTGACAACGGCGGCAAGGACCTGTTCGCCCATTTCAAGGAAATCAAGGGCGGCGGCTTCAAGACGCTCAGCGAGAACCAGCGCGTGGAATTCGAAGTCACGCAGGGCCAAAAGGGCCCGCAGGCTTCCAGCATCCGCACGCTTTGACCATAGCTCGTGCACGGCTTCCGGGGTCATTCTCGTGGCTTCCTGAACGCGAGCGACTCGACCGATCGCACCGTGGAACCGCCGGGATCGCTTGCGGCACCCCGTGTTTCCCAACTGTTTCCACAAGGATTGATACATGACCACCGAAACCGGCACCGTGAAATGGTTTGATGAACCCAAGGGTTTTGGCTTCATCACGCCTGACAACGGCGGCAAAGACATGTTTGCCCACTTCAGCGAAATCACGAGCGGCGGTTTCAAGACACTCGTCGAGAACCAGCGCGTCGAATTCGAGATCACTCAGGGCAGGAAAGGCCTGCAGGCTTCCAATATCCGGGTGCTGTAACGACGGCCCGGGCTCGCCCCGCAGGGTGTTGCCTGCAAACGCCCTGAACGCCAATGTCCTGGCGGACGCAGTGCACCAGCGCCGGCTGTACCTGGTGACGAGCCGAGTCAGGCAGCCGTTTCAGCCGCGCGGGGCAACAGCGCGGTGAAGGTGGTGGCGCCGTTGGCGGATGCAACCGTCACCATTCCGCGGTGCGCACGCGCGATCTCGCGGACGATGAAGAGACCCAGGCCAACGCTGTGTGCTCCTTCCTGCGTGCCTTTGCCGCGTGTCATGGGGTCGAACAGGTGCGGCAGCAACTCCGCGGCGATGACAGGCCCTTCGTTGCCGACGGCGATCGAGAAGGTCCCGTCGTTGATGGCCGAAGTCACGACGACGGGCTTGTCCGGCGCGCCGTAGGTGATGGCATTGGCGACCAGGTTGCCGACCATCTGGACCAGGCGGTCACTGCTGGCGACGCAGGCGCCGCGTCCGCGCTGCTGGTGCACGATGCTGCGCCCCTCGAACGCGAGCCGCAGATCCTCGACGCTTTCTGCCACCAGCGCATGAAGGTCGATCGGCTCCAGCTGGACTTGCAGCCCGTTGCCCAGCCGCGCCTGGGTGAAATCGAGCAGGTCCGCGATCAGCCGCGCGGCACGCAAGGTCGATGCGCTCAGCCTGCCCAGCGCCCGCAGCTGGTTGGACGACAGCTCGCCCATGCCGATCAGGTGGGCGCTCATGCGGATCACCGACAGCGGGTTGCGCAGGTCGTGGCTCACGATGGCCATCATCTGCTCCGCGAACAGGGCGCGGTCCTCGGCTACCGTCTTCTGCCGGTCGCGCTCTTCCTGGGCCACGGCCAGCGCCCGCTGCGCCTCCTGATGCCGCGCGAGCAGCTCCTCGGCGCGCTTGCGCTCCAGCAGCAGCTCTTTCTCGTACTTGTGGCGGTCGTGGGCGAGAAACACGGCCAGCTCGTGCCACGTGCCATTCGCGCTGCTGCGCCGCACGGCGTTGAATACCATCGGCAACGGCCGGCCGTCACGATGCAGCACGTCGAGCTTGACCTCGGCAACCGAGCCCTGCATCGCGAGCAGCGGCGTCCAGTGTGTCTGGTGAAAGATGCGCCCGCCCATGCTGAGCAGGTCCTGCACCTTGACGCGCCCGAGCAGTTCCTGGGCCTCACGGCCCACCCAGGCGCAGAAGGTGTGGTTGACGCGCAGGATGACACCGTCGGTTGAAGTCACCAGCAGGCCACAAGCGGCGTTCTCGTAGAGGGACTCGACATCCGCCTTCGGCAGTGCGCCGGCAGTCTCGCGCTGCTCCATGCTCAGTCCGACACCAAGCCCAGGAACTCGTTGATGGCGCTCGTGCTGGCACACGGCGCACTCAGGTGCGGGCAGTGGCCGACGTTCTCGACCACGCGCAGCGTGGCGCGCGGCAGCGCACGGCACATGTATTCGCCAACCGCCCTCGGAGCGATCAGGTCGTCACTGCACTGCAGGATGAGCGTGGGGGTCTGCAGCCGGTGCAGGTCGGCGCGGCTGTCGGACAGGAACGTCACCCGGGCGAAGTGCTTGGCGATCTCGGGATCGGTGCGGCAGAAGCTGTTCGTCAGCTCGGCGCCCAGCGCCGGCTGGTCGGGTGCACCCATGATGGCCGGTGCCATGGTGCTGGACCAGCCGAGGTAGTTGCTCTCCAGCGTCTCCAGGAGGGCGTCGATGTCCGAGCGGGTGAAGCCGCCCACGTAGGCGCCGTCGTTGATGTAGCAGGGCGACGGCCCGATCATCACCTGTGCCGCGAATCGCCCTGGCGCCTCGAGATCCGCCAGCATGCCGATCATGGCGCTCACCGAATGACCCACGAAGACGACCGGCCCCGTTGCGAACTGCTCCGCGATCTCCAGCACATCGTCCGCATGGCCTTGGAGGGTGTCGTACTTGGCGCGGTCATAGGCCGCAAGGTCGGACAGGCCGCTGCCGACCAGATCGAACAACACGATCCGGAAGCGATCCTGAAAAGAGGGCGTCATCAATCGCCACATGTTCTGGTCGCAGCCAAAACCATGCGCAAACATCATGGTCGCCGGTCCCTCGCCCATCACATGAACGTTGTTCCTTCGTCGCACATCCATGCCTGTCTCACGCCTTTCGCTGCGCTGCCGGAAAAGGCGCGTTATCTGGAACAACCGCTACAAGGCGTCGCCATGCACCATCTGGCGCAGCGCGGCCATGACCTGCTGAGGTGTCGCAGGATAACCAGCCAGCGCAGGGCGTGAATGCACGATGGACATTACGGCCTGCCGCTCTTCCCAGGACGCGCAGCGACAGACCTCTGCCAGCGCGTCACCAGGAAACTGTGCATCGGCAAGCTGCACCGCCTGCTCGATCAGCGCCACTGCCCGGAGCGTGTGCATGATGTTCCTTCCCGGCGTCATTACCGAACCAGGCTCATTGTGCAGTGCAACATGCCATCCAGAGCCATGCACGGCGCGCCATGACCTTTGATTCGCGTTTATGCAACACCGTCATGAAGCTGGCGGTCGGTGTGCCGCTTGGTAGGGGAGACGGTTCCCGGGTGCTGTTGCATGCTTGGTGGTCCACCAACCACCGTGAGCCACCGCCGCCTATGTCCCCTGACGAACTACGCGCCCACTTCGCGGCGCAAGCGCCCACCGAGATCCCGAGCTGGTTCCAGCCGGCCATGGATCACCTGTCGGTACCCTCGCTTCCCGAACGCACCTCGGACGACAAGCGGGACAACGCGGCCGTGAAGGTCTGGTCCGATCAGAAGAACCAGGCCAATTTGCAGCGTGAGCAGTACCGGTACTTCACCTGGCGCTGGTACTACGCCGACCAGATGTTGGCACACGCCGGAACAGAGATCAGGCTGCAGCCGCACTCCTGACCTGATGCCACCGGGCAGCGGTACCGCATCACCGCTGCTACCGGCCGGCGCTGCAGTGCACGGCCGTTGCAGCCATGCCCGGCGCCGTTGTGCGTGCGGCACACACTCACAAGCACAGGTTTGGCAACCTGCAGCGCCCGGGACACGAAGCACGATCAGGCTTCGCTGTTGTGGACGAAGTAGTCGGGCAACTCGGGACCCCAGAGGTAGAGCGAGTCCTCTGGCGGATGGTCGCCGGCTTGCCAGGTCATGCCCATGGGCACGAAATCCATGCCCGCCGAATACTCGGCAAAGGAACCCCAGGGATCGCGCACATAGTGGAAATAGTTGGAGCCCAGCACGTGGCGCCCGGTGCCCCAGCCCTCCTTGTAGCCGGCATCGCGCATCTGCTCGGCGCCGCGGCCGACCTCGTCCACGTCGGCGACATCCCAGGAGCTGTGGTGCCAGCCCCGTGCCGTGCTGGCGACGAAACTGGCTCAGCGGGCAGCCGAAGTTCGCCGCAAGCGCTCCGCGGCCGGTGATACCGCGAATCGGGAGTCCAGCTCAGCGCGAAACATCAACCACCACGCGCCCACGAACCTCCCCTGCCAGAATAGCCTTGGCCCATTTCGCCAAGTCGGACATCGGCACAACCGTGGTGATGGTTTCCAGTGCATTGGGCGCCAAGTCACGGGCCAAGCGCTCCCAGGCGGCCAAGCGCTTGTTCATGGGCGCCATGACGGAATCCACGCCCAGCAGAGCCACACCGCGAAGTATGTGAGGCAACACCGTACCCGGAAGGTCGGGGCCTCCAGCCAGGCCGCACGCAGCCGCTGCTGAACCGTACTCCATCTGTGCGAGCAGGTTGGCCAAAGTAATGCCTCCCACCGAATCAACGGCCCCGGCCCAGAGTTCCTTTTGCAGCGGACGCAGCGGAGCCTGTAGAGCGGCTCGGTCCAGAAACTCGGTCGCGCCCAGTCCCTGAAGATAGCCGTGCGTTTCTGCCCGGCCGGTGGATGCCGTTACCTGGAAACCGGCTTTCGCAAGCAATGCCACTGCGATCGAACCCACGCCGCCGGCTGCGCCGGTCACCAGCACCTTGCCTTGGCCCGGCTTGGCATGACCCCAGCGCTCCAGGGCATCGACACACAGCGCTGCCGTGTAGCCGGCCGTACCGATGGCCATGGCCTGCATCGGCGTGAACGCGTCGGGCAGCCTTACCAGCCACTCGCCCTTGACACGCTGAAAGCGCGAGAACCCGCCCCAGTGTTGCTCGGAAAGTCCAAAGCCGTTGAGCACGACCCGGTCACCGGCCTTCCACAAGGGTGAGGTGGTTTCCACCACTTTCCCGGCCAGGTCGATGCCTCCCACCATGGGTAGAGTGCGAGCGACCTTGTTGCGGTTGCCGCTGAGAACGAGTCCATCCTTGTAGTTCAAGCCGGAGTACTCGATCTCAACCAACGTGTCGTGGTCCGGAAGGTCTTGCAAACGCAGTTGCTTGAAGACGGTGGCGGGCTTGCCGTCAACCTCTTCGACAACGACGGCGGTAAAGCTCTCACTCATGATGTTCTTTCGGTTCGGTTATTGCTGAACGGCAAATCAAGCGCTCTTGCCGATTTGCGTCCTGTCTGCCAAAGCAAGGCCAGCGGCCCCCACTGGGCCACTGCGTGGTTCCTTTTGCCAGGCGCTGCTTGACGCAGCGCACCGGTCAGCGAACTGCGGCGCCGCGCACGGTTTCGACCAGAGCGTCCACGTTCTGCGGCAGGGCGTCTCCACGCCATGCCACGTGGCCATCTGGACGCACCAGCACCAGTCGGTTGCGGTAAAGCGCGGCAACTTCCGGTTGGTCGATCTCGTGGACCTGCAGAGGCATCTGCACTGCTTGAGCCGCCGTCGACAACGGCCCGGCTTCGGACGATGCCCCGCCAAATGTCAGCAGTACGAAGCCGCGGCCGAACAGGTCCAGCGTGGAGCGGCCATCAGTCAGCCAGGCGTGCGGCGCGCGGTGTCCCGGCCGCGCGCTCGGTACATAGAAGCTGGGGTGATCCTCCGTCGGCGGCGTACCGTCGCTGACGACCAGCGGGGAATCGTCGTAGCGGTAGCCCAGAGCAATGCCTTGGGAAAACCATTCCTGATGCAGCGAAACAACGAGCGAATTGCCGATGTTGCGGCGCGCGGCGGCACCCTGTGGCCCGGCCTTGTCCACGTTGTCCATCCCGCTGCCCACCCACGCGTGGTAGTTCTGCGTGGCGCTGCCCAGATTGCGCAGTGCAACGGGCCGCCGTTCCGTGGTGTAGGCATCCAGCAGGCGTTCGCCGCCCCAGCCTGCCAGGCGGGCCGACAGCATCCAGCTCAGATTCGTCGCATCGCCAATGCCGGTGTTGAGCCCGTGTCCGCCCGTTGGCGAGGTCGTATGGACCGAATCGCCCGCCAGCCATACGCGACCGCGCCCGTAGGTGCGCGCCAGCGTTTGCGCCCGACGCCACGGCACCACCCTCTCGATGACGTAAGGTACCTCGATCTTGCCGAAGGCACGGCGGATGATCGGGTTGATGTCGAACGTTTCCGCATCCAGAGCCGCTTCGGAGCCGACCACGGTGAACCGGTACAGCCCCCGACCGTCCACGGAGGTCATGTTGGCCCACGTGCCCTCCGGTCCGATGAACATGAATCGCTCAAGGCTGCCGAAATCGTGGTAGCGCTCCAGGTGCTCGATCCGCAGCATGGCGCTGAGCGAGAAGTCCATCTGCTTGATCAACTCGAAAGGAATGCCGAGCGACTTGCGGATCGGACTGCCGGCCCCATCGCAGCCGACGAGGTACGCCGAACGGATCTCCACCTGTTCTCCCGTCGACGTGTCGCGTAGCCGCGAGGTGACACCCTCGTCGTCCTGCACGAACGATTCGAAGAGCAGGTTGTACCGCAGCCGGGCGTGGCGGCTGGCCTGCACGGCGCGCGCCAGGATCGGGTCGAACTGGTTCTGGGCGCAGCGGCGCATCATTTCCGGACCGACTGCGGGGACGCCGCGATCGCGCGCGGACGGCACCTTGCTGCGGCCGATCAGGTATCCATCCAGCGACGTGCAGTAGACGGTGTCGCGCGCCTCGTCATCCGGATAGGCGGCGACGATCTCCTCCGTCAAGCCCCATCGGCGGCAGAACTCCATCGTGCGCTCATTGTGAGTGCCAGCCTTCGCCTGCACGACCAATGCGGTACCCGCCTGTTGTTCGGCGACCAGGCATTCGGTCCCCTGGTGGTTGAGGTCCAGCGCCAATGCCAATCCGACCGGCCCGCCACCGACGATCAGGACCGGTGTTTCCATGTAGTTGTTCATCTTCCTTGACCCTCTCTCAGGACCCATGACGGGGCTTGGCCGCGCCTCGCTGTGCCAGGCGCGCCACGATCTGATCGATCTGCGCCGGATCGACCCCCGCTTCGCGCAGCACCTCGGCCGTGTGTTGCCCCAGCGACGGCGCCGGCAGGCGCACGGTCGGCGGCGATTCGCTCCACTGGGTGGGTGGACGCAGTTGCCGCACCACGCCCTCGGTTGGATGCTCAACGAGCTGGAACATGCCTACCGCTTCCAGGTGCGGGTCCGTGACCACGCTATCCAGCGTGAGCATGGGCGCTGCCGGGATGTCCGCCCGGTTCATGAGCTCGAGCCAGTCCGCCGTGCTTCTGGTCCGCATGATCTCGGCCAGCTCGGCGTACAGCGCACCCGCATGGGTCGTTCGGCTTCGAAGGCTCTGCACGCGCTCGTCGGTATCGAAGCGCTGCGGCTGGCCGATCGCCTCGAAGAATGAACGCCAATGCTTGTCGGTGTAGACCACCAGGCAGATGAAGCCGTCAAGGGTCGCATACGGCCGGCGTTCCTTGGTCAGCGTGCGCTGGTAACCCATCGGACCCTCCGGCGGCTCGAACGTCTGCCCGCCCATGTGGTCTCCGATGGTGAACTGTGTCATCGTCTCGAACATCGGCACTTCGATGAACTGGCCTCGGCCGCTGCGTTCACGCCAGTGCACCGCCGACAGCAGCGCGATGGCCGCGTGCAGCCCGACAACGCGATCGTTGAAGGACAAGGGCACGTAATGGGGCTGCTCGGAGCCCGCCTGCACCAGCATGGCCGGCATGCCGGTCAACCCCTGCAGCAGGTCCTCGTATGCGGGCCGTCCGGCATAGGGGCCGTCGCTGCCGAAGCCGACGAGGCTGATCCAGATCAGGCGAGGATTGCGGGCCGACAGGTCTTCGTACGTGATGCCCAGGCGGGCCAGCGCCGCGGGACGGACGTTGCAGATCAGCACGTCCGACTGAGATGCCATCGCAACGAAAGCCTCGACGCATTCCGGCACCTTGAGGTCGAGCACGACACTGCGCTTGTTCCGGTTCAGGTGCAGGAACAGGCATCCCATGTCCGCGTGGCGCATGGGCGGGATCTGCCGCGTCGTGTCGCCCGAAGGCGATTCGATCTTGACCACGTCGGCACCGTAATCGGCCAGTATCTGCGTGGCATACGGGCCCATGACGACGTTGGTCATGTCCAGGATTCGCAAGCCAGCCAAGGCCGATGCATGCAGTCCGTGCGTCGTGGCTGAGTTCTCAAGTGCGGCTGACATATTTTTCCACCCAGGATTGCGTGTATTGCTGCTGTTGCGCCTGCTTGAGGCCTTGGGGACCTTCAGCCTTGAGGATTTCCTCGAAGAGGCGACCATCGGGTGCCTTGGCATGGCGGCTCATCGATTTGGTGACCAGATCACCGCTGCGGCCGGCAACGCGGGCGACGCTGCGGCCGCCTGCTTCGCCAGCCTTGTCGATGGCTGCCTTGTTGAGGCGCACTGCGTCTTCGGGCATGCGTGCGATGCGTTCGGCCAGGTCGGCAGCGCCTGATTCGAGCTGGCCGCGTTCAAGGACGAGCAGCACCAGTCCGATATCGGCAGCACGACGGGCATCCAGGCGCTCGCCGGTGAATATCAGGAACTTGGCCCAGGCTTGCCCGATCAACGGCACCAGCTCCGAGCCGCCCGGATGGCCGAAGCGGCCTTCAGGCAGACCAAAGGTCGCATCGTCGGAGGCCAGCACGAAGTCGCACTGCGCTATGAAGCCCAGCCCTGCACCCAGGCAGGCCCCGTGTACCGCGGCGATGGTCGGCTTCTGCGTCTGCCGCACGGCGGCGTGGAAGCGGTCCACCTCGGCGATGAGGAACTCGTCCTGCCTGGCTCCGGCGAACGCTTCGAGGCCGGTGAGATCGCCGCCTGCGCAGAAACTGCGGCCCTCGGCGCGGATCAGGATCGCGCCGGTGTCAGGATCAGCGTCGGCCCACTGCAAAGCAGCCGCGATTTCGGCCCGATTCGAACCCGGGCCAAATGCGAGCGCATTCAACTTGTCCGGGCGCGCGAGCACGACGTGCGCGACGCCGTTGCGCCTTTCCAGGCGAATGTTCCTGAACTCGGGCGGTGCCATCGTCGTCATTCCGGCTTGATGTTGTTGACTTTGACAATTTCCCGGGACAGGCGGAGGTTTTCGCTGACCATGCGCGCCAGCTCCGTGTCGGTAGACGTGCGCGGCTCATACCCGCCATCGCGGACGCGAGACTGGAACTCGGCGGTCTTCATCACGGCAAGCAGGTCTTCGCGCAACTTGCCCATCACCTGGGGCGGCAGTCCCGCCGGCGCGAAGGCGGCATACCAGGGGTTCAGCTCCAGCGAGTAGCCCTTGGACTGGAACGTGGGCACGCTGGGTTGAGAAGGCCAGGGCTTCGAGCCGGTCATGGCCAGCGGAAACAGCTTCTTGGCCGCGAAGTGCTGCTCCATGCCTGCCAGCGTTCCAAGGAACCCGTGCAGTTCGCCTCCCAGCAGGGCCCGGATGATGGGCGCCGTGCCTGTGTAAGGCACCAGCGTCGCCTTGATGCCCAGCGTGCTCGTCATGCGGACGGTATCCAGATGCTGCTGGCTGTTGGCGATGATGCCCAGGTTGAGCTCACCCGGCTTGGCCTTGGCCTGGGCCACGAAGGCGTCGAGGGTCGTGGGCCCCTTCTGCGAGGCGATCAGGAAGTACGGGGTGGACGCGATCAGGGTGAGCGGCTGGAGCTCGCGCTCGACATCGAACAGCGGTGTCCGGTTGAGCGCGCCATGGGCCGAGATCGCGATGTTCGCGATCAGGAATTGGTAGCCATCGGGTTTGGCGCGGGCGACTGCCTGCGTGCCCAGCGCCGTGCCGGCACCGGGCTTGTTCTCTACGACCACCGGAACGCTCCAACGCTTGCCGAGTTCGGGCGAGAGAAGGCGCGCGAAAAAGTCGAGCGGGCCACCGGCGGGCGTGGGCACCACGAGCGTCACCGCGCGTTCAGGGAACCCGTCTGCCTGAGCCGGCGCTGCCGCGCCGAGCACGCCCAAGCCAAGGGCCAGGGAAAAGGAGATGCCGCCCAAGCGCGTGCGGACCGAACGAGAACTCATGTGCTTGTCTCCTACCAAGTGGTTGTTGAGTTCGATGGTAGGAAGGGGCATGAGATACGTCAAAGTAATATCATTGATAAGGTTCATCAGGGAGGCTTATGTTTACGTTGAAGCAGCTGGCGGTTTTCGACGCCATCGCACGCCTGGGCAGCGTCAGCGAAGCAGCCGACCAGCTGGCCATGACGCAGCCTGCGGCGAGCATGTCGCTGCAGCAGCTGGAGCAGATGCTTGGCGCGGAGTTGTTCGTGCGCGTACGCAAGCGGCTTGTGCTCAGTGAAAAGGGCAAGGCCCTTCAGCCGATGGCGCGCTCGATGCTGGTGCAGGCAGAAGAGATCAAGACGTCGCTGGCCTCCACGTCCCAGCAGAAGCAGATCCGCATCGGAGCCAGCCCTACCGTCGGCGATTACCTTCTCAACGAAATCTGCCCACGCTTCCAGAAGCGCCATCCGCAGGTTCGGCTCAGCATTTCGATCATGCCGGCCTTCGACGTCATCAACCGCGTCGACGAGATGGCGCTGGATCTGGGGCTGATCGAGTTCATCTCGGTACGTCCGACCTTGGACATGCTGAGGTGGCGCAAGGAGTCCCTGGTCGTGTTCTGCTCGCCGGAGCATCCACTGGCGCACGAGAAGCGTCTGCGGGCGGCCGATCTCAAGGATCAGAGATGGTGCCTCCAGCACCGGTTCAGCGACACACGGCGCCAGTTCACATTGGCGCTGCTCAACCACCTGCCAACGATGGAGGTGGTCTTGGAGAGCGACAGCTTGAACATCCTGCGCAGTGCAGTGGAATCCCGCATTGGCCTGGGTTGCCTGCCCCGTCCGTGCATTGCCCGAGAGCTGAGCGAGGGACGCTTGCGGGCATTGGCGATCGAAGACCTCGATCTCACGATTCCGATATCAATCGTCTCGCGCAAGGACGTGCGGAAAAGCAAGCACCAAGAGGATTTCGTCGCCGAATTTGGTGCTGGCCATTCCAGTGCTGCATAGACGAAGGGGGCCAAGCTCGCGGGCTGAGCCGTTTCCCCGTGCAAGGGAGGCATGTCTGTTGCTGAATCTGACCGGCCCCTGCCGGCCGGGCAGCGGGCCCGCCGGATCGGGCGCGCTGATCCTCTTGCCTTTGCCGCCTTGTTCGCCACCTGGTGCCTGCTGATCGGCTCGCTGCTCGTCACGATGGGGCTGAGCCACACGCTGCTCAAGCGGCTGCCGGTCAGCGCGGCGGCGCTGTACTTGGCGGCCGGCTACGTGCTTGGGCCGCACATGCTGGGCTTCATCCAGCTGGACATCGTGCGCGACGCCCAGCTGATCGAGCGGCTCACCGAGGTGGCCGTGCTGGTCTCGCTGTTCGCGGTCGGCCTGCGGTTGCGGGTGCACCTGGACGATCCCCTGTGGCGTGCGCCGGTGCTGCTGGCCAGCGTGGCGATGCTGCTGACCATCGCCTGCATCACGGCGCTGGGATTCTGGCTGGACGGGCTGTCGCTGGGCGCCGCGGTGCTGATGGGAGCCATGCTGGCGCCGACCGACCCGGTGCTGGCCTCGGAGGTACAGGTCGAGCAGGTGGGCGACCGCGACCGCCTGCGCTTCAGCCTCACCGGCGAGGGCGGGCTCAACGACGGCGCCGCTTTCCCCTTCGTCATGCTGGGGCTGGGATGGTTGGGCCTGCACGACATGGGCGAGCGGGCCTGGCGCTGGTGGGCCGTGGACGTGCTGTGGGCAGTCGGTGCCGGGCTGACGCTGGGCTGGTTCATGGGCGTTGGCTTTGCACGCGCCGTGGCTTGGCTGCGCCGCGAGCGCATGCAAGCGCTGGGCATGGAGAGCTTCCTGTCACTGGGCCTGATCGCGCTGGCCTACGGCGTGGCCCTGAAGCTCCGGGCCTACGGCTTCCTGTCCGTGTTCGCGGCCGGGCTGGCAATGCGCCACGTAGAGCACGTGGCCAACCCCCGGCGGCCCATGGATGTGCTGGACGCGGAGCCCCAGAAGCAACACTACATCGCACCGGCGGCGCTGGAGTTCGCGCTGAACTTGGAAAAGCTCGTCGAGCTGACCGTGATGCTGATTGTCGGCAGCCTGCTCAGCGCCGACGAATTTGGATGGCACAGCGTCCCGGTGGCGGCGGCGCTGCTGCTGGTGGCCCGGCCGCTGGCCGTGTGGCTGAGCACGTCGCGCCTGGGCTGGACGCCGATGCAGCGCGCGCTCGCCGCCTGGTTCGGGGTTCGCGGCGTGGGCTCGCTGTACTACCTGGCCTACGCCGTCTCGCACGGCGCGCTCACGCAGGACACCCCGGTGGTGATCGACGCGGTGCTGGTCACCATCGCGCTGTCCGTGCTGCTGCACGGTTCCTCGGCAACGCCGGCCATGCGGCTATACCAGCGCAGGCGCCGGCGCGAGGCCTGAGCGCCCGTCCTGGGACACCGGGGCCGGAACACGAAACTGCGGACAGCCACTTGTTGATTCGGCATCAACGACGCTTGAACTCCTCAAGACCACTTTCCCTTGCACGAGCGACAGCACCTCCACCTGCTCCCGAACCGGGATGCGCTCGTACTCCTTGCGCTCCCAGTCGAAGTAACCCAGGGTCGCATCCTCGAAAGCACCGATGGCGGTGATGCGGCTGGCCTCCAGGCCCTGCTCGGCGGCAAAGCGCTCCAGCAGGGAAACCAGCTCATCGCCACGTTCGAAAACCAGAGCAAAGGTGCGCTCCGGTGCCTGGTTGAGCAGCTTGGATTGCATGGCAGCCCCTTCGATTGCCTGGAACCCGCGCACCCTGCCTGTAGTCGCAGGAAGCGAGGGCCTTGCAACGGCATCGCGGCAAGCGCGGTGCCGTTGCGCTTAACCCTACAGTTGCAGTTATGGTTATTGGTTTGGACGCATAGTTGGCGGTGACTTGTCGCTTGGAGAAAGGTTATGCCAAGCATTTCCCACGAGGACATGACGTCTCAGGCGCGGCGGGAGGTAGC
>Ga0065721_10049932_pt1 | contig 25286 bp, 22 predicted proteins | sample Mesricmetagenome_FD_59108 | JGI IMG/M metagenome (GOLD analysis project Ga0065721, IMG submission 59108) | Mesophilic microbial community from rice straw/compost enrichment Sample: eDNA_1 v2 (version 2) | ecosystem: Engineered > Solid waste > Grass > Composting > Bioreactor | place: USA: Davis... | reverse complement strand
AAAGGCCCCCTCACCCGGCGCTGCGCGCCGACCTCTCCCCCAAAGGGAGAGGTGAAACGGGCCACCTGCCAAGCATTCAAAATCCTACCCCCCGATCGCCGCTTCGACCACTTCGTGGTCGGAGAAATGGTGCTTGGTGGTGCCGATGATCTGGTAGGTTTCGTGTCCCTTGCCGGCGACGAGCAGCACGTCGCCCTTTTCGAGGGCGCGCACGGCCTGTTCGATCGCTTCCTTGCGGTCGGCAATTTCCCTGGCCCCCTTGGCCCCAGCCAGCACTTCGGCGCGGATGGCAGCCGGGTCCTCGGTGCGCGGATTGTCGTCGGTGACAATCACGATATCGGCAAGCTCGCTGGCAATTTCGCCCATTTGAGGGCGCTTGCCCTTGTCGCGGTCGCCGCCGCAGCCGAAGACCACGTGCAGCTTGTTCTTCGCATAGGGGCGCAGCGTCTTGAGCGCGGTGCGCAGCGCCTCGGGCTTGTGGGAATAATCGACGAAAATGGCGGCGCCGTTATATTCGCCGACCAGTTCCAGCCGCCCGCGCGCGCCCACCAGCTCGGACAACGCCGCAAAGGCATCGGCCTTGTCGACGCCCGAGGACATGGCCAGGGCCGCCGCGACCAGGGCATTGGACACCTGGAATTCGCCGGGCACCTTGAGGTGGAAGCTCACCTTCTCCCCGATATGGCGCACTTCCACGCGCTGCCCGTAATTCTCCGGCTCGATGGAGAGGATTTCGATATAGGCGCCCTCGCGGCCCACGGTCAGCAGCGTGGCGCTGGCCGAAAGCGCGGCGAACATGAATTGCTCATGCTCGGGATCGTCGACATTGACGATGGCCGCGCCCCCATCGACCAAAAGGTCGGTGAACAACCGCAGCTTGGCATTGCGGTATTCGTCCATGTCCTTGTGATAGTCGAGATGGTCGCGGCTGAGATTGGTGAAGGCCACGGCCTCGAAATGGATGCCGTCCAGCCGGTGCTGGTCGAGACCATGGCTGGAGGCTTCCAGCGCCACATGGTCGATGCCCTGCGCCTTGAGCGCCCGCATGGCCTGATGCAGGGTGCGGGAATCCGGCGTGGTCAGCGCGCCCTCGATCCGCCGCTTGGCCGTCTCGATGCCCAGCGTGCCGATGCTGGCCCCGGCAATGCCGGCATAGTCCCAGATCTGGCGGACGAAGGAGGCCACCGAGGTCTTGCCATTGGTGCCGGTGACCGCGACCAGGATTTCCGGCTGCGGCTCGAAGACGCGCGAGGCGGCACGCGCATAGGCGGCGCGCACATCCTTGACGATGATGACCGGCACGCCCGGATCGCCCGGCGGGGCCACATCGGTGACGATGGCCAGCGCGCCGCGCTCGATGGCGTCGGCCACGAATTGATTGCCATGCACCTTGGCGCCCGGCAGCGCGAAGAAAACGTCGCCGGGCTCGATCCGCCGGCTATCCGAGTTCAATCCGAAGACGGCGCCGAGCCCTTTCTTGGGACGGGCGCCCGAACCTTCGAGGAGTTGAGTTACGCTGATAGACAAGAGCTCATATCCTTCTGGATCGATCTAGCGGAGTGCGGGTGGCACGATTTGGCGGTCGAGCGCTTCGTTGAAGTCGGGCGCGACGCCGAGCATCGGCGCCACCCGCTGGATGAGGCGCCCCGTCAGGGTACCCGCATTCCAGCCGGCCGTCGTGCCCGATTGAGGATTTTCCGCCTTGGGCTCATCGACCATGACCACGATGGCATAACGCGGATTGTCGAGCGGAAAGGCAGAGGCAAAGAAATTGGTGACCTTGCTGGACGAATAGCGGCCATCCACCACCTTTTCGGCCGTACCGGTCTTGCCGCCGGCGCGATAGCCCTGCGCGGCGCGGTTCATCTGCGAGCCGGAGCCTTCCAGGGCATTGAGCCGCATCAGATAGCGCATGACATCGCTGGTCTGCGGCGAGAGGACCCGCTCGTAAAGCGTTTCGGCTTCGGCCACGTCGCGCTTGTAGAGCGTGGGGGCGATGTAATTGCCGCCATTCACCAGCGCCGCATAGGCCGTCACCATGTGCAAGGGCGAGACCGAGAGGCCATGGCCGAACGAGGCGGTCGCGGCGCCGACTTCGGACAGCGTCTTGGGCACCGTGGGCACGCGCATTTCCGGCAGCTCGAACGCGACGCGCTCGTCGAATTTCAGCCGGCTCAGGAAGTCGCGGAAATTGTCCTTGCCCATGGCCTGCATGATGCGGATCGTGCCGATATTGGACGAGTATTTATAGACTTCCGGCAGGCTGAGGATACGGTTCTTTCCGTGGAAGTCGGAAATGGTGTAGCGGCCGAAACGCACGCCATAGCGGGCATCGAACTGATCGGTCACCCGCACGGCGCCGCTGTCGAGCGCCCCGGCAATGGTGATGGTCTTGAAGATCGAGCCCGGCTCGAAAATGCCCGAAGTGATGCGGTTGAACGTGTCCTTGACCAGCGCGGTGGCGGGCTCGTTGGGGTTGAAATCGGGCACCGAGGCCAGGGCGATGATCTCGCCGGTATAGATGTCCATCATCACGCCGGCCGCCGCGATGGCCTGATAGCGCGTCATGGCGTCCATGAGCTGGTCGTGCAGCACGTGCTGCACCCGCATGTCGACAGATAGCTCCACCGGCGTCAGCGCATTGCCGCGCGCCAGGCCGAGCTCCTGCAGGAGCGCGATGGATTCGCTGTCCATATGCCGTTCGATGCCGGCAATGCCCTGATTGTCCACATTGGTGGACCCCAGAATATGGGCGGCCTCGTTCATGGCCGGGTAGAAGCGCTTGGATTCGGTGATGAAGTCGATGCCGGGAATGCCCAGCCGCATCACCTGGTCCTGGATCGCCGGGGTCAGCTCGCGCTGCACCCAGACAAAGCCCCGGTCGCCGCTGAGGCGGTTGCGCAACCATTCCTCGCTGAGATCGGGCAGCACGGTGCGCAGCTTCTGCACGGCTTCCTCGACATCGATGATCCGGCGCGGCTCGGCATAGAGCGAGGGCACGCGGATATCCACGGCCATTTCCAGCCCGTTGCGGTCCAGGATGGGCGGCCGGCTGGCCTGGATGGCGTCGCGTGTCTGGCCTTCGATGGTCTGGTCGGTCTCGACCATGCCCAATTGCACCAGCCGACCGCCCACCAGCGCGAAGCCGATGAGCACGCCCAGGATCATCCAGCGGATGCGGGCCTGGGTCAGGCTGCCGCGCTGCTTGCGGGCGCCATCCAGCGCGATTGTCGGCGCATGGCCTTCGGCGAGCGCAGCCATTACTCAATACCTTCCAGTTCAAGAATGGCATCGATGGGGTCGATGCCCTGGGCGATCGCCTCGAACAAGGCGTTCATGGCCGCGCTGTCCGGCTTGGCCGGGCGCATCGGCAGGCCGGCGAATGAGCCGAACTGCTCCTGCTTGACCTGGGCGATCTCCAGCTCCGCCTCATGCCGGCGCACTATGGGATCAATATGGCCGGGCTGGTTCAGGACCGCCCAATCGGCCTTGAGCAGGGAAAGCTGCCCCTCCTGTTCGGCGATGAGCGCGGTCAAAGCCGTACGCTCGGCCGCCGTGCCCTCGATGGAGAATTTCAGCGCATAGACGCTGGCCAGCATGACGATGGACAGCACAATGAGGAAGATATTGATCGAGCGGATCATGCTGCACCCCGGATTGTCGGCACGCCGAGCCCCGCCATCTGCACCGGACGGGCCGGCAACCCCGTCCGCGTGGCGCTGCGCAGGACCGCCGAGCGGGCCCGCGGATTGCGCGCCAGTTCCCCTGCCCCGGCCTTGACCGCCTTGGCGACCTCATGCCAGCGCAGCGGTTCCGTTTCGGCCTGCGGCAGGTGCCGCGACTGGGCCGGACCGCCCTTGCCGGGATCGAAATAGCGTTTGACGATCCGATCCTCCAGCGAATGGAAGCTGACCACGGCCAGCCGGCCCCCTTCCGGCAGGAGGCGCTCGGCCGCGAACAGGCCTTCGACCAATTGCTCGAATTCGCCATTGACGGCGATGCGCAGCGCCTGGAAGGAACGGGTCGCAGGGTGGGCGTCGCCCGGCTTGCGCCCGATGGCCTTCTCGATGATCCGGGCCAGCTCCAAAGTCGTGGTGATCGGTTTCTCGGCGCGCGCCGCAACGATGAATTGCGCGATCCGGCGCGACTTGCGCTCTTCCCCGAAGGCATAGAGCAGATTGGCCAGCGCCTCGGGCTCCAGTTCGTTGACCAGATCGGCCGCGCTGGTGCCCGCCTGGCTCATGCGCATGTCGAGCGGCCCCTCGCGCATGAAGGAAAAGCCGCGCCCGGCCTCGTCGAGCTGCATGGAGGAAACCCCGATATCGAGCACCACGCCATCGACCGGGCCATGCCCTGCGGCCAGGCTGTCGAGTTCGGAAAAGGTGCCGCGCACGAAAGTGAAGCGATCGGGAAATTCGGCCTCGAGCGCCGCCACATGGGGCGCGACCGAGGGATCGCGGTCGATGCCGATGACATGGGCGCCCGCCTGCAGCAGGGCGCGCGAATAGCCGCCGGCCCCGAACGTGCCATCGACGATGCGACGGCCAGGCTCCGGCGACAAGGCCGCCAGGACCGCATCGAGCAGGACAGGAACATGCGGTCCGCCCGCCTCGGTTTCGGGCAGGGAAGACTTGCCCATATCCGCCACAACTCCACTCCGGCACGAACCGGTTACTGAAACTCTCGCCGGATTTTGCATGGCGACGCTTAAGATTCTGTTTCCCATTTCGCCGCCTGGCCAAGCTTGGGGAAATCGCAAAATCCTCCCGCTACTTAATCTATGCATATTGCCCTGGCCCGCCATCCGGGCCATGAAGTCCTATTCGTCGGGGAGCGTCATGCCGATCACAAGCCAGACATTTGTGCGGTCCACCGCCCTGCTGCTGCTGATTGGCCTGCTGACGCTCATGGGTATCGTCGGCACCAATATCTGGCTGGTCGAACGCTCGCAGGTCTATTTCGACGAGGTGCTGGAAGGCCGCATCGCCCGCCGCGCCGCCATCGAGCTGCGCACCTCCATGCAGGACGCCGAGAGCGGGCAGCGCGGCTATATCATCACCCTCGAGGACGATTACCTCACCCCCTATAACAGCGCCATCGACCGGATCGACGAACAGCTCGAGCAATTGCGCCTGGTCCTCGCGCCCTATCCGGAAGCCCAGGCGCCGCTGCGCCAGCTCGAGGCCGATATCGCCCTGAAGCTCGACGAGCTGGCCGAAACCGTGCAACTGGCGCAATCCGGCGACGTGCAGGGCGCCATGCAGCAGGTGCGCACCGATCGCGGCAAGGAAGCCATGGATTCGGCGCGCGCCTTCGTCGACGCCCTGATCCAGGCCATCGACAACCGGCTGGTCGAGGGCGTCGCCAATCAGCGCAACACCATGACCGCGCTGCGCTGGGTGACGATCATCGGCGGCATCATCATCCTGGGCGTCATCGGCGGCGCCATCTGGGCGGTGTGGAGCTATACCCAGGAACTGGCCCGGGCCCGCCGCGCGGTGGAGGAGGCCAACGCCAGCCTTGAGGACCGCGTGCGGGAACGCACCTCCGACCTGGGGCGGGCCAATGAGGAAATCCAGCGCTTCGCTTATATCGTCACCCACGACCTGCGCGCGCCGCTGGTCAATATCATGGGCTTTACCAGCGAGCTGGAAACCAGCGTCGCTTCGGTGAAATCCTATATGGAGACGCAGCCGGAAACCGACGATCCCGTCGCCGGGGAAGCGCGCCAGGCCGCCACCGAGGACCTGCCCGAAGCGATCTCCTTCATCCGCGCCGCCACCCGCAAGATGGACGGGCTGATCAACGCCATTCTCAAGATTTCGCGCGAGGGCCGCCGCCAGCTCAAGCCCGAGCCGGTCGATATCGCCGAAATCGCCGAGATCAGCGCCGCCGCCGTCCACCACCAGGTGGCCGACAATGGCGGCGAGATCGCCACCGATATCCGCATCGGCAAGATCATCACCGACAAGCTCTCCATCGAACAGGTGCTGGGCAACATGCTCGACAACGCGGTCAAGTATCAGCAGCCCGACCGGCCGCTGCGCGTGCGCATCAGCGCCCGCCACCTGCCGGGCAATCGGGTCATGATCGAGGTCGAGGACAATGGCAGGGGCATAGCCGACACCGACCACGAGCGGGTCTTCGAGCTCTTCCGCCGCTCCGGCTCGCAGAACAATCCGGGCGAGGGCATTGGCCTGGCCCATGTCCGCACCATGGTGCGCAGCCTGGGCGGGGATGTCACCTTGACCTCCCGCCTGGGGGAAGGCACCACCTTCATCATCAACCTTCCGCGCGACCTGCGCCTCTATCTGGGGAATACCGGAGCATGAACACCGCACGGCCAGTGACCATCATCATGATCGAGGACGACGAAGGCCATGCGCGGCTGATCGAGAAGAATATTCGCCGCGCCGGCGTCGCCAACGAGATCATCCCCTTCACCAACGGCACCGACGCGCTCGCCTTCCTGTTCGGCGCGGACGGCAGCGGCATGGTCAACAAGGGGCGCCAGCTCCTGGTGCTGCTCGATCTCAACCTGCCCGACATGACGGGCATCGATATCCTGGAAAAGGTCAAGGCCAACGAGCATACCCGCCGTTCGCCCGTCGTGGTGCTGACCACCACCGACGACCAACGCGAAATCCAGCGCTGCTACGATCTGGGCGCCAATGTCTATATCACCAAGCCGGTGGATTATGACGGCTTCGCCAATGCCATCAAGCAATTGGGCCTGTTCTTTTCGGTCATGCAGATTCCCGAGGCCGAATAGACACCATGCCCAATCGCACGCCGCATGTTCTTTATATCGACGACGATCCGGGACTCATCCGCCTGGTGGACAAGGCCATGCAGCGGCGCGGCTATCGGTTCAGCCAGGCCAGCGACGCCGAAACCGGCCTCAGGATCATCGGCAATGGTGACGTCGATGTCGTGGCGCTCGACCATTACCTGCCCACCGGCACCGGCCTCGACCTGCTCCAGGCGCTCGACGGCATGGAGAACAAGCCGGCCATCGTCTATGTGACCGGCTCGGCCGACATGGCCATCGCCGTGGGCGCGCTCAAGGCCGGCGCCACCGATTTCGTGCCCAAATCCGGCGCCGAGGAGTTCATGGAACTGCTCCTGGCCGCCATCGACCAGGCCATCGCCCATGTGCGCCTGTCGCGCGCCAAGGCGGCCGCGGAACGCGAAATGCAGGAAGCGCGCGAGCGCGCCGAAATGCTGCTGGGCGAGGTCAATCACCGGGTGGCCAATTCGCTCGCCATGGTCGCGGCGCTTGTGGGCCTGCAGGCCAATGCCGTCGAAGACCTCGAGGCCAAGCGCGCCCTGAGCGAGACCCAGGCCCGCATCCAGGCCATTGCCGGCGTCCACCGCCATCTCTACACCTCCGACGATACCCGCTGGGTGCAGATCGCCGATTATCTCAACGGGCTGATCGGCGAACTCGAAAACACCATGCAGGCCGAAGACCGCACGCCCAGCATAAGGGTGCAGGTGGAGCGCTTCCCCATGCCCACCGAAAAGGTGGCCTCGCTGGGCGTCATCGTCACCGAACTGGTCACCAATGCGGTCAAATATGCCTATTCCGACCGCGAGCCAGGCGAAGTACGGGTGTCGATGAGCCGCGACGGCGAAGTGGTGCGGCTGGTGGTCGAGGACGACGGCATCGGCTGGACCGGCACCGGCAAGCCGCAAGGCACCGGCCTGGGCAGCCGCATCGTGCGCGCCATGGCCCACAGCCTGGACGCCGACGTCGCCTATGGCGACGGCCCGGGCACCAAGGTGCTGGTGACGTTCAGCGCGTGAGGGGGGCTGGTGCTCCGGTCTTGCCAATCACGTCAGATGCAATCGCCAGATAAAGAGCCCTCGGGTCAAGCCCGAGGGTGACGAACGGTGGGTGTGGCTGGTCGGGGGTGACGAGTGGTGGGTTTGGCTGGTCGAGGGACGGTGGGGCTGGCCGCACCTATGCCGGATGAGCGCCGCGTTTCAAAACAAAACGGCCGGGAAATCCCCGGCCGTTCGTGCATGTCGCCGATGTCAGGCGCCGCGGACCTGGGCGGTCTGGCGGCGGTCTTCACGGAATTCGGCGGGATCGAATTCCCGGTCGCCCTGGGCGTCCCGCACCCGGGTCGGCAGGCCGATCTTGCCCAGCAGCTCGATGAAGGGCACCGGCGGCAATTCCTCGACATTGGCCATGTGGTGGCAATCCCAATCGCCTTTGGCGATCAGCATGGCCGCGGCGATGGCGGGCACGCCGGCCGTATAGGAGATGGCCTGGCTGTTGGTTTCGGCGAAGGCGTCTTCATGATCGCTGATATTGTAGACCAGCAATTCGGTCTCGACCCCGTCGCGGACGCCCTTCACCAGGTCGCCGATAAAGGTCTTGCCGGAATAATCCGGCGCCAGCGACATCGGATCGGGCAGCACGGCCTTGACCACCTTGAGCGGCACGACTTCGAGCCCCTCGGCGGTAAGAACCGGCTTTTCCGACAGCAGGCCGAGATTGTTCAGCACGGTGAAGACGTTGATGTAATGCTCGCCGAACCCCATCCAGAAGCGGATATCGGGCACATCGAGATTGGCCGAGAGCGAATGCACCTCGTCATGGCCGGTGAGATAGGTGGTATGGGTGCCCACCACCGGCAGGTCGTCGGTGCGCTTGACCTCGAACATCTTGTTGGCCTGCCACTGGCTCTCCTGCCAGCTCCAAACCGTGCCGGTGAATTCCCGGAAATTGATCTCCGGATCGAAATTGGTAGCGAAATAGCGGCCATGGCTGCCCGCGTTGACGTCGATGATATCGATGCTGTCCACGCGGTCGAAATAGGCATTGGCGGCCAGGGCGGCATAGGCATTGACCACGCCCGGATCGAAGCCGGCGCCGAGCACGGCGGTCACGCCCTTGCGTTCGCATTCCTCTCGGTGCTTCCACTCGTAATTGCCGTACCAGGGCGGCGTCTCGCACACCTTGGTAGGGTCTTCGTGGATGGCCGTGTCGATATAGGCCACGCCCATATCCATGCAGGCGCGCAGCACGCTCATGTTGAGGAAGGCCGAACCGGCATTGAGGACGATCTGGCTCTTGGTCTGCCGGATCAGGGCCTTGGTGGCCTCGATATCCATGGCATCGAGATGATGGGCGGCCAGAATGCCCGGGCGCTTCAGCGCCTTTTTGTCGAGTATGCCGCCAATTATGGCCTCGCATTTCGACAGCGTGCGGGAGGCAATATGAATGTCTCCAAGCACATCGTTGTGCATTGCTGCCTTAAACGCAGCGACTTGCGCGACACCTCCGGCGCCGATGATCAACAGATTCTTTTTCAATTGGCACGAAACACCTTTTTGCGGGTGGACGATATCAGCCTGTCCTCAGGACAGACTGGCGACATAGTCGGCATAATCGAACGATTTCACAAGATCGATTGCGCCATTTTTCCTGCGGATGGCTATAGCGGGCATTGCCACGCCATTGAACCAGTTTTTCTTCACCATGGTGTATCCCCCCGCATTGAGCAGCGAAATCCGATCCCCCACGGCCAGCGGGGCGGGGAAATCGAACTCCCCGAACACATCGCCGGCCAGGCAGGATTTGCCGGCGATCACATAGTGGTGAGGCCCGGAATCGGGCGCCAGTGACGCACTCTCGCGATAGACGAGCAGATCCAGCATATGGGCCTCGACGGCACTGTCGACAATGGCCACGGCCTTCTCGTTTTCCACAATATCGAGCACCGAGACTTCCAGCGTGGTCGTATTGGTGACGATGGCATCACCAGGCTCGAGATAGACCTGCAGCGAGAATTTCTCGGCAAAGGCCTTGAGGCGCGCGGCCAGGGCGTCCAGCGCATAATTCTCGCCGGTGAAATGGATGCCGCCGCCGAAGCTGATCCAGTCGATGCGCTCGAAGAAGGAGCCCAGCCTGGCCTCGAAGGCATCGAGCAAGGCGGCGAAGGACTCGAAGGAATCGTTTTCGCAATTGCAGTGGATCATGAAGCCGCTGACGCGATCCATGGCCTGTTCCACCCGCGCCAGGTCCCATTCGCCCAGCCGGCTGAAGGGACGCGCCGGATCGGCGATGTCGAAATGGGAATGGCTGACGCCCGGATTGACGCGAATGCCGATCGGCAGGTGCTTTGCCTTGTCGCCGAAGCGGTCGAGCTGGTTCAGCGAATTGAAGATGATCTTGTCGGCATAAGAGATCGCCTCGTCGATTTCCCCATCCGACCAGGCCACCGAATAGGCATGGGTCTCGCCGCCGAACTTTTCCCGGCCCAGGCGCACTTCGTTGAGCGAGGAGGAGGTGGAGCCATCCATATGCGGCGCGATCTGGGCGAAGGTCGACCAGGTCGCGAAGGCCTTGAGCGCCATGACGCATTTGGCCCCGGACAAGGCGCGCAGCCGGTCCACCTTGGCCAGATTGCGGTCCAGCGCGGTTTCGTCGACAAGGTAATAGGGGGTAGCCAGGGGCATCGCGCCGCAACTCCAACAAGCGTGTGCCCGCCGGATTGCACGGCGGAAGGAAGGGCGACGGTGTACCGGGCGCGGCGCGGCTTCGCAAGAGTTGAGGCCGAATATCACCTATGCCGCGGGGCTTTGCCACCAGTAGACCCCATGCTGAGCCTGTCGAAGGGTGAGGTCGTGGCACGCAGGTCGTTTCACCATCGAGCTGAAACGATTGTCCCCATCATCGTCACCACCGGGCCATCCTTGGCTTGACCCGAGGACCCGGTGGTCCATGCCTGCGGCAAGATGGATTGCCGGGACAAGCCCGGCAATGACGATAAACCTGAGTGAGAGCGTCTGCCGTTTCAGTCGATGAAATGCTCCAGCACTCAACGCGGCGAGGCGTTCCAAAGCCTGGTGCAGGGAGTCAACGCCAGTTGACCTGTAAGCCGGGTTCTGTAGGGCCGCTTGCGCGACGTGGTGACCATTCATCTGAGGCGGCCGTTGCCGGCGCGCTCGTGCAACCAACCCGGACGACATGGCTCGAAACAGGCCGGAGCCGAGGCTCCGCGTCATCCCTATTTGGTCTTGCTCCCGGTGGGGTTTACCGTGCGGCCTCTGTCGCCAGACGCCCGGTGCGCTCTTACCGCACCCTTTCATCCTTACTCCGGCAAGCCGGAGCGGTTTGCTTTCTGTGGCACTTTCCCTGGGGTCGCCCCCGGCGGCTGTTAGCCGTCACCGTGTTTCGATGGAGCCCGGACTTTCCTCCGGCATGGAGTTACCTCCATGCCAGCGGCCACCCGGTCAACTGGCCGCGCTTATGTGCGGTAGGCGCAAGCCGCCGTCAAGTGAGCAGCGGCTGCGGCCGGGGCCGGGTAATGGCCTGATAGGCAAGGTTGATGGCCGACATGCGGGCCGTCGCCATGTCGATCAGGTCTTCCGGCACGCCCTTGGCGATCAGCCGGTCGGGGTGATGCTCGGCCACCAGGAGGCGATAGACCCGGCGCACTTCCTCGGGCGGGGCATCATGGGACAGGCCGAGCACCGTATAGGGATCGACATCGTCATCCAGCATCACATGCTGGGACGCGATCTGCTCGAAGCGGGCCTCGTCGAAGCCGAAAATGACGCTGACCTCGCGCAGGTATTCGAGCTCGGCCTCGTGCACCAGGCCATCGGCCGTGGCGATGAAGAACAGCCCGTCGAGCACATGTTCCAGCGTTTCGGGCGTATCGGCGAAGAACCGGGCCACCTTGCGGGCATAGGCCTCGTAGCCGGCCACGTCCTGCTTGGCCAGGTTGAACAGCTTTTCCACCTGCGGTTCCTGCCCCTTGGCGATCTCCACCGTGGCGTTGAAGGCCCGCACTTCCGACGCCGTCACCGCGCCATCGGCCACCGCCATCTTGGCCGAAAGGGCGATCAGCGCCAGGGTGAAGGCGGCGTCGCGCCCGCCGGGCAGCCAGGTATCGGGGTCCAGAATGTCGGCGACCTTGCCGGCAAGCCCGGTGCGCGCCGAGAACGAGCCGAGAAACTGCGTGAAATGCTGCCACACATCCCGGTTTTCCTCAGCCTTGCGGACGCAGCACAACATGTCGGGACTTCTCCTGCTTGGCCCTCAGACTAGCGCCTGGCACGATTGGGGTCCATGCCCCCGGCCGCATGGCCGCCCTGCCCTATTGGCCGAACGGGTAATAATAGGTGTCGCCATAGGCGGGGGGATAAGGCCGATTGGGCCCGGAGCCGGGGCCCTGGTCGAGCCAGAACCCGCCGGCATCATAATCGCTGGGCGGGGGATTGCCCTGCCCGCGGCGATTGGCCAGGAATTCGGAAAGCGGGCCGGATTCCCAATCCTCGAGCTCCTGGGCGGTAACGACCGGGGCCGGATTGTCGACGATCAGCGGCGGCTGGTTCACCGTCGGCTGGGGATTGATGACGGGTGCCGGCGGCCTCGAGGCCACCGAAGCGGGACGCTCGGAAACCGGGGTCGGGAAGGTGACGGTCCTGGTCGGCGAGGCGACGGGCGGCGTCACCGGCGGCTGGGTCGCGGCCTCGGGCGCAGGCTGCGGCGTCGCCGCGGGAGATGGCGGGCTTGCGGCCGGACGGGGAGCCGGAGCCGGCGTGGCGGGAGCCGGTGCGGCGGGCGTGTCGCCATTGCTGATATAGCTCGGCAGGGGCCGGCCCGATTGCAGATAGGCATCCACCGCATCGCCGTCCGATGTCGCGACTGCGGCGGTGCGCACCGGCTCTTCGGCAGGCGGCGGCGCCTCGGCCTCGGCGGCGGGGGCAGGAGCGGCCGGCTCCGGGCGCTCGGCCGTGGCTTCCTCGGGCTCTTCCTGCACCACGGCCACTTGCGGCTCGGGCGCGGAGGCGAATTGCCTGGCGATCAGGTCGGCCGTGGGAATGGCCACGATCAACGCGGCCCCGGCCCAGGCCATTCCATTGGTGATGCGGCGACGATCGAATTGCATAGGCTTGGTTCCGAAGGCATGTGCCCTTTGGGGGCGAACATGCCCCTGTTCATGGCCAGAATATGGAAAGGCGCGCGGCAAATATCGCGCCGCGCGCCTGAACTGGCGATGAACGGGACGCCTTCAGGGCCGCCGGCCGAGCAGCCGCGCCAGCGCCAGAACCAGGTTCGAGCGGTTGAGCGTATAGAAGTGGAACTCGGTCACGCCCTCGTCGAGCAGCTCGGTCACCTGCTCGGCGGCGACCGCCGCGGCCACCAGCGCATGGGTCTCCGGATCGTCCTCAAGTCCTTCGAAACGCTCGGCAAGCCAGGCCGGGATGGAGGCGCCGCAGCGGGACGCGAAACCGGAGATCTGCTTGAAGGAATGGATCGGCTGGATACCCGGCACGATGGGGGCCGTAACCCCCGCCCGGCGCGCCCGTTCGAGATAGCGCAGGTAATCGGCATTGCTGAAGAACATCTGCGTGATGGCCCGGTCGGCACCGGCATCGAGCTTGCGCTTCAAATTATCGATATCGGCATCCCAATCGGCGCTCTGGGGGTGTTTTTCGGGATAGGCGGCGACGGAAATGTCGAAATCGCCGATCCTGCGGATGCCCGCGACGAGGTCGGCGGCATTCTGATAGCCCTCGGGATGGGGCGTGAAGGGCTGGCCGACGCCTTCCGGCGGATCGCCGCGCAGGGCCACGATGCGGGACACCCCGGCGGCCTGATAGCCCCGCACGACCTCGTCGACTTCATCGCGGGTGGCGCCCACGCAGGTGAGATGGGCCGCGGCCGGCACGCCGGTATCGGACTTGATGCGGCTCACCATGCGCAGCGTGCGCTCGCGCGTGGAGCCGCCCGCGCCATAGGTGACGGAGACGAAACGCGGATGCAAAGGCGCCAGCTTCTGGATGCTCTCCCAGAAGCGCTCTTCCATCGCGTCGGTCTTGGGCGGGAAGAATTCGAAGGAAAGCTGCAGGTCCGGGCGCTGGCCGGCGGTCAGTCGGCTGGCGCGGAGATTGTCGTCGAGCATATTCGTCTAGTCCGTTCTGTTGCGGTCGCCGAGGTGCCAGAGGCAGACCGTCAGGCCGCGATCCTTGGTATCGCTGGGAAATTCGCGCATGGCGAGCACGTCGAGCCCCGCCAGAGCGGCCCAGCCATTCATCTGCTCCGGCGACAGGCCGAGCCGCCGATGGGCATGCTCGCTGCGCAGGAATTCGAGGTCGTGCGGCGCGAAATCCACGATGAGGATTTCCCCGCCCGGCTTGAGCAGGCGCCGCGCCTGCGCCAGCATGCGGCCCGGATCGTCGAAATAATGCAGCACCTGGTGGATGACGATGACATCGGCCGGCCCGATGGCGGGGTCCAGCGCGCCGATATCGCCCAGGCGCACCTGGGCATGCGTCAGGCCGGACGCGGCGAGGCGCGAGCGCGCCACGGCCAGCATTTCGCGGCTGGAATCGATGCCGATCCCGTGCTTGTAGGCCGGCGCCAGCACTTCCAGCATGCGGCCGGTGCCGGTGCCCAGATCGACCAGGAAATCGACGCTGCGCCCGCCCAGCTCGGCCAGGATGGCCGCTTCCACCGCCGCTTCGGGCACGTGCAGGGTTTTCAGCAGGTCCCAGCTTTCGGCCACCTTGGCGAAATAATCGCCCGCCAAGGCCTGCTGTGCCGCCCGCGCCTCGGCCTGACGGGCCTTGTCGCGGCGGCGCTCGGGATCGGCCGGATCGACCCGCGCCGTCAGCCAGCGCGCCAGATCGGCCCCCTGCCCGTTCGGCGCCAGCCGGTAATAGGCCCATGCGCCCTCGGCATGCCGCTCCACCAGGCCCGCATCGGCCAGGAGCTTGAGATGGCGCGAGACGCGCGGCTGGCTCTGGTCCAGAATTTCGGTGAGATCCTTGACCGAGTGATCCCCATCGGCCAGAAGCGCGAGCAGGCGCAGGCGCGTGCTTTCGCCCGCTGCCTTCAACACCCCGACAAGTTTGTTCAAACCGCCCATCGCGCCCTCGGATATAAAGATATCTTTATATGCAATTCGCGCGCGAGGTCCAGCCCGTTCTTGCGATCGGTTTAGGGGGGGGCGCGGCTCCATCGCCTCCCTCCCCCTTGAGGGGAGGGAATGAGGGTGGGGGTTCGGGCCTATCAGCAATCGCCACAACCATGTGAGTACGCTGCACCTCCAGAACCCCCACCCCGGCCCTCCCCTCAAGGGGGAGGGAGGCGATGGAGCCCCCCGATTTGAGCCATGCGGAAAATCGTGTTAGGCGCGGCCTGCACCATCTTTTCGTCAACCAGCCAATCCCCCTCAGCGCCGATTTGCCTTGTCGCATCCCCCCGATGCGCCGCATGGAGCATTTGACCGGGGAGCCAGAAGGAGAGCCATGCCGACCGAGCTGATCGAGACCTATCCGTTGATCGGAACCGCCATGGCGCTGGTGCTGCTGGCCCTGGCTGCGCTGTTCGCCAATTTCGTGGTCAAGGTCCTGCTGCTGCGGCTGGTCAATCGGCTGGTGTCCTATACGGCCTATGGCAAGGACGCCGAATTGCGCCGCCATGGCGTCATCGAGCGGCTGGCCAATGTGATGCCGGCCCTGGTGGTTTCGGCCGGTATCGCGCTGGTGCCCAACCTGCCCGAATTCCTGGTCATCGTCGTGCGCAACGTGGCCAATGCCACGATCATTCTGACCGTGGCCATGGCGGTGAGCGCCAGCTTCAACGTCATCGACGTCATCTATCACCGCCGGCCCCAGGCCCGGCTTCGCCCGATGAAGGGCTATATCCAGGTCTTCAAGATCGCCATCTATGTGGTGGCGGCGCTGCTGATGCTGGCCACCCTGCTCGATCAATCGCCCCTGATCCTGCTGTCGGGCCTGGGCGCCATGGCCGCCGTGCTGATCCTGGTGTTCCAGGACACCTTGCTGGCCCTGGTGGCCGGCATCCAGATTTCGTCCACCGATATGGTGCGCGTCGGCGACTGGGTGGAAATACCCGGCCAGAGAGCCGATGGCGCCGTCATCGCCATCGAACTGCACACGGTGAAGGTGCAGAACTGGGACAAGACCATCACCACCGTGCCGATCCGCAAGCTCGTGACCGAGCCGTTCATCAATTGGCGCGGCATGCAGGAATCGGGCGGCCGCCGCATCAAGCGGGCCATCCATATCGACCAGAGCAGCATCCGCTTCCTCAGCCAGGACGAGTTGGACCGGCTGCAGGCCATCGGCCTGCTGGAGCATTACCTGCTGAAAAAGCGCGAAGAGCAGTCGGAATGGAATGCCGGGCTCGGCGAGCGGGCCAAGATATCGGCCAATACCAGGCGCTCCACCAATATCGGCACCTTCCGCGCGTATGCCGAGGCCTATCTGCGCAACCATCCCCATATCCATCAGGGCATGACCATCATGGTCCGGCAATTGGCGCCCGGCCCCGACGGCCTGCCGATCGAGCTCTATGCCTTTACCGACACCGTGGCCTGGGTCGATTACGAGGGCATCCAGGCCGATATTTTCGACCATCTCTATGGCGTGCTGAGCGAATTCGACCTGCGCGTGTTCCAGAACCCGGCAGGCCACGACATGCAGCGGATTGGTGTGGCCGGCGAGGGCGTTGGGCCTGCATCACCTCCAGAAGACCTCATGGTGAGCTTGTCGAACCACGAGGTCAGGCGCGCCGAAAGCTAGAGCGTTTTATCGACTGAAACGGCAGACGCTCTCGCCCAATTTGCCGTCATTGCGGGGCCTGTCCCGGCAATCCATCTTGCCGCAGGCATGGACCACCGGGTCCTCGGGTCAAGCCCAAGGATGGCCCGGTGGTGACGATGATGGGGATAGTTGTTTCAGCTCGATGGTGAAACGACCTAAGTGCCACACGCGTAGTGGCGCAGGCAGTTCCGCGTGAATATCAGGCCGTCTGCCGGTCTTCGGTCATGGCGCGCTTGCGGAAGGAATGGGCGCGCCAGAGTTCGAAAATGTTCCGGGCGTCCTCGCTGTCCAGCGCCTCGAAACGCGACAGGACCATGCTCTTGTCGGCTTCGCTCGGCAGGTCGCGCCAGGGCAGCGTCGCCACGATGGCCTCGAACAGGTCGGGGCTGAGCCGGGCGGCGCGCAGGGCGACGGTGACCGCCACATAATCCTGGCTGGCGAGCCACTTGACCACCACTTCGGGCGAAACGCTCAGGATCACCGCCATGGCGGCGGCGGCATGGTGCCCATAGCCGAAGCGGGCGAACCGGGCCAGGGCGCGGTCATCGAGCTGCTTGCGGTCGGCCAGGCCCTTGACCTGGTTATAGGCGACTTTCCATTCCTGGGCGCTGAAACCGGCCCGGTTGCGGATGCGGTTATAGACGACGGTATTGACCTTGCCGGCAGCGACCGGGTCGAAGCGGCGCTCGACCTCGCCCAGGGATTCCAGCACCTTGCCGGCCACTTCGTCGATCTCGCCGCGCAGCGATTTCCAGTCGATATCGGCACGGCCCCGCAGGTCGGCAGCAATTTCGGCATCCTTGGCGGCGCGCTCGACCAGCTTTTCCAGCGTGGCGCGATCCAGCTCGGCGCGGCTATTGCGCACCAATTGCACCACGGAGGCCTTCTCGCCATGCTCGACAATGGCTTCGCCGACGCGCTCATTGAGCCCGGCGCGGCTGGCGATGGCCAGGCGATGGCCCTCGGATTGCTTGGCGATGATGTCGATAAGATCGTCGTCGCTCAGCACGCTGGAAAATTCCAGCAGCGGGCGGGCCACCTCGATATCGTCATTGGCGAGCTTCAGCACCACCGTGCCCGGCGCGCGGTCCAGCGGCGCCAGCAGCTTGGCGACATGCACGCGGGCCTCGAGCTCGACCAATTCGGCGAGCTGGCACAGGACCTCGTCATATTGGGCCACCTGCTCGTCGTCGCAGCGATCGGACACGAAGCTGAACAGCCGCGCCATGTTGCGGAACAATTGCTCGCGCTCGGTCTGATTGTCGTCGCCGTTGAGCACGCGAAAATTCGCGAATGCGCGATGGCCTTCGTCCAGGTCGGTCATGGCGTCGGTCATTGGTGGTCTCTCCCGGCTTCTGCCGCACAGTTCCGCCAGCTTGCCCGGGAACGTCTTGCGGGACCTGAAGGTGGCGCGGGGGATTTGAATCAAATTGTAGCCATCGGCCCGCCGGGCATGAAAAAGGCCCCGGAGACTGTGCTCCGGGGCCTCGTTCGATCTTGTGGAAATCCTAGCGGAGATCGAAGCGGTCGGCGTTCATCACCTTGGTCCAGGCCGCCACGAAATCCTTCGTGAACCGGGCCGGGCTGTCGGCCTGACCATAGACTTCGGCAAAGGCGCGCAATTGCGAATGCGAGCCGAAGATGAGGTCGATGCGCGTGCCGGTCCAGCGGATCTCGCCGCTCTTGCGGTCACGGCCCTCATAGACACCCTCTTCGCCCGCCTTGGGCTGCCAGACGATGTCCATGGTCAGCAGGTTGGTGAAGAAGTCATTGGTCAGCGTTTCGGGGCGATCCGTGAACACGCCATGATCGTTGACACCGATCTTGAGGACGCGCAGGCCGCCCAGCAGCACGGTCAGCTCCGGTCCGGTCAGGCCGAGAAGCTGCGCCTTGTCCACCATGGCCTCTTCCGGCTTCATGAATTGCCGGCCGCTGAGATAATTGCGGAAGGCATCGGCGCGCGGCTGCAGCGCGGCGAAGGAATCCACGTCGGTCTGTTCCGCCGAGGCATCCATGCGGCCGGGCGTGAAGGGCACGACGACTTCCTGCCCGCCATCGCGGGCCGCCTTCTCGATGGCGGCGCCACCGGCCAGGACGATCAGATCGGCCAGCGATACCTTCTTGCCGCCGCTCGCGGCTGCATTGAACTCGGCCTGGATGGCTTCGAGCGCCGAAAGCACCTTGGCCAATTGCTCGGGCTTGTTGACTTCCCAATCCTTCTGCGGGGCCAGGCGGATGCGCGCGCCATTGGCGCCGCCGCGCTTGTCCGACTTGCGGAAGGTGGAGGCCGACGCCCAGGCCGTGCCGACCAGTTCGGCAACCGAGAGGCCCGACGCCAGGATCTTGCCCTTGAGCGCCGCGATATCGGCCTCGTCCACCAGCGGGTGATCGACCGCCGGGATGACGTCCTGCCAGATCAGGTCCTCGGCCGGAACCTCGGGCCCGAGATAGCGGACCTTGGGGCCCATGTCGCGGTGGGTCAGCTTGAACCAGGCGCGGGCAAAGGCATCTGCGAACTGGTCCGGATTTTCCATGAAGCGACGGGAAATCTTTTCATAGATCGGGTCGAAGCGCAGCGACAGGTCGGTGGTGAGCATGCGCGGCACATGGCGCTTTTCCGGATCGAAAGCGTCCGGAATGGTGGCACCGGCGCCCTTGGCGCGCCATTGCTTGGCCCCGGCCGGGCTCTGCTCCAGCTCCCATTCATAGCCGAACAGGTTCCAGAAGAAATTGGTGCCCCACTTGGTGGGAGTCGTGGTCCAGGTGACCTCGAGGCCCGAGCCGATCGTATCGGCGCCCAGCCCGCTATTGTAGCCGCTCTTCCAGCCCAGGCCCTGGTTCTCGATATCGGCGCCTTCGGGGGCGGCCGCGATCAGCGAGGGATCGCCCGCGCCATGGGTCTTGCCGAAAGTGTGGCCGCCGGCGATCAGCGCCACGGTTTCCTCGTCGTTCATCGCCATGCGGCGGAAGGTCTCGCGGATATCGCGCGCCGCCGCGATCGGATCGGGATCGCCGTTCGGGCCTTCGGGATTGACGTAGATCAGGCCCATCTGCACGGCCGCCAGCGGCTCTTCGAGCTGGCGCTCGCCGCTATAGCGGCTGTCGCCCAGCCAGGTGCCTTCCGGACCCCAGTACAGCTCCTCGGGCTCCCACACATCGGCGCGGCCGCCGGCGAAACCGAAGGTCTTGAAGCCCATGGTTTCCAGCGCCACGTTGCCGGTGAGGATCATCAGGTCGGCCCAGGAAATGGCATTGCCGTATTTCTGCTTGATCGGCCAGATCAGGCGGCGCGCCTTGTCCAGATTGACATTGTCCGGCCAGGAATTGAGCGGGGCGAAACGCTGTTGGCCCATGCCGGCGCCGCCACGGCCATCGGTGATGCGATAGGTGCCGGCGCTATGCCAGGCCATGCGGATGAACAGGCCGCCATAATGGCCGAAATCGGCCGGCCACCAATCCTGGGAATCGGTCATCAGCGCGGCGAGGTCCGCCTTGACCGCGGCCAGGTCCAGCGACTTGAACGCCTCGGCATAGTCAAAATCCGGCCCCAGCGGGTCGGACAGGGAAGAATTGGTGTGCAGCACCTGCACGTCCAGCGCCTCGGGCCACCAATCGCGGTTCTTGCGACCGCCGCCGCCATGCGGGAACGGGCACTTGCCGGCTTCGGACTTGGGATTCGGATCGGTCATGAGGGGCCTCCAAAGATAACTCACTGCCTTATAGGGGGGTGACAATCATTAGGCCAATCGATAATTCTTGAGCCAGTGATAGGACAAAATTATCGTGAGCATTACCCTCAAACAAATGCGCTACGCCCTGGCCGTGGCCCGGACCGGCCACTTCGGGCGGGCGGCGGAAGCCTGCGCCGTCTCGCAGCCGGCCTTGTCCCAGCAAATCCTGGCGCTGGAGGCCCATTGCGGCACGCCCCTGTTCGACCGGCTCAAGTCGGGCGTGCAATTGACCCCGTTCGGGCAGGACTTCCTGGCCCTGGCGCGAGAGACGGTCCGCAGCGCCGAGGCACTCGACACTTTCGTGCTCAGCAACAACGGCAGGCCCAGGCGGCCGCTCCGCTTCGGCCTGATCCCCACCGTGGCGCCCTATCTGCTGCCCACGATCTTTCCGGCGCTGACCGATGCCCTGCCGGAGCTGCGCTTCGCCATCAGCGAAAGCCGCACCGAAACCCTGTTGGACGGCCTCAGGGACGGCAGCCTCGACATCGCCCTCATCGCCACCGAATTGCCGCCGAACGGGCCGAAACTGGCGGTCTCCCCGCTCTTCGACGATCCCTTCGTGCTGGCCACGCCGCGCGGCGAGCCGACGGCGCAACCGGTCTCCCTTTCGGCCCTGGCGCCCGAGCGCATCCTGCTCTTGGATGAGGGCCATTGCTTCCGCGACCAGACCATTTCCGCCTGCCGGCTGGACGCCGACCGCAGCGCTCGGACCTTCGCGGCCACTTCGCTCTCGACCATCGTGGAATTCGTCGCCAACGGCCAGGGGGTCACCCTGCTGCCCGAGATCGCGCTGCGCAAGGAAGGCAGCGATCCGCGCATCGCCCTGCACAGGCTCGACGACCCCGAGGCGGGGCGCCAATTGCGGCTTGTCTGGCGCGATGGCACGCCCTATGTCGCCACGTTCGAACGCATTGCAACGGTGATCCGCGCGGCGCGAAAATCAGGCCAGGCGCGCCCGGCGCTGGCGGAAACCGTCATAGCTGAAGACCACCAGCGACAGCCAGATGAGCACAAAGCTCAATAGCCGCAGGGAATTGAGCTGCTCGCCGAACAGCAGGATCGCCACCAGGAACTGGATGGACGGCGCCAGATACTGGAACATGCCGATCGTGGTGAGACGCAGCCGCCGCACGCCATAGGCAAAGAGCAGGAGCGGCACCGCCGTGGCCGGCCCGGTGAGCACCAGCAGCAGCATCATTGTCGGGTCGGCATGGGCCCCGGGGCCATTGGTGGCGATGTCGAAGACGATATAGGCCATGGCGAAGGGGGCGACGACCAGGGTTTCGGCAAACAGGCCCGTGGCCGGGCCGGCCTGCGCCGTCTTGCGGATAAAGCCATAGAAGCCAAAGGAAAAGGCCAGGCCCAGCGCGACATAGGGCACATTGCCCAGGCCCGCTGCCTGGATGAGAATGGCGATGGCGGCAATGACGATGGCGATGGTCTGCAACCGGTTCTGCCGCTCGCCGAGAAAGATCATGCCGATGGCGACATTGACCAGCGGATTGATGAAATAGCCGAAACTGGCCTCCAGCAGCTGTCCCGTTTCCACCGCCCAGACATAGAGCAGCCAATTGCCGACCAGCAGCAGCGCCGAAAGCGCGATAATGCGCATCTTGCGCCAATCGGCGAGCAAGCTGCGAACCTCCGGGAAGCCTTTCACCACGAAAAGCACCCCAGCCAGCAGCACCAGCGACCATACGGTCCGCTCGGCCACGATCAGCACCGCCCCAGCCGCTTCCAGCAGGCGGAACAGGATGGGCAGGAAGCCCCAGAGCAGATAGGCGGCCAGCGCCGCGATCACGCCCCTGCGGGTCTCGCCGGCATCGGCATGGGGCGTGGGCGCCACGGGACGGGCGATTTCGGGCGATTGCTCGGGCAGGGTCATGGGTATCTCCGCGCCACGACGGGCGCCCTCCCCATCTAGCAGCCGGAAGCGAATGCGACAAATCAGACTTTGTGATCCGCGCGCCTTGCATTGGTGATGAGCGAGGACAACCTTTTGACTCGGTCGGACGTTTGGCCCCGAGGCATGCCTGCAACCATGCCCGAGCCCATCCCCAATGCGAGGAGCAGCAAATGAAGAAGACCACCACCTGGATTCTGATCGCCGACGGCACCCAGGCCCGTGTGCTTGAACATACCGGACCCGGCAAGGGCCTGGCCAATGTGAAGGGGCTCGACTGGTCCATTCCGCCGCTGCAATCGCAGGATATCGACACCGACAGGCCCGGCCGCGCCCATTCGACGGTCGGGCGCTCCGCCATGGAGCCCAAGACCGATCCGGCGCAGCACCGCGAGGCCGAATTCGTGCGCAACATTGCCGGCGCGCTGGACGAAAAGGCCAAGGCCGGCGCCTTCGACCGGCTGATCGTGGCCGCCGCCCCCATCGCGCTCGGCCAATTGCGCAAGGTACTGTCCGACCACGTCAGGAAGGCCATCGTCGCCGAACTCGACAAGGACCTGACCAACCTGCCGACGCCGCAATTGGCCAAGCACCTGGACGGGATTATCGCGGTTTAGCACCTCTCGTCACTGGCCGTGAGACTGGATGGACCACCGGGCCAGGCCCCGTGGTGACGAGGACTAAAGAGACGGCGCAATAGCTTTTGCAATCAAAGGGTTGAGCGCAAAAGAGGAATCAAACTGCCAGCGCCTTGAATCAGTTCGGCAAGCAGATGACTCGACGCGCGAAGGCATTGAATTGGGAGGTGAGCCATTGGTTCCTACCCCCTGCCCCTCTGGTTCGATTACCTGCACCTTCGCAGAGATCGCGCCGGCAGCGGGTTCGACCCGAGGGTTCTTTGTTTTTGGATGTACCGCAAACGCCCTCGGGTCAAGCCCGAGGGTGACGAGCGGTGGGTGGGGGAGGTTCAGTCCTCGTCCTCCTCATCCTCCCCATCGAAAGCGTCGAGGAATTGCAGCAGCAGGGAATTGACGAGGTCGGGGCGCTCGATGCTGGGCAGGTGGGCGACGCCATCGAGCAGCACCGCGAAGGCATTGGGCATGGTTTCCGAGAGGGTTTCGTGCCGCTCGATAATGGCTGAAAAATCCTCGCTGCCCACGATGAGCAGGCTGGGCGCGGCGATTGCCTCGATGCGGGACCAGGCCTCGGGCCGTTCTTCCTCGCCGTTCAGCGCCGGCTTGGCGAGGGCATTGCCGTTCATATCGAGAAAGAGCGTCCGCGCCGCGCCGCCGACGCGGCCGCTTTGGGCGCGCGGGCCATCGAGCCAGGCATGGGCTTCGACGCGGTTGAGCAGGTCCCGGTCGCCCCGCTCCCAGGCATCGTCGCCGGCCATTTCCACGGCCTGTTCCTCGGCCGTGACGCTCCAGGGCGCGCCGGTGACCGAGGTGCCGATCAGAACGAGGCCGATCACCCGGCCCGGATGGCGCAGGGCGAAGTCCAGCGCCAGACCGCCACCCAGCGAGCAGCCGACGAAAAGCGCCGCATGGATATCGCGCGCATCGAGCAGCGCTTCGAGATCGTCGAGGTGATTGAAAGTCTCGTCGGGGCTTTCGGTTTCGCCATAGCCGCGCCGGTCATAGGCGATGGCATGCCAGCCGGCATCGGCCACCTCCCGCATCTGGTCCAGCCACATGCGCTTGTCGCCGACCCCGGCATGGAGGAAGATGACGGGGAGGCCTTCGCCCTGTTCCAGCCCAACCAGAACGGCGCCGCCGCTCTGCACGGAAAAGGGCCTGGTGGCATGCCCGTCTTCGATTGTCACTGCAGCAACGCCGCGCAGAACCTGGTACCGTCCTGTCCGCCCTGCCAGCAGCCCGCCTCGTCGGGAACGGGCCGGAACGTGCCCAGATCCTGCGGAAAGCTGCCCGGGCCGGGTTCGGCGGCGCCGATATAGCCAATGCCCTCGCCATCGGCGACATGGGCGAAGACGAAGACCTGCCCATCGGGCAACGCGAAGGTGATGCCGCCGCCATCGGCGGTGACATCGCACGCGAAGCTGCCATAGCCGGTGAATGAACATTGTCCCGGCGCGGCATGGGCCGGACCGGCGAGGGCGAGGCCAGCCAGCAATACCGCCCCCGTCACAAAAATCTTCATGCATTCCCCCAGAACGCGAACCCGAGCGGGCCTTATCCCGTTTTGTACAGCTTATCGCAGAAAGTCCAGCGAACCCAACGGCTTTTCGCGGGTGGCGGTGGAGACTTGGTAAAGGGGGGGATGCCCCCCATCAGCGGCGTGGGAAGAATTCGGAGGTGACTTCGAGATCGCGGTCGGCGCGGGTAGCAATGCCCTCTGGCGGGCGATGGGCGGCGAGAACCCGGTCGCGCTCGCGGATCAGATGGGCGATCTCGTCGTGATAGGCGGCGAAAATGGCGGTGAGCCAGCGATTGACCAGATAGGACGGGCGCGGCATCTGCATGTCGAAGCGGGGCAAGAGGGCGATGCTGGTTTCCGCATCGGCCCAGTCGTCTCCCACCACCCATTGATTGACGGTGAAGAGGCGCAGCAATTGACCCTGCCCGTCCACGCCGATGGCGGCCAGGTGGTGGATGGGCCCGCCCGGTCCATCGGGCCGCAGGAAGCAATGGAAATGGCCGTGCTCGACGGCGCCCGCCTCGGCCGGATGGCAATGGTAGAACCATTGCGCATTGCTGGCCGGGTCGAAGACGTCGCCGGCCGGATAATGATCCCAGGCGGCGATCTGATCGACGCCCGCGAAAGTTTCGGAGAGCACGTTGAGCCCGCCCTTGGCCAGGACGGCCTCGCAGAAGGCGATTTCGGCCAGGGCCCGTGCGCGCTCTCCGGACATCAGGACGGCACCACCAGGTCCGGAGCCTCCTCGCCGTCCGGCTTGGCCAGCGGCGCGGGCGGAGGCGGCTGCAATTGCGGCGCAGCTTCGGCGGCCGGCCGCTGTGCCGGCGGCGGCGGCGGCGCGAGCTTTTGCGGCTCGGACGGGCGTTGCGCGGGGGGCGGAGGCGGCGGTGCCTTGGCCG
>Ga0065721_10049931_pt1 | contig 25287 bp, 19 predicted proteins | sample Mesricmetagenome_FD_59108 | JGI IMG/M metagenome (GOLD analysis project Ga0065721, IMG submission 59108) | Mesophilic microbial community from rice straw/compost enrichment Sample: eDNA_1 v2 (version 2) | ecosystem: Engineered > Solid waste > Grass > Composting > Bioreactor | place: USA: Davis... | reverse complement strand
CGGCATCTCCGAACTGCAGGGCCGCAAGTCGGGCGTAGAGCCCACCCTTTGCGAGCAGCTCGGCGTGCGAACCCTCCTCGACCATCTTGCCGTGCTCCATGACCACGATCCGGTCGGCCTTGAGCACGGTGGCGAGGCGGTGGGCGATTACCAGGGTGGTGTGGCCGACCATCGCCTCCTCGAGCGCCTTCTGCACCAGGCGCTCGTTCTCGGCGTCCAGCGCGCTGGTGGCTTCGTCGAGCAGCAGGATGGGCGTCTCGCGCACCAGGGCGCGGGCGATGGCCAGTCTTTGCCGCTGACCGCCGGAAAGGCTGCGAGCGCGATCGCCAAGGGGCGTTTCGAAGCCCTGCGGCAGGGCGTCGAGGAAGGCTTCGGCCTGGGCGGCGCGGGCTGCTGCGCGGATCTCCTCGGCGCCGGCGTCTTCGCGCCCGAAGCGGATGTTGTCGGTCGCCGAGCCCGAGAACAGCGGCGCGTCCTGAGAGACCAGGGCCATGCGCGCCCGCACCTCGGCCGGATCGGCCTCGCGCAGGTCTATGCCGTCGAGCCGGATCGTCCCGCTCAAGGGATCGTAGAACCGAAGCAACAGCCGGAAGACGGTGCTCTTGCCCGAGCCCGACGGCCCCACCAGGGCCACGCGCTCGCCGGGCGCGACCTTCAGTGAAAAGCCATCGAGGGCCATGGCCTCAGGCCGCGCCGGATAGGCGAAGCGCACGTTCTCGAACGTAATCTCTCCGCGAGCCGGGACCGGCAGGGCCTTCGGACGTGGCGGCGCGGCGATGACCGGCGTGGCGGCGAAGAGCTCGGCGATACGCTCCATGGCGCCGGCGGCCTTCTGCACATCGCCCCAGGTCTCGCCCAGGGCCCCGACCGCGCCGGCGGCCAGCACCGCCAGGAAGGCGAACTGGAAGAGCGCGCCCCAGCTCATCTCCCCGCGCAGGCCCGCATGCACACCGAGCCAGAAGATGAAGACCACGCCGCCGAACACCAGCCCGATGACCAGGGCCGTCATGATCGCCCGCGCGGTCATCCGTCGCAGAGAGGTCCGGAACGCCGCCTCGACAGCCTCGCCGAAGCGCGCGGCGCCCGCGTTCTCGCGCCCGAACGCCTGTACGGTTTCGAGCGCGTCCAAGGTCTCCCCCGCATGTCCCACGGCGGCGGCGAACTGGTCCTGGGTGGAGGTGGTCAGCCGACGCACGCGCCGGCCGTAGAGGAACAGCGGCGCAAGCACGAAAGGAAAGAGCGCGACCACCAGGCCCGTCAGCTTGGGGCTGACCACCACCAGCATGATCAGCGCGCCGATCAAGGTCAGCAGGTTGCGCAGGGCGACCGAGATCGAGCTGGAGAGCAGGTTCTCCACGATCTGGATGTCGGTGGTCAGGCGCGAGAGCACCTCGCCGGTGCGGGTGCGCACGAAGAACGGCTGGTCGAGCGTGAGGATGTGGGCGTAGGCGCCCTTGCGCAGGTCGGCGGTGATCCGCTCGCCCAGCTTGGTCACGAAGAAGTAGCGCAGGGCGCTGGACGCGGCGAGCGCCAGGGCCACGCCGCCGATCAGCCAGAACCACGGCGCGACGCTGCGATCGGTGACGCCCGGCCCTGTCAGGTGGTCGACGAGAAGGCGGACCGCTCCGGACAGCCCGAGGGTCGCAGCCGCCGCGGTGACGAGGAAGAGGCCGGCCCAGGCGGTGTCGCCCTTGTGGCGCGCCAGATAGGGCCCCAGCGCCCGCAGCGCGCCGACATTGCGGCTCCGCGCCCGCCGCTGGGCGGCTTCGCTCAGATCCTGGGCCAGGGCGGCGCCGGCGCTGGGCCTTCCATCGACGGCGGCCTCGGCGGCCAAATCACTCATATAAACCAGCGCCCTTGCTCTTACCGCGCCTTTTCCTGTATACGCGCGGCTTCCTTCGCGCCCGCTCCGCTTGCGGGCCGATCACTTTCTGCCGCTCCTTTACGTCGGTTACCCTCGCGATGAAACAAGACACCCACCCGGACTACCATTTCATCACGGTCGTGATGACCGACGGTTCGAGCTATCAGACCCGCTCGACCTACGGCAAGGAAGGGGCGACCCTGAACCTCGACATCGACCCGAAGACGCATCCGGCGTGGACGGGCGGCGCCTCGACCCTGCTCGACCGCGGTGGCCGCGTGTCGCGCTTCAACGCCAAGTTCGGCGCCTTCACCCGCAAGTAAGGATCGACGGGCGCGCGCGTCGCGCCCTCTCCTGGCGAGCAGACAAGAACGCCGCGCAGCCGCGCGGCGTTTTTTGCTGTGCGGATTCTCCCCGGCCGTTCCTCCTGGAGAGGCTAGGTGAGGGCGCTCAGGCGCCGAACGCGGCCTGCAGGCGTCCGAACTGGGACAGCACCGGGTTCAGCCGGGTCGGCTCGGCGTCGTCGATATACATGCGGCGATCCAGATGCCGCACCCGCTCATAAAGCCGTTCCGAGCGGTCGAGCAGGGCCAGCAGGCCCTCGGGCAACTCATCGGTGGTCGGCCCACGGCAGATGTCCTCGGCGCCCAGGCGATAGCGCTCCTCGCGGGCGCTTTCGGGCGGCATGTCGCCTTCGCGCACGGCCCGCTGCACCAGCAGCCAGGAGGCGACCTGCATCAGCCGCGTGGTCAGCCGCATGCTTTCGGCCGCATAGGCCAGGGCCGCATTGCGCGACAGCAGCTTGGATTCCTGGCGACCTGCGCCATCCAGATAGCCGGCGGTCTCCTCGACCAGGTCCATGCCTTCCTGGAAAGTCCGGTCGAACAGTTCCGATCGCGCGAAGTCGGTGACGACGTCCGCCCGCCAGGCTCCCGCCAAGATGCCGTCGTTCATCAACGCACTCGCCCCTCGTTCGCCGCCCGCCGATCGCCGGGCGTTGTCAAAGCCCCGGCCCTGCAACGCCCATGCCAAATGTAAACACCTGTTATCCTTGATCGGTATTTACGTTCGGTTATCCGCCCGGACTCAGTTCGACTTGGAAAATAGCGCGTCCGCGGCCGCGCGGCCCGCGCGCTTGCGCTCAATTTGGGTGCGGCACCGGGCGATCTCCGCCTCGAGCGCCGCGATCCGCTCCTCCAGCTCGCCGACGGCGTAGAGCTCCAGGTCTTCGCGCATCGCCTCGGCCAGCCTTTGACCGCGCAGCAAGCGCGGTTCCGAAGGTTCGTCCATCGCGGTCCTCCCTTTCCGGCCCGTGGTTCGGCGTCTATCTGGGAACTTTACGCGCAAAATCGGCTGGAGGGCGCCCCTGTGACTGAGACCATGACCGCCATTGCTGTGGAGGGCGGGCGCGGACCTACGGAAAACTTGAAGGCCGTGACGATCTCCCGTCCGACGCCAGGCCCCGGCCAGATCCTCATTCGCGTCGAGGCCGCGGGGGTCAATCGTCCCGACCTGGCGCAGCGCATCGGCGCCTATCCGCCGCCGCCGGGCGCGCCCGACACCCTGGGCCTGGAGGTCGCAGGAGAGGTGATCGTCGGCGCCGGCCGCTGGAGGGCGGGCGACAAGGTCTGCGCCCTGCTGGGCGGCGGTGGCTATGCCGAATATACGGTCTGCGACGCGCGGCACGCCCTGCCGATCCCCCAGGGCCTGAGCCTGCTGGAGGCGGCCGCCCTGCCTGAGACGGTCTTCACCGTCTTCGCCAATGTGTTCGAACACGGGAGCCTGAAGACCGGCGAAACCCTGATGGTCCATGGCGCGACGTCCGGGATCGGGACAACGGCGATACAGATGGCCAAGGCCGCCGGCGCCAGGGTCATCGCCACCGGCCGCGGCGCCGACAAGGCCGCCGAGGCGCGTCGATTGGGCGCCGACATCAGCGTCGATGTCACGAGCGAGGACTTTGCGGCGGTGGCCAAGGAGGCCGGCGGCGTCGACGTGATCCTGGACATGGTCGGCGGCGACTATTTCGCCAAGGGCCTGGAGGTCTTGAAGACCGGCGGACGTATCGTGTTCATCGCCGCGCTCGGCGGCGGCGAAGTGGCCCTGCCGATCTTCCGGCTGATGCAGAAACGGGCCGTCGTCACCGGCTCCACCCTGCGTCCCCGCGACGCCGACGAGAAGGCCCGCCTCGCCGCCGAGGTCGAGCGGACGGTCTGGCCTTGGATCGAGGCCGGAAAGCTGAGGCCGCTGGTCGACAAGACCTTTCCCCTCGAAGAGGCCGCCGCCGCCCACGCCTTCCTCGAGCAAGGCGGCCATGTCGGCAAGGTGATGTTGACGGTCGCGGGCTAGCCGCTCGCCGCCGCCGCTTCGAAGGCCGCGCGTCGCTCTTCCATGAGCCGTGTGCGCTCGGCGCGCATCTCCGGATCCCAGGACTGGCGCTGGCCGACGAAGAGGCCGCCGTCGACCATCAGGTGGACGCCGGTGATGAAGGCGCTTTCGTCGGAGGCGAAGAAGAGGGCGGCGTTGGCGATGTCCAACGGCTGGCCGGCCTTGGCGATGGGCTGGGTGTCGGGCGCCGTCTGGGCCATGGACTGCTTGATCATGGTGGCCAGGCCCGGCGGCACGGTCTCGGCCGGCGTGAAGATGTTGGTCAGGATGAGGCCTGGGCAGATGGCGTTCACGCGAATGCCGTCACGGGCCAGATCGGCGGCTGCGACCCGCGTCAGGTGGATCACGCCGGCCTTGGCGGTCGAATAGGCGATCGGGCCATAGCCGGCCGCGGTTCCGGCGATGGAGGCGGTGTTGATCACCGATCCCCCGCCACGGGCCTTCATATGCGGGATGGCGTAGCGGATGCCCAGCGCCACCGATCGCAGCAGGAGGTTGTGGCTGAAGTCCCAAGCCTCGCCCGTCATGTCTTCCATGCGGTTGGGCGAGCCGCCGGCGCCGGCGTTGTTGAACAGGATGTCGAGCGCGCCGAACCGCTCGGCGGCGGCGTCCATGAGCGCCTCGATCTGGCGCTCTTCCAGCACGTCGCAACGACGATAGGCGACCTGGCCGTCGAACCGGGCGGCGAGCGCCTCGCCCGCCGCATCGTCGATGTCCCCCACCAGCACCTTAGCGCCCTCCTCGACGAAGCGCTCGACCGTGCCCAGGCCAATGCCCGAACAGCCGCCGGTGATGACGGCCACGCGGCCCTGCAGACGTCCCATGGAAGCCTCCTCCCTTGCAGGGGGCGCCTCGATGGCGGACGCCCTTGGGCCAAGCATGCGGCGGGCGAGGCGGAAAATCGAGCATTCCGCCGCGGCGCCGGCCGTGCCCACCGTTGTGCGCCGCCGAAAGGCGAGCGGTGAAAATCGCCGCAACCCAAGGTTTCGTAAGGGATTGCGCGACGCACCATAAGTTCGAATCTATGTAGCGCGATGCAACAAACCCGCTGCTGTTTCGGACAAACCCACTGCTAGTTGACGGCGGAGGTTTCGTACCGCAACTTCGAAAACACGCGCAGCTCATAGCGCGATCAATAAGACAGGGGAGGTTGCGTCATGAGTGCGAGAGTCCGTCTGTTCGCCGCGAGCGCCGCGTCGGTGCTGGCGTTCGCCAGTCAGGCCGAGGCGCAGGGTTCCGGCGCCAATCTCATCGAGGAGCTGGTCGTCACCGCCGAAAAGCGCGAGCAGAGCCTGCAGGACGTGCCGGTCGCGGTCTCCGCCTTCACCTCGGAAAAGCGGGAGCTGATCGGGATCAGCACCGTCACCGACATGACCAACTACACCCCGGGGCTCACCTATTCGAGCGGCACGGACCGCATCACCCTGAGAGGGATCGGGCGCCTGACTAACAATCTCGCCTCCGAGCCGGGGGTCGCGAACTATTCGGACGGCGTCTATTCCTCCTCCACCGTCACCGCCGGCGCATCGCCGCTGTTCATCGAGCGGATCGAGGTCCTGCGTGGGCCGCAGGGGACGCTCTACGGGCGCAATTCCATCGGCGGGGCGATCAACGTGATCTCCAAGCGGCCGGAGGACCGCTTCGGCGGCGAGGTCCGGGTGACCGTGGCCAACTATGATCGCCAGGTCTACGAGGGCATCGTCTCGATCCCGCTTACCGAGGGACTGCGCGCGCAGTTCACCGCCTCGCGGATCGACCAGGACAAGGGGTTCTTCAAGAACCTGGCGGGCAGGCCCGACGAGGGCGAGATTCGCGACCAGAACAATTTCGAGGGCCAACTCGAGGCCGACCTCGGCGAGGACGTCGTCGTCTGGCTGAAGTACGGCCAGGGGCAGTACAACAACCGGGCCGCGCCGGGCGGCCGCGGGGGCGGTTCCTTCGCTCCGCCCGAGCCATCGCTTTTCGGGCTCGGTTCGCTCTCGCCGAGCGCCAGCTATGGCTTCGTGGGCGGCGTCAATCTGAATGCGCTGGGGCCGGTCCGCGGGAACGCCGTGCTGGAGAGCGGCGACCTCTGGGCCTTTTCGACGAACATCCCCAACGAGAACGACCTCGAAAACGAGTACCTGACGGCTGAGGTGTCGTGGAATCTCTCGGGCGCGCAGCTCAAGTACATCGGCGGCTACGCCAAGTACGACTACGAGCTGACCACCGACTACGACGCGACGGCGGTGCTCTCCTATCAGGTCCCGCTGACGCCGGGCGGCCGCTGCGCGCAGCTCGCCCTGATCGGCGCCTGCCGGCCGCTGACCATCAATCCCAACGTGGTCTCCGTCTATGAGGAGCACAAGAAGTGGTGGAGCCACGAGGTCAATCTCGCCTCCACGACGGACGGGCCCCTGCAGTGGATCTTGGGCGCCTATTACTATCGCGAGAACTACACCCAGCCTGTGACGATCAGCCTGCCCGACCAGGCGCAGTTCGCAACGCCGCTGGGCGCTGCGCCCAATCCGGAGCGCATCGTCTATTACACCAACCAGGACATGGAGATGACCAGCAAGGCGGCCTTCGCCCAGGTCGACTGGTCCTTCGCCGAAACCTTCAAGCTCACCGCCGGTCTCCGCTACACCAAGGACGAGAAGAGCGGGACCGAGGAGACGCGGCAACTCTGCTTCGGGCTGCCGTCCTGCCTCGCCGCCGTGGCCCCGCTGTTCGGCGTGACGCCGGCCAACGCCAATATTCCTCAGCTAGGATCGCTGACCCCGGTTCTCGACATCACCAACTCGGTCGCGTCAGGCGCGCCGCCGGTCGGCTCGACCGATCCCCAGAAGGGCGTGGTCGGACCGGCCGTCACCGATCCCTTGACCGGCATCCGCAGCCGGCGCCTGGCCGACAGCTGGGACGAGTGGACCGGCACGCTGGGCCTTGAGTGGAAGCCCGACGCCGACACCCTCGCCTACGCCAAGTACAGCCGCGGCTACAAGGCCGGCGGCTTCAACAGTGGGACGATCCAGGCCTTTCCGGAAACCGACGCGGAAACGGTCGACGCCTTCGAGCTTGGCCTGAAGAAGGACTGGACGCCCAGGCTCCAGACCAACATCTCGCTCTTCTACTACGCCTATGACAACGCCCAGGTGCCCGTCCAGTACCAGCCCGACACAGGCCCGCGCGTCTCGCTCTTCTTCAACATTCCCAAGTCGATTTCGCAGGGGATCGAACTGGAGACCACCTGGGCGCCGATCGACAATCTGCGCATCCTCTTCAACTACGCCTATCTGGACGCGCACATCGACGAGTCCTGTTGCATCTCCGATCCGGACGATCCAACCGCCAGCCTGCCGACCGCCAATCCCGCTGGTCCGCCCGGCGCGATCGACGCGCCCACCGGCCTGCCGACCCGGGCCCAGGACGTCTCAGGTCAGAAGTTGCCGCTCTCGCCCAAGCACAAGGTGGCCCTGAACGCCCTCTACACCTGGGAATTCGGCGCAGGCTCGCTGACTGGTTCGGCCAGCTATCTCTGGCGGGACGAAGTCTATTCCTCGATCTTCAACAGCGAGGCCAATCGCGCGCCTGGCCGGGACCAGATCGACCTGCGCCTGACCTGGAGCGACGCCGCCGACCGCTATTCGATCGTCGGTTACGTCCAGAACCTGACCGACGAGGAGGATTTCGAGACCCTCAGCGCCAGCCGCAACTCGGTGGGCGCCATCAACCAAACCTTCGTCATGTCGCCGCCTCGCACCTATGGGGTGCAGCTTCAGTACAGGTTCTAAGCCTGGGGATGGAGGCTGGCCGCTCGGCGCGAACCGGCGGCCGCCTCGTGGAATTTTTCGAGAACAATGGTCACGCATCAGTCGGAGAAGATACATCAACTTGATTTAGTTGATACTTTTTGTGTCGATCCTGCAAAACGAAAGCCGTTGACGATAGGGGAACCCTCCCGCACGATTTAGGCAATTAGGTTTCGGCGAGGACGGAGGCTTCAAGCTCCCGGTCTGGACCACCGCATAGTGACGCCCGCGCACCCATACTCGCGCGGAAGGGAGGACGATTTTGGTTCGCGGCCATCATTCGCCGGATTTCAGCGGCGCGACCGTGTGCTGCGTTCGTAGGCCGGCCGACCGATGACTGCGCGTCCGCCCCTGAGCTTTGCGACCAAACTGCTCTATGCGGTGGGTTCGGTCGCCAATGCGGTGAAGCTCCGCAGCCTCTCGACCTTCCTGATGTTGTTCTACAATCAGGTGGTCGGCCTTCCGCCGCAGACCGTGACCTTCGTCCTGATGGTCGCCCTCGTCTTCGACGCCATCGTCGATCCGCTGGTCGGCCAGATCTCGGACAACTTCAAATCCCCGCTCGGCCGGCGACATCCGTTCATGTACGCGGCCGCCCTGCCGGTCTCAATCGCCTTCTTCCTGCTCTGGAACCCGCCGCAGGGCTGGAGCGACGGACAGCTCGTGGTCTTTCTGCTGGTCTGCCTGCTGACCGTACGCCTGTTCGACACCTTCTTCGAGTTGCCGCACTCGACCCTCGCGCCGGAACTGGCCAAGGACTACAACGAGCGCACCAGCCTGATCTCGCTGCGCATGCTGTTCGGCGTGATCGGGGGCCTGGGCATGACGGTCCTGGCCTATCAGGTCTTCCTGAAGGAGAACCCGGACGGCAGCGGCGGCGTGCTCGCCCGTGACGGCTATCTCGCCTATTCGGTGACGGCGGCCGTACTGATCTTCACCTGCATCATCGTCTCGACCGTCGGCACCCAGAGTCAGATCCCTTATCTGCGGGCGGCGCCGAACCGGAAGATCACGTTCAAGGCCATGGCCAAGGAGGTCGCGGCCACCCTGAACAACCGCGCCTTCGTGGTCGCGACCATCACCAGCATGTTCATCGCGGTCGCCGCCGGCGCGCGTAACGGGCTGGAGATCTATTTCGGGCTCTATTTCTGGGAGCTCACCCAATCCCAGCTCGCGGGCCTGGTCACCATCAGCGTGCTCGGCAGCGCGATAGGCGTCGTCCTCGCGCCCAAGGTGGCCAAGCGGCTCGGCAAGAAGCACGGCGCCCTCGCCATGTTCGCCAGCGCCCTCGTCGTGGGGGTGAGCCCGGTCGTGCTTCGGCTCTTCGGGCTTATGCCTGCGAACGGGACAGGGCTGCTCTACGGCCTGCTCGTCGTCGAAACCTTCGTCAACACCGCGCTCGCGGGCGGCACCGGCGTGCTGCTGGTCTCCATGACCGCCGACGTGATCGAGGATGCGGAGGTCAAGACCGGCCGCCGCTCCGAAGGCCTGCTGATGAGCGCCGACAACCTGTTCAAGAAGATGGTTTCCGGCGTCGGGGTCTTCATCTCGGGCGCGGTGCTGGCCTTCATCCAATTCCCGGAGGGCGCCAAGCGCGGCCAGGTGGATCCGGAGATCATCCACAATCTGGGCCTGATCTACATCCCGACCGTGTTCGTCCTCTACGGGCTCGGCATCGTCGCGCTTAGCGCCTTCAACATCGACAAGGCCAAGCACGAGGACAATCTCCGCCGCCTGGCGGAGCTCGCCGACGAAGCCGGCATCGACGAAGAGGCCGGGGCGGTCCCGGGAACGGCCGGCGGGGCCTCGCCCCTCGGCGTCAAGGCTTGAAAGAAGGGGCGCGCGCCACATGACCTCCGCTGATCTTGCTGGTTTGCCTCCGCGGCCGCCGATCACCTTCAAGACCAAGACGCTCTACGGCCTGGGCGCGGCCGCCAACATCATCAAGCAGCGCGGGATCACCACCTTCCTCCTGCTGTTCTACAACCAGGTGGTGGGGCTGCCGCCGGCCATGGTGTCGACGGCGATCATGTTCGCGCTGATCTTCGACGCCTTCGTCGATCCCCTGGTCGGGCAGATCTCCGATAACACCCGCTCGCGCTGGGGCCGGCGCCACCCCTACATGTACGCCGCGGCCCTGCCGGTCTCGATCGCCTTCTATCTGATCTGGAATCCGCCAATCGGATGGGAGAACGAGGCGCTGTTCATCTACATGCTGGTCTGCCTGCTCACGATCCGGCTGTTCGACACCTTCTTCGAGCTGCCGTCATCGGCGCTGCTGGCGGAGCTGACCTCCGACTATAATCAGCGCACCAGCATGATCGCGATCCGCTCCTTCTGCGGCGTGGCGGGCGGGCTCATCATGCAGCTGCTGGTCTACCAGGTGTTCCTCAAGAAGAACGCCGACGGGACCGGCGGTCTGCTGGAGCGGACGGGCTGGCAGACCTATTCGATCGTCGCGGCGATCACGATCTTTACGATCATCCTGATCTCGGCGGCCGGCACCCACCACCAGATTCCCTATTTGCGCAAGCCGCCCCAGCGGAAGATCACGGTTCCGGCCATGGTCAAGGAAGTGGCCGCGACCCTGAACAACCGCTCCTTCGTGGCCCTGACCATCTCCGGGATGTTCATGAACGTCTCGCTGGGCCTCAAGGGGGCGCTCGAGCTCTACTTCAATCTCTACTTCTGGGGCCTGACCCAGGGGCAGCTCGCCATCCTCACCGTCACCGGCGTGGCCGCCAGCATCATCGGCGTGACGCTGGCGCCCAAGGTCTCGGCGAGGCTCGGCAAGCGGCTGGCCGCCATCACCATGTTCTTCGGCGCGGTGATCGCGCTCCTGCTGCCGATCGGCTTGCGCATTCTGGGGGTCATGCCGCCGAACGGCTCCAACCTGCTGTTCGGGATCCTGATCATCGACTTCATGGCCAACGGCGCCATGGCGATCATGACCGGGGTCATGCTGCAATCGATGATCGCCGACGTGGTCGAGGACAGCGAGGTCAAGACGGGCCGCCGCTCGGAAGGACTGCTGTTCTCCGCCGACAACCTCTTCAAGAAGATCGTCTCCGGGGTCGGCGTCTTCGTGTCCGGCGTGCTGCTGGCCTATGTGGCCTTCCCGCAGGGCGCCAAGCCCGGCCAGGTCGATCCCGACCTTCTGCGCAATCTCGCCCTGATCTACCTGCCCACCATCGGCGGCTTCTACGCCGTGGCGATCAGCTGCCTCTTCCTCTACCGGATCGACAAGACGGTCCACGAGGAGAACCTGCGCAAGCTGCAGGAGGGGGCGGTGGAGACCCGCACCTCGGACGCCCAGATCGAAGGCGCGAGCCCGGCCGCCACCGGCCCGGCCGGCGATCTCAGCCCGGTCACGCCGCGACCCTGAGCTTTTCGACCCTTGGTTTAAAACCTCCGCTTGCCATCGCCGCATTCATACCGAATATTCGAATGCGAGAGCCGGGCGCAGACCCGGCCTGACAGAGGGAGGAGCGGATGGGGAAGGCGGTTGGCCGGCTCAACCGTTCGACGAAGCTGCTCTACGGCTTCGGCTCGATCGCCTACGGGGCGAAGACCCAGCTCATGGGTCTCCTGCTGCTTTTCTACAACCAGCTCATCGGCTTGCCGGCCCAGTGGGTCAGCCTGGCGCTGGCGATCTCCGTCACTATCGACGCGATCTGGGATCCTCTGATCGGGCAGTATTCCGACAACCTGCGAACCCGCTGGGGGCGTCGGCATCCCCTGATGTACGCCTCGGCGATCCCGCTCGCCGTCACCTTCGTCATGCTGTTCAACCCGCCGCGCGATTGGTCGGAGCCGGCGCTCTTCGCCTATCTGCTGGTCATGATCATGGTCGTGCGGCTGGCGATCAGCTTCTACGAGATCCCCAGCTCGGCTCTCGCGCCGGAGCTGGCGCCGGACTATCACGATCGCACCGGACTTTTGAGCTATCGCTGGCTCTTCGGCACGGTCGGTTCGGCCGCAGCCGCGATCCTGGCCTATGCGGTGTTCCTGAGGGGCACCGACGCCCAGCCGATGGGCCAGCTCAACCTCGAGGGCTACCTGCCCTATGCGGTGACGGTCGCCGTCGTCATGGTGGTCTCGATCATCGCCTCCACGGCCGGCACCCACCACAAGATCCCAGAGCTGCATCAGCCGCCGGCGCGCAAGACGTCTCTGGCCGATCTCGTCCGTGAGGTGCGCGAGACGCTCTCCAACTGGAACTTCGGCGTGGCGGTGGTCGCCGGCGTCTTCTCGGGCATGTCCCTGGGGCTGATGAGCGGCCTCTACATCTATTTCGCCACCTATTTCTGGGAGCTGCCGTCGTCGGACCTCCTGCTGCTGACCTTTTCGACCCTGGTGGCTTCGCCGGTGGCAGCGGTGCTCGCCCCCTGGCTCTCGAAGCGCTGGGGAAAGAAGCGGGCGTGCATGAGCCTCTTCTTCGCGGCCGTGGCGTTCAACTCCGCCCCCATCGCCGGGCGGCTGATCGGCGTCATGCCGGCCAACGGAACCGACCTGCTGGTCGGCATCCTGCTGGTCGATCGGCTGGTCACCGGCGTGCTCAGCACCGGCGGCTTCATCATCGTCTCCTCGATGTTCGCCGACATCGTGGAGGAGAGCCAGGTGAAGACCGGGCGCCGCTCCGAAGGCCTGCTGATGAGCGCCGACAACCTTCTCCAGAAGGTCGTCACCGGGCTCGCCACCATATTGCCGGGCCTCGTCCTCGCGGCGGTCCATTTCCCCGACAAGGCGCGGCCAGGGCATGTGGATCCGGCGATCTTGACCCAGCTCGCCCTGATCTACCTGCCGCTGACGGTGATGATGAGTCTGGCCTCGATCTTCACCTGGAAGTTCTACCGGATCGACGCCGACGCCCATGCGCGCGCGCTCGCCACCATCGGCGAGGCCGCCGCGAGCGCCGAGGCCGCCCGCGAAACCGCCGGCCTGGACACCCCGCCGCCTGAGAGCGGCGCGCCGATCGCGCCGCCAGGCCTGGCGCCCCGGATCGTGCGATGACGAGGCCTCCGCTGAGCGTCCGGTCCAAGGTCTTCTATGGCGCGGGATCGGTCGCGTTCGGCGTCGCCACCCTCGGGCTCTCCTCGGCGGTCCTGCAGCCCTATCTCAACCGCGTCATCGGCCTGCCTGCGCTTTGGGTCGGGGTGGCGATCATGGCGACCCTGATCCTCGACGCCTTCATCGACCCGGCCATCGGGCAGTGGTCCGATAAGCTGCGCACGCGCTGGGGGCGGCGCCACCCGCTGATGTACGCCGCCGCCCCGCTGGTGGCGGCGAGCTGCATCGCCTTCTGGAACTCACCCGACTGGCCGCCCCAGGCCCTGGGCGCCTACCTGATCGGCATGCTGGTCCTGCTCCGGCTCTGCATCAGCCTCTACGAGGTGCCGAGCCAGGCCTTGGCGCCGGAGCTGACCACCGACTACCACCAGCGCACCAGCCTCTTCAGCTACCGCTTCTTCTTCGGCGTGGTCGGGGGCTTTGGGATGAACGTCGTCCTCTATCAGGTCTTCCTCAGCCCCGAGAACGGCGGGATCCTCAATCGCGCGGCCTACGGTCAGTACGGGGTGCTCGCCGCCAGCGTCATGGCCGCCTCGATCCTGGTCTCGGCCATGGGGACCCATCACCACATCCCCCGTCTCGCCGCTCCGCCGGTGCGGAAGGCCAAGCTCGGTCAGCTCCTACGCGAGATCGGCGGAACGCTATCGAACCGCTCCCTCGTCGTCGTGATGGCCTCGGGCCTCTGCTCGGGCGTGGCGACCGGCATGACCAACGCGCTCAGCCAGTATTTCTACATCGAGTTCTGGGGTCTGACGGCGAAGCACATCTCCTATCTAGCCCTGGCGGCGGTGCTCGCTTCGATAGCCGGGGTCGCGATCGTCGGACCAACCTCCAGGGCGTTCGGAAAGAAACGGGCCATGATCGGCCTCTTCTCGGTCGCCACCGTCACGGCGGCCCTGCCGATCCTCCTGCGTCTGCTCGGGCTCATGCCGCCGAACGGTTCGCCCTGGGTCTTCGCGATCCTCTGGGGAGACGCCCTGCTGGCCACGACGCTGGCGATCTCCGGCTTCATCATCATCTCGTCCATGGTGGCCGACGTGGTGGAGGACGCGGCGGTGAAGACTGGCGTGCGGTCCGAGGGCCTGCTGTTCGCCGCCAACGGGCTGTTGCCCAAGTTCACGGCCGGAATCGGCGTGTTCCTGAGCGGGCTGCTGCTCACCGCGGTCGCGTTCCCGACCAATGCCGCCGCCGGCGCCGTGCCCGAGGAGATCATGCGCAAGCTGGCCTTGATCACCTTGCCGGTGACCTTCGCCATGAACGTCCTCTCCATCGCGGTCCTAGGGTTCTATCGCATCGACCAGGAAACCCATGAGCGCAACCTCGCCGCCCTGGGCGAAGAGCCCGCCGCCGCCGAGGCGGACCCGCGGCCCACTGACGCCGAACCGGTGATCGCCAGCGCCGGTTGAGATCGCCTCTTCCCTCGTCCTCCTAGTCAAGTTTACAAATCGGGGACAAACACAAGGGAAACGCCGTGGCTGACAGCATACCGACCGCTCAAAAAGCGAGCCGCCTCAGCATCCCGACCAAGCTTTTTTACGGCTTTGGATCGGTCGCCTTCGGCGTAAAGGACCAAGGCTTTTCGTACCTTCTGCTGATTTTCTACAATCAGGTGGTCGGTCTGCCCTCGGCCACGGTGGGCCTGGCGATCATGATCGCCCTCATCTTCGACAGCTTCCTCGACCCGATCATGGGGCAGGTCTCGGACAATTGGCGCTCGCGCTGGGGGCGGCGCCATCCGTTCATGTACGCCGCGGCCGTGCCGGTCGCCGTTTCCTACCTGCTGCTCTGGAACCCGCCCCAAGGCTGGTCCGACCAAGCGATGTTCTTCTACCTGATCGTGGTGGCGATCATCATCCGCAGCTTCATCACCATGTACGAGATCCCCTCGGCCGCCCTCGCGCCCGAGCTGACCACGGACTACGACGAGCGGACCAAGGTGCTGGCCTACCGGCATTTCTTCGGCTGGTTTGGCGGCCTTGTGATGACGGTGCTGGCGCTGCGGGTCTTCCTGGCGCCGGACGCCGAACACCCGGTGGGCCAGCTCAATCCGGCCGGCTACCAGACCTACGCCTATGTGGCTTCGGCGGTGATGCTGGCGGCCATCGTGATCTCCGCCCTCGGCACCCACAACCATATCCCCCGCTTCCGCATGCCGCCCAAGCGCGAGCTCTCCATCGGCCAGCTCGCCAGGGAGATGGTGGGCACACTGACCCACAAGTCCTTCCTGGTCCTGATGGGCGCGGGCCTCTTCAACGCCATGGCCGCGGGCCTGGTTCTCTCCCTAAACCTCTATTTCAACACCTACTTCTGGCAGCTCAGCTCCAACCAGATCGCCCTCCTGGCCACCGGTAACTTCATTTCGGCCATCCTCGCCTTCGTCCTGGCTGCGCCGCTCTCCAAGCGGATCGGCAAGAAGACGGCCGCGCAGATGACCAAGGTGCTGGCCTTCGTGATCTCGGTCATGCCGATCGGCCTGCGCCTGCTGGGCGTGTTCCCAGAGAACGGGGAGGGGGCGTTGCTGCCGATCCTGTTCGTGCAGACGGTGTTCTCGACCGGCTTCTCGATCACCTCGGCGATCCTGATCTCATCGATGATCGCCGATGTGGTGGAGGATTCCGAACTGCGCACCGGGCGCCGGTCGGAGGGACTGTTCTTCTCGGCCGCCGCCTTTGTCCAAAAGGCCGTTTCCGGGGTGGGAATCTTCGCCTCCAGCATGATCCTCCTGGCGATCGGCTTCCCGCAGGAGGCCAAGCCCGGCCAGGTGAGCGAGGGCGTGATCACCAATCTCGGCGTGGTCTATCTGGCGGTGCTGGCGGCGCTCTATGGCGCGGCCATCCTCTGCGTCTCGCTCTACCGCATCACCCGCGAGGGCCATGAGGAAAGCTTGCGCAAGCTCGCGGCCCAGGCCGAGCAGGTGGAGGCGGGCGATGGTCCCGAGCGCGTCGCCTGATGCGCTCTATTTGGAGATCCGCAGGGAGTTGATGTCCTGGGCGATGGCGCGGAAGGCGATCTTCAGCGCCGTGCCGCCGTTCGGGAAGTAGACGTAGTCCGGCGAGGTCGCGCAGTTCCGCATAAGGTTCTGTACGTCGGCGTCGGCGCTGACGTTGAAGCCGACCGTATAGACCGTCACGCCCTTGGCCTTCATGGCCGCGCAGAGCTTCTGCGCCTGGACGAAGGGATCGCCGTTGGTGGAGTCGCAATTGATCCTACTTCTGCCGCTGGGGGCGCCGGAGCCAGAATCCCGAGCGGCGACGCCCTTGCAGTAGGGCGTGTTGAAGGCGCCGTCGGTCATTAGGACCACCACCTTGAGCAATTGCTGCGTGCTGTAGGGCGCCGGCGCGCTGCTCCCGCCCCAGACGCTCGCCCACTCCGGCGAGACCAGATACCAACCCCAGGCGACGCCGATCTGGCCTGCGGTGGAGCCGTTATCATCCAAGGCGTCGATCGCCGCCTTAAGGGCCGCCTTGTTGCTCGTGAGAGGCACGATGGGACGCGACGTGCAGGAGCCATAGTGCCATCCCACTTTGCCGGTTTGGGGAGAGGCGTCATCGTAGGCGTGTGCGCCTAGCCTCTCCGTCGCACAGGCGGTTTTGCTCTGCGTCTCTTCGGTGTTGTTGACGCTAGTGTAGGTGTTCTGAGAGCAGCCTTCCGCCCGGCATTCTGCGGCGCCTCCTCGGCTATACTCGCCGAAATTCCGGCCATCCACCCAGGCTTCGCTGCCGGAGTTAAATCGCTTTAGCTTGAAGGTGTTCTCCGTTCGATCGGCGACGATGTAGGTCTTGTCGTTCAACTGGGTCATGCCCCGCACGCCCGAGATGCGGACCCGCTCGCCATTGGCGAGGCCATGTCCCGCAGACGTAATCACCACCGGATTGGCCCGCGTCGCGCCTGTGATCGCCGTGGAGCCTCTGGTCGGTCCCCGTGCCGCCGCCTCGTAGCTCCCCATGTTGACGCCATAGGAGTACGGAGCCAGGGCGACCTTGGTGTAGTAGGGGGTCTGCTCATCCTTCACGACCAATTCGACCAAGTCCTTGGCGGCGGTGCGAAGATTGCCCATTTCACCCGACATCGACCCCGTGGTGTCGAGGACGAGGGCGACCTCGACATTGTTCGAGTTGCGCAGGACTTCGGAATTGGCCTCGATGTCGGCCTGATCCCACAGGCGCGGGCCGACATTGGGCGGAGTGATCGCCGCGTGGCCGGTCACCTTGCCCTCGTCGCTAAGGGTGAAGGTGCTTGACGTGATGGTCTGGCCGTCCGGCAGTTTCAGGTTGGCGCGCAGGGCGTTGTCGCCGACCACCTGGATCTCGGCCGTGGTCATCTTGTTCGAGCGCGCTGCGTAGAGGGTGGCGGTGTCCAGCGCCTCCTGCAGCTGCCCGCGTTGGGTGGTGATCATATAGACGTCGACGAGGCCGAGGGTGGCCGGCGCCAGCAGGAGCAGTCCCACCGCGAAGAACACGGCCGTCGCGCCGCGATCGTCACGGGCGCCCGCGCGCAGCCATGCACCGATGCGGGCGAGCCGCCCGTTCACGCCGTTCCTAACCACACCCAGACCCCCAAGCTGAAGGCTTCAGCCGGGCAATCTGCCAGGACGCGGTAAATGTTCGGGCGCCGGACAAGGTTAAAAGCAACGCTTGTTCCGGCGCCCGAGCGTCAGGCCTGGAAACCTACCAGCCGCAGGCCTCGCCCTTGTTCTGGACGGTCAGCCAGTCGTTGAGCGGCTTGAAGTAGTCGGCGACGGCGCTGGCGTCGGCCTGGGTTTCACCCGTGAAGGCGGCCATGGCCTGCGGCCAGGGTTGCGAAGCGCCCATCTCCAGCATGGCGTTGAATTTCCGCCCCATTTCCTGCTGGCCATAGACCGAGCAGCGATGCAGCGGACCCTTCCAGCCGATCTGCTGGCAGGCCGCGCGGTGGAACTGGAACTGGTAGATGTGGGCCAGGAAGTAGCGGGTGTAGGGCACATTGGCCGGCACGTGGTACTTGGCCGCCGCATCGAAAGCATCGGCAGGGCGATCGCCGGGGGGCATCAGGCCCTGGTACTGATTGCGCAGCTTCCACCAGGCGGTGTTGTAGGTCTCCGGGGTGGTCTCCCCCGAGAACACCTGCCAGCGCCAGCGGTCGACCATCAGACCGAAGGGCAGGAAGGCGATCTTGTCGAGGGCCATCTTCAGGAGGAAGGGGATGTCCTCCTCGGCCCCGGGGGCTTTTTCCAGCAGGCCGATCTGCTGGAGGTAGGTCGGGGTGAGCGCCGACAGCCCGACGAAATCGCCGATCGCCTCATGGAATCCGTCGTTTGCGCCATTCTTGAACAGGAACGGCTGGTCCTTGTAGGCGCGCTGATAGACGTTGTGACCGAGCTCGTGGTGAACGGTGTAGAAGTCGTCGGCGTCCACCTTGGTGCACATCTTGATCCGCACGTCGTCGCGGTCGTCGAGGTCCCAGGCCGAGGCATGGCAGACCACCTCGCGGTCGCGCGGGCGGGTGATCATCGACCGCCGCCAGAAGGTCTCGGGCAGGGGCGAGATGCCGACGGAGGTGTAGAAGGCCTCGCCGGTCTTGACCATCTTTACCGGGTCATAGCCCTTATCAGTCAATAGCTTATCGAGGCTGTAGCTGGAGGCGGCGGTCTTCGGCTGGACCACGTCGTAGATGTTGCCCCACTGCTGGGCCCACATGTTCCCCAGGAGGTCGGCGCGGATCGGACCTTTGCGGGGCTGGACGGCGTCGCCGTACTTGTCGTTGAGGCGGCCGCGCACGTAGCAGTGGAGGTTGCGGTAGAACGGCTCCACCTGCTTCCAGAGCCGATCGGTGTCCGCGGCGAAGGCGTCGGGCTCCATGTCATAGCCGGAGCGCCAGAGGGCGCCGGTGTCCTTGAAGCCGAGGTCGCGCGCGCCTTCGTTGGAGAGCTGGGCGAGCTTGGCGTAGTCGCCGCGCATCTGCGGCGCGACCGAGTGCCAGCCCTCCCAGACGGCCTTCAGCTCGGCCGGATCGCGGCTCTCAGCCAGGATTTCCTCGGCGTCGTTGAGGTTGATGGTCTTGCCGTTGTGCTGGAATTTCCCCGACGAGAAGGTCGAGTCCAGCCGCGTGGCGATGGTCGCCAGCTCGTTCGCCGCGCCGGGGCGATTGGGGGCGGGGCTGACCAGGAAGAGCTTGAGAAGTTTGAGCTTTCGCGCGGTGACCGGATCGACCTTGACGCCGTCGAACCTCGCCGCCTCGCGGGCGTAGCGGGAGGTGAGTTCGTTCTGCTCGGCCACCGCCTTGGCTTCCAGCCACTGGGTGTCCTCGGTGATATAGGTCGCCCGCACCCAGGCGGACTTGGCGACGTACTGGTTGAGGGCCGCGAGATCGGCTTCGGCCTTATCGACGAAGGCCTTGGCCTCGGCGGCGGTGGGCTTGGAGCCCTGCGCCGAGGCGGGCGCAAAGGCGAGCAGAGCGACCGCTGTGGCGGCCAGCAGCTGGGATTTCATGCGGTTGGGCGTCCCTGACGAGAAATGCGGCTTTGACGCCGCTCTAACCCGAAGGGAGCGCCGGCAGGCTCGATCGTCAAGCCGGCTGCGACGAGGGCGCTAGGCGCGCGCCTCCATCGACGCCATGCGGATCGCGCTTTCCACGGACGCCTGCGCATCGGATTGGGACAGGTCCAGGCCCTGGGCGATCATCTCGCCGTCCTCGTCAAAGATGCGCCAGGCCCAGCCGGCTTCGGCGTGGGCGAGGGAGTAGGCGTACGGCGAATCCGTCACTTAGCGCCTCCACAAGGTCATGCTGCACTGCAGTATGTACGTACAATGACGACTCCAACGCGGTGCGGAGTCAAGCGTTGCAAGGTTTGCGCCGCAACACGAAAAAGTTGATCGGAGCCGTACGGACGGACGGGAACTTATACTGCTGCGGGGCTTCTCGAGGGATTTCCATGTCAGATCAACCGTCTGCGGACGAACTGAAGGCCAAGGGCGAGGCGCTGGTCCGGGAGGCGGCTCTGGTGGCCGGCGACTGGATCGCCGCATCGGCGCCCAATGTCATTGAGGTCAAAAATCCTGCCGATATGACGATCGTCGGCTGCGTGCCGAGACTTGCCGCTGCAGACGTCGATCGGGCCATCGCCGCAGCCGCCGAGGCCTTTCCCGCCTGGGCGGCGATGAAGGGCAAGGCGCGGGGCGCGATACTTTCCAAATGGGCTCAACTGGTTAGGGCCAACGAGGAGGGGCTGGCCGCGCTGATCAGCCTGGAGAACGGCAAGCCCTGGAAGGAAGCGCTCGGCGAGGTCCGTTACGCAAACTCCTTCATTGAGTGGTTCGCCGGAATGGCCGAACGGCTGGATGGGAAGGTCATCGAGAGCCCCAATGGGCAGGATTTGATCCTCGCCTTCCATGAACCTGTCGGCCCGGTGGCGGCGATCACGCCGTGGAACTTCCCGGCGGCGATGATCACCCGCAAGGTGGCCGCGGCGTTCTGCGCCGGATGCCCGGTGGTGCTCAAGCCGGCCTCGGCGACCCCCTTCACCGGTATCGCCCTGGCGGCCCTGGCCCTGGAGGCGGGAGCGCCGGCGGGGTGCTTCTCGGTGGTGACCGGAGCCCAGGACGTGGTCGGCGGACGATTGACCGGCTCCAAGCTCATCCGCAAGCTCTCCTTCACCGGCTCGACGGAGGTCGGGCGGCTGCTGGCGGCGCAGTGCGCACCGACGCTCAAGCGGCTCTCCATGGAGCTGGGCGGGGCCGCGCCTCTGCTGGTCTTCGACGACGCCGACCTGGAGGTGGCGGTCGAGGGGACCGTGGCTGGCAAGTTCAGGGCCGCGGGCCAGACCTGCGTCTGCCCGAACCGAATCTATGTGCAAGCCGGAATCAAGGACGCCTTCCTCGAGGCGCTGACCGCCAAGGTCGCGGCCCTGAAGGTGGGCGATCCCTTCGCGCCCGATGTCGTGATCGGTCCGCTGATCGACGAGAAGGGCGTCGGCAAGGTCGAGGATCATATCGCGCGTACCGTCGCGGCCGGGGGCCAGGTGCTGACCGGCGGCGCGCGCATCGAAGGGAACTTCTTCCAGCCGACCGTGACCTTCGGCGGCGACGACGAGCTCTTCCGCCACGAGGAGACCTTCGGCCCGCTGACGCCGGTCTTCGCCTTCGAGACCGAGGCGGAGGCGATCGAACGGGCCAATGCTTCGGAGTTCGGCCTGGCCTCCTTCCTGTTCACCGAGGACCTCAACCGCGCGATGCGGGTGGGCCGGGCGATCGAGGCGGGCATCGTCGGGGTGAACGCCGGGCTCGTCTCCAACGCCGCCAATCCGTTCGGCGGGGTCAAGCAGTCGGGCTATGGCCGCGAGGGCTCGGTCTACGGCGTCCAGGACTACATGCAGGTCAAGGCGCTGACCCTGGCCTTGCGCTAGGTTGCGCGGCCGGCGGGGATGGGGACGCTGGTCATATAGGCCGCCGGGTTGGAGACCTTGCGGGCGAGTTCGTTGACATCGTCCTGGGCTGCCGCCAGCGCGCCGCCCGGCAAGGCGGCGAGGAGTCTAGCCGACCATTCGGACGTCCGGAGATCCTGCGCCGGGTCACATGACGCCGAGGGCCCTTGCGAGGGCGGCGTGGGAGTCGCGTGCGGCCGCCTTGCTGACCTCGGCTTCGGCCGCCCACTGGAAGGCGTGGAAGGCGCCCGGATAGACGTGCAGTTCGGTGGGCACGCCGGCGCGGATCAGGCGGCGGGCATATTCGAGGTTCTCCTCCAGGAAGAGGTCTAGGGCGCCGGTCGCCAGGAAGGTCGGCGGGAGATCGGCGAGGTTCTCGGCGCGGGCGGCCGCGGCGTAGGGCGAGACGTCCTCGCCGCCAGGCTCCCGGCCCAATAGGCTCGTCCATCCGAAGTGATTGGCGGTCGGCGTCCAGATGAACTCGCCCAGGAACGGATGAGGCTCGGCGGCGACGCAGGTGCGGTCGTCGATCATAGGGTAGATCAGGTGCTGGAACGCAAGTCGATATTCGCCGCGATCGCGCGCCAGCAGGGCGAGGGCGGCTGCGAGGCCGCCGCCGGCGCTCTCGCCCATCACCCCGAGCCGCGCGGTGTCGAGCTTGAGCTCATCGGCGCTGGAGACCAGCCAGGCAAGGGCCGCGTAGCAGTCCTCCACCGGACCTGGGAACGGCGTCTCGGGCGCCAGCCGGTAGTTCACCGAGGCGATACAGCAGGAAAGATCGGCCGCGAGCCGCCGGTGCACGGCCTCCATGCTCTGCGCATCGCCGGCGACATAGCCGCCGCCGTGGATGTGCAGGATGCAGGGCGCAGGCCCGGCGAGGTCCTTGGGCCGGTAGAACAGCACTTGGACATCCGGCGCGCCGGACGGGCCGGGGATCATCCGGATGGCGAGATCGGTGCGCTCGATGTCGCGCGGATCGGCCTGGAACATCGCCGGACGGCTGCGAAGCGCGGGCAGGGTCTCCAGCGACAACGTCGTCGGCGGGATGAGGTCGAGCAGCGGCGAAAGCTGCGGGTCCACGAGGTGGCGGCTGCTGATCACGGTTTTTCCTCCCCTGTTGTTGGCGGAAGGCTATCGCATGTGCGCCGTCGCCGTCTCCTCCTCCCCCATGGTGGGCGGGGCGATCGCACGATCTTCGCGTGCGAGGAGAGACGCCGTTCGCCTCGCGCGGCGCAGGCGTCTTTCTATTTCGACACCAAGACCACGAAGACCACCAAGCCACGAAGGCGCCCAGTCCCTGTTGTCCGCCCATCGGTCGGCCGCTGCGCCGGATACCGCCGTTCGCCTGTCGCTCGGGCCTGTCCCGCGGTAAGCTGACCCGACGACACCGCCCAGCATCGAGGAGGAACGCCGTGAAGATCGTCACCAGCTTGAGCTTCCAGGGCCAATGCCGTGAGGCCTTCGACTTCTACGCCCGCGTCGTGGGCGGAACCGTCACCGCGGCCTTTCCATATGGAGAAGGTCCGCCGGATATGCCGATGGATCCGAAGTACAAGGACTGGCTGATGCATTGCTGGCTGGAGGTCGGCGACCAGGCCCTGATGGGCGCGGACATGGCGCCTGAGTTCGCGCCCAATATCGACAAGCCCAAGAACGGGTTCGACGTCACCTTCCACACCGAGGACCCGGCCGAGGCCAAGCGAGTCTTCCAGGCGTTGTCGGAGGGCGGCGATGTGGTGATGGATTTCGCCGAGACCTTCTGGTCGCCCGGCTATGGCAGCCTGATCGACAAGTTCGGTATCCCCTGGATGGTCAACACCATGCCGAGCGAAGCCTGGCAACCGGGCGGCGGCTCTTAAGACGTCGCTGCCGCAGGGTCAGGAAGAGCCGCCGAGCGCCGCGCCTTGGAACGAGAGCGGGGTGACATATATGCGGTCGGCCCCGGCGTCTCCGGCCGCGACCAGCGCCGTCTCGATCGCGTGCCTCCAGTCGGAAGACGGGATCTCCTGGGTGACCAGCCGGCCCGCGACGGTGACGCGGCTGCGCCCGGCGCTCTTCTCGACGAGCCAGATGGTGAGCTCGCGGCCTGGGGGCGGCTGCTCGCCCGCAGTCAATTCGATGATCTGAGGAGTGTCCGCCACGCCTGCCTTGAGAATCCGCGCCAACCAACTGCGGGCCGGCGCGTCGGCGACGGCTACAGGCCTCCTTTGAGCGTGGCGGGGGCGCGGCGATCCCGATATGCAGTTTGCGCCAAACTCGCGCCGGTGCGCCGCCGGCGCAGGGTTTCGGAGGGCAGTTCGCCGAACAGCTCCCGATAGCGCGCGGCCAGACGGCCGAGTTCGGCCACGCCCCACCGGTTCGAGGCCATGGTGACAGTCAGCTCCGCCTCGCGCGGGCTGGCGAGGTCGTCGCGGATGCGCTGGAGCCGGAGCTTCAGGACATATTCTCGTGGCGTTTCGCCCAGCACCTGCAGGAAGGCGCGATTGAGCGTCCTGCGGGAGGCGCGGGCCGCGTGGGCGATCTGGTCGGTGCTAAGCAGCGTCTCGATAGCGCCGTCGATGAAGGCGCGGGCGCGGTCGACGATGCGCTCGTAGGACGAGGCGCCGTAGGCGGCGTGGACGATCTCGGCGCCCCCGGACAGATGTTCGACGAGCGCGGCCAGCGCGATCTCCTCCACCGTCTCGCCGGGCGGGAGGGGGGGCGGGGCGTCCGTATGAAGCGCGGAATAGGCGGCCGACAGGCGGGCCAGGGGCGTGTGCGCCATGGACCTTTCGAGCACGCCGGTGGCGAGTCCGTCGGGCAGTCGAACCCCCTCGCGTTCGGCCTCGGCCGCAAGCATCTCGAAGGGCAGGCTGACGGCCAGATAGACCGAACCGACATCGTACATGCCGTCGTGCGGCTCGCCGGCCCCGAACACCGCGACATTGCCGGTGACCACGGGCGAAAGCCACTGCCGGGCGCTGCCGACCAGGTTGAGGCCGAGGCCCAGGGTCAGGACGTCGGTCGAGAGGCAGCCTCGGAGGGCGACCTTGCCGTCGATTAGACCGGAGCTGAAGAGGACGCCGCGCCGGTGGGCGTGAAGAAGCGACCCGCCAAGGTTGGGCGTGAACTGGATGGTGTCGAGACCGGCGCCGAGCACCGCGTCGGAGAGCTGTTCAATGCGCCTTATGTCCTGGCGGCTGCGCTGCGGCGAGGTCGACCAGTCGGCCGCGTCGTCCCACGTCGCTGCGCCATCCATTTTCGGCCCGCCCCCATAACGGCATCGTCACGGGCCGTTCGCGCGCCCGTCGACAGAGAACGCGCATACGCAGGAACGGTTGTGAGGGGTCTCGACTGTCGCCTTAGATGTATGCCACGCGCTTCAGTGCGCTGCGGCGGGGGCGGCGTCCGCCGGCGCCGGCGTCCAACGGCTCATGAGCCGCCGCTGCTGATCGCGGCCGCGGTAGAGGAAGTCGTGAGGGAGGCCGAGCCGGACGCTGGCCTGGCACGGAGGCGAACGCGGATCGGCGACCCGCTCGGCGAGCCTGCCGGCCAGCTTGAGCGCGAAGCGGTCGGAGGCCTTCAGGTCGAATTCGGGACCGAGCTGCAGGATCTCGCGCACCCGTGGCGGCAGGATCGAGACGGCCGCCCGCGCCAGGGCGCGATGGAAGACCCGGGGCACGCCCGGCGCCGCTTGCCCGGACGCGATGATGTCCAGGAACTCGCGCACGATCGGGTGAGGCTCGAAGCCGGGCGCCAGCCGGTCCATCATGGTCATGAAGTCGGCCGCTGAGCGGATC
>Ga0065721_10049930_pt1 | contig 25289 bp, 24 predicted proteins | sample Mesricmetagenome_FD_59108 | JGI IMG/M metagenome (GOLD analysis project Ga0065721, IMG submission 59108) | Mesophilic microbial community from rice straw/compost enrichment Sample: eDNA_1 v2 (version 2) | ecosystem: Engineered > Solid waste > Grass > Composting > Bioreactor | place: USA: Davis... | reverse complement strand
CAGCATCCGCGATTCCCGCAGCTGCACGGCTTGCCGTGCGCTTCGACGGACAGGTGACCCATCTCTCCGGAAAAGCCGGAAGCGCCTTTGTACAGCGTTTTGTGCAGGATCAGTCCGGTCCCGATGCCGATTCCGACGCTGACATAGACGAGATTGGCGATGCTGCGGCCAGCTCCGTGCTTCTGCTCGCCTAGCGCGCCGGCATTCGCTTCGTTGTCGATCGTAACCGGAATGCCGTAATGGTCGGCCAGCTGGCGTTCAAGAGGCACGTCGCGCCATTTCAGGTTCGGCGCGAACAGCACCGATCCGGAATCGTCGACGAGACCCGGTACGCCGACTCCGATCCCGACGATGCCATAGGGGCAGCTCGGGGCGGAGTCGATTAACCGATCGATAATGGTGCATAGCTCCTTAAAGACGAATTCGGGATCAGTGGAGCGTAAGGTAGAGGTTAGCTCATTGCTGATACCGCCTTGCAAATCCATTAATACGCCACGGATATAGTTAACGCCAAGGTCGATGCCAATCGCATGTCCGGCGTTCGCGATGAATTCGAGCATGACGGGCTTACGTCCGCCGCTGGATTCTCCCGGTCCCGTCTCGAGCACGAGCGAGCCGTCGATCAGATCTTGGACGAGGCTCGATACGGTCGCTTTGTTCAGGCCGGTGCGCTCCGAGATCTGAGCGCGCGACAGCGGCGCGCCGCGCAGGATGGATTCCAATACAATCGCTGTATTGATTCTTTTAATTAACGCTTGATCCCCGGTTGGCGTCGTCATCGTATTTGTGAAACTCCTCGACAATTTTTGCTGATATTATATCATATTTTCAAAGTAAAAAACTTAGTTTATTGGATAGACAAACTAAGATTTGCATGCTATCCTTATCACATGAAGCACAATAGATAACGCTTACAAACTTATCGAGGAGGAAATAACCTAATGAGCAAGTTTATCAACGTACCTAAGATTCAATTCGAAGGCCGCGGCTCCAAAAACCCGTTCGCGTTCAAGCACTACAACCCAAGCGAAGTCGTAATGGGCAAAACGATGGAAGAGCATCTGCGCTTCGCAGTCGCTTACTGGCATACATTCAACGCAGCAGGCGCTGACCCGTTCGGCGCAGGCACGGCGGTTCGCAGCTGGGATTCCTTGTCCCCGCTCGACAGAGCGAAAGCTCGCGTAGAAGCGAACTTCGAATTGCTCGAGAAGCTGAACGTTCCTTTCTATGCGTTCCATGATTTCGACATCGCTCCAGAAGGCGCTACGCTCGCCGAAACGAACAAAAACATCGACGTTATCGTTGCGATGCTGAAGGACTACCAGAAGTCCACGGGCAAAAAACTGCTCTGGAACACGGTTAACCTGTTCACGAACCCTCGCTACGTTCACGGCGCAAGCACGACGAACAACGCGGAAGTATTCGCATATGCGGCTGCTACGTTGAAGAAAGGTCTCGAAGTCGGCAAAGAGCTCGGCGCGGAAAACTACGTTTTCTGGGGCGGCCGCGAAGGCTACGAGTCGTTGCTTAACACGAACATGAAGCTTGAGCTCGACAACATGGCTCGCTTCCTCCATATGGCTGTAGACTACGCTAAGGAAATCGGCTTCGACGCTCAATTCCTGATCGAGCCTAAGCCGAAAGAGCCTTCGAAGCACCAATACGACTTCGATACGGCTACTGCTCTTGCGTTCCTGCAAAACTACGGCTTGAAAGATTACTTCAAAATGAACATCGAAGCGAACCATGCTACGCTCGCCGGCCACACGTTCGAGCACGAGCTGCACGTTGCGCGCATTAACGGCGTACTCGGCTCCATCGACGCGAACCAAGGCGACATGCTGCTCGGATGGGATACGGACGAGTTCCCTACGGATCTCGTTGCGACGACGCTTGCCATGTTCGAAATTCTTAAGAACGAAGGCGGCCTGAACCGCGGCGGCGTTAACTTCGACGCTAAAGTTCGCCGTTCCTCGTTCGAGGACGAAGATTTGTTCTTCGCTCACATCGCTGGCATGGACACGTACGCTCGCGGTCTGAAAGCTGCTGCGAAGCTGATCGAAGAGCGCATTCTCGACGACATCGTCGACGCTCGTTACAGCAGCTTCACGACAGGCATCGGCGCCGACATCGTTGCTGGCAAAGCAAACCTGAAGACGCTCGAAGCTTACGCGCTTCAAGCTAAGCCGATCGTTAACAAATCCGATCGCCTCGAGCAACTGAAAGCTACGTTGAACGACGTAATCTTCAGCGTTTAATAAATCATAGGCAGCGCAAGCGCCGTACTCCGCCCCCCGGAAGCTCCGGCGGGGCGGTTTTACATATCAAAAGGAGGAGTAAACACGGATGAAATACGTGATTGGCGTTGACTTGGGAACAAGCGCGGTCAAGACGCTGCTGATCGGTCAAGACGGCAGCGTGAAAGCGGAAGCGACTCGGGAGTACCCGCTGTTTCATGAAAAATCGGGTTGGAGCGAGCAAGAACCTGAGGATTGGGTAACAGGCACGATCGGAGCGCTGAAGGAGCTGACTCAGCAATCCGGCGTATCGGCCAGCGATATCGAAGGGCTTAGCTTCTCCGGCCAAATGCACGGCCTAGTGCTGCTGGATGAGAACAATAAACCGATTCGCCGCGCGATTCTGTGGAACGACACGCGCACGACGGAGCAATGCCATGAGATCGAGCGCGCGCTTGGCGACAAGCTGCTCTCCGTAACGCGCAACCCGGCGCTCGAAGGCTTCACGCTGCCTAAGATTCTATGGGTGAAGCAGCATGAACCGGAAACGTTCGCGAAAGCGAAGCTGTTCCTGCTGCCGAAGGACTATCTCCGTCTTCGCCTGACAGGCGCATCGCACATGGACTTATCCGACGCTGCCGGCACGCTGCTCTTGGACGTTGCGGGCAAAGCTTGGAGCAACGACGTATTGTCGGCGTTCAATCTTCCGGCATCCCTATGCCCTCCGCTCGTCGAAGCCAGCGGCTTCGTCGGCACGCTGTCGTCCGAAGCGGCTGCGGCTACCGGCCTCAGCGAATCGACGAAAGTGTTCGCGGGCGGCGCGGATAACGCTTGCGGCGCGATCGGCGCTGGTATTCTGTCCCCGGGCGTCACGATGTGCAGCATCGGAACCTCGGGCGTCGTCCTGACGTACGAAGCGGATGCAAGCGCGGATTACAAAGGCAAAGTACACTTCTTCAACCACGGCAAGCCGGATGCGTTCTACGCGATGGGCGTTACGCTCGCGGCGGGTTACTCGCTCGGTTGGTTCCGTAACACGTTCGCTAAGGGCGAATCGTTCGAAACGTTGCTCGCGGGCATCGATGAGATCCCTGCCGGATCTGGTGGCTTGCTGTTCACGCCTTACCTCGTAGGCGAGCGCACGCCGCATCCTGACGCGGTCATTCGCGGCAGCTTCATCGGCATGGACGGCAGCCATACGCGTGCGCACTTCGCGCGTGCGGTCATGGAGGGAATCACGTTCTCGCTTAATGAGTCGATCGATATTTTCCGCGCTGCGGGCAAGACGGTGGACACGATCGTATCGATCGGCGGCGGCGCCAAAAACCCGGTATGGCTGCAAATGCAAGCCGACGTATTCCAAGCGAACGTCGTGGCGCTCGAGAACGAGCAAGGCCCTGGACTCGGCGCGGCCATGCTGGCAGCGGTCGGCTGCGGCTGGTTCCCAAGCCTCGACGCTTGCGGCGAAGTGTTCGTGAAGCGCGCTCGCACCTACACGCCGAACAAGGCATCGAGCGAAGCCTATGCGAAGCTGTTCAGAATCTATCAGCAGGTGTACGGTCAGACGACAACGTTGAATGAACAACTGAGCGCTTTCAGAAACTGATCGATTACGCTACAATAGCAATATGGAAACGGGTGCCTCCCTTTTCCGCTAAGCCTCCGTATTTCCCGGCCGGTAACCGGGAGGAGGCTTTTTAAATTTATACCGATGATGCTGCGGAGGTCGTGAAGATGCAAGCTGTCAAGCGCAAGGTAGCGCTGGTGACGGGAGCGGGAAGCGGCTTCGGAATGTTAACCGCGGTGCTCCTAGCGGAAAAAGGTTGGATCGTGTACGCGGGGCTGCGAGACGCGAGCAGAAGCGAAGGGTTGATGAAGGAAGCAACCGCGCGAGGCGTCGCCGATCACGTTGCGCCGCTTCAGTTGGACGTCACCGACTCCGGGCAAATCTCGCAAGCGGTCGAGACGATTCGCGAGCGGCAAGAACGGCTCGACGCGCTCGTGAACAACGCGGGCTTCGCGGCCGGAGGCTTCGTCGAAGAAGTGCCGCTCGAACGCTGGCGCGAGCAATTCGAGACGAACGTGTTCGGGCTCGTCGCCATGACGAAGGCCGCATTGCCGCTGATGCGCGAGCAGGGCTCGGGCAGAATCGTACTCATAAGCAGCGTCAGCGGCCGGGTAGGCTTCCCTGCGCTTGCTCCTTACGTTGCTTCCAAGCATGCGGTGGAAGGCTTCGGAGAGTCGCTTCGCCTGGAGCTTGCGGGGTTCGGCATCGGCGTCAGCTTAATAGAGGCCGGACCCTATCGGACAGGGATCTGGCGGAAAAGCATAGATACGTTGCAGGAGCCGTCAGCCGATTCTGCTTATCGCGGCTATTACTCGCGCTTAAAGCCGATATTCGAGCATACGGCGGAAGCCGGAGGCGATCCGGCCCGTGTGGCGGAATCGATATGGCGCGCCATTAGCGACAGCAAACCAAAGCTGCGTTATATGCCTACGAGCAGCGAGAAGAAGACGCTGCGGGCGAAGCAATGGCTTCCGTGGGGATTCATCGAGCGCATGGCGCTCAAAGCGATGGGGGTGAAGAGGCGATGAGCGAATCGGCAAGCAACGTTCTACATATCGTTAACGGGGATATCGTCGGAGATCAATTACGAGCGTCGTCGTTCGCCGGGCGGGTTCTCGTATGGCGCGAGATTTACACGGCAGGCCCGCTGGCTGTCGATACCGCGGTCCGGGCAGATTGGCTCAGCGAGCGTTACGGCATCCCGAAGCAGGAATATATGGATTACGCGGACAAGCAGAACCGAGTCTATGAATTAGCGCTGCGTAATAGGCTGCCGATCGCGATTTGGGTCGATCCCGATCTGTTCGATCACGCCATATTAATGAAGCTATGTCATGCGGCCATGTCCGTTGAAGCAACCAGTCGGGCAACGATAGACCTCGTTACGCTTCCGGCAGGCCCTTACACGGACGAACAGCTGCACGGCTGCTGGCAGCAGCATCGCCGTCAAATGACGGCAACGGATATCGCGCAGCTGGCTGCAGCGTGGGAAGCTTACGCGAAGCTAGATTTCGCGGCGGTGGGCAGGTGGATCGACTCCGGCGGGGCGAACGTTCCCGAGACGGCAGCAGCGCTGACATGGCACTTGAAGCGGCAGCCCGGTCAAGACGGACTGGGGCTCGTCGAGCGACTGACCTTGTCGCTGCTCGGGGAGCAGAACGAACAAGGCTTATCCCCATTCAAGCTGTTCGCGCGCGTGTCCGAACGCTGCCCGCTGCTCGGTATGGGCGATCTTCAGTATTGGCGAATTCTAGACGTCTTGGCCGCTTGCGTGCCGCCGATGATCCGTATGGAATCGTCCGATGCCGTGTTCTTGACGAAAGCGGGTCAGGATGTAATGGCAGGGAAGACGAAAGCCCCTCGGCTTGCGAACGAAATCATCGCGGACAACGAGCTGGGCGCATAGCGGATACGTCCGTTGGCAATCCTATCCGGGAATGTATTCCCTGATTAGGAACGGAGAGATGAGCCGATGAGCCACGCCGCATTGCTTTTCCAATTCCCCGATGCGCAGCAAGCCCGTCTAGCGGGCGTTACCCTTGAAGAGCTCGGCTACGAGCCTCAGCTTCACGAGGGAGGGCGGCTGCATATTCACGTGCATAACGAGGACTTGACGTCGGCGCTCGAAATCGTGCAGTGCTATGCCGGGCAGCTAATGGAGCATGCTCCGGCGGAGGCGGTCGTCGTTACCGACGTCGCCTACAACATGGACACGATTCCGATTCCGGCGCACACGGTGAACGAGGATTGGGAGGATCATTACCGGGGGCTTAGCAACGCCTCCGGAGAACGCTCGGACGATGAAGAGTTCATTACGGACGGCGGTACTTACGATCATTTTGACGCGAGATAGTAATGAAGCACACAACGGCCCTGCCTCCATCGGATGGAAGCAGGGCCGTTCTATTGGTTTTACGCGAGCCCCAACGCTTGCTCCGCCGCGTTCTTGCCCGCCGTATAACCGGTCGAGAACGCGGCGGTAATATTATATCCGCCCGTATATCCGTGGACGTCCAATATTTCACCGCAGAAATACAAGCCCGGCATCAGCTTCGATTCCATCGTACGAGGATCGACTTCCTTCAGGTTGATGCCTCCTCCGGTTACGAAAGCCTCTTCGATCGACAGCGTTCCATTGATCTCGACCGGGAAAGCTTTGGCGATTCGGGCCAATTCGCTCCAAGCTTGCTTCGGCAGGTTGTCGAACGTAAGGTCTTCCTTCAGCCCCGCATGCTCGAACAAGAGAGGCAGCATCCGTTCGGGGAAGTAACCCTTCAGCACGTTTTTGATCGCTTTCTTGGCTTCGTTGCGGGAGAGCTCGTAGGTTTCGGAATAGATTTCTTCCGCGCTAAGTCTTGGAAGCAGATCGATCGTCGCCAGCGCCGTGCCGCCGCCTGCGCGCTTCAGCTGTTTGACGACGAATTGGCTGCACCGAAGGGCGATCGGACCCGACAGTCCGAAATGGGTGAATATCATATCGCCCTCGTGCGTTATGATTCTCTTCCCCTTCTCGTTCCAGATCGTGAGGCCGACATCCCTTAAGGAGAGTCCTTGCAGCATCCGGCTCTTAATGAACGGCTCCTTCGAGGTTAAAGGCACCTCGGTCGGAAACAGCTCCGTAATCGAATGGCCGGCTTGTTCCGCCCATGCGTAACCGTCCCCCGTAGATCCGGTATGAGGGACGGATTTGCCGCCGACGGCAACGATGACGGCTTGTCCGCGAACGACCTCGCCCGTATGCAGGCGCACCCCGGCGACGCGGCCTTCCTCGTACAATACTTCCTCTACCGGGCTGTTCACCTTAATGGTAACGCCTTGCTCGCGCACCTTGTTCACCAGCGCGTCCACGACCGTCTTTGCTTTATCGGACACCGGGAACATTCTGCCGTTGTCTTCTTCCTTTAATTCAATACCCATCTCCTCGAAAAAAGCGATAATGTCGCGATTGCCGAACGTGGAGAGAGAGCTGTACAGGAACCGGCCGTTGCCGGGAATATGCTTGATGAGCTCGTCAAGCTCCTTCATATTCGTTACGTTGCAGCGACCGCCTCCGGAGATGCCCAGCTTGCGGCCAAGCTTGTCTCCTTTGTCGAGCAGCAGCACTTTCGCGCCGCCTTCGCTGGCGGATATGCCGGCCATCAAGCCCGAAGAGCCAGCGCCTATAATTATGACGTCGTATGCCATCGTATTAACCTCAATTATGTTTTAAGCTAGTTTCAAGTATACCCTATATTGCCTGCAATGTTTATTGTAACCATCGGACAAATGTGTTTTACTATGGTTATTATTCTTCGAAAGCCGTTGTTTTTTGTCGGAAATGATACATAGAGATCAGCTAGGGGAGGTTGCTCCTGAATGTGGAAGGACACATTGCTTCAGACGTTGCTCGCGCTCCTTCCCGTATTCATGTTCATGATCTGGTGCGACCGGCCGGAACGTACCCGCTATGCTCCATTGTTCATGAGTATCGCCTGCGGAATCACCATGCTGATAACGAGCGAGTATACGAGGATCAGTGAACACGGCCAGACCTTCGATTTGCGTTCGGCGATGCTGCTGATCGGTTCTCTCTACGGCGGCGTACCGGCCGCGGCGTTGTTAACCGTCTTATATATCGCTCTGCGCATCCCTCAATATGACGAACTGTGGGAATACGCGAAGCTGGGCGGTTTCCTGCTTGTGTTCCTGCCTTTCCTGTTCATCAGAACCGCCTCTTTCCATCAACGAGATTACACCGAACGCATGAAGCAAGTGATCCTTCTAAGCGCCATCCCGCTTGCGTTCTTTATCGCCTCGAATCTAATCACCTTAGCCACCCATACAAGCGCGAATCTTCATTACAATATGATGATGGTCGTCTTTTACGCCGTTGCCTTCATGTTCGTTACCTACGGTACGGCGCATCTAGCGGAGGTTACTTATGAGAGGGTCCGCATGCAATCCCAGCTTCGGATCGTCTCGCAGAAGTATTTGAACGAGATGCATAGACTGCAGCAATTGATCGACCATACGCCGCTGTCCGTAGCTGTGTTCGATTCTCGCGGGGTATTGACCCGAATTAACGAAGAAGCGCTCAAGCAGATGCATCCGTTAACGCGGAAGGATTTGATCGGCAAGGATATTTCCGCCATATATTCGAACCGGGATAAACCGTTGGAAGTGACTCCGGTCGAGAAGATCATGCAAGGCGAGGAGAAAGTGACGGAAATCGTCCGTACCCGTGGAAGGACGTACTACACCGTGACGTGCAGAATAGCGGAATTGCCTTCTGAGCAGCTGGAGGGCATCCTGCACGTCGGTCAGGACATCACGGAGCTAGAGCAGCTGAGAGACGAGGTCGGCCGCATGGAGCGTCTGAGTCTAGTCGGTCAGATGGCTGCGAGCATTACGCACGAGATTCGCAATCCGATGGCGGTTATCCGGGGGTTCGTCCAACTGCTTAGCGAACACGCCGATGAGGATCAAGTATCGTACTACCGTATCATTCTGGACGAACTGGACCGCGCGAATGCCATTATCAACGACTTCTTGTCGCTCGCGCAGAACCGGATCGTCGAGAAGGAGCCGGGCAATCTGCACGACCTGCTGAACGATGTCATTCCGCTCATATGGGCGGACGCTAACATGCGAGGCCAAGTGTTCGAGGCCAAGCTGTGCGACAACATGGAGTCGCTGGAACTGAACGGCAAGGAAATCAAGCAGCTCATTCTCAATCTGGCGCGCAACGGCATGGAAGCGATGAACGACAAAGGCGTGCTTCGGATCGAGACGATTAACCTGCAGGACATCGTTCAGTTACGGGTCATCGACTCGGGCATCGGCATCTCCAAAGAAAAGCAGGAGCGCCTGTTCGAGCCCTTCTATACGACGAAAGCGAGCGGTACGGGACTCGGGCTGCCGCTTTGTCTAAGCATCGTCGAACGGCATAACGGCAAAATTCATGTGGAGTCGGTACCCGGGCAAGGGACGACGATCATCGTATCGTTCTGCAAACCGGGCCGCCATTGCTGGTAAAATATCGAGCGAATAGCGGATAAACGAATGTGTAAGGGACACACTACGGGGGATACATCCAACCAAGGAGGATGCTTCCATGACGGAGTCCAACAACCGCGGCCAGTCCGCTCCGAAAACCGCAGATCAAGCAAACAAAGATCGATCGCCGACGTCCCCCGGGTACGACAAAAAACTGGACGGACCGAACCGTCCGTCGACTTAACGGTATAACGCCGCAGGGTGCCATGAACAACGAAAAGCATCCATCTTATGCGAACGTGAAGCCGGTTCAAAGCCGAGACGAGTCTGAGCTCGATCCGTTCGAAATCGAATTTCGGGCGGAACACCGCGACAACCGGGGGCCGCGGGAGCCATTCGTCAACGAGCACGGCGTTGTGATCGGGGATCACGATTACGAATCTCCGCAATCACCGCTTGAACAATGGAGCAGCGAGACGGATCCTTCGATTATGGCAGGAGAGCAGTGGGTGCATCCATACAAGGATATCGGGTTCCATACGAACGAGAATCGCGCCCTGTTCGAGAAGGGGATCGCGCCGGCGTCGGCTTTGTTCATGCATCCGACGCATACGACCTCTCCGAGGGCGGATTTCGACGACGATGAGTATTTTCCGGTACCCGAAGTATTGGATGAACCGTAAGGCGCTAACGGTGACGAGGCCGAGCCGCGGGGGAAACCTTGCAGCTCGGCCTTAAGCTTGTCAAGCGCCTTTTGACGCGGCTATCGCCAGCGCGGTATAATTGATTGCAAACTTATTCGTGAAAGCGAGGCGATTGTAGTGTCGATGTCTTTCGAACGCTATATGATGGATATGATTCAACCGATGCGCGACGATCTTACGAAGCTCGGGATCAAGGAATTGAGAACGCCGGAGGAAGTCGAAGCTGAGCTTCCAACCGCCCAAGGAACGTCTCTAGTCGTCATCAACTCCGTGTGCGGATGTGCCGCAGGACAATGCCGTCCTGGCGTAGCCGAGGCGCTTCAGCACGAAGTGCTGCCGGATCACACGTTTACCGTATTCGCCGGACAAGACAAGGAAGCGACTGCGAAAGCGCGAGAATATTTCTTGCCTTATCCGCCGTCCTCGCCTTCAATCGCACTGCTTAAAGACGGCCAGCTTGTTCACTTTATCGAGAGACATCAGATCGAGAACCGCAGCGCGAGCGACATTGCTGCAGACTTGACGGATGCATTCGATCGTTACTGCCGTTAATCGATCCAGTATCCCGGGATGCGGCTAGTCCGCCGCGTTCACGGGATATTTTATTATGCATGGGTGCAGGGGGAGATTCCAATGAGTACGAGTGTGCAAGAGCAGATTATCGCTAAGCTGGGCGTCAAGCCGACGATCGACGTGAACGAGGAGATCAGAAGACGCGTCGATTTCCTGAAAAGCTACGTGAAGCAAGCAGGCGCGACGGGACTGCTCATCGCGATCAGCGGCGGCGTCGATAGCGCGGTGGCGACCGGATTGTGCAAACGGGCTACGGACGAGCTGTCGGCGGAAACCGGCAAGGAGTATATTACGCTCGGCGTCTTCCAGCCTTATGGAGAACAGGAAGACATTCAGCATAGCTACGCGGTCGCCGAAGCGTTCGGATTGACGCACAAGGCAGAGACGAATATCGAGCAGGCGGTGGACGAGATCACCCTCGAGACGGAGTACGCCTTCAAATCGCTCGGCATTCATAGGCACCTCAGCCGAGGCGGCAAAGGCAACGTGAAGGCGCGCACGCGCATGGTCGTCCAATACGCGCTGGCCTTCGATATGAACCTGCTTGTCGTCGGAACAGACCATGCGTCCGAGGCCTTAACCGGCTTTTTCACGAAGTGGGGAGACGGCGCGGTCGACGTTACGCCGCTCAGCACGCTGAACAAGCGCCAGATTCGCCAGTTGGCTCGTGCGCTCGGCGTCCCTGCCGAAGTAGTCGATAAGGCTCCGACGGCAGGCTTATGGGAGGGCCAGACCGACGAAGCCGAGCTTGGGGTCAGTTACGAGGACAACAGCGACTATCTCGAAGGCAAAGAGATCGATCCGAAGGCGCGGGAAAATCTAGAGCAGCGGTATGCGCGCACGGAGCATAAGCGGATGCCGATTCCGGGCATATAAGATGAGAGCGTCCATCGTCGGAATCGGGCTCGACGTCGTCGAGATGGAGCGAATCGCGGCCGTGCTGGACGGTTCCGCCGGGGAACGGTTCGTTGCCAGGGTGCTGACGACCAGAGAGTGCGAGCTGCTGGGAGGCATGCCCCCCAAGAGACGCGCTCAGTTCGTAGCCGGAAGGTTCGCCTTGAAGGAAGCAGTCGTCAAAGCGCTCGGCTGCGGCATCGGCTCGATCGTCGGCTTCCACGATATCGAATCGTTGCCGGACGAGCTTGGCAAGCCGGTGTGCAGGCTGTCCGAATCCGCGCTCGCAAGGCTTGGCTTAGCTGGGCGGACTCTCCGGGTTCACGTCGCTATTACGCATGAGCGTTCGATAGCGGCAGCCACCGCCGTAATAGAGAAAGACGAATGAAGGCCCGCGAAGTCGCGGGCTGTTTTATTTTGCAAATTTACGCTTTCGGACAGGTTCACGTATAATAGAAGGAAGTGGCTTTATGACTTCATGTCATCTTAAGACGGGAGCACCAAATGACAACAACAACTTATGTATCCATCATGATGAAACATTTCGAACAGATGCAGATTGAAGTCGCGGCAGCCGCGGAGGATACAATGGAAGGCGACTCAGCGAACGCCAAAGACGCCGTATACGAGTGCCATCGTTTCCTTCATATCAAGGAAGGCGAAGGGCTATTAATCATGCAAGGTCGCTCCGAGCCGGTTGCCCAAGGCACGCTGTGCGTGCTGCTCTCGGGTACTTCCCATCGGCTCGTGCCTGCGCCCGGATCGAAGCTAACGGTTCAGTGGTGCCATTTTCGCGCGAGCTATGAGGACCGGGACTTGTATCGCAGCTTGAACCTGACCCCGACGACCCGAATCTCGAATTCGGAAGAAGTGTCGTCTATCTATGAGCGTATATTCAGAGAGCTCGCGCTCGAGAGATTGACGACGAGACTCCGGCTGAAGGCGTATATGCTGGAGCTGATCAGCGTGTATCTGGAGCATCTCTCGATCAACGTCACGGAAGAGGCGCCTTCTCACGATTTGCAGAAGCTTGAAGCGATCATTCAATATATCGATAATCACCTTGCGGACAATATCACGGTGGAAGAGCTGGCGAAGCAAGTATACCTTCACCCGAACTACTTCATTATGTTCTTCAAAGGCATCATGGGCAGCTCGCCGATTCAGTACGTGAACAACCGGAGAATGGATATGGCCAAGACGCTGCTGCTTCAGCCGGAATGCAACGTATCCGAGGTCGCTAGCAAAGTCGGCATGCAAATCTATTATTTCTCGAGAATGTTCAAATCGTATACGGGGCTTTCACCTAGCCGCTTCCGCAAGCAAGCGAGGAACGAATAGTGGAACGACAATATTTCAGCCAAGAGCTGTTACGGTGGTATAAAAGGGTACGGCGAGATTTGCCATGGCGGCGAACGAAAGACCCTTACCACATATGGGTATCGGAAATCATGCTGCAGCAGACGCGGGTCGACACCGTCATTCCGTATTTCAATCGGTTCGTCGGGCGGTTTCCGACGCTGAGAGATTTGGCGGAGGCGCCGGAGGACGACGTGCTGAAGCACTGGGAAGGGCTCGGTTATTACTCCCGGGCGCGGAATCTTCAATCGGCGGTTAGAGAGGTTGTCGCCAGCTACGACGCGCAGGTGCCGTCGGACAAGAAGGCGGTATCCTCGCTCAAGGGCGTCGGACCTTACACGGCGGGCGCGATCTTAAGCATCGCGTATAACAAGCCTGAGCCGGCGGTGGACGGCAATGTGATGCGCGTGCTGTCGCGGTACTTCCTCTTGGAGGACGATATCGCTAAACCTGCGACGCGCGTGGGGATGGAAGGCTTGGCCGCATCTCTGATTCCCGAAGGGGAAGCGAGCGATTTCAACCAAGCGCTTATGGAGCTTGGGGCGTTGGTGTGCACGCCGAAAAGTCCTGCATGCGGCGACTGCCCGGTCGCGCTGCATTGCATGGCGCGGCAGGCCGGACGCGAACGCGAGCTTCCGGTGAAGAGCAAGGCGAAGCCTCCGAAGCCGGTGCTGCGTCTCGCGGCGCTGATCGAAGGGACGGGCAGTCGCGCCGGTCAGGTGCTCGTTCGCCAGCGTCCGGCGACGGGTTTGCTCGCGAACATGTGCGAGCTGCCCCATGCGGAGGCTCCGAACGCCGACGTCTGGAACGACGTGGTAGCAGGCGGAGAATGGTTGGCTGGAACGTTGGGTTCCGAGGAAGGCATCCGGATTCTTCGCGCGGGAGGGTTGCGCGGGGAGGCGCAGCACGTGTTCACTCACCTCGTCTGGCAGCTTCGGGTGATCGAAGCGAAGCTTGACGAGACGCTCCCTCTGCCGGAGCATTACCGGTGGGTCGGACCGGACGAGTTCGAGAGCTACTCCTGGCCGAACGTGTTCCGCAGATGGTTAACCGAATATTTTATCGCGAGAAGCTCCTGATGGAAGAGCCCCGCTGCACACCGGCATGACGCCGGCTGCGGCGGGGCTTTTTTTGCGGCAGGTGATGCCGCTAAACCGGCCACCCCGCCACCGTCGCTCCCAAACATTTAACTAACAATCGCCTCATACACACCAAATCATTGTGAAAAATCATGCTTTTATAACATTCAGTCAACACAAGATCACACATTTATCTCGTATCTTTAGAGATGTCGTCGACCGATGCAACGGATCCGATGAATCGAGGCGGGCGTGCCCGGAGAAGGGGTGAAAGAGATTGACCCTTATTGATTTCTATCAGAATTTGATCGTAGACGCGTTCCATAAGTTCGAGCCGGTGTGGAGGTTAGATCGCGAATACAAGCATGGCATCAGGTGGATCAAGCGCAACTATCCGAATCAGGAGCAGCTGCAGCTTACGGATCTTAGGGACGAGACGCCGCTCATCACGTATTCGATCCTGCTTCCGGAATCTTACTTGCAAACGACGATCTTCGAGGAAATCGGAAACTATCGGTCGCAATACAAGCTGACGCTGTTCGTCCTCGACCGCAAAGTGTGGTTGAGCGCTACGCTTTCGACATCGAACCTGCAGGAGTCCATCATGGGCTTCATTCATCAAGCAAGAAGTCAATTGATGAATATCGTCGATAGTACGATCCAATTACAGAACGACTATGTTATGGCAGGTTGGGACAAGGTCAATTCACACTGATAAGCCGCTTCAACAGGCTGTATAGCTCGCGAGGCTCGAAAGGCTTCGTGACGTAATCGACCATACCTGCTTCTAATACTTGCTCTTGCACGCCTTTCATCGCGTCGGCTGTCATCGCGACGATAGGCGTGCTTTGTGTATGCGGCAATTGCTTGATGCTGCGCGTTGCCGTGAAGCCGTCCATGATCGGCATGTGCAAATCCATCAAGATGACGTCGTATCGGTTAGTACCGGCAAGCTTCACCGCTTCTATGCCGTTCTCGGCGACGTCGACGGAGACGCCCATCTCCTTCATAATCTCTACCGCCACAAGCTGGTTAATCTCGTTATCTTCCACGAGAAGGACATGAGCTCCTTCTAAGCTGCCCGTCGACTCGGCTTGTCTCGATGCGGGCTGCTCGTGCGGCAGCGGAGGGTAATATTGCCGCTTGAACAGGCCGATAAGCTCGTCATATAGCTGGGAATGGCCGATCGGATAATGCAGCAGCTTCTCGATCGAAGCCGATACAAGCCCGGACGTATAACCGGATTCATGCGTAGCCGTCGTCAGCATGACATATCGGACGAGCTTCTCTGCCTTTAATCTCTCGGCCAGTCGTACGGCATCTGTATTCGGCAGCTTCCAGTCGATGATAACCAGATCGACAGGGCCGATATCGCGCAGCAGATTGAGCGCGTCGTTCTCGGTGGCGGCGGTAAATACGGAGCATTGGAATTGCTCAAGCTGGCCTTTAAGGACGAGCATCATGCCGGCGTTGTCGCCGATCAGCAGCGTAGTCAGCTTAGGGAGCTTGGCGCCCGCCATACCCCCAAGCTCGCCGCCCGCGGCGTAGCCGAAGCGAACGGTGAAGGAGAAGCAGCTTCCTTCACCGACTGTGCTGTCCACATCGATCGAGCCGCCCATGAGCTCGATGAGATTTTTACTGATCACGAGACCTAGGCCGGATCCGCCGTATTTACGGGTCGTCGACATATCCGCTTGCGTGAACTCTTGGAACAGAAGCCGCAATTGCGCTTCCGTCATACCGATGCCCGTGTCGCGCACGGCAAACGCGAGCGTTATCCCGTGCGGGTCGCGGCTTGCCACCCGAATCTCGAACGAAATCTGTCCCTCGTCGGTGAATTTAACGGCGTTGTTGGACAAGTTGAGCAGGATTTGATTAAGCCGCAGCGGATCGCCGACGAGCATTTGCGGTACTTCATGGTGAATGTCGTACTGAAGCTTAAGTCCTTTGTCGTAAGCTTTGACGTTGATCATATTGGACACCTGGCTGAGCACTTCGTACAAATCGAAGGTCACATGCTCGATCTGGACTTTGTTCGCTTCAATCTTGGAGAAGTCGAGAACATCGTTGACGAGAGCGATTAGATTGTTCGCGGAGACGATCGTACGATCGACGTTCTTCCGTTGCTCCTCGGTAAGCTCCGATTGCTGCAGCAAGTAGCTCAGTCCGATAATTCCGTTGAGCGGAGTGCGGATCTCATGGCTCATATTGGCCAGGAACGCGCTCTTCGCCTGATTAGCTGCCTCGGCTGCTTCCTTCGCTTCGGCCAGCTGCATGTTCTTGCTGTTCAGCTCCGCCGTGCGCTTGGCGACCAATTCCTCCAGATGCTCCCGGTACTGCTGCAGCGATTCCTCGTTCACCCGAATCTCGGTAATGTCGACAGCCGTTCCGATAATCTGTTCGATTTCTTGATACTCGTTGAATATAGGGGACAGCTTTATTCTAAACGTCCGTCGGTGTCCCTCGAAAATATGGGTGTCTTCGAAGCCGCTCGTCCTTCTCGTTCGCACAACCTCGTCGAAAGCCAATTGAAATTTTTGCTTCGTAGAATCAACGACAAGAACGTCGTTAACGTGCATGCCGATTAATTTCGGTTCCTCGATCATCGCCGCTTCAGCTAACCTTTGATTGCCTTGCGTGATGATGCCGTCCAGGCCGAAGCAGCAGATGAGATCGGGCGCGTTCTGCACGAGCGTTCTGTATCTTTCTTCGCTCTCCGTCAGCTTCCGCACCGTCGACAGTCTCTTAAACTCGTAATAGATGGCGGAGTAGAACAGAGGAACGGCCAAGGAGTGGAACACGATGAACGTTACCCCGAGCTCTCTTAGAAAGTATTTCATCGTCTCTTCGGGAGCGACCAAAGTCCATGCGAGCGTCTGCAGGGCGGTCACCAAGCCTACCAACCAGCCGTACTTCAATATGATCGTGGGCCGACGATTCTTCCATCGATAGGCGATCAGACTGATGATCGCGGTCGTTATAATGGCGCACACGGGGAAGAGCACCGTTCCGCCCAGGTATATTCGATAGCCGACGAGGGCAGCCGTCGTGATGGTCACGGAGAGCGGTCCTCCGACGATGCCCGACAGCAGGACGCTGATCAATCTGGCATCCGCATGCAAGCCGTGCTCCGTCGTGACGGGCATCTGCATGACGATGATCCCGATGAAGACGAACGTGATGCCGTAGACGACCGATTGACAGCAAGCGGTGCGTAGGGCTAGCTGCGGATAAAACCCCCGTAGCAGGAACACGAACGTGACCATGATAGCGCTATATTGTGCGAAATAGATTAAGATATTCACGCGGCATGCCCCCGTTACACGATGATGTATGTAGTTATTATGAAGAGCATACTATCGGGCATAACGACTATCAAGACAATAATCGACAATTCACGGCGTATTTGTCGCGGAAAATACTGGGGATAAAAAAGACGGTGCCGGATATCCGGCACCGCCTCGGTCTGTCTTATTCTCGATTACTTCGCTGCGTCGTAGATGGCGCCAACGGCGTTCCAGTCGACGACGTTCCAGAAGGCTGCGATGTAGTCTGGACGTTTGTTCTGGTATTTGAGGTAGTAAGCATGCTCCCATACGTCAAGTCCGAGCAGCGGCGTGTCGCCTTCCATGATCGGGCTGTCTTGGTTAGGCAGGCTGTATACTTTGAGCTTGCCGTCTTTGCTAAGAGCAAGCCATGCCCAGCCGGAGCCGAAGCGCGTTGCGCCTGCAGCAGCGAACGTTTCCTTGAATTTGTCGAAGCCGCCAAGCTCTGCGTCGATAGCAGCAGCAAGAGCGCCGGAAGGCTGGCCGCCGCCGTTAGGGCTGATCGTCTTCCAGAACAAGGAGTGGTTCGCGTGGCCGCCGCCGTTGTTGCGAACTGCGGTACGGATGCTTTCCGGAACGCTATTCAGATCGGCGATAAGATCTTCAACGCTTTTGCTTGCCAATTCCGGAGCGGAATTGAGCGCGTTGTTCAGGTTCGTCACGTATGCGTTGTGGTGACGGCCGTGGTGGATCTCCATCGTCGCGGTGTCGATGTGCGGTTCGAGCGCATTGTGCGCGTACGGAAGTGCTGGCAATTCGTGAGCCATGAGTAAGTACCTCCTAATAATAATTGTTCTAATGTAGCTGACGAACCTTATTATCCCTTATTTTGGGGAGTAAAGCAACGTGTATGTTGGTAAAGTTCAAAGCGCCATAACGAAAATAGAATACCCGTTTTCCATGCGGATATTCAATCGAAAGAGTACGAGCTTCAGTCGATTTAACATGCGTTCCATAATTTGGTGGTTTAAAGCGGTTACATTGAATTTTCGTGAGAAACTACAAAAAAATTTAATGTAATTTTAAAAAAAGTAGAGGAATTGTCGCGATTTTGTCGTAAAATTAAAAATGCGTATTTTCGGAACGTAAACTTAGTGGCTTGAGGGAGACAGCACACCATGCATATTCGTTCTTTCCAATTGTCGGACTATCGGTCCGTTGCGAATCTTCTGGAAGAAGTATTGTCTGAGGAATGCTGCGAGGAGACGATGGGCGCGTTCGCCAGACAATTGTCGTGGGACAGCGATCTCGTACTCGTCGCCGAATCCGCAGGAGCGGTCGCCGGCGTTCTGATCGGAACGATCGACAAGCAGAAGGGTTACGTGTATCGGATTGCCGTGTACGAGCAATATCGCGGCCAAGGCATCGGACGAGCCTTGATGGAGAGCATGGGCAACCGATTCCGCCAGCGCAAGGTGCAGAAGATGCTGATCGCGCTCGATCGGCACAACGAGGTTCTTCGCCCGTTCTATGAGACGCTCGGCGTCGGACTATCGGATTTCGCGCAGCTGAAGCAGCCTCTGAGAATCGTGGCAGGCTAAAGAAACAGAACGAAACGTGGACCTTTGACAGCATATCTTTCGCGCCGTTGCTTTTGGCCGGGAGATATGCTTTTCTTAATGTAACGCGGTAGGGACGAGGAGGTCGCTGACTACCATGAGCCGGGCAAAAAGTCCGTACGAGCGGTATGTGATCAAAAGCTTTAAGCACGACGGTTCTCCTCATCGCATGTGGATGGAAAATTGGCTCGTTCCGACCGATAGGCTTCATGATGGCCATGCCGATCCGCGATCGGTCTGGGTCTATATCAACGATCAGACGACGATTGTCGAAAGAGGCGGCAAAGAATGGGTGAGCCGAATACCCGCCGTGTCATATTTTCTTCCGAATGAATGGTTTAACGTTATCGCTCTATTGGAAGACAAAGGCGTTCGCTATTATTGCAATCTTGCTTCCCCGCCTTATCGTTACGGGAATGTGCTGACTTATATCGATTACGATCTCGATCTCGTGTTGCTTCCGGACGGCTCCGTCCACGAGCTCGATCGAGACGAATTCAATCGTCATCAAGAAGAATACCGCTACGGCGATACCGTTCTCGAGCAGATCGAGTCCGGCTTGCGCAGACTGAAGGAAGCGATCCGCACCAAGTCGACGCCTTTCGGCGACGAGGCCGCCTATCGGTATTACGAACAATGGAAGCAATGGATGAGCGCGGAAGGAGAGAGTTCATGAGCGAGATGAGTCAAGAGCCGCAGGCTTTAGGCCCGAAGGGAAGGTCCCGGACAACGACGAAGGGACCTTGGCTGACAGGCTGGAAAAAAGAGGTTTGGGACTGGTCCAAGGCGTTACTAATTGCGTTCGCCATCGTGCTTGTGCTCAAGGCGTACGTCTTCCAGCTTTCCACCGTCAGGCATCAATCTATGGAGCCGACGCTTAACGAAGGCGATTGGCTGTTCATCAATAAGATCGCCTATGAATTCGGCGATCCCAAGAGAGGCGACGTCGTCGTACTGAAGGACCCGAGCGAAGGACCGAGCCGCAAGGAGCACCTCGTCAAGCGCATTATCGGCATTCCCGGGGATACGCTCGAGATTCGGGCGGGCCAGCTGTACGTGAACGGGGTGTTGCAAGTCGAGCCGTATACCGATGTAAAGATAGAGGACGGAGATTACGCGCAGATCACGGTATCTTCGAACCATTATTTCGTCATGGGGGACAATCGTCATAAGAACGGCAGCAAAGATAGCCGTACGTTCGGCGAGGTTCCTCACCAATTGATCGAAGGCCGCGGAGACCTGATTCTATGGCCGGTCAGCCGGTGGACGGGACTGTGATACAAGCTTCTGACCACGGCTATTGGCAGACCTTCAAGGAAGAACTGCTCGCGGCCGCAGCTAGCATGGGGATCGACAAGCTTGGCGTCACGACGGCGGATCCGTTCCTGGAGCTGAAGGAGCGGCTCGTCCGTCATCGCGAGCTCGGCTACGAGTCGGGGTTCGAAGAGCCCGATCTTGACAAGCGGACGGAGCCGGAGCTGTTGATGCCCGGCGCCCGGAGCATCATCTCCATTGCGGTGGCGTACCCGTCCAAGCTGAAGAACGCTCCGGTATCGGAACCCGGGCTGCGAAGAGGCATCTTATCTCGATCGGCGTGGGGAGAAGATTACCACACCGCGCTTAGACGCCGGATGGACAAGCTGGCGGCATGGATTACGGAGCGTATTCCGGAAGTACGACTGATGTCTATGGTCGACACCGGCGCATTGTCGGACCGGGCGGTCGCCGAGCGCGCGGGCATTGGCTGGAGCGGGAAGAATTGCTCGGTCATCTCGCCGGAGCTCGGGTCATGGCTCTACCTCGGCGAGATGATCACGAATTTGCCGCTTCCGCCCGATAAATCTATTGAAGACGGATGCGGTGACTGCACGATCTGTATCGACGCCTGTCCGACTGGCGCGTTGGTAGGTCCAGGACAATTGAATGCGCAGCGATGCATCTCTTATGTTACGCAGACCAAAGGAATCGTCGAGGACGAGCTGATGGTGAAGATCGGCAATCGGCTGTATGGCTGCGATACTTGTCAGATCGTCTGTCCGGTCAACCGCGGTATCGATGTTCGCATTCATGAGGAGCTGCTGCCCGATCCCGAGATCGCCAAGCCGCTCCTCAGGCCGATTCTGAAGCTAGGTAACCGGGAGTTTAAGATGAAGTTCGGCAGCAGCGCGGCCGCTTGGCGCGGGAGGAAGCCGATCCAGCGCAACGCGCTTATCGGACTCGGGAATTTCAAGGACAAGGAGTCCGTTCCCGACGTTGCTTCCGTGCTGAGGGAAGATCCGCGGTACGAGCTTCGCGCGACCGCTGCGTGGGCGCTAGGCCGAATCGGCGGCGAAGAGGCTAAGCGAAGCCTTGAGGACGCTAAGCAGACAGAGCAAGCACCTGAAGTTATCGCCGCTATTGAACGCGCGTTAACTGCTTTCCTATAGTTTGTCGGTATTGAACAGCAAGGAACCTATGTCATGGGGCGGGAGTGAACGACAATGAAATTTGTCGACATCGAATCGGTAGAACCGGGACAAATTCTAGGGAGAACGATTTTCTCTGCCAACGGAACGGTACTGCTCTCCGCGGGCGTGCAATTGACGGTATTCATGATTAGCACGCTGAAGCGGCTTGGCGTGACGGTCATCTACCTGGACGATCCTCTCTATCGCGATATTACGCAGGAAGAAGTGCTCTCGGATGAGACGAAGCGGATGGTCGTCGCCCAGATGTCCGAGACGTTCGAAGCGCTGCGTTCCGGCAAAGAATTCAGCACGAGGGCGATTAGCCAGACGGTCGATTCGATGCTCGATGAGGTGCTCCGCAATCAAACCGTGCTCGTTCAGCTTGGGGACATCCGCACGGCGGACAACGCCATGTTCCTGCATGCGATGAACGTATGTATGATGGCTTCTCTAATCGGACTTAACATGGGTCTCAATATGCTTCAATTGAAGGAGCTTGCGATCGGAGCGCTGTTGCACGATATCGGCAAGGTAGGCGCGCCGGAGGTGCAGGAAGGCCGCATGCATCATGCGTGGCGGGGCTTCGAATTGCTGAAGATGAAGCGGGAGTACAGCCTGCTGACGGCGCACGTCGCATTCCAGCACCACGAGTTCGTTAACGGAGAGGGACAGCCGAGGAAGCTGTCCGGGGAAGAAATTCATCTGTATGCGAAAATTACGGCCGTGGCGAACAAATACGATAATTTGATTTTCGGAGCGAACGGCGAGCCTCCGGTTCAGCCTCACGTCGCTTGCGATGTTCTTAATGCGCTGTCCGGCATCGAGCTCGATCATGAAGTGCTCGTGCAATTCATGAAGATCGTATCCGTCTATCCGAACGGCGTATCCGTAAGGCTGTCGAATAGGCAGACGGGCGTTGTCGTCAGACAGCACCGCGGCTTGCCTAGCCGGCCGGTCGTGCGAGTCATCAACAAAGAGGACGACGATGCCGTGGCGAAGGAAATCGATCTCGCGGTTCAGACGACGATATTCATCGACGAAGTGTTGAAGTAACCGCGGGACTTGCCGTTTGCGACTTCCGGTTCTGGATGCTATCATAGTACGACAGGTTCAATAAGCATGTTGGAGGGGTATTAAGATGTGGTCTTGGATCATTCCGATTCTGACATTGGTCGTCGGCTTAATCGTCGGCTTTATCGTCGGCGTATTCTATTTGCGCGCCCAAATGACGAAGATGCAAAGCAATCCCGAGCTGCTTCAGAAGATGGCCAAGCAAATGGGCTATAACATGAACAGCCAGCAGATCAAGCAAGCTCAGCAAATGATGAAGGGTCAAGGAACCGGCGGTGCGGCACCTAAGCAACCAGGCGGCTCCAACAAAAATCATCCGAAGTTCCGAAGATAAGATCGGAGCGTAGCGAGGGGGAATCGCCGTGTCGGGAGTTAAAGATTACGTCAATACGCAAGTCGGCCGCAACCGCGAACAAATCGAATTTCACATCCGTGAAATTCTGAAGCTCGTGGGCGAGAACGTGGAGCGCGAAGGCTTGCTAGAGACGCCCGCTCGCGTTACCCGGATGTATGAAGAGATCTTCGCAGGCTATGAAGTCGACGCCAGAGACGTTCTAGGCGTAACGTTCGACGAACAGCACGAAGAGCTCGTCATCGTGAAGGATATCGTGTATTACAGCCAATGCGAGCATCATATGGCGCCTTTCTTCGGCAAAGTGCACATCGGCTATATTCCGAGCGGCAAGATCGCCGGTCTAAGCAAGCTGGCGCGTCTCGTCGAAGCGATCTCGCGACGTCTGCAGGTACAGGAGCGGATCACGTCGCAAATCGCGGACATTATGGACGAGGTGCTTCATCCGCACGGCGTTATGGTCGTCGTGGAGGGCGAACACTTGTGCATGTGCTCCCGCGGGGTGAAGAAGCCGGGCAGCAAGACGGTAACGTCCGCAGTCAGAGGCCAGTTCCGCCAGAGCGCGGCATTACGCGCCGAGTTTCTCGGACTTATTAAACAGTAAGGAATGGTAAGAAAGCCGGGGCTTATGAGCCTCGGCTTTTTTGGTATAGACAAATGACCATAAGAAGTAAGCCAAAAAGGCTCTCAAACCGAGTAAGCATCGTGCCTTATGATAAGGATAAAGCTTGAACTATCGATACTCATTGGAGGAAATGAATCCTATGTCTAAAGCTAGCAAACTTCGTCTCGGTTTGATCGGAGCGGGCAATATCGGCAACGTGCATTTACAGGAGTTCGGCAAGCTGAAGGATGATTGCGAGTTCGTGGCGATTACGGATACGTACTTGCCGCTTGCGGAGCAAAGAGCACAGCAATACGGCATCGCCGTCGTATCCCCTTCGCCGGAAGAGCTTATTCGCCGCGAGGACGTCGACGCGGTTATTGTAGCCGTTCCTAACTCCGCGCACGCGCCGCTTACGATCCTTGCGCTGGAGAACGGCAAGCACGTGCTGGTCGAGAAGCCGATGGGCCTCGATTCCGCGGCAGCCAAAGAAATCGTACGCGCCCAGAAGCGCACGGGCAAAACCGTCATGGTCGCCCACCAAATGCGTTGGGAGCCGCTCGCGCTGCAGGTCAAAAACCAAGTCGAGCGCGGTGAGCTTGGCAACATCTATACGGCCAAAACCGGCTGGTACCGCCGTAAAGGCATTCCGGGCTGGGGAACGTGGTTCACGCAGCATTCTCAATCCGGCGGGGGTCCGCTGATCGATATCGGCGTTCATATGCTCGACCTTGCTTTCTTCCTGATGGGCGAGCCTAAGCCGGTATCCGTATACGGCTCGACGTACGCGGAATTCGGCCCTCGCAAGAAAGGGATCGGCAATTGGGGTAAGCCGGACTGGAACGGCATCTACGACGTCGAGGACTTGGCGACGGCTATCATTAAGATGGAAGACGGTACTTCCCTGACGCTCGAAGTTAGCTGGGCGGTTCATATGGACACCGACAGCTCGCCATTCCTGCACTTGATGGGCTCTGACGGCGGCGCCGTACTCCGCGGCAACACCGGCAAGTTCCTGACGGAGCGCTTTGATGAGACCGTAGACATTGAACTGCAGCCGCCGGCGGAAGACGAAGGCGCGCGCGTTCGCCTTAGCCGCCACTTCATCGAATGCGTCCGCGAAGGCAAGACGCCTTGGACGTCCGCCGAAACCGGTTTGCGCAGCAACCTGATCATCGACGCGATCTACGAATCGTCCCGTACCGGCAGCGAAGTGAAGCTGGACTGGAGCTTGTAAGGGTATAGGGGCTTTCCTGTATGGCCATGACCGGCCTGCTGGAAAGCCCCTTTTTATGTCAGAATGGAACCCATTGCAGCTTCATCGCTTCTTGATGCCTCAGCGCCACGTACGGCCAATTGACGACGTTCCACCAATCTTTGACGTAGGCGGCCCGTTCGTTCTGATGCTTCAAGTAGTATGCGTGCTCCCAGACGTCTAACGGCAATAGCGGAATGGCGTCCCATTGGGACAGGTTTTGATGCTTCTCGGCCGTTAAGATCTCGAGACGATGGCTTCTCGGGCTCCAGACGAGGATCGCCCAGCCTCCGCCCTCGACTTTGTTCGCCGCCTCCGAGAACTGCTTCTTGAACGCGTCGAAGCTTCCGAAGCTGCGTTCGATATCCTGAAGCAGCAGGCCGGTCGGTTTTCCCCCTCCTTTGGGCGACATCGCGTCCCAGAAGATCGTATGCAGATAGTGACCGGCCCCATTGAACGCAAGCTCTCTCTCCCAATGCTTCACGAGATCGAAATCCCCGGATTTGCGAGCTTCCGCCAGCTTTACCTCCGCTTTGTTCAGGCCGTCCACGTAGCTTTGATGATGCTTGTCGTGGTGGATTCTCATCGTTCGTTCGTCGATCCAAGGCTCGAGAGCCTTATAGGAATAAGGAAGAGGAGGGAGCGTATGGCCTCCGATCGGAACGGCATAAGGCGATAAGGAGCCCGCGTTCGTCGCGTTGATTGGACCGGGTGATGAGGGGCGGCTCAGGCTATCAGCGGGCTCCGGTCCGCCGTAGCCTTCCGGCGTGTCGGCGGGTGCGTCGTC
>Ga0065721_10049929_pt1 | contig 25295 bp, 24 predicted proteins | sample Mesricmetagenome_FD_59108 | JGI IMG/M metagenome (GOLD analysis project Ga0065721, IMG submission 59108) | Mesophilic microbial community from rice straw/compost enrichment Sample: eDNA_1 v2 (version 2) | ecosystem: Engineered > Solid waste > Grass > Composting > Bioreactor | place: USA: Davis... | reverse complement strand
GGGCCCGCCGGTCTCGGGATCGTTCGTTGCCAGGGTGCCGTAACGCGCCGTGCGCATGAGCGCTTTCGCGCGCAGGCGCGCCTCGTCGTCGACGGGCAGGAACGCATCCTTGGTCATGCGGCTTCATCCGCGGCCGCGCGATACCGGTCGCGCAGGGCCTCGAAGCGGGCGACCTGGTCCTCCTTGAGGCTGCGGTCGGCATTGCGGCCGACGAAGACCTTGAACATCACGCCGCCATCCTCGTTGACGAACTGCACCGAGCAGGAGCGCCGGCCGAAGAAGGGCCGGTCGACGAAATAGACGAACCGGCAACGGTCGGCCCGCAGGTGCCCGCCGATGGGGCTGTCGCCGTGAATGTTGAAGGAGCCGCGTCCGAAGGTCCCGGGCGGAATGGTGCCCTTGCACTCGAAGACGCCGTCGCGGGTGTGCACGATGAACATGATCTCGCCCCACCCGGTCAGGTCGGTCCAGATCTCCTCGAAGAGACGTCCCGGAGCCCGGATCGCGGCGCCATCGGGCAGGCGGTCGAGCACCGCCTGCAAGGACACCCCGTGGGCTTCCGCGACCGCCTCCAGGACCCCGTCCGGCTTTTCGGCGAGGGCCTGGCGGATCGGATCGTTCGCAATCTCTGTCATCGCGCTCACTCCGCCGCCCGGAGCGTGGGCGTGATGGTCTGGAAGACCTCGAAGCCCTCGAATTCCGGATGGCCCAGCGTGAGGGCCTTCCCGCCCGTGCGGGCATGGGACGAGCGGAACTGCTCGGAGCGGGTCCAGGCCTCGAAATTCTCTCGCGAGGCCCAGAGCGTGTGCGACGAATAGAGGATGTGATCCTCCCGCTCGGGGCCGCGCAGCATGTGGAACTCGAGGAAGCCCTCGAGCTCGTGCAGGCGGCTGTCCCGGGTCAGCCAGCGCTCCTCGAATTCGGCGGTGGCGTCTTTCAGGACCTTGAAGCGATTCATGGCGATGAACATGAGAGAATCTCCGTTGCTAGTTCAAATCAAAGACGAGGGGGGCGGTGAAATTGGCGATTGTCTGCCCGCTCTCGGGGGGAATGGCCGGGAAGGGCGAGGCGCGGCGCACCCAGGCGAGGGCTTCCGCATCGAGGAGCCCGTGGCCGGACGAGCCGGCGAGGTTCACGCCGGTCACGCGGCCCGACGCGTCGAACGAGAAGGTCACGAGAACCCGCCCCTGCAGCTGCTGGCGGCGGGCAGCCTCGGGATAACGCTTGTAGCGGGCGAGATGCGCCATCACGCGGGAGCGGAAGCTGGACGTGAAGCCGCTGCCGGCCGCGCCGCTCCGGCCCTGTGATCCGCGTGCAGCCGACAGGGCCGAGGTGGAATCCTGGCCCTTGCCGGCCTCGCCCCGGCCGGGTGCGGTGGGACGCGGCGGCGTCTTGGCCGCGACTTTCTTCGCGGGCGGCTTGGGCGCAACCTTCCGTTCCGGGGGCTTCGGCGGGGGAGGGGCCGGGGGCTTGGGCGGCTGGACCTCCGCAACAGGCTTCTCGGGCTCGGCCTTCGCCTCTTGCTTGTCTTCTTGGGGCTTCTCTTCCGGCTTTTCTTCAGGTGTCGCCTGCGGGATCGCCTCCGCGTCCGGCGGGACGCTGCGGGCCTCTTCCACGGGCTCGGGCGGCGTGACCTCGCGGGCCAGGGCCTCGACCGGATCCGGGACAGGCGGGACGGGCGGAATGTCGGGCACCGGAAGAAGCTCGGTGTCGGCGAGCGGCGGCAGTTCCGGCGGCAGCGGGATCTCGGGCAGCGGCTCCTCGGCCGGCTGCGTCTCGGCCTGGGTGGCCGGCGATGCGCCGGACTCGGCGAAGGCGGAGTCGAAGGCGTCGGCGCTGATGATCTCCACCTCTATGGGCTCCGGCGATCCCGGCGGGATGCCGTCCTGCACGGGGATCAGCAGGAGGCTCGCCGTAAGGGCGGTTCCGCCGTGCAGGACCCAGGACAGGAGAAGCCCGGCCCAGCTCCGGCGCGCCCGCGCCGGGACCGGCCAGCGGGCTTCCGCATCGGCGCGAAATTCGACCGGCTCCGGCGGCCGCAGGCCGTGGCTTCGGGCGTTGAGTCCTGACGGCATCTTCTTGGCGGCCGTCAGGCTTTTAGCGACCGGCAGATGCAGGCGCCTGCCGCCCGGCCGGACGATGCGCCGCACGGTTGCTCTTGCGGCACCCATGGCTCACCGGCCTCCGGCCGTCGGACACCGGCCCGCCGTCGCGGCGAAGGCGTCCTGAAGGTCGGGGGCGATCGTGACGGGAACCATGGGCAGGTGCTCCTTTTCGGGGGACGAACGGATCAGCGGCTCGCGAACTTCACCGTGAGCCCGAACTTGGCCGTGAGGCCCGGGCTCGCGTTGCTGTTCCGGTACTGGGTGTATTGCCGGTCGAAGACGTTCTGGATGCTGATGTCGCCGCTGATGTTCTCGTCGTAGCGATAGGACGCGAACAGATCGACGAGGCCGTAGCCCTTCTCGGGATTCGAGACGTTCCACTTGGTGTCGTCCACGAAGGTCAGGCGCGTTCCGACCGTGAGCTTCTCGTCGAAGAGACGGAAGCCGATCGTGGTGCTGACCCGGTTCGGCAGGACCGTGTTGAGCGGATCGCCCGTGACGGTGTTCTTGCCGTCGACGAGCGTGCCGGCCACGGACACGAACCCGCCGCCCCAATCGTACGCGGCCTCGAGCTCGGCGCCCTGCAGGCGCGCATTGGCGATGTTCTGGTACTGCTGGTCCTGGATGCCGATGGCGCACAGCCTGGGCACGAAGGCGCAGACGCGCACCGGCATGCCCGGAACGACCGGCACGTTGTAGACCGGGCCGACCGCGACGCTGTCGATGTAGTCGTCGATCTCGTTGTGGAATACCGACACTTTGGCGCGGAAGCTGTCGCCGGCCTTCAGGACGCCGTCGTACTGGACGTTCACGCCGCCTTCGAGATTGTGCGCCACTTCCGGCCGCAGGGCGGGATTCGGCAGGATGTTGAAGATCGGGAAGGGGTGCGATCCCTGGATCAGCGTCTCGGTGATCGAGGGCGCGCGGTAGCCTTCCGCGTAGGTGCCGTAGAACTCGATGCCCTTGATGGGCTCGACACCGATCGTGAGCTTCGGCGAGACGCGCGATCCGTCGGACGTGACGCCGCCGCCGCTCAGCTCGTAGCTATCGAAGCGCAGGGCCCCGATGGCGCGCAGCCAGGGCGTGAAGCGCACCTCGTCCTGCACGAAGCCGCCGAACAGGTTGCGTGTGCCCGACGGCGTGAAGGCCGCGCCATAACCGCCGGCGCGGTCGCGGGTGCGTGCATCGTCCTGCGCGCCGTCGATGCCGAAGGTCAGGGCATGGTTCAGTCCGAAGGTCTCGAAGCGGGCGGTGTTGTTGAAGTCGAACCCGGCCGTATCCATGCTGTAGGACAGGGGCGCGCCGGGCCTCACGCCGAGGGAGCCGTAGGTGGTGGTCGGGGTGATGACCCGCTTCCGGTCCTCCGTGGTGGTGTAGTAGCCCTTCAGGCTCAGATCGAGCCAGGGAATGTCGGGCCGGTTGAAGCGGTAGCCGAGCGTGAAGGTGTTGGCCGTCACGTCGTTCTTGAACCGCGTCCCGACGCCCGTGTCGCCGTTATTGGCGAAGTCGTAGTTCTGCAGCAGGGCGGAACCGCTCACCGTGTGGCCGTCCGCCGGATAGAGGTTGAACTTGAACAGGCCGGAGGTGAGCTCGGACTCGGAATCGCGCACCTTGTCGCCGTTGCCGTCCCAGTAATTGCCGGTGTTGCGGTAGAGGAACTGGCCGAACACGTCCGCGGCCGTGCCGATGCGCGCGCCCGCCATGCTGTTGGTCACGATCCCGGCGCCGTTCGTGCCGACGCCGAATTTCTGGACCGCGCCGTAGGTCTCGTCGGGCTTGAGGATGTCGTCGATGGTGCGCGTGCGGAACGACACGACGCCGCCGATGGCGCCCGAGCCGTAGACGGTCGAGACCGGGCCGCGGGTGATGTCCACCTGACCGATCAGCTCGGGATCGAGATAGAAGGTGCCGTTCGCGCCGTGGCCGCTCACCTGGTAATCCTGCCGGGCCCCGTCCACGAGCACGTTCACGCGGCCGAAATCCTGCAGGCCGCGGATGTTGACCGCCTGGCCCGGATCCGTCCCGGTTTCCTGCACGGCCACGCCGGGCACGCCCTGCAGGACGTCCGAGATGCGCGAGGATTGGAAGAGGTCGATCTGCCGGCGCGTGACGACGCTCGATCCGGCGAGGTCGTTGATCACCTTGTCCTCGGTCTTGCCGGACGTCACCGTGATGGTGTCGAGGACCACGGCGCCGTCTGCCGCCGGAACGGGCTGGGCAGCATCCTGGGCATGAGCCGCCGTGAAAGGAAGTCCGGCCAGGGACGCGAGAAGAAGTGTCCGAGTGGATGTGGACGCGCGAAATCCTTCGCGCAGGAAGGTAATCATCCTGACGATTCCAGTCTTTAACGATGTTCTTCTTGGTGACTGGCTGGCTCGCGGAAACAATTATTCGCGCTGGCTGGCTACCTCCCCCACCGCCTTGGCGAAGAGGGTTTGCATTCGATATCCAAATCAAGTAACGCCGTCAATAGAGACTCAAGGCTTCGTAGTTTTACATTATTCTAAACTACGAATACATACAGTTTCATAATTTTACTCAATTTAGAACGCATCAAAACTGGAGAAAGCCGTGCACAACCCGCCTCCGCCACCGGACGACAAGGGCGACAGGACGAGAGACGCCAGGGAAATCGACGTGGCGAGCCTCATCGGGACCGACCGCGAGGTGGTGCTGCTGCATCGGGGAGAGCGCTACCGCCTGCGGGTCACGGCGAACGGCAAGCTGATCCTCACCAAATGAAAGCCTATCCCATGACCGCATTGTCCCGCCGCACCCTGCTGCTCGCACCGGCCCTCCTGGCCGTCATGCCGCGCGCCCGCGCCGCCGAACCGCGCCGGATCGTCAGCATCGGCGGCGCCGTGACCGAGATCCTCTACCGCCTCGGGCGGGGCGACGAGATCGTGGGGGTCGATTCCACCAGCCAGTATCCGGCCGAGGCCCTGCGCACGAAGGCGAATGTCGGCTATGTCCGGGCGCTCGGCGCGGAGGGCATCCTGTCGCTGCGCCCCACTCACGTCATCGCCATCGAGGGTGCCGGGCCGCCCGATGCCCTGCGCCTCGTGGAGCAGGCAGGCGTCCCGATCGTCCGCATTCCCGAGGAGCCGAGCCCAGCCGGGATCGCAAAGCGGGTCGAGATCGTCGCGCAGGCGGTCGACGCAGCCGCCGAAGGGGCGGCCCTCGCGGCCGAGATCGCCGAGGGCTTCGCCACGCTCACGGCCGCGCGCGAGAAGGTGACGCGCCCCACCCGGGCGCTCTTCGTCCTGTCGCTCCAGAACGGGCGGCCTCTGGTGGGCGGCAAGGGAACGACGGCCGATGCCATGCTGGCGCTCGCGGGCGCGACGAACGTCGCCGAGGGGCTGAGCGGCTGGAAGCCGCTCTCCGACGAGGGCCTGATTGCGGCGGCTCCGGAGGCCGTCGTCATGATGGCGCACGGCCCGGGCGGCGATGCGCCCGATCCCTTCGCGCTGCCGGCCTTCGCGGCCACTCCGGCGGCCGCGCAAAAGCGGCTCGTCGTCATGGACGGGATCTATCTCCTGGGCTTCGGGCCGCGCACACCCGCGGCTGCCCTCGACCTCATGGCCGCGCTCCATCCCGACCAGGCTGGATCGGCGCGGCCATGACCCTTGCGGCCGCGCCCTCACGGCCCCTGGGCCGCACCCGCCTCCGGGAGCTTTTCCCGGGGCGCCGGCCGCTGCTGTTCGCCGGCCTCGCGGCGCTTCTCCTGCTGGTCGGCATCGCGGCCCTCGGGCTCGGCGCGACCGGGATTCCGGCCGCACGCGTCGTCTCGATCCTGGCGGAGGCTGCCGCGGGCCAGCCGGCCCAGGGCGGCGATGCGCTCATCGTCCTGCAGGTCCGCCTGCCGCGCCTGCTGCTCGGGTTCCTGGTCGGGGCGGCGCTCGCGTCGTCTGGCGCTCTCATGCAGGGGCTGTTCCGCAATCCGCTGGCGGATCCCGGCCTCGTGGGCGTCTCGGCCGGGGCGGCGCTCGCGGCGGCCGCCACCATCGTCCTGGGCGACGCGCTGCTGGCGCCCCTCATCGGCGCTCTGCCGTTCGGCCTCCTGCCTTTCGGGGCCTTCGCCGGAGGGCTTCTCACCACGCTCGCGCTCTATCGCATCGCCACGCGGGGCGGGCGCACCTCTATGGCGACCATGCTTCTCGCGGGCGTCGCGTTCGGCGCGCTCTCGGGCGCCGTCATGGGGCTGTTCTCCTATGTGAGCGACGACCGGCAGCTGCGCGACCTCACCTTTTGGTCCCTCGGCTCCCTCAGCGGCGCCACGTGGACCAAGATCGCGGCCGCAGCTCCCTTCATCCTGCCCGGCCTTCTTCTCACGCCGTTCCTGGCGCGCGGCCTGAACGCCCTCACGCTCGGCGAGGCCGAGGCCTATCACCTCGGCGTGCCGGTGCAGCGGGTCAAGGCGCTCGCGATCCTGCTCGTGGCGGTCGCGGTCGGGGCCTCCGTCGCCTGCGCGGGCATGATCGGCTTCGTGGGCATCGTGGTGCCCCATGTGCTCCGGCTCCTGGCGGGGCCCGACCACCGGATGCTGCTGCCCGCCTCGGCCATGCTGGGCGCCGCCCTGCTGGTTGCGGCCGATACGGTGGCGCGCACCATCGCGGCCCCGGCGGAGCTGCCCATCGGCATCCTCACGGCCGCCATCGGGGCGCCGTTCTTCCTCTGGCTCCTGCTGCGCCGCCAGGGAGGGCTGGTCCTGTGAGCGCGATCCTCGAAGCCGCACGCGTGACCTGCGAGCGCGGCGGGCGCCGGCTCCTCGACCATATCGACCTCGCGGTCGAGGAGGGCTCCTTCACGGTGATCCTCGGACCCAACGGGGCCGGCAAGTCGACCCTCCTACGCGTCCTGTGCGGCGAGCTCGCGCCCGATGCGGGCGAAGTGCGGCTCGGGGGAGAGATCCTGCGCACGATCCCGCCCTGGCGCCTCGCCCATCGCCGGGCCGTCATGCCCCAGGCCTCCGACCTCGCCTTTCCGTTCACGGCCTTCGAGGTCGCGTCCCTCGGCGTCGAGGGGCTCGGGCGCGGCCTGTCGCGGGCCGACCGGCGCCGCCTCGCCCTCAAGGCCCTCGACCGGGCGGACGTGGCCCATCTGGCACAGCGCGACTACCAGACCCTGTCGGGCGGCGAGCGGCAGAGGGTCCATTTCGCCCGCGTGCTGGCGCAGCTCTCCGTGGGCCGGACCCTCGAGGCACGGCAGGTCCTCTTCCTGGACGAGCCCATCGCGAGCCTCGACCTGAAGCACCAGCTCGCCCTGCTCGATGTGGCGCGCGGCCTCGTCCGGGAGGGCGTCACGGTGATCGCCGTGCTCCACGACCTCCAGCTCGCGGCAGGCCTGGCCGACGAGGCGGTACTATTGCAGGAAGGGCGCCTCGTGGCGCGGGGCAGGCCCGACGCGGTGCTGACGCCCGCGCGCCTCGCCGACATCTTCGGCGTGGCCCTGGCCGGGCCCGGCCTTCCGCCCCATCCCTGGAGCCTCGCGCCCCAGCCGGCCGGTTGAGGTGGGCTCCGGCCGGGTCACGAACCGCCGTGACCCGTCTCCAGGGGAGCATCCACGGTGCACACGACCCCGGCCGGCGTGAAGCCGATCTTCGCCCGCCCGTTCAGGTCATGGGCCAGGCTGCGCTCGATCAGGCGCGTGCCGAAGCCCCGGCGGCTCGGCGCCGTAACGGGCGGACCGCCCGTCTCGGTCCAGACCAGGTGCAGGTGCGGCCCGTCCTCCCCGGTCACGCTCCAGCGGACGCTCACCTCACCCGTGTCATTGGACAGGGCCCCGTATTTCACCGCATTCGTGGCGAGCTCCTGCAGCGCCATGGCGATGGCGAGCGCCATGCGCGGGGACAGCCGGACGACCGGCCCCTCCGCGTGCAGCCGCTTCTCCCGCGCGTGGCGATAGGGCGCCAGCGCCTCGTCGACGATCTCCCGCAGGTCGGCGCTCTCCCAGTTCTCGCGGGTGAGCACGTCATGGGCACGAGAGAGCGCGAACAGGCGCTCCTCCAGCGCGACGCGCGCCTCCGCGACCGTGCCGGCATTGCGGAGCGTCTGGGTCGCGATGGACTGCACGGTCGCGAGGGTGTTCTTCACCCGGTGATTGAGCTCGTTGATGAGGAGCCTGTGGTGCTCCTCGGCCTTCTTCTCCTGGTCGATGTCCACGATGGCGACGACCGCGGCGGTCGCCGCGCCCTCGGCGTCGCGGATCGGCGCGGCCGCGAACCACATCCAGGCCATGGTCCCGTCGCCGCGCCGGTACCGATATTCCTCGTCGCCAGTCGTCTCCCCGGTCAGGAGCGCGCGGGCCACGGGATAGTCGCGGGGCGCGACCGGCCTGCCCGCGGCGTCGTAGACCCTCCATTGCCCGTAGGCGTCGAAATCCGGCGTGGGGAGGATCGGGTGGCGGAAGATGCGCTCCGCCTGCGGATTGCCCATGGTCACGCGCCCGGTGGGCGCCTCCGTGATGATGATCCCGACCGGGACATTCTCGAGCACGGCCTTCAGCCGCGCCTCGCTGGCCCGCAGGGCCTCCTCGGCCCGCTTGGTGTCCGTGATGTCGCTGCCCTCGGCGAAGATGCCGAAGATGCGCCCGTGGACGTCCCGGATCGGCTGATAGACGAAATTGACGAAGCGCCGCTCGGGCAGGCTGTCCGGCTCCCGCTGCAGCATGACCGGAAGGCCGCTGCCGACGAAGGCCTCGCCCGTGGCATAAACCGTGTCGAGAATCTCCTTGAAGCCCTGTCCGGCCACCTCGGGCAGAGCCTCCAGCAGGGGCTTGCCCAGGATGTCACGATGGCCCACCAGCCGGTCGTAGGAGGCGTTCACCATCTCGAAGGTATGGTCGGGGCCGAGCAGCACGGCCATGAAACCCGGGGCCTGGTGGAAGAGCTCGCGCAGCCGCTCGCGCTCGGTGGCGACCTGCCGCTCGGCGAACACCTTGTCGGTCGTCTCGGTGGCGGCGCAGAACATGCCCGCGACCGCGCCGCTGTCGTCGTGGACGGGGGTGTACGAGAAGGTGAAATAGGCGCTCTCCCGATAGCCGTTGCGCTCCATCGGGATGAGCAGGTCCTCCTGCCAGATCGCCTCGCCCGACAGGGTGCTGTCGACCAGGGGGCCGATCTGGTGCCAGATGTCCGCCCACACCTCCGCGAAGGGCCGTCCCAGGGCCCCAGGATGCTTGGCGCCGAAGATCGGGATGTAAGCATCGTTGTAGAGGAACGCGAGCGCCGGCCCCCAGGCGATGAACATCGCGTGCCTGGCGTTGAGCATCAGGCGTACGAGGGTGCGCAAGGATTGCGGCCAGGTTTCCGGCTGCCCCAGGGGCGAGCCGGACCAGTCATGGGCCCGCATGCGCGCCCCCATCTGACCGCCGCCCTCCAGGAAATCGCGTGTCGCCGGAGCCGCCCCCGCGGGCGGAGCGATACTCATGAAAAGGCCCGCGCGTGGCGCGGGCCATCCGGCGCAACGGCCCTCAAGGAGGAGCCGTCGGCGGCCGAAGCGGTGAAACCATGTGAAGCGGTGAAGGATGTCATCGGTCGGGGATACGGTGGATGGGGCGATGCATCAACGATTCCCAACCCCATGCGGTTTCCCGGCAGCCTCCGGCCGGCCCGGGCGACCCATCCGCCGTAGGCCATGGTGACACGCAAGGCGGCACACCACCCTGTGCCGGATCTGTTCATCCGGAGCGTGTCGAAGAGAATTTCTACGGAGCGGCCGTCGTGCATGAATCCCTTGAGAAGGGATGGTGCCCAGGAGAGGACTGATTAATCCTCCCAATAAATGGCTGTTTTTGTGAGGGTTTTTGGTAGGCGACGCGATAGTTGTTGAACAGTCACGTTGTACGATGCGTGTCGGGCTACTGCAAGCCTAACGTGAGTTGAGATGTCACGTTTTAGCGGTTCTCAAGCTGACAGACTTGGATCGAGCTTTGGGGAAATTGCCGCTTCATCTGGCGTCCTGCACTAGGCCGCACTTCCGTCTCGTCAGTGCACCGGATATTTTGGCGGAAAATTGTTAGACACCTACCTCCATAGGGGAGACGAAAAATTCCCCCCCTATGGGTGCGCCCTGTGCATACAGAAGGGTGGAGGGACTTCGCTCTAAGTATATGCACTGTGGGGATCCTCAAAATGCTGGGCCTGAGGGTTGCCTTCGAGCGAGTGCCTTTGCCTTTCTTCGTTCTTTCCGATTGCCGAAGGCCAATTCTGGTCGGGATGTATTCGGCGGATCGAAGAACAATGATCGCTGGTTAACGTCAACGAGTATACGCCCGGCATCTTGTATCTGCTTAGCTCGAATATCATCGGCCTCAGTCCATTCCGAGAAGTCAAAGCTCATTAGGTCCTCAGATCGTCCACGGTTTCCGAGGCCAGGTTCTGTCGCTATGCCATAGACATGCTTAACCGTCGGGTTTTGGAATTTGACGACGTGTGCATATGCTTCCAACATGTCTTGACGCTGAATACGGTAGTTGTGCTGACTTTGCCCAGCGTCTTTGGGAAGCAAAAGAAACACAAACATTGTGTCAGGCAGCGTCGACTTCAACACTACACTCGAACGGACATTTCTCGGGGTAGTGGACATCTTTTGGAGCATCGCATGAGCCATCATGGCCCTCTGACGACGGGGTTCTGCGGCTAAAAACCTAACATTCCTTTCGTGGTTCTTCAGTCCTCGCTCGTTGCCGTACGCGAGAGTACCGTCCAGAATGTGTTCCGAGAAACCCTCAATTAAGGTATCGACAAAAGCGCCGGCGCTCTGCAATTCGCTTTTTATCGCAAAAAACTCACCGTTTTTGTACTCGTCCCACAGCCCCTCGGATAACACGATTTTGAAGGTCGGATCTATCTTTGCCTCAAGCGGCAACTCGAACGACGGGTTTTGCTGGTCGTCGAGATTTGAGAGGTAGTACGCCAACGCCTCTTCCTCTCCGTGACACATAAAAACGCGCCCCGATCTGAGGAAATCTGCTTTTCGCTGTAGGTAATCTACAAAATCGCTGATCGTATCGACTTCTCTCATTACGATGTCGAGGGTCACATCATCGAAGATGTGAACGAAGCCTTTGGACGGCTCGATTTCTCCGACGCGGAAGGGACCAGCGGGCAGCTCATCTGACAGATGCTTGTCGCCTACAATCGAGGGCACGAGCATCAGGCTACCCCGACTGCCTCCACCGAAATACTTCGCAGCACGCTCTCCCGCACCGAGGGCGACTACGATCCTGTGTACAGTCCAGTCTTGCGGGCTAGGTACATCGAGCGGGAACGGCTTTGTACAAAGTGGGTCCAAAAAGATCCGTTTAGGAAACTCAGCCAGCCATCGCTCAGCGCCAAAAATCTGATCCGCAGATCGCTTGATTGCTCGCTTGTACCATCGCTTCCAATCCAGCGACACATCACCTGTGTCAGGGACTTGGCAGGATTTGTCCGAGAAAATAATGATATTGTTCTCAAAGATCACCAGCAGGTCGCAGAGTTCCTTCCCAAGCCGGTTCCGCTCGGTGACACCTTTATCTGTATAAAGATTTGGGTAACTCCACAGGCTCAGGAACGATGCCCTGCACAGCTTGCCTAAGTACCTCTCTGAAGGCGTTAGCCCGGTCTCTTGCTCTACAGGCACTGTGTTCCCCAGTCGCAATCTATAATTCAGTCTAGTGTTGCTGATAGCATTTGAAGCCGATCGGGAAAATTGAGACGATCTGGCTATAGGGATTTTAGCCTTTAGAGCGTCCGTAAGGGTATGCTCATGCGGACATCATAAACAACCCTCTATCTAGCGTCCGTAGGGGTTGACTTCGCCTTACGGACACGCTTATCTACGGACGTTACTTCAACGGACATTCTGGTATCGCTATGGCGACATTCCTCTATGCTCGTGTTTCGACCGCAGATCAGACCCTCGATCATCAACGCACCCAGGCAGAAGCCGCAGGCTTCACCTTCGACCACGTCATTACCGAACATGGCGTCTCAGGCGTCAGCACCCGCCTAGCTGAAAGACCGCAAGGCCGCAGGCTCTATGACATGCTCAGAGCCGGAGATGTGCTTGTGGTCCGATGGGTGGACCGCCTGGGCAGGAACTACCAAGACGTTTGCGACACCATAAGGGAGTTCATGCGTCGTGGCGTCGTCATCAAGACAATCATCAACAGCATGACCTTCGATGGGGCGACCAAGGACCCCATGCAGCAAGCCGTAAGGGACGCTCTGATTGCCTTCATGGCAGCGACCGCGCAGGCCCAGGCTGAGGCGACGAAGGCGGCACAGACCGCTGGCATTGAACATGCGAAAGCTCAAGGCGACCGCTACAGGGGACGCAAGCCATCCTACACACGCGATCAACTCCGAGCCGTTCATGACTTGCTCGGACAAGAGGCGGGGATCAGCGTCATCGCCAAGACGACGGGCTTGAGCCGACAGGCCATCTACAGGATCAAGGATGATCCGGTGGGGGCTGAGGCTGTCCTGACGAGTTGGGGAATGTAGCTGGTCAGGATCGGTGCAGTGGACTGCACTTTTGATCGCCGCTTCCACCCCTCACCCTCAGAGAGACGCGCAACGTTCCTCGAACATCTTTTTCGTCCCTGCCTGTCAGGGGATGGCTACTAATCAACTACTGACCACGAAGAACCATGAAACGAACCTGCCGTGTACCTGGATGCACAGCGGAAGCATCATCTCGGTACAATCCTTACTGCTCTAATCACAAGGCCCGCCTCCGTCGCCATGGTGCGGTGGATCAAGAGGGCATCACCGCAGCAGACCTCAAGCCGTATCTAGCTAAGGTCCAAGCGCGTGTCGCGAAGAACCACGACAACCCGGCATGGGGCCAACTCGATGGACGATGGCTCAGTGTCGTGGACCATGCACGAACTGTCATTGCCGCCTATGAAAGAGGAAAGGCCAGCATACGGTATGAAGTAAAGGCGGCTCATGAGGTCGTGAAGGTCGCGCAGACCGTCTCACCTCGCGAGGTCGGCGAGGTCGTCCTTGCCATGTTCATGATGCAGGAACTTGAGCCGAGGCAATTCCGAAATGACGAGGCGTTTCGGGTGCAGCTCACTCGACGAGTAAGGGCACTGGCGAACGTCAACGCTGGTGAGTTCTACGACCACCACACCAACAAGATGCGCCGGGTCTACCGGGAGCTACCACCCAAAGCAGTTGCGGTCATCGGAGACTGGCTCGTGCAAGCATTTGGGGTCGCAGGGGTCCGCATCGCCCGCTTGGAGCGTGAGGACGAGGAAAAACAAAGAAACGAAAGGCTGGAACTGTACAAAGCACTGGAGGACCTGACGTGAGCGTTGCAGCCCCACTAACGATGGAAAACGAGCCATCCTTCGAGCCTGCCCTTCTACTTGCCGAACTGAAGGCGCTGGCCAGCGAGACAACTCCTCACCCTCTGCCTGACAGATTGCCACCCAGCGCGATCAAGCAGATGCCGGGATTGTTTCAATCACGCAGGATGAGTGAAAGGCACATCAGCGATCTTGTTCGGGCTATTCAGAACTTCGGCGTTGTCGAGCCTGTGACTGTCATTCAGGTCGGTAGAGAGCCTGTCCTGATCGACGGCCATCACCGCCTCGCAGCCTATGCTCTCGCCAAGCGGACAACGGACATTCCTGTAAAGTACTTCCCAGGAACACTTGAGGAGGCCGTTCTGGAGGCCGGTGCGGCAAACTCCAAAGCGAAGTTGTCCATGACCACTCAGGAGCGGCAGGACTACGCCTGGAGGCTTGAGCTTTTCGGCCGCTACTCGAAGGCGGAGATTGCCGCCGCTGCCGGTGTATCCAAATCCCAAGTTGCCTACATGCGTGCCGCAAAAAGGACCCTCGGGGATGAAGCGTTCTCATGTAGGTCGTGGTCACAAGCAAGGCGACTGGCAGCAGGCAAGGACGCTTATATTGGTATGACTGAGGATGAGCGAGAGCAGTGGATCGAGGAGCAGGCGAACACGTACGCAGACCGGTTGACGAAGGCATTTGGGAATAAGCTGTCGAGCAATCCGGAAGTTGCTGCCATGGCCCTCGCGATCTACTTCGGGAGAAGGCTGCCGGAAGTCCATGCAGAACTTAGGCAGCATCTTGCCGAGGACGACCACGACGACGAGTTCTAGACCAGCCTGTACATTCCCTACGGTGTCCATTTTGGACACCCATGTGCTGATGAGGCTGCTGTTCCATCTACTCCGGCGGGCGAATAGCGGTCGAAGTCCATCCTTCGCGCTTGTCGCCTTGAACACCTCTGCGATAACCTCGGCAGTTGTGGAACTGTCGAGGTTCTCTGGTACAAGCCGCACTACCTTAGGATGCCCTAGCCCACAATCTGCATCGCATATCTAGAGCCCATACCGCTGGATTACGCTGCTTCGCTCTCGGTGAACATATCATCTTGATCATCCTCAACTGTCTGGCCTCTGCGACGGCCTAAATCCACTGTAAGAGGCGGTAGCTCGTCGAGGATTTGCTGTATGGATGAGAGGGAAACATGATCGACACTAAGCTGATGCTCAACGGGCGAGCCTTCAGCGAGCTTTGTCGTCAACCCGGAGAGGGTCGTGTCCCACTGGGCGTTAGCTCGTTTGATAGCTTCATCACGAGCGCGGAAAGCATCCATCACTTGTGCAGCAATCCGCTCTTGAGTGTCGGCCCCTGGAACGGGGATTAGCGTCTTCTCAACGTCGTCATCGAGGATAGCCGGGTAGCTGGAGCCCGTACTCCATTTGCGGAACTGCTCAAGTGTGCTTTCCAACCTCAATGCATAGTGCAGATAGAATGGGTTCACGCCGGGCTTCGCTCGAACGATTGAAAACGCGGTCGAGGCAATCTGATTGTGCAATGAAGGTGGGACCACAGCAATTGCCCCACGAGTGGGGCGACACGTAGACACTATAATATCGAAGGCCCGCACAACCTTACGCGCACGCGAGGGAGCCTCCTCCCCTGCCAATTCCTGAGGATTGACAATTGTCCCGGTGGTGACGTCAACGCTGGCAATGTCGATGTATTGAAACACCGTATCGGGTTCTCTAGTCGGATCGCGTTTGTCCGTTGCTATGTCTGCAACCTTATCAACACGCTGAAGCAGCGAAGTGGAAAACCTCTTGATCCCTTCGGCCGGCAAGTGGAAGTCAATATCCCACCGCCCTGCCTTGATCAGTTCCCCTCGTTTCTTGACAAGTGTCTTCATTTCCAACTCACATTCTCTGCAAAAGCCGCCACCGCATTTTGAACCTCAGACCCTGCCTTCGGCCTTCCCGTTGCATCATATCCTAGGTTTTCAACCTCACAGAGGAAACTCAGGTCTTCATCGGTCGGTACATCTCCGGGTTTCAGCTTCTGGAATATGCAAAGGCACGTTTTGACCATGGCTCCAAATGGTGTGAACGCCTCCTCCGGAAAGAAGAATATAGCCTTGAGTTCGGCTACGTTCGCGAGCCATTTTCTTACGAAGGCAGCATTCTTTCCCTTCATCAAGTGCTCAGGAAGAACAATTGCTAGTCGTCCTCCTGGGCGAAGGAACTGAATGCTGCGCTCAAGCCCAAGCACCTCTAGAGGAAGAGACTTCTTCTTGTGGCCAAGATCAAACCTGCCGATCAACGCAAGTGTTTCTTGGCGCATAATGCTGCCAAAAGGAGGGTTTGTTAGGATTACGTCGAACACTGCCGGATCATTGGACTTGTCATCTCGCAGAGCAATAATGTCTGGGTAGTTATCAAAACTCAGCAATGCGTCCTGATTACGAATGTTTGTATGACCATCATCGTTGAGAAGCATGTCGGTCATCGCAATTCTGACCATGCGGTCGGACTTTTCGATGCCGTGTAGATGGAAGAACTTAAACTCGTGTACGGCGTGAGGCGTTAGCGTCGCACCCTGGTTCATCATAACATATTGTAGAGCCTTAGTCAGAAAATGACCTGACCCACAAAATGGATCCATAATGATGTCGCTCGCTTTTGGAGCGATAACACCGACCGCAAGCTCAACAATAGGATCGGGAGTAAAATACTGACCCATTCCAGCTCGAATGGCTGGGCCGAGAATACGCTGGAAGGCTCGTCCCTTGACGTCCGACTTACTATCGACGAGCGAAAATTCTTGCAGCCGTTCAACAACGCGGAACAGTGCAGCATCGCTCAACCGGATTTGGGTCTTAAAAACGCCCCGTGAACGCTCATAGCCCGGTATCCGCTTGCTGTAGAGTTCAATGTCAGAGTTTCGTGCTTCCTCATAGAGAGACCGTATGTTGGACGCTACTTCCGACGCGTTGCTCGCGCCGTAGGTTTGAAAGCGAAATGGCGTCCCGGCTGGCTGCTTAGTAGTTGTCCGCTCATCGAAAATCTTCGTGTATAGGACCTTACAAATCTCGTCCAACGCCTCGTCCGCGTGAAGACCGTCGACATCACGAGCGGCACTGTGGCACTCAAACAAGACACGCTCGTACTCAGTGGAAACTGGGCGCAACCCAGTCGAACGCCCACTAGCTACGTCGGGAATTTCCCGAACAAGCTGTACCCGCGCCCGAACCTCAAGCCCAAACGAAGGGAGGTCAGCGATGTACTCGAAGTCGTTGGGGTCGATCTTCTTCCGTAAGGTTTTTGTCCGGTCGCCATCAGTGACCATGCCGATAGTGGCAGTATGCGTTGAGGCTAGATAGGTTTCTAACTGGCGCTCGGCTTCTGCAAACTCTTCATCTGACACCCCGCGCTTCTTCACTTCTACGTACAGGAATGTCCGCCTATTGGCGTTTTTCAGTGAAATATCGGCTTCTTTTTCAGTCGAGCCCATCTTTACAGGCTCCTCAATGATCAGACGCTCGCCGATCCACTCCTTAGGGTACTTGTACGCAGTGATTAGTCGCTGGAGAGCCCACTGACGCACGAACTCCTCAATCTCGTATTCGGCTCCGGCATAGGTGCCTTTGCTCGCGAACCAAGCCTCAGCTCGGCGACGGCCTTCGGCAACATCACCGTGGTTCGGAAACAACCAATCGGATGGAGGAATAATGAAAAAGTCGCCGACCAGGGCCATGCAATATTGTTCCTTATTTCCGCGAAATGGGCAGCACGGATCGCGCGATTGGAACACGGAGGTGGAAAGAACGTGTACGTGCTACGCCCTTCAGTATCCCCAGTGCCCCACCTTGCTCGATCTGGCCTTCAAATCACAGCGAAGCTGGTGACTAGGTTGTAACGCCGGTTCGCCTGAAAATCTGTCTGACTGCGAGTTGTCCACATCTCACACCGAAGTGGTATGCAATGGTGACCATGGACAGAAAGACTGACGGGCTGGATTGGATCGCCATCGATACCGGGACCTACCGCCCCAAGCCTAATTTCCTGCCAAGCCCCTCGCAGCAATGACCTGTTCCGGCTCGCCCGGCATTATCGAGGTCAAACCTTATGTGCCGGTGCGCAGCTCAAATCTTGTCGAGGGAACTTGGCGAGTGCAGACGCCATAGCCTTAACTGTTACGTCTCCATACTCATCCCCGACTGTCCGGGCAGCGTGTCCCTGTATTTCGTCCATGATGCGTGGGTCTAGTCCGGCTTCCCGCCACAAAGTCTTGAAGCGGTGTCTCCAGCCGTGGTTTGGCGCGACATTACGATCAGGGACGAACTCTCGGGCGAACTCTGCCAACCTGTTCTTCACCCCCTGTAATGGGCCAAGGACCCTCCTGTCCGGGTCAGGCTCTGCCTCATTAGGATTGAGAAACAAGTGGCCATCCGGAGCTGACCTCACGAAGGTTGGGAAGCCGAGTTCGACCAAGTGAGGGTGTAGAGGTATTTCCCGAGCCTGTCCGCCCTTCACGGTTCCGGCCTCTGGAGTGACCGTTAGCACCCAAATTCCGTTCTCCTGCCGAAGGTCCTGCTTTCTTAGTTGTGCCATCTCGCCAACCCGAGAGCCTGTATAGGCACATAGCCATGGAACCCACCGCTTGGCAGCAAACGTCTTGAACGTCTCTTTCCCTTGCTTAAGTTCAGAAGCTGCCTTGAGGATCGCTTGGGCCTCTGCATCAGTGAAACCCTTGGACCGGAGGCGCTTGGGTTTACCGAGCTTAATGGAGATCCCCTCGGCAGGGTTGGAAGGCAGGAGGCGGTTCGACACGGCCCACCCGAATACAGCCTTGAGGCCAGCCAAGTCGCTGTCCTTGACCGTCTTAGGCGATACCGGTTTACCGGTCTTTGGGTTCACCTCAGAAAGTCGATGATCCTTGAACCGAACTATGTCCTCAGGGGTGACCCGTCGGGCATCATTATGTCCGAGGAACTTCGCCAGCTTATCAACAGTGGTGCTGTAGGACTGGTGGGTACTAATCGACCGACCTGTTGCCTTAGCTTCGCGCCACCAGCCTTCGAGGAGGCTTGTGAGCGTTACCTTCTTCCCGCCAGAAGCTGAGTTCAGTTCCTCCAGACCGTGCCCATTGGGACGTGGAGGCTCCCATTCAGGGAACCGAACAGCATCTGGATCAGGCCGGTAATCTCCCTTGGTCTTGCGGGCGTTAATCTTGGTTGCCTGCTGCATAGCCTCGGCGACCTGCATGAGAAGTCGGGAGCGGCTGTCCTCATCGACGACTAACCCCTCGCGTCCAAGCACAACATCCACGACAGGCCCAAAGCGCCGCTCCAAGGCCGCCAGAAGGCGCATCCGCTTTTCCTCAGGTGTTGCGGGTGTAAGCCTCAGACGGTCTCGGTGAGGAAGCCCCTGAATGACTTCTTCATTAGCGGCAATAGCCCGGTCCCACAGACCGGGAGGTCCGGGATCATCGTCGAAGGCGTCTACCCAAAGCCGGTAAGCAATCCCTGCGAGAGCCACCGTCTCCTTAGGCGAGAGCCTGCGAGGTCCCTGTCTAGCAGCAGCATAGTGTTTCGCTAGGGCCGCACTGACCTGTGCGTGACGCTCTTTGGCGACCTTTGGATCGGATGTCGAAAGAGACAGACGAATGTCGTTAGCCGTCTGCCCGACCTTCTTCGTGACGACCCGATCACCTACAGGGATCAGTAACTTTGTTCCCCGGATGCGGTCGATAATGTCGGACGGGATACGTTGGATGAATTGTTCGTTACGAGTACCAGGGCGTCTCATGGGACGAGCTGTACGAAGGGGCATGTTGATCAGGCGTGTTGTACAGTCGCCTGACCCTAAACCCTTACCATCCCTCAAGTTCTTAGTCTTGCTCGACTAAGGTAAGGGTTGGTGCCCAGGAGAGGACTCGAACCTCCACGGTGTTACCCACTGGTACCTGAAACCAGCGCGTCTACCAATTCCGCCACCTGGGCATGCCTCAACGGCGAGCCTCGTTTAAGGCCATGCGGGCGGCGCGTCAATTGCCCAAAGCGATCCTTTTTTCATTCCGCCGTTTTGCGCCCCTTCACAGGGATGCGGGCTTTGACTAGAGACGTGGCAGGTTTCACACGAAAGGGCCGGACGGGCGGGTTCTCTGCCGTCCGGTGCCCTGCCAGGTCCATGAGGACAGGAGGTTTTCATGATCGGCCCGATTCGTACGCCCGCGCAGCAGCTCGTGACGGTTTTCGGCGGCTCGGGCTTCCTGGGACGCTATGTGGTGAGCGCGCTCGCCAAGCGGGGCTATCGCATCCGGATTGCGACCCGCCTGCCCAACCGGGCGAATTTCCTGCCGCAGGGCATGGTCGGGCAGATCCACGCGGTCCAGGCCAATCTGCGCCACCGGGATTCGGTCGCCCATGCGGTCGCCGGCGCGGACCACGTGATCAATCTCGTGGGCATCCTCAAGGAGAGCGGCCGCCAGCGCTTCGAGGACCTGCAGGCCGAGGGGCCGCGCCTCATCGCCGAGCTCGCGCCGCCCCGGGCCACCCTCATCCATGTCTCGGCCATCGGGGCCGATTCGTCCTCCGAATCCGCCTATGCGCGCTCCAAGGCGGCCGGCGAGGCGGGCCTGTTCCGGGCCCGTCCGGACGCGATCGTCCTGCGGCCGTCCCTGATGTTCGGCCCCGGCGACAGCTTCTTCAACCGCTTCGCGGCGCTCGCCCGCATGCTGCCCGTGCTGCCGCTCGCCGGCGCCGAGACCCGGATGCAGCCGGTCTATGCGGCCGACGTGGCGGAGGCCATTGCGCGCGCCGTCGAGGGTCGGGTGGAGCAGGGCCGCGTCTATGAATGCGGCGGCCCGGAAATCCGCACCTTCCGCGAACTCGTGGAATTCGTCCTCGAGGTGACCGAGCGCCGGCGCCTCATCGTGTCCCTGCCGACTCCGGTGGCGCGGATGCAGGGCTCGGTCCTCGGCTTCCTCGATGCCCTGTCCCTGGGCCTCCTGCCCGACGCCTTCGCGATGACCCGGGACCAGGCGATCCTGCTCGAGACCGACAACGTAGTCTCGGAGGCGGCGAAGCGCGAGGGACGCACCCTGGAAGGCCTCGGGATCCTGCCGGATTCCTGCGAGGCCATCGTGCCGTCCTACCTGGTGCGCTTCCGCAAAACCGGCCAGTTCGACCTGCAGCGCAACACCGTGCCGTCCCCGGCGCCGGACCTCATGCGCGACGAATCAGAGGGTCCGGCCCCGGGCGTCCAGACGCTCGGGCCCGTGTCCCGCGGAGAGACGGCGGGCCATTAGGCCCTTGTGCAGGTGGACCATCATCGCGGCGCCGAAGATCGGGATGAAGAGGTTCACCACAGGCACCAGCACCAGGGCGGCGAGCACGCCGCCGCCCGCCAGCACGGTCAGCCGGTTGCCTGTGCGCAGCCGCGTCACCTCTTCCTGCGGCCAGAAGCGCCCCGCCGCCAGCTCGAAATATTCGCGGCCGAACAGATAGGCGTTGGCGGCGAAGAACACGATGATGTTCGGGCCCGGGATGAAGAACAGCAGCAGCGCGATGAGGTTGACGAGGAGCGACAGGCCCGCGAAGCGCAGGCCGTAGAGCAGCGCCTGGCCGAGCGGCAGGGCCCGGCCCGGTCTGTCGGCCGGATAATGGCGGGCCTCCACGGCCTCGGCCACGTCGTCCAGGAAATAGCCCGCCACGATCGCCGAGACCGGCGGCAGGAGATAGGCGAGCCCGATGAAGATGCCGGCGCCCGCCAGGAACGACGCGATGCCGTCGACGATCGGATAATCGGCGCTCAAGGGATGCCCCTGGAGGAAGAGGCCGATCAGGTAGGTCAGGCCCGCCCAGGCGAGGGCGAGCAGCACGACCGTGAGGGCCAGGGATTTCCATAAGATACGCCGCAGCGGCCGCGAGAACACGTCGCGGGCTGCCGCGAGAATGGACGAGATCAGCATGAGACGGTCTTCTCGCGCGGCGGGCGGGCAACGGACGGGGCGGTCATGAACTCTCCTGAAAGGCGGGGCGGACTTTACTTATGAACGCTCCCTCCGCAAGACGAGGGGCGGAGGGTCCGATGCCGTCGTCCAGTGCGCCGTTTCCGAAAGAACCGTCCGGAGAGGTCGATGTCGCGGTCCTGGGCGCCGGGTCGGCCGGGATCGCGGCGGCACGGCGCCTCCTCGCGGCCGGGCTGAGCGTGGCCGTGCTGGAGGCCCGCCGGCGAGTCGGCGGGCGCGCCGTGACCGTGACGCTCAAAGGGCATCCGGTCGATCTCGGGGCCCATTGGCTGCATAACGGCCCGATCAATCCTCTGGTCCGCCTCGCCCGGGCAAGGGGTGAGCCCCTCAGGCAGGCGCCGGGCGAGCGCCACCTCCTGGTCGGCGGGCGGCCCGCCACGCGAAACCAAAGCGCCTCCTTGAGCCGTGCCTTCGCGCAGGCCGATGCGGCCATCGGCCGGGCCATGCGCCGGGCAGAGGACCAGGCGGCCGCGCGGGTGCTGCCGCCCCTCGGGCCCTTCGGGCGCCGCGTCCTGGCCGTCGAGGGCCTCGTCTCCGGGCGGCCCTTCGACGAGGTCAGCCTGCACGACGTGCCCGACATGGATTATGGCGACAACTTCTTCATCGGCGGCGGGTTGGGCGCCTATGTGGCGCGGCTGGCCCGGCCCGTGCCGGTGCGCCTCGGCATCGCGGCGCGCACCCTCGACTGGTCGGGCAAGGGCGTTCGGGTCGAGACCGATGCCGGCACCCTGCGCGCCCGGGCGGCTGTCGTGACCCTGCCCATGGCCGTGCTGCAGCGGGAGGGCCTGCGCTTCACGCCCGGGCTGCCCGCTCCCATCCGGGAGGCGATCCACGGCTTCGTGCCGGGCGTGTACGAGCACGTGATCCTGCACTGGCCCGATGCACCCTTCCGCGGCCCGGATCGCCTGGCGATCCTGCTCGGCAGGCGCGAGGAGCCGCCGGGCCTCCTGACCCGCATCGACGGCACGCCGTTTCATTTCTTCGAACTGGACCTGCCGACCGCCTCCCGCTTCGACGGGCGCGATCCCGATGCGCCGGGCCGCTATGCCCGCGCGGTGCTCGCCGACCAGTTCGGCCACCGGGCGATCCGCACCCTGCAGGTCTGCCGCAGCACCGCCTGGCGGCACGATCCCTTCTCGGGCGCCTCCTGGGCGGTCGTGCCGCCCGGCCTCGTGGCGATCCGCGACTGGCTCAAGGCACCGGTCGCGGACCGGGTCTGGTTCGCCGGGGAGGCCCTGTCCCGCGCCCAGTGGGGCACGGTCGGCGGCGCCTGGGCGGAGGGCGAGCGGGCCGCCTCCGAGATTGCGGCCCGCCTGAGGCCGAAGCGGCCGGATCCGGCAATTTCTTGACTTTGTGCCGTTTCACCCTTACGTGCTGACCTCAAATCTGTAGAGCGAGCCCTTTGAGCCGCCGCCCAGCCCGAGAGGCTGGAGGTCAACGCCCGACAGCGCGATGCGCCCTCGGGCGCGTTCTCATTTGGGCTTCGTGTAGAGAATGGTGACGGATGTCGGACGACGGATTGCGCATCGAGGACGCGGTCAACGAGACCTGCCCGTGGTCGGGAAAGCCGATCGCGGCGGATTCGCTCACCCTTTACCGCGGCGCGGTCGTCGGCTTCTGCAACCCGGGCTGCCGCGACAAGTTCGCCGCGGCCGTCGACCACTTTGAAAAGGCCCTTGCCGAGCGCGATGTACCCCTCATCGCAAAAGGAATTGATTGACCATGTTCGAAGGCCTTTCCGACAAGCTCTCCACGATCCTCAACGGGCTCACGCGCCGCGGCGCGCTGACCGAGGAGGATGTGAACGCCGCCCTGCGCGAGGTGCGCCGGGCCCTGCTTGAGGCCGATGTCGCCCTCGAGGTCGTGCGCTCCTTCACGGACAAGGTGCGGGCCCGCGCGGTCGGCGCCGAGGTCATCAAATCGGTCTCGCCCGGCCAGCAGGTGGTCAAGATCGTCCATGACCAGCTCGTCGAGATGCTGGGCGCCGAGGCCGAAATCGTCGATCTCAATGCGGCCCCGCCGGTCGGCATCCTGATGGTCGGCCTCCAGGGCTCGGGCAAGACCACCACCACGGCCAAGATCGCCAAGCGCCTCACGGATCGCGACAAGCGCAAGGTCCTGCTCGCCTCCCTCGACACCCGCCGCCCGGCGGCACAAGAGCAGCTGGCGGTGCTCGGTAAGCAGGTGGGCGTCGACACCCTGCCGATCGTGGCCGGCCAGTCGGCCGTGCAGATCGCGCGGCGTGCCATGGAGGCGGCCCGCCTCGGCGGCTATGACGTGGTCATGCTCGACACCGCCGGCCGCGTCACGGTGGACGAGGCCCTGATGACCGAGGCCGCCGACGTGAAGGCGGCCACGAACCCGCACGAGGTGCTCCTCGTGGCGGACGCCCTGACAGGTCAGGACGCGGTGAACACCGCCCGCGCCTTCGACCAGCGCCTCGGCGTCACGGGCATCGTGCTGACCCGCATGGACGGCGACGCCCGCGGCGGCGCGGCCCTGTCCATGCGCGCCGTCACGGGCATGCCGATCAAGCTCGTCGGCACGGGCGAGAAGGTCGATGCGCTGGAGGAGTTCCATCCCTCGCGCGTCGCCAACCGCATTCTCGGCATGGGCGACATCGTCTCCCTCGTCGAGAAGGCGGCCGAGAACATCGACCAGGAAAAGGCGATGGCCCTGGCGCAGAAGATGCGCAAGGGCAAGTTCGACCTGGAGGATCTGCGCGACCAGCTCGCCCAGATGGAGAAGATCGGCGGCATCGGCGGAATGCTCGGCATGCTGCCGGGCATCGCCAAGATGAAGTCCCAGCTCGAGAACGCCAATCTCGACGACAAGGTCATCAAGCGCCAGCGCGCCATCATCGATTCCATGACCCCGGCCGAGCGCCGTAACCCGGACATTCTCAAGGCCTCGCGCAAGAAGCGCATCGCGGCCGGTTCCGGCATGAAGGTCGAGGACATCAACAAGCTGCTCAAGATGCACCGCCAGATGGCCGACGTCATGAAGATGATGGGCGGCGGCAAGGGCAAGGGCATGGCGGGCGCGCTCGGCAAGATGTTCGGCTTGGGCGGCGGGATGGGCGGAATGCCTCAGCCGACTCCGGAGCAGATCGAGGCCCTGCAGAAGCAGATGGGCGGGAAATTGCCCGAATTCCCAGGTGGCGCAGGCGGCCTGCCGCCGATGCCCAAGGGCATCCCGGGCCTTCCCGGCCTCGGCGGGCCCAAGATCCCCGGGCTTCCGGGGATGGGCGGCTTCCCGTTCGGAGGCAAGAAGAAGTGAATTTTTGAGATTCGCCGTCATCCCGGGCCGCATCGGCGGAGCCCGGGATCCGTCACCACGGCCGGCTTCCGTTCCGGGGCCGTCAGGGGTGATGGGCTCCCGCTCTCGCGGGAATGACGGGGAGAAGTTTGATCGAAGGACACTGACAGGAGAAACAACATGTCCCTCAAGATCCGTCTGACTCGCGCTGGTGCGAAGAAGCGTCCCTACTACCGCATCGTCGTGGCCGACTCGCGCTCCCCGCGCGATGGCCGCTTCATCGAGAAGGTCGGCACCTACGACCCGATGAAGCCGAAGGACGACGCCGGCCGCGTGGTCCTCGAGACCGAGAAGGTCCAGGCCTGGCTCGCCAAGGGCGCCCAGCCGACCGACCGCGTCCTGCGCTTCCTCGACGCCGCCGGCCTCCTGAAGCGTTCGCCGCGCAACAACCCGCAGAAGGCCGTCCCGGGCAAGAAGGCCCAGGAGCGCGCCGAGGCCAAGGCCGCCGCGGCTTCGGCCGGCGAAGGCGAGGCTGCGTAAGCACGCATGGCGAGGCGGGGCGAGCCACCCTCCCCTGGAGGGGGAGGGTCGACGCTGCGGCAGCAGCGGCGGGGTGGG
>Ga0065721_10049928_pt1 | contig 25308 bp, 20 predicted proteins | sample Mesricmetagenome_FD_59108 | JGI IMG/M metagenome (GOLD analysis project Ga0065721, IMG submission 59108) | Mesophilic microbial community from rice straw/compost enrichment Sample: eDNA_1 v2 (version 2) | ecosystem: Engineered > Solid waste > Grass > Composting > Bioreactor | place: USA: Davis... | reverse complement strand
GGACTGTGACAAACCAATCTCGTTTGCGGCGGCGACAACGCTCTCATGCTTCAGCAGCGCTTGAAGAATGGGAATAAGATTTAGGTTTCTCGTTCTAATGGCCATTATGGTATCTCCAACCCGCCCTTTTTCCAGTTTGGACTTGTAACGGATTTGCGCCGCTCACCCGCTCATTATGCCACCTTGGCTTCGAACGCGAGCTGCCGATGCCGCCGATCTATCCCCTTCTGAGTGGTCCATAATCTCTGCTGTTTTGGATCATGAAAGCGTTTGGAAATGGGCAAGAGGCATCAGCCGGAAGAGATTATCGGCAAGCTGCGTGAGGCTGAGATTGTCGTGGCGCAGGGCGGGACGAAAGCGGTGCATGTCGGCGGATCGCGGTTGCCGAGCAGAGCTATAACCGCTGGCGCAAGGAATGGGGCGGCCTGAAGGGGCGGATGGAGGATCTGGAGAAGGAGAACCTTCGGTTCAGGCGGGTGATCGCCGACCTGACGCTCGACAAGCCGACGGTACACCGGCAAGCCGCCAAGATCCACGGTGACGACCGGCCGGTCACGTTGCCGGGCAATGGCGACGGCAGTTGGACAGGGCACTTCTGGGTATATCTGCGCGATGATCGTTCAAGCGGTGACATGAGGCAGCCTGCCGTGGCCTGGCAGGCCATGATCCGCTCTGCGACGACGGTCGGCTCGAGATCAGCAACAATCTGGTGGAAAATGCACTGCGTAGCGTCGCTCTCAACGCTTCTAACGTGGCGCCGCCAGCGGAATCTCTACCAAATCCTCCCCCGCCAGTACGGGGCCAGTATAATACCGGCGCACGCCAGTGACATAGGCGTCTGCGTCATGCTCCGTATCCCTGCCGGGAACGAAATGAGTCAATACGACGGATTTCACGCGCGATTTCGTGGCCAGCTTGCCGACTTCCTCGGGCGTGAGGTGACCCTTGCCCATGTGGATGGCAAATTGCTTCCGCGCAGTAGCGGACAGGCCGAGCGGCGCCATCCGAAGAGCGCCGTCGATATCGATCACTTCCGACACCAGCACGTCACTACCGCTTGCCAGATTCTCAAGCGCCGCGCTGGGTCCGCTGTCGCCGGTGAACGTGATCGTCCCCGAACGCGTTTCGAACCGATAGGCGTATGATTTATCGACACCGGACGACGGCGTGCCAGCCTTAAAACGATAATGCGAGTTCTCGCCGGCGACGACCCGTACGACGCCGTCGTCGAGCACAATTCCGTCCGCTACGATATCCTTACTCAGCGTTGCCGTCGTGGGCGACGGCCCCTGCACCAGGCCCTCAGATGCAAACACCCGCTGTGAGATACCAAGATAGCTCTGCGCTGCCTGGACAAGCTGCACCGTTCCCGGCGGGCCGTACACGCGAAATGGCTTGGCGCTGGGCGTCAAAGAGCGGAACTGCATCACATCAGCTAGGCCGCCGGTATGATCCATATGCTGGTGGGTGAGGAAGACACTGTCAATGTCCTCGGGTTGAAAGCCAGCTTTAACGAGCCGCTCCACAGTGCCAACGCCCGCGTCGATCAGATACAATTTGCCCTCGACGATGAGCAAGGACGATGGCTGCGATCGTTTTTCGCGGATCAACGGACCACCGCCGGTGCCGAGCAGGATCAGCCTGTCGCCGCTGTCCCGGGCCCCTGGCGCAGTCTGCGCCAGGACGACCGGAGAGGCCATTGATATCGCTGCAAGCAGAGCGATGCTGAACATAACGCCGCCCCGACACAAGTTACGAATGATCGACGATGTCGTTCGCGAAGTCATGAATATCTCCCGGACGTGTTACTGCCTTGCACCGAGCCAGCAGCATGAAGGCAAGGCGACGGTTGGTCCCATCGACGAGCCGCGGATTGGATACCGTAAATGCGCCGAGCGAATTACCCTCATGAAGGATGAGGCGAGCCAGATGAATCGCCTGATGACCCATCTTCGCCGCCCTAATCCGAGGACACGTGTCGCCTTATTCGACTGGCGTAGCCAATTTCTCGGACATTTCAGACTTGGCGGTCGCCATGACTTCACAGAGCGGGGCGGCCGGTTTGCCTTGGATGAACTCGACATGCCGCGACGTGACGGCATGCAACCGTTGATCCCATGAAGTGTAGTTCTCGATTCGCAGGTACGCCAGCGGCCAGTTGATGGCCGCTGGCGACGTTACCCGTCAGAAGTTGAAGGAAAGCTCGACACCATAAGTACGCGGCCGACCGGGATCCTCCAACCGCATGCCGACGGTCCTCCCAAGATCATAGGCGGTTTCGTTCAATGTATAGAACTCGTTAGTCAAATTATTACCAAATATACCAATACTCCAACGATCATTGGGCGCGTTATATTGAATACGCCCATTCAGGAGACCGTAGGACGGGGACAAAGGTGCGATATCTTCGGCCAATGTCTTTTGTTCGTCGGTCCATGCATAATCGACGTTCGTAACAATCTGTGCACCGTTGCTTAGCGGTGCCGTATAACGCGCACCGATCGTGAACTTGAATTCGGGTGCACGTGACAAAGGAGTATCGAGATTAATATAGTTTCGAACTAGGGGTGCACCCATGTTCGGTCCGTTGACGTTCGGGATAATGGGCGGCTGTGGCTGTGGCCCGGAAAAGAAATTCGGATTTGTGACAAAGCCATCGGGGAATAGGACACGAACGTTTTCGTCGACCCGTGTATACTTGGCGTCGAGATAGCTGAAGCTACCTGACAGAACTAGATTATCGACGATAGCGAACTGCGTTTCCAACTCCAAACCACGAATTCTGGCGTCGCCAGCATTTGCCGTAAATATGTTGGGAACCGTACCCGGTGCCAGGAACTGTATATTCTTCCATTCGGTCTGGAAGACAGTGGGGTTGAAACGAAGTCGGCCGTCCAGCGCCTCGATGCGGACACCGACTTCGTATGTCCACGCCGTTTCAGGGCGGAACGGAACGGCCAGCCGATTTCCCGCCTCCGGATCGTCCAGAAAATCCCTGCTGACCGTAAAGCCGCCGGCACGAAAGCCCTTGGACACTTTGGCGAACAGAAATACGTCATCCGTAGCCTTGAAATTGACGCCCATATAAGGCGACCAATCGTTGTAGGTGACCCGCTCGCTGTCGAAGGTCAGTGGCGTTTGCGAACCATCGGCCTCTTCCGCATAGGCTCCCTCGACCCCCCCCCTGAGGCTGTCGCTGGTGTAGCGAAGGCCAACCGTCGCTGACAACCGGTCAGTAATATCGAACGAGGCCTGGCCGTATCCAGCAAATGACTCCGTATTGTAGACGGACGTTCCAACTGAAGGATCATAAGGGAAGTACCCGACGCTGATCGTCTGGATATAGTTCCTCTCACTGTCGAAGTAGAATCCACCAAGCGTATAATTTAACCGCCCGTCAATCGCATTACCGATCAATTGAATCTCTTGCGAGAACGCCTTGTTTTTATCTCTCTGCCGGACACCAAGCAAGGGTTGCGGCGTCGCATCGAAGTCTGTATTCACCATACTATTAGTTTCAGTATGCGACGTTATTGATTTTATCCGAAGATTGTCAGTAATATCATATGACAACGATGCTTGAAACACGGTCGTATCATTTTTCGATGAATCCAGATCGTTGAAGCCGCTGTTCGAAAAATTGCTAGGATCCCGATTGGGCGAAAGATTCTGGTCAGTGAAACCGAAGCTTGGCAGTGTCGGGAAGAATAGGTCACGAAACGCATTGGCTAGCCCGATGAACTGGGCATTGTTGTCGTAGCGCGTCAACAGAACCGCACGACCATTGGTTTCGGTTTCGCCATATTCCGCCTTCAAATCGATCTGCAACCGATCGGTCGGATCCCAGCGGGCGCGTATACGCGCCGCTCTGGTTTTGGTAGCGCCGCGATCAATGTCGTTCAGGTCATCATGAACATACCCGCCCAACGAGTTATACTGACCAGCGACACGGATCGCGAAAGTGTCGCTCAATGGCACGTTGATCGCCGCCGCAATATCCCGCCGGTCATAGTTGCCGAGCGCACCGCGAACGTAGCCGTCCAAATCACGGCCCGGCGCTTTTGTAACATATTGAATAGCACCGGCAATCGTGTTGCGCCCGAACAATGTGCCCTGCGGTCCGCGAAGCACCTCCACACGCTCAACATCCATCAGGCCAAGAATGTTGCCGAAATTGGACGCATAGAAGACGTCATCGATATAGGTGCCGACGGCTTGCGAGGATTGCTCGGCATCCACGCCCATGCCACGGAGCGACACCGCGCCAAAACTGCTACCGCTGCCTGCCCGGTTACCAATCGACAGGCTGGGAACATATTGCGCAACATCCTGCAGGTTTTCGATATTGCGAGTTGCCAGCTCCGCGCCGGAAATCGATGTTACGGCAATCGGCGTTTCCTGAAGGCGGGTTTCGCCGGTCCGAGTCGCGGTCACTATGATTTCAGAAAGCCCTTCGTAGGACGAAGTATCCTGCCCTCCACTGGCCGTTGTCACCTGCGCATGGGCTGGCGCAAGCGTCCACACTGATACACTACAAGCCAAGGCGATACGTAAAGTTCTATCCATATCCTCTTCCCTTTATTGATACGATCTACGCCGCAAACAGTTTTACATTTAGGCGGTCAAAAATATTGCTACGGTATAATAATATTCAGATGATTTTACAGATTAGATGTTTTTGTTCTATATTAAAAATCGATATATTAGACACCAATCATCCAAATCCCGAACATGGCCCAGAGCTCGCTACATGCCGCCGCAGGTTGACGGTGCTACCGTAATCGGCGCATCTGCTTTAATCTTGGCTTGATTGAACGATATCGTCTCGATCAATGGTAAGATTTGATTATCCATTGGCGAGGAAACGCCATTTGCGTCCCAGAAATTGCCTGCGAAATCTGCCTCGACGCCAACCAGTTCTACTGCTCTTCCACTCGCAAGCTCGATACAATTGCCGCCGGGCGCACCCGCGGTGCCGAAATCGAAACTTCCGGCATCAACCTTGGTCACAGCAGGATTCTGCATCCGCGCGACCGCAACCTTGTCACGTGCGCCCACGATAAAACTATCCCGCACTTTCACCAATGCGTGATGGACTGCCCCATAATTTGCCCAGCGCAAGCTATAACCCTTATCAGAAGAGATAGTACTGCGATCTATCTGGAGGCTGAGTTTCTGGCTCTCGCCTGGCGCTGCGAGGAACGGCGCGTAATACATGAATAGGCCATCTCCGCCGCAGTTCGAAAAAGCATTCTCGGTAGTTCGGGCGCGGTTGATGCCGCCTCGACCCTGAGCGACCAGCATGACGCAATGGCCTTTTGGGCGCCCAGCTTCATTGCCGCCGAGCGTCGAACCGCGCGATTCCGGTAGACCACTCGGTTCAGCAGCTAGCCGTGTGTATGTGATGGTCACCCGCTCCAGCGTCAGCGAGGTTTCCCCTGTCCCAAGATTGTTTGCGGAAACATAGAGCGTTCGGGCCGAGCCGACTTCGGGCAATGCAAGGGCCGAGAGCGCCAACAGAACGCAGCATATAACTGCGCAAGGGCGCGCCCTGTTGTCCATCAAGCTCTCCCGGAAATTCTTTTGATTCACTCAGGGGTCTAGAATCTCACCATGGCAACGCAAACCACCCATGAAGGGTGGGCTAGGCTGATTGACCGGTCAGCCTTGAAGTTTCCGCGGGTCTATTCGTGCGTTCGCCCAACGCTATTGCGGCCCTGCCCTGCGGCGACGGCGCGAAGGGCGGTCGTCCGCAGTGCGACCCGGTGGTGATGTTCATGGTATTGTTCCCAACGGCCCGGAACACGGTGAATGATGCGCACAGCTGATCAGGGTCGGCTGAGTTGGCTGCGCTTCCTTAGGCTTCGACCTTGATGGAGCGACATCGGCTACCAATCCGATCCGCCTTTTCGTCAGAAGCTGGCCGAGGCTACCGCGATGGGCGTGCTGGTCGCCTGCGCACTCCGACGGCGGATTTTTGCCGATACGCTATAATTGTTCAGGCTAGTAGAGCCGCATCGGATTGTTCACGAGCAGCTTATGATGAAGATCGGTGGTGGGTGCGATGCGCGGGATCATGTCGACGATGTGGCCGTCATCGGGCATCTCGGTATCCATGTTGGGGTGCGGCCAGTCGGTGCCCCAGAGCGCGCGGTCGGCGAAATCGGCAACAAGCGGCGCGATGGCTTCGGCAAAGGCATTCCATGGATTGGCTTTCATGGACCCAGCCGCAAATCGATCCCCGCCGCCTACGCGCGTGACTATGAGCGCGTCTATCCGTTCGGCTGGCTGGGTATCCTGGCCGCCGTGCCGCCATGCCATGACGAACCGATCTATGCCAATCACGAACGGGGCTTTGCGCTCGCTTCGATGCGTAGCCGACCCGTAGCCGCTACTATATCGACGTGCCGCTGACCGAGCGCGTCGAGGACTGGAGCGACGAGAGGCTTTGGGACGAACTGGCGATCAGGCTCGGGCCGGAGGCCGCTGCCGGGATCACGCGCGGCCCTTCGATCGAGAAGTCGATCGCCCCACTGCGCTCCTTTGTTTTCGAGCCGATGCGGGATGGCAGCCTCCTGCTGTGCGGCGAGGCGGCGCGTATCGTTCCTCCCACCGGTTGAACCTGGCAGCCAGCGACGTGCATACGCCGCAGAGGCGCTGACGGGCTCGTTATCCACGAACGACGCCGACGCCGTGGCGGGCTATTCGCAGCGCGCGCTAGCCAGGGTGTGGAAGGCCGAGCGCTTCGGTTGGTCGCTCACCCGCCTTATGCACCGCTTTTCCGACGACGGCCCGTTTGAGTGCGCGATGCAGGTGGCGGAACTGGACTACATCGCTTTAAGTCGCGCTGCGCAGATGAGTATTTCAGAAAATTACGTCGGCCTGCAAGTCTGACAACTACCGCTATTATGATCGAGGATGTCGCTCGGTATGCATGGTACGCCTGAACAGGGTTGCCACCAGCAACGGACGAGCGATCGAACCAGATGATCGGGTTTCCGATTGGTTCAGCCGCTGGCTTCTGGTAAATCGATATAGGGGATACTCATCCGGATTTGCGATGGGCTGGTGCGGGCTTGCTCAGTTCATCGAACAGGGATTGACACGGAATCATGCCGGTTCCTCGATCGGCCACCAGGCAAGCGCGAGGCGTTCGATCAAGTCCCCGCGAAGGCGGTAGGAGGCAAAGAAGCGCATCCGCATAGCCTCGCCCTTTTCAAGCGGGCCATAGAAGAAGTGGGGCCGATCCTCGGTAGCGACAAAGTCGACCTGCATTTCCGAAAGTAACACGTCGCCGGACTGCGCCCAGGCGATTGGGGTCAGCGTTTCGCGGATGCCGGAGTGGATTCCCTGCAGTAGGGCAGTCCACGCCTCGCGCCCGACCAAGCTGCGGCCGGGGCCATCTATGACCACGTCTTCGGTAAAGAAGGTATCGACAACCGCGGCGTCATCGCCGGCGTTGAAGGCAGCTACATAGGCGTGAAGATCGAATGCCATCGGGCTCTCCTAAACTGACCTGTTCAGGTCGGATCGGCGATCTTGAGGATCAGCTTGCCCGGCGCCTTGCCCGTGAACATCGTGCCGAGCAGGGTCGGTGCCGCTTCGAAGCCCTCGACGATTTGTTCTTCGACGTGGATGCGGCCTTCCTTGATCCATTCGGCCATGGCTTGGGCGCCCTCTGCCAACCGGTCACGGTAGAACAGCAGCAATATGCCTTCGACTCGCAGCATCTTGACGCAGATTTGCATGAAGTTCTTCTGCGGACCGGGCACCTCGACATCGGTGTAGCCCGATGACATCGCGCCGCAGATCAGGACGCGGCCACGCGGTGCCATGTGCAGCAAAGCGGTGTCCAGCATGTCGCCGCCGACATTGTCGAAATAGGCGTCGATGCCTTCAGGGCAAAGTTCGGCAACCCGCGCGCCAAGATCTTGCGAATGATAGTCGATCGCGGCGTCATAATGGGCATGATCGACGATCCAGCGGCACTTGTCCGCGCCGCCGGCGCTGCCGATGACCGTCTTTGCACCCTGCGCCTTGCAGATTGCGGCGACCAGCGAGCCGGTGGCACCGGTGGCGGCGGAGACGAAAACGGTGTCGCCCGGGCCGACCTTGAGCACATCGGTGACGCCGAAGTAGGCGGTTAGACCGCTGACCCCGAGCACGCTCATATTCCAGGTGACCGGGAAATCGCCGCGCGGCAGCACGCGCAGCGGCATCGGCCCGTCGGTGCGGGCAACGATATAGTCCTGCCACGCCATGAACCCTTCGACGAGATCGCCGACCGTGTAATCGGGGTGACGAGAGGCTACGACCTGGCCGATTCCCATCGTGCGCATGGCTTCCCCGATTGCGACCGATGGCAGGTAGCCGCCGTGATCGGTCAGCCAGATGCGCTGGCTGGCATCGAAGCCGAAATAGAGCACCCGTACCAGAACCTCGTCTTCTCCCGTTTCGGGAACGGTGCCTTCGACCAGCCGGAAATCGTCGGGCCGGACCGCCCCGGAAGGGCGCCTGGCCAGCAGCCACTGGCGGTTAACGAGATGATCCATCGCAAGTTCTCCCGATAAGCCGCCGACCTGTTTCGGCACGGTCAGGACTGGATTGTCGCCGGGTCCGCTCATGGAAAGGCGAACCCGGAGTTGGCGGTGTCGAGCACCGTTTCGGCATAGACGCGCCGACCCGCGGCGGGTGACGCGCCGGCAACCACCATCGCGGGCAGCAGATGCTCCTCGCGCGGGTGGCAGAGCCGTGCGTCGGGAGCTTGGGCCCAATTGGCCAGGCGGGCGCTGCGTTCGGGAAGCGGGGCCTCCATCGTTGCTGTCAGCCATGCGTCGAAGCGCAGCGATGGCTCCGTGAAGTGCGGATTGCGATAGCCGCGCATATTGTGGAAGCTCATGCCAGAGCCGAGCAGCAGGATGTTGCGTTCGCGCAAGGGAGCAAGCGCGCGGCCCGCGGCTAGGTGCAGCGCCGGATCGAGTTCGGCGTCGAGCGACATTTCGACGATGGGCACGTCGGCGTCCGGGAACATGACCTTGAGTGGTATGAAGACTCCATGATCAAGCCCGCGTGCGGGATCTGTCCGCGCGTCCAGACCCGCGTTTCGCAGCAATTCCGAAGCTTCCAGCGCCAGCGAAGGCACCCCCGGCACAGGGTAGGTGATCTCGTAGGTATGCGCCGGGAAGCCGTAATAGTCGTAGATAAGGTCTGGCTGCACCGCTGCCGTGAAGGTGAAGCCCTGCGTTTCCCAATGTCCCGAGATCACCAGAATTGCGTCCGGCACGCGCGGCAGGCCCTGCTTCACGCCGCGCAGGAATTCAGCCATTCCTGTCCAGGCTCCCAGCGGGTCGTCCATGAAGAAGCAGGGACCGCCGCCGTGAGGTATGTAGAGGGCAGGCTGTGGGGTGAGCATTACGGGCGCGTTTCCGTGCAGATCGGACGGCAGGGTGCAGACAGGCGGCAACCATTTGGTCAACCTAGAGATCGGGCGTAGGCGGCAGGCCGATCAAGCTTCGGCCGTGGTTCTGCAAAGCCGTGTCATAGTCCATGCCAGTGTGCAGTCGGACGGTATGACCGTCGCGCCAGTAGCGCTGCATCCGGTTGAAATCGGCGATCGCGCTTGACCCCGCTCCGATAAACAACCGTTCGATCACATCCACCGCCCGCGTGGCGACGAAGGGGAGGCGGGCCTGCATGTCGAAGAACTTGGCTTCGGTCAGGCGTTCGCGGCGCTCGGCATAGCCTTGCATCTCGTCCAGGATCTGGCCGTAATAGGCCGTCAGCGATTCCAGTTCGTGCGTGGATTCCGCCAGCCGCATGTAGCCGGCGGGGTTCAGGATGCCGTTCGAACCGGTGTAGGCGTTCTTTCGCGAACGCTGCCGCTTGGTATATTCTTCGATCATTCCGTCTGCACAACCGAGCGCGACAGCCGGCAGGAATACCGCGAACAGCAAGGCATAGGGCAGGTGAGTGATCCAGCTGTCCACGCTGCCATGACCTTTGGTGAAGCCGAAGTTCAGTGCGTCGAGCCGTTCCATGCGTTTGTAGGGCACAAAGACGTTGTCGAACACGAGGTCCTTCGAGCCGCTGCCGCGCTGGCCGGTCGAATACCAGGTATCTTCGATGTCGTACTGGCTGCGATGCGCCAGGAACTGGTAGTCGCGATAATTGCGCTCGGGGTAGCGGGAATCGCTCGGATCGGGCACTTTGACGCCGACGATCGCCCATTCGGCATGGTCGCAGCCGCTCGACCAGCGGGCCTTGCCGCTGACCACGATACCGCCCTCGGCCAGCTTCGCCTTCATTGCCGGCGTACCTGACGACGAGATTATCGTATCCGGTCCGCTCGCCAGCACCTCGCGCTGGGTGTCGGGATGATAGTGCCCCAGACCGGCCTGGTGGACATTGAGCACGCCGGTGACCCAGCCCGTTGCCGGGCAGGCCTTGGCAAGCGTACGCACGCCGTCGCAATAATCGCGCAGGTCGCGTTCGTCACCGCCCAGTGCAGCGGGCAGCAGGGCACGCACGAAGCCTGCCTCGCGGATCGCGGCGATGTTTTCGGCCGGAACCATGCGGGCATCTTCCGTCGCGGGCGAGCGTGCCGCAAACTGCGCCAGATAGGGGGTGACGGCTTGAGAAAGGCTCGCCCTGGGGGCGCTGCCTGCGGTGTTCCTGAGTTGAGTGGCCATGACGATTTTCTCCCGAAATCACGCGGCGAGGCGCGCGATAACTTCTTCGGCATTGGCCAGGATAGCGGGGACCTCCTCTTCCTTGGCGCGCATGCCTTCGGCACGGATGAACGACACGTCGTAGATGCCGAGAAAGCCCAACAGCGTGCGGATCAGCGGCTCGTGATGGTCGAAGGCATTGGCGGGGAAGTCGGCATAGTCGCCACCGCGGGCGAGCACCACGAACGCCTTCTTGCCAAACAGCAGACCTTTGGCGACACCGGGCGCCGCGAAGCGGAAGGTCCGTCCGGCGATGGACACATAATCGAACCACGCCTTGAGTTGGGTGGAAATGGAGAAATTGATCATCGGCGCCCCGATGACGAGAATTTCAGCAGCTTCGAGCTGGGTTATGAGCCGATCCGATAGTGCCGCACGCGACTTTGCCTGATCGGACTTGTCACCGCCCGGCATCAGACCGGCAATCGCTGCCGAGTCGAAATGAGGCAGGGGGTCGGATTCGAGATCGAGCACGTCGACATCCACCCCGGCATAGTTCGAAGTCCAGGTTTCAACGAACCTGTCGGACAGCAACCTGGTAACCGAATTGGCGAGATTGGGACTCGACTGGATCTGCAAAAGACGGGGCATTCCCGGCAACTCCTCTCATGGCGTTTTTGTCTTGTGGGCAGGTCTAGCGAATTAGATAGAATTGGGAAAATCGATATATTGGGGATGAAACATCCAAATTATGAATGGCTATGAGAAGATGAAAATGGCGATCCGCAACAAGGACCTGAATTTCACCGCGCTCCGGCTTCCTTGGTCGAGCAGCTGATTTCCAAACCGGCCTCTGACGCTGCTGGAAAGGGGAATGACGATCGCGATGCGGCCCGTCAGCGCGCGCGGCCTTGTCGCCAAAGGGTACGAACAGCGCCGCAGGGATTTTCTCGCCAATCACGCACCGAGCAGTCCGAGCATCCGCGCACGCGCAACGGCGTGCTTGCGATCGACGCCGTTGAGCTTCTGGAACAGGTTCTTGAGGTGCCATTTCACCGTCTGTTCCGAGAGGCCAAGCGCCATTGCGATTTCCTTGTTACTGAGGCTGCGATCGAGCAGGCCCAGGATTTCACGCTCCTTGATGGTCAGTATCGCGCCGCTGCTGGCACCCGATCCGGCCGCACCGTGAGAGGGCGGCGCGGTCGGCCGCGCAGCGGCAGCCATACTGGTACCGGTGTCGCCGCCGCCATGGAGCGACGCCAGCCGGAACTGGCCATTGACGTGAGCGAGGCTGAGCGCTTCGCCGCTGACCGCCGGGGCAGCTGGATCGCCCAGACGTTCCAGCACTCGGCCGCTGAGCAACTGCAACTCAACGAGTTCAAGGCCAAGCGAGAGCGATCGGGCCACCTCGCACGCTTGCGCAATGTCCGGCAACAGGTCGCGCAGATGATCCTCGCCCGTGTGGGCCAGCGCGGCATGGACCTTCGCCAGGATCACCTTGAGTTCCAGCCCGGGAAGGAACACGGTCGGATATTGGGTCCGCCCCCGCGCAAGCGCGGTTTCGACCTGACGGGCCAGCACCCCGGCGGTTTCCGCGCGGCCGGCGCGGGCGTGCTGGCGGACCATCTCGCACTGTGCGGAAAAATGGAGCCGGGGCATAGTGCGATTGATGCCGATGGCGCGCAATTCTTCCAGCAGGCTCAATGCCTTGTCATGGCGGCCCTGGCCTTCGGAAATTCGCGCCATGGTCAGATATGCGCCCATCAGCGCGTCGGGTAGCCCCTGCCGTTCGAGCACGTCGAGCCGCATCGCCAGCAATGCGGCCGGCTCATCGTCGCTGCCGCTTTCCCAGCGAGACCGGGCGAGCAGCGCGGCCAGCATGCAGGAGACGAGGTTGCGCCTGCCCATGTGAGCCTCCGCCTGGGCGAGCGCGGAGCGCAGGCCCTGTTCGGCAAGCGCGCAACGGCCCTCCCACAAATGGCTGAGGCCAACGCCATAGGCGATGAAGCCGCGCGTCATCGGGGTGAACATTCCGGGCTGGCCGGTATCTTCGAAACGCTGCCAGTTGAGGCGCGCCTGGTCGGGGCGGCCCGTCTGCAAAAGCGTCAGGCCGCGGCTGACCCAGAAGATCGGCACATCCTGTGCGCGGGCCGTCTCCGGCGGCGCGTCGCAATACAGCATCGCGCTGCTCAGCGCATCGCCGTCGTCGGCGAAGCCGGCGATCGTCGCGCGCATCAGCGAGGCTTCAAAGCGGTCGTCCTCGCCCAGATCGGCCTGTGCCTCGATCCGGTCGATCAGCGGAAACGCCTCGGAATGGCGCTCGCTCATTGCCAGCGCCCAGGCGGCAGGGGACCAGAAGCTGGGATGCCGCTCGAAATCCTCCGCGGGCAGCCGCTGGTGCCATTCCAGCACTGCGCCGATACGCCCATCGGTCAGCATCTGGCGCACCACCGCGTCCGCGAGGTCATAGGCCCGCCCGGTCTGGCCGGACGCCAGAGCCTGTTCCGCCGCCGCCTCGAAATAGCCCGCAGTTGCCAGCCAGTCGCTGGCTCGCGCGGCGATCGCGGTGCGCTCGGCCTGGGGCAGCGCGCGATAGCGGTCGCGCAGAACGTCGCGCGCCATCGGGTGAAGTCGCATCCATTCATCGTCTTCGGCCTGGGAGAGCAACGGCGTCTGCTCCTGGAGCCGCCGCAGTTCCGGGCGCGCGTCCAGCGTGTCCAGGATCGCGGCACATAGATCGGGATGGATCATGTCGAGCGCGGAAACGCGGATCAGGAGATGCCGGGCAGGCTCGGGCAGGCGATCGATCACCTGATCGACGAAAAATCTCCGGATGTCGACGGTGGCGGTGCCCAGCACGCCCAACAGATCGTCGCTGCGCTGCGTCGCGGCGATGGCGAGCTGTACGCCGAGCGGCCAGCCCTCGACCATTTCATGCAGCTGTACCGCCAGTTCGACATGGTGGTCCTTGCCCAGCGTCTGCGCCAGCACCGCTATCGTCTCCTCGCGGCGGAAGCGCAGGTCGTCCGACGACAGGCGGGTGTATGGCGCGTCGATCAACTGGCCGTCGTTGCCGATCTGCCGCGTAGGACGCGCGCCGATCGCGATGCGCAGATTGGCGGGCGCGTTTCCCGCGAGGTAGGACAGAACGGTGGTACGCGTGATCTCGGGCGCTGCGTCCGCCTCATCGATGATCAGCAGGATTTCCTGCGAAAGGTGTGCGGCTTCCGCCAGCCATGCGGTCAGCCCTTCCAGCGGGTCGGTCATTCGTTGCAGGCTGTCGATGAAGTCCGCGCCAAAACCGCGCCGGGCGGCCGCCTGGTGCGCCGACTGCGCCAGCGCGCTGACCAGCCGCAGCGGCTCGTCGCGCGCTTCGAGTGTCAGCCAGAACACCAGGCTGCCTTCGGCGATTGCCTCGCGTCGCCATCTCGCCAGTTGCGAAGTCTTGCCGAATCCGGCTGGTGCGATGACGGTAATGAGGTTCGACAGGCCGTCTCGCATCCGCGCCAGCGAAAGCCGTTCGCGTTCGAGCAATCCGCGTGCCACGCGCGGCGGCGCCACCTTGAGCAGGAGGCCCGGATCGCGGGCGATCGGCGTGCCTCCCTTCATGGGGTGTGGCCTCCTGACATCCGATATCGCTCCTCTCTGGCGGGCCGTTTCGCAACGAAGGTCGCAGCCATAGACGCCCGGGCTGATAGTGAACCCCACCCTTCGGGGGTGGCTGGCGCCGATTTGGGCAAGCCCCCCCCCATCGAGAGTGGGCGCTTCGAGCGCCGATACCTGCCTAATATTTGGCCATTGCCCGATATGACGCAGGAAAAAGCGCAACCGGTCAAGCAGTCATCATTATGGGAGAGTATATATCATGAGCCGCATTGTCGTGAATGGCGCATCCGGAGCGATCGGTTCGCTGATTGTCGAGGAACTGGTACGGGACATGGCTCCGCAGGACCTGACACTGGTAACCCGCAATCCGGCGCGACTGGCCAGGTGGGCCGAGCGCGGAATCAACGTTGTTCAGGGCGATTATAACGATCCGGCTTCTCTTGAGCGCGCATATGCGGGTGGCGGCGCGCTGATGATGATAAGCGGCCTCAACATCCTGAAGCGCGTGCCCGAGCACCACAACGCCATTGAGGCGGCCAAGGCGGCTGGGATCGATCACATTGTCTACACGTCGGTTTCGGGCGTACACCCGATGAACCGTACGCCATCGTCCAGCGATCATTACGCGACCGAGGTCATGCTGTGGGAATCGGGCCTGAGCTTCACCGCGCTGCGCAACCAGGCCTATCAGGAACTGATGACGCCGATGGCCGAAGTGGCGCTGCGGACGGGGGAATGGCGGCACGTCGGCGAGAACGGCCTCTTCAGTCCGGTTTCGCGCAGCGACATCGCGCGATGTGCCGCCACGATCCTGCGCGCACCTGAAAAGCATCGCCGCGTTAGTTATGAGATTACCGGTCCGGATCTGATTTCCTTTCAGGATCTCGCGGCGCGATTTGCGGCCCTGTATGATCGTCCGATCCGCTACATCCCTGTCACTGCCGATGAAATGTGGGCGCTGTTCGACGCTTGGGGCGCCCCGCGAATCGGCAATCCCGACGCCACCGATCCGCCGCATACCTTCGGGTCGAACGAACTGGTCGAAAACTACGTCGCATGGGACGAGCTGTTCCATGCAGTGGTGTCGCGCCATGTCGAGTTCATCACCGGACGCAAGGCGGTGACGCTGGACGAAACCATGCGCGCCGCCAAGCCAACGATGCTCGCGCATCTCGCGCAACCGGTCGGCTGAGGGGGCGGGATCATGGGCAGTCAAAGGTTCACAGGTAGGGTCGCGCTCATCACCGGCGGTGGCACCGGGATCGGCGCGGCAGCAGCGCGGCGTATCGTGTCGGAGGGCGGCCAGGTCGTCGTCACGGGCCGACGAGAAGGGCCGATTTCGGAAGTGGCGAGGGAAACGGGCGGCGCCTGGCTCGCCGGCGATGCCGCTGACGCGGATCACCTGGCAAAAGCAGTTGCGCTGGCGCGTTCGCGTTTTGGCGGACTGGACATATTGGTCTGCAACGCTGCCACAGAAGTCTTCGCGCCGGTCACCGAGATGGTCCTCGATGCATGGCACCGCACCATGGCGGTCAACCTGGATGGGCCGATGCTGGCAGCGAAAGTGGCCATCCCGGCGATGATCGCGCGCGGTGGCGGCGCGGTGGTGCTCGTCTCGTCGCTGGCCGCTTTACAGGCCGTGCCGGCGAGCGGTGCTTACATGGCGAGCAAGGCAGCACTGATGGGACTCAATCGTTCGCTGGCGCTCGATTACGGACCGTACGGCATCCGATCAAACGTCGTTTGCCCCGCATTTGTGCCGACCGAGATGACAGATCGGACAATGGCCGTTGTGGCGGGAATGAAGGGCGTGACCGTTCCTGAAGTTGTCACCGCGATTGCTGCAACCTATCCGCTGCGGCGGGTTGGTCGGCCCGAGGAGATCGCCTCGGTAATTGCCTTTCTCGCTTCCGACGACGCTGCGTTCGTGACTGGAATTTCGGTGTCCGCCGACGGCGGGGCGGGCATCGTCGACCCGGCGGTGCTCGCCTGACAAAGGTTGTGACCGAGAGTGGGGAGCGGGTGGTGCAGGAATCTTGCGGGCCACCCCTCAAGGGTGGTTAGCCCGGCCCAACGGACTAGGCAAAGCTCAACACAAGAAGAAACACCAGAGAGGAGGCGTGGAATCCGTGTCATCGCGCATCTACATCATCGGCGTCGGCATGACCCAGTTCGGGCGTCATCTGGATCGCTCGCTTGAATCGCTCGCCGGTGAAGCGGTCGAGGCCGCGCTGACCGATGCGGGGTGCACCCGTATGCTGGTTGAGCAGGTTTTCTATTCCGGCGCCACGCAGGGTGCGCTTCAGGGGCAATATGCGATCCCCGGACAGGTCGTGCTTTCGAAGATCGGGCTGGTCGGCATTCCGGCCTACAATATCGAGAATGCCTGCGCGTCCGGCACATCGGCTTTCCAGCTGGCGGTCCAGGCTCTGCGCGCAGGTGAATGCGACATTGCCCTGGCGCTGGGCGCCGAAAAGATGAACATCGCCGACAAGGCGCGCTCGCTGGCGCTGTTCGACGGCGGCTGGGATGTTGCGCGCGCGGAAGAAAATGCCGCGCTGCTGCTGGCGCTGGGCGAAGGGGTGGAGGTGCCCGAAGGCAGCGAGTCCGATCGTCCCTATAGCCGCTTCATGGCGATCTACGCCGCGATGTGCCGCTTCTGGATGAAGTCCTTCGGCACAACGCAGCGCCAGATCGCCGCCATCGCCGCGAAGAACCATATGCATTCGGTGCACAACCATTTCTCGCAATATCGCAAGCCCTTCACGATCGACGAAGTGCTGGCTGCGCCGCCAATCACCTTCCCGCTGACGATGCCCATGTGCTCGCCCGTGTCGGACGGCGCGGCGGCGGTCTTCGTCTGCACCGAGTCGGGCCTCAAGCGGCTGGGCGGGAACCGCGAGCGCGCCGTGACGGTCGCCGCCACCGCCATAGCCACCGCAACCCCGCGCGAGGCGACCGAATTCGAGCATGCCGTGTGCCGCCGCGCCGCGACCGCGGCCTATGAGCGCGCCGGTCTGGGTCCGCAGGACGTGTCCGTGGTCGAGGTTCATGATGCGACCGCGATGGGCGAGGTCATGGCGGTCGAGTATCTCGGGCTGACCCCGATGGGCGGCGCCGGTCCGGCGGCCGAACGCGGCGAACTCAGCATCGGCGGGCGCGTGCCGGTCAATCCGTCGGGTGGGCTTGAGTGCAAGGGGCACCCGATCGGCGCGACCGGCCTTGGCCAGCTCCACGAACTCGTCACCCAATTGCGCGGCGAGGCGGGCGTCCGACAGGTCGAGGGCGCGCGCGTTGCGCTCCAGGAGAATGGCGGCGGCTCGATCGGGGTCGAGGAAGCCGTGGTGACGGTCAACATACTGACGAAGTGAGCGCCGCGCCGGATGCGCGCCCCGAAACGCTTGAAAGGACGAGGAATATCATGGAAGTGCCTCAGCATGTTCCGCTTCCCTACACCGGGCGGGCCGGCTTCGATGCCGACCTGACGGAAGAGGAGCAGGCCGCGCAGGACGCCGCGCACCGCTTTGCGCGCGACGTCATGCGCCCGATCGGCCGCGAGATTGACCGGATGACGGCCGAGGATGCCTATGCGCCCGGCTCGCCCTTCTGGGAGTTCCAACGCGAGATCGTTAAGATGGGCTTCGGTCCCGACGGCCTGATCGACCTCGAACCCGCGCAGGCCGCGCGGATCGAAGGATTTATCGTGCAGGAACTGGCCTGGGGCGACGCCGGCCTCGCCACGTCTGCGGGCGCGGGCGGCATGCCGATGCTGGTCGCGAAGATGACCGGCAATCAGGAACTGATCGATCTGTGCGAGGGCAAGCTGGGCTGCTGGTGCGCGACCCAGCCCGATCGCGGCTCGGACGGACTCAATCTGTATGCCGACGAACGCTTTCCCGGCGCGAAGGGTAACAAGGGCAATCTGCAGGCGCGTTTCATCGGCGACGAGATCGTGCTGAACGGTCAAAGTTCTGCCTGGGTGTCGAACGGCGCCGTCGCGCAGGTGGCGCTTATCGATATCGTCGCCGATTATGGTGACGGCTTTTGGGACAAGGATGGCAACACCTTCGGTTGCAACGCCATCATCCCGCTCGACATCAAGGGCGTGACGCGCGGCAGGCCGCTGGAGAAGCTGGGGAAGCGTCCGCTGCCCCAGGGTGAAATCTACTTCGACGACGTGCGCGTGCCGGCCCGCTTCGCCACCGCCACGCGCGACGCCTATGAATTTACCCACGCACAGATGTGGGCGCATGCCGGCACCAACCTCAACCATCTCGCCGCCGGCCTTGCGCGCGCTGGGTTCGAGCTGGCGCTGGACTATACCAACGAGCGCAAGCAGGGCGGGGCGGTGCTCTCCGCCCTCCAGCTCACCCAGTATCGTCTCGGCGGGATCGGCATGAAGGTCGAGGCGATCAAGGCGATGGCCCGGCAGGTTGCAATGTACACCCGCTGCTCGCCGATGCCGCACCCCTATTACACTGCCTCCGGCAAATCCTTCTGCAATACGGAGATGCTGAACGTCATGCGCGAATGCATGGCGCTGTTCGGTGGCAACGGGCTGACCCACGAATATCCCATCGAAAAACTGCTGCGCGACGCACAGGCGCAGCAGATTGAGGATGGCGAGAATACCCTGCTGCAAATGCACTACGGCTATCTCGTTTCGCGGCTCCACCGCGAAACCGAGTTCGGCCACGCCTGAAACCCACCCGGTAAATAGCTGAATACGAGAGGACACCCCGGCAGTGAGCACCGACTATCCCGTCGTCGTCTATGGGGCCAGCGGCTATACCGGCCGACTGGTCATGGAACATCTGCGTGACCTGAGCGTGCCGTTCATCGCCGCCGGCCGCAACCGTGAAAAGATCGAGAAAGCCTGCGCGATCGTCCCCGGCATCGAGGACGCGCGCTACGAGATTCAGGTCGTCGACAACAGCGTCGAGAATCTGATGAAGCTGTTCGCCGGCCGCAAGGTCGTGTGCAACACCGTCGGTCCGTTCATGCGCTTCGGCGAGCCGGTGGTGGAAGCCGCGCTGCGCTCGGGCGTCCACTATCTCGACACCACGGGCGAACAGCATTGGGTGGTAAAGCTGCGCAACGAATATGGCGCTGCGTTTGCCCAAGCCGGTCTCGCGCTGATCCCGTCGTGCTCGTACATGTATGGCGGGAGCGAGATCGGTGCGCGGTTCTGCCTCGATGTGCCAGGCGTCGACGCGCTCGACATGACCGAAGTGGCGCAGGCGGTGCCCACGGTCGCCTCGGCGCAGACCATCCTGGACGCGGTGCGCTACTCGGCGGTCTACCTGCAGGACAACGAACTGGTCCGCTATCCGGGAATCGAGACCAGCGACATCGTCACGCCGTCGAACCGCGTCCTCAAGGCGTCCAACTGGGGCGGCACGTCGAACCCGATCTGGTTTGCGAACGATGGCCGCGTACGCAATTGCAAGATGTCGGTCGCGATGTGGAACCAGGAACTCTACAAGAAGGAACTGGAGCTGGAGCGCGCCTACAAGGTTTCGTTCCAATGGATTCCCGATGATCAACTCTATGGCATTCTTGATGCCATGGCGACGGCGATCACCCCCGATACCCCGCCGCGCGAGCGCCGCCAGGTCCATCGGTCGATCGATGTCTGCGTGGGCACAGGCAACAACGTCATGGTCAGGAGTACGCTGATCGCAACCGGCGGCTACTTCACCACCGGGCTGCTCCAGGCTTACGCCGCGCGTCGCTTGATGTCGGAAGTTCCGCGCCGCACCGGCTTTGCCTCGCCCAGCGAAGTCTTTGGCCACCAGGACCTGCTCGCCGCTCTCAAGAGCTACGGATACGCCGCGCTCAAGCTTGAAACGCTCGCCTGAGCCGCTGGTTACGGGAGATAAATCCATGCAATTCGAAACTCTGCTGCTCAAGGAAGCCGACGGCGTGCTTCGTGTCACGCTGGCCAACCCGCCGGTCAACCTGATGAGCGGCAAGATGGTCGAGGAGCTGTTCCAGCTCACCGGCTATCTGATGACCCATCGCGACATTCGTGTTGTAGTGCTCGACAGCGCGAACCCCGACTTTTTTGTGGCGCATTTCGATCTTGATGATTTCGTCAACAATGCGGGCGATCCCGCCAAGCAGAGCCGCTATCCCGACGTCAACGCACTGCAGGCGCTGGGCCTGTCGTGGCAGAACCTGCAGCAGGTGAAGATTGCGAAGATCGACGGGCGCTGTCGCGGCGGCGGCTTCGAGTTCAGCCTCGCGCTCGACATGCGGTTCGCCAGCAAGCGTTCGCTGTTCTGCTTCCCCGAGGCGAGCGCCAGCTTTCTCGCATCGGGCGGCGGCACGGCGCGGACTGCGCTGGCGGCCGGTCCTGGCCGCGCACTCGAGGTGCTGCTCTCCTCCCGCGATTTCACCGCCGAGGAAGCCGAGCGCTATGGTCTGATCAACCGCGCGCTGGATGACGATGCGCTGGATGCCTACGTCGAGGACCTCGTTGCCCGGATAGCGCAGCGCAAGCCCGACATCGTGGCGATGCACCGAGCGGTCTTCGACAAGGCCTATTCGGCGGTCGTGGAGCCGCTGTTCGCCGCCATGGCGGCCGAGAATGACGGCATGCGCGCGGCGTTGGCGGGCGAGGATATGCTGGCGACGATCGCCGCGCATCGGGCGGCCGGCCAGACCGCCGATTTCGAACTCGACCTGCCCGCGTCGATGGCGCGCCTGACGGCATCTCAATGAGCGGGGCACGGACATGGCACTGATCGACTTCTTCGACCGGGGCGTTCTGGTAAACCGCGATGGCGTGGCCTTCGCGATGGGCGGGCAAGAGTGGCGCTTCGGCGAAGCGCAGGCGCTGACCTGCCGCGTGGCCAATGCGTTGATTGCGCGCGGGCTGGGGCAGGGGCGGCATGGTGCGGTGCTGGCGGGCAATGATCCCGCCGCCTGGCTCTGCGTCCTGGGTATGTGGCGCGCCGGCGTGGCATGGGTGCCGCTCAACCCGCGCAGTCCGGCCGGCGAATCCGCCGAACTGCTTGCAGGCTTCGATGTCGATATGCTGTTCTTCCAGGCCATGTTCACGCCGGTGGCGCAAGCCATCGCAGCTGTCTGCCCCAGAATCGCGACGCTAGTCTGCATCGACGGCGAAGCTGAAGGCGCGGTGAGCCTTGAGGCGTTTCTTGAAGATGCCGACAGCGCGCCGCCTGCTTTCGCTGGAGACAGCGATGACATGATTGCGATCATGCCAACGGGTGGTACCACCGGGCGCCCCAAGGGCGTGATGCAGACCAACCGTAACCTTTCGCTGTCGGTGCTAAACGGCGTGATCAATTCGCCCTATGCGCCGGGCGAGGCCATCGTGAACTTGGCGGCCGCGCCGATGACGCATTCGGCCGGATTCCTGTCGATGTCGGCCACCGCACGCGGCGGCAAGGTGGTGATCCTGCCCAAGCCCGACCCGATGCTGCTGCTTGACACCATCGAGCGCGAGCGGGTGACCGAACTGTTCCTTCCGCCGACCGTGATCTACGCGCTGCTGGAAGTGCCGGAGATCGAGAAGCGCGATTTCTCTTCGCTGCGCTATCTGATGTACGGCGCGGCGCCCATGTCGCTGGAAAAGCTGCGGCGAGCCATCGCGGTGTTCGGCCCGGTCATGCACCAGGGCTATGGCCAGACGGAGGCACCCGGCTCGATCGCTTTCCTGCGCCCCGGCGACCATTTTGTGGACGGCGCCATCGCCCCGGACAGCCGTTTGTCGGCCTGTGGCATTCCAGCGATCACCAACGGCCTGACCATCCGCGACGATGCCGGGGAGTCGCTGCCGCAGGGCGCCAGCGGTGAAATCTGCATTCGCGGCGATATCGTGATGAAGGGCTATTATAAACAACCCGACAAGACCGCAGAGGCGATCGTCGACGGCTGGCTGCGCACCGGCGATGTCGGCCACCTCGATGCGGAGGGCTTTCTCCATATCACCGACCGCAAGAAAGACATGATCATCACCGGGGGCTTCAACGTCTACCCGAGTGAGGTCGAACAGGTCATCTGGTCGCATCCCTGCGTGCTCGACTGCGCGGTGATCGGAGTGCCTGATGAAAAATGGGGCGAGGCGGTGAAGGCGGTCGTCGAACTCAAGCCGGGCGCCGAACTGGACCCGACTGAGATCATCGACCTGTGCAAGGCCCAGCTTGGCTCGGTCAAGGCGCCCAAAAGCGTGGATTTCGTGGCAGTCCTGCCGCGCAGCCCGGTGGGCAAAGTGCTCAAAAAGGAAATCCGGCAGTCCTATTGGGGGGACGCAGAACGCCGGATTTGACTTTTGTTTCAAGCAGCAAAGAACAGAACAGGAGGAGGTTGAGATGACCAGACATTTGCAGACATTGCTTCTGCTCTCGACCTCGGCATTTTCGCTGATGTCGATGCCCGCACTCGCCCAGCAAGCCGCCGCGGAACAGGAATCCAAGGACAATGGCCTCGCGGAGATCATTGTCACGGCCCAGAAGCGGGCCGAGAATCTTCAGGACGTCCCGATTGCAGTGTCGGCGTTTTCTGCAGATACGCTGCAGGAGCGTGGACTTAACGGCGGTGCCGACCTCCAGATCGCCGTGCCGAACGTGAGTTTCGGGACGACCGGATTCGGCCGCTACAATTTCCAGATCCGCGGCATCGGCGCCCAAATACAGGGCCTGTCGGCCGATACGGGCGTCGGTATCCACGAAAACAACATTCCGCTCACCGTCAATCGCCTCGCCGGTGCGGAGTTCTACGATATCGAGCGGGTCGAAGTCCTGCGTGGTCCGCAGGGTACGCTCTATGGTCGCAACGCGACCGGTGGCGTGGTCAACACCATCACGGCGACACCCAAGCAGGAATTCTCTGGCCAGGTTTCGGCGGAATATGGTCGCTATGATCGCAAGAAGCTGAGCGGCTTCATCAACGTGCCGATCAGCGAGACACTGGCGGTCCGTGCTGCGGGCACATGGATCAAGCGCGACGGCAACATCTACAATGCGGGCACCGGAAATTTCGTCAATTCGGCCGATGTCTGGAGCACCCGCCTGACCGTTCAGTGGGAGCCGTCGGACCGCATTCGCATACGCGGCATGTGGGAGCATTTCGAGCAGGACGACACTGCCGGCGCGAATGCCAAGATCATCTGTGCGCCCAATGCCGGTCCCACGTCGATCGGCGGCGTGGCGACCAATCCGTTCACCCAGTCGCTGCTGTCCAACGGCTGCCTCAACACCGTCGCGAACGACCCGCGCAATAACGGTGTGCCGTCCAGTTCAAAGACGATCCCCGGCCTGTTCGGTCTGTTGTTCGGCACCACGCCGCTCAATGCCTTTGCCGGCAAGACGCTGTCGAACGACCTGCACACGGTCGAGGCGAGCTTCGATCCCTATCAGCGCGCCAAGAACGACCTGCTGTCGTTGCAGATCGAACTGGATCTGAACGACACTCTGACGCTGACGTCGCTGAGCGCCTACAGCAAGGATCGCTTCAGCGCGCTGACCACGCCATTTGGCGGCATTGCGAGCGTCGGTTTTGCCGATACGCTGCTAACCCCCGGCGGTTTTTTTACCGACCCACAGCTCGGCACGAATGATCGGCTGGAATCGCGCACTTTCGTTCGTCAGAAAGCCAAGCAGTTCAGCCAGGAAATCCGGCTGCAATCCGATTTCGACAGCAAGTTCAACTTCAATTTCGGCGGTATCTATCTAGACTACAAGGCCAATGAGGATATAATCTTCCTGGCCAACACGACCACGCAGGCCGCACTCGCGCTGAATGTCGGCGGCGCGGGCATCTATGTCGATCCGCTCCAGATTCCCGACGGAACCGGGCACAACTACTACAACAACTCCAATCCCTACAGGCTCAAGTCCGGCGCTCTGTTTGGCGAGGCCTATTTCCAGGCAACCGATACGTTGAAGGCGACGCTCGGCCTGCGATACACCAACGACCGCAAGGCGCAGGTTACCAATCCGACGCTGCTGCTCGCACCGGGACGGGGCTTCCCGGCCATCGCGGCGCAAAAGGTCAAGTTCGAGGAAATCACCGGGCGCTTTACCGTGGACTGGAAGCCCGTAGTGTCCTTCACCGATGACACGCTAGTCTATGGCTCCTACGCGCGCGGCTACAAGGGCGGTGGTTTCAATCCCGGGGCGACCGCAATCAGCGGTGTCAGCCCATCGTACAAGCCGGAACTGGTCAATGCGTTTGAATTCGGGACCAAGAACAGCCTGGCGAACAGGATGATCACTCTCAACCTGACCGGCTTCTATTACGACTATAAGGGCTATCAAGTCGCAAAGTTCGTGAACCAGACTGTGTCGAACGAGAATATCGACGCGACAGTCAAGGGCCTGGAATTCGAAGGCGCTTTCGAGCCGGTGCGCGGGCTGCGTTTCGACACCCAGATCGGCTACCTCAATACCCGCATCAAGAGCGGCACATCGATCGATTCCATGAACCGCGCGCAGGGCGACCCCACCCTCGCGCAGGTTCGCAGCATCGATTCCGGAAGCTTTGCCAATTCCTGCATTCTTCCGGTTGCAGTACTCGCGTCGGTGCAGGCCGGGATTAACGCGGGAGCCATCCCGTCGGAAGCGATGGGCAGCCTGTGCACCGGGCCTTTCGCAGTTCCCGGCGCTATGGGCGGCATTCCGGTTCAGCTGAACGGCAAGCAACTGCCCAACGCTCCGCACTGGACCATGTCGCTGGGCGCGGAATACACAGCGGACCTCGGGCTTGACTGGCGGGGAACATTGCGGGCGGACTTCTATCGCCAGACGTCCAGCTTCGCGCGCATCTACAACACCGCGTATGATCAGATCGGTGCCTACAACAATCTCAACCTCTCGCTCCGCTTTGCGTCGGATTCGAAGGGCCTGGAGATCATGGGCTATGCGCGCAATCTGCTCGACAATGATGCGATCACCAACATCCGTGTCGGTAACGAGGAAACCGGCGGTGAACGCACGGTCTTCGGCAAGGATCGCGCGACCTACGGCGTGATCGTCACCAAGCGCTTCTGATGACTGGCCTGGCGGGG
>Ga0065721_10049927_pt1 | contig 25320 bp, 22 predicted proteins | sample Mesricmetagenome_FD_59108 | JGI IMG/M metagenome (GOLD analysis project Ga0065721, IMG submission 59108) | Mesophilic microbial community from rice straw/compost enrichment Sample: eDNA_1 v2 (version 2) | ecosystem: Engineered > Solid waste > Grass > Composting > Bioreactor | place: USA: Davis... | reverse complement strand
GGTCCGGGCTGGCCCGGCGCCGCTTGCGTTCCTCAACGCAAACCCGCGTCCGGGCAGGACGTGGACCTTCCGCCGCCGGTTCGCCGAAACAAACCGTGCGTGCTGACGCTTCGGCTCACCGCATTTCCCTCATCCCAGCCGAGCCGGAGCGATCGTCTCGTCCCCTCGATTCCGTGTCTCCCCTCCGGGCCATCACGGCCCGGAGGACGATGCGGCGTGCCTTCTTTTCATGAAGTCATTTTCCGAACGCCATTGCACCATGACCCGAGCCGATTACGTCCTGTCCAAACTCCCCGATCCCGACGATACCCTGCGCCGCCTGGCCGATCTGCTGCATGTGCCGGCGAAATGCCGCCGGCGTGCCTGTCGGCGCGAGCGTGGCTGTCAGGGCGGCTACGGGCCGCCGTGCTATTTCGAGCACCGGCCCCTGTTCGCCGACCCGCTGGCGGACGGGCTGCAGGAGATCCGCTCCTACTGGACCGAGCAGCGCGAGAGCCTGCGCGCCCTGCTGCGGCGGTGAATTGTGCGGATCAGCATCGCTCATCTCGTCATCCCCGGGCTTGACCCGGGGATCCCCGTCTTTTGAGCGCTGCGGTTCCCAAGGCGTGGATGGCCGGATCAAATCTGGCCATGACAGGTGAGAGGAAGGGCGCGGGTGGCGCTGCCTTTCACCTCTCCCGTGTGGGAGAGGTCGGTGCGCAGCACCGGGTGAGAGTTGCGGCTTTTCCGGAGAGGGCACTCCCTCACCCCGACCCTCTCCCATCCGGGAGAGGGCGCACAACAGCGACAATGGCACAACGGCTTTCCCCTCCCCCTTGTGGGGAGGGCCAGGGTGGGGGTGTGAGCGCTACCCTGGATTCAGTTCAGCGCCGGCATCCCCACCTCCAGCTCCTCCCCACAAGGGGGAGGAGAGTCGCGGGGTGTTTCCTGCGAACACCCGTAATCCGTGGGGGCAGAGCCGCGCAGCGTCTCCCCCAATCAGGAGCGCGCGGCTTCCACGAAGGCGTCGAAGACCCGGTGGCCGCGGTGGTCGGCGGCCATGAGCTCGGGATGCCATTGCAGGCCGACCGCGAAGCGGCGGGACGGGATCTCGATGGCTTCGATCACGCCGTCCGGCGCATGGGCGCTGGCGACGACCCGGTCCGAGACCGAAACTACGGCCTCCCGGTGGAAGGTGTTCACGTCGATGCGGCCGGCGCCGAGGATGGCCGCGAGCGCCGTGCCGGGCGCGATGCGCGCCTCGTGCTGGAGATCGTCCCCGTCATGCGGAATGATGTCGTCCCGGGTGGCGCGGATATCCGAGACCATGCGGCAGCCGTGGAGACAGGCGAGCATCTGCATGCCGTTGCAGATGCCGAGCACCGGCTTGTCCCGTTCGAGGAAGGCTTCCATCAGGGACTGGTCCACGGCGAGCCGGTCCGAAAGGGGAAACTGCGAGGCGTCGCCGTCCACGTACCAGCTCTGCGGGAAGTTGATCCGCCCGCCGACGCTGACGAAGCCGTCGAACTCGTCGGCCACGGCAGAGACCAGATCCGCCACGTAGGGAATACCGAAGGGCAGGCCGCCGGCCCGCGCGACGGCGTTGAAATAGCCCTTGGACGTGTCGTAGCGGGTGCCGCCTGCGCTGGTGTTCTCACCCAGGATGATGGCGATGCGAGGCTTGCTGGTCATGATGTCCTATCCGTTGACCCGGTCGACGCGGCTCACCACCGGCTTGGTGCGCAATTCCGCGATGATGGCGTTGAGATGCTTGAGGTCCCACACGGCGAGATCGATGGTGATGTCCGTGAAGTCCTGGGTGCGGCGCTTCATGTTCACGTTGTCGATGTTGCCGTCGTGGTCGGCGATCACCTGGGTGATCTGCGCGAGCGAACCCGGCTCGTTGATCGATTGCAGCTTGATGCGCGCCGGGAAGCGCTGCGGGTCGTCGGGCTCCACGTCCCAGCGCACGTCGATCCAGCGGTCTGGCTCGTTGTCGAAGGCCGCGAGCGACGGGGATTGGATCGGGTAGATGGTCACACCCTCGCCGGGCGTGAGGATGCCGACGATCCGGTCCCCCGGCACGGCACCGCCTTCCGGCGCGAAGCGCACGGGCATGTCGGCGTTGAGGCCGCGGATCGGGATCGGGTTCGCGGCCTGCCCCCCGGATTCCTTCGCGGCGCCGTTCGGCTTCCGCTCGCCCTGGGCGCCGTCCGCTCCGGCCCCGCGGCGCTCCTCCTTGTAGTCCGGATAGACCGCCCGGACCACGTCGCCCGAGAACATCTCGCCCCGGCCGACCGCGGCCAGCACGTCCTCGATGGATGACCGGGCGAGGCGGGGCAGGGCGCCTTTCAGCTTCTCGTCCGAGAAGGCGCGGGTGGCGCGCTCGAAGGCGCGCTCCAGGATCTGCCGCCCGAGGCCCGTATATTGCTGGCGCACGGCCGCGCGGGTGGCGCGGCGGATGGAGGCCCGGGCCTTGCCGGTGACCACCAGGGATTCCCAGGCGGCCGGCGGCGTCTGCCCGGCGGCACGGACGATCTCCACCTCGTCGCCGTTCTGAAGCTCGGTCAGCAGGGGCGACATCCGGCCATTGATCTTGCAGCCCACCGCCGTGTTGCCGACATCCGTGTGGACCGCATAGGCGAAGTCGATGGGCGTGGCGCCGCGGGGGAGGGCGATGAGGCGCCCCTTCGGCGTGAAGCAGAACACCTGGTCGTGGAAGAGTTCGAGCTTGGTGTGCTCCAGAAATTCCTCGGGGGTGTCGCCCTCGGCGAGCAGATCGATGGTCCGGCGCAGCCACTGATAGGCGCGGCTCTCCATGGCGAGGCGGGAATTGTCGTTCACGCCCTCCTTGTAGAGAGCATGGGCCGCGATGCCGTATTCGGCGACCTCGTCCATGGCCTTGGTGCGGATCTGCAGCTCCACGCGCTGGCTGCCGGGGCCGATCACCGTGGTGTGGATGGAGCGGTAATCGTTCTGCTTCGGGGTCGAGATGTAGTCCTTGTAGCGCCCCGGCACCATCGGCCAGCTGGTATGCGCCACGCCGAGCGCCCGGTAGCACTCGTCCACGGTGCCGACGATCACCCGGAAGCCGAAGATGTCGGACAGCTGCTCGAACGAGACGGATTTGCGCTCCATCTTGCGCCAGATCGAATAGGGGCGCTTCTGGCGCCCCGTGACCGTCGCGGCGATCCCCTGCGCCTTGAGCTTGGCCGTGAGGTCGCACTCGATCTCCTCGACGAGCTTCTCGCTCCGGGTCGTGACCTCGCGCAGGTGGCGGCTGATCGCCTCGTAGGCCTCGGGATCGAGGTTCTGGAAGGACAGGTCCTCCAGCTCCTCGCGCATCTCCTGGATACCCATGCGCCCGGCGAGCGGCGCGTAGATGTCGAGGGTCTCCTCGGCGATGCGCTTGCGCTTCTCCGGGGGCATGAACTGGAGCGTGCGCATGTTGTGGAGACGGTCGGCGAGCTTGACCAGCAGCACCCGCACGTCGTCCGCGATGGCGAGCAGCAGCTTGCGGAAATTCTCGCCCTGCGCCGCCTGCTTGGAGACCAGGTCCAGGCGCTTGATCTTGGTGAGCCCGTCCACGAGGGCGCCGATCTGCGGCCCGAAGGCCTTGTTGATCTCCTCCAGGGTCGCCTGGGTGTCCTCCACGGTGTCGTGGAGGACGGCGGCCGCGATGGTGGCGTCGTCCAACTTGAGGTCGGTCAGGATGGCCGCGACCTCGAGGGGATGCCCGAAGAACAGGTCGCCGGAAGCCCGCTTCTGGTTGCCATGGGCCATCATGGCATACACGTAAGCGCGGTTGAGGAGCGCCTCATCGGCCGAGGGGTTGTAGCGCTTGACCCGCTCGACAAGTTCATATTGGCGCATCATCCGGCCGCCATCTCCTTTTCGCTTCCGTGTAGCTGGCTGAAGTTAAAAGGATATTGTGGAAGGGCGCACGACCGCAAGGATTCTTGAAGGGCCGCGGCGCATGAAAAAGCCCGGCCTGGGGCCGGGCTTCTCAAAGGTCGTCTGGGCGAGGGACGGCGCGGGCTTACTCGCGCTCGTCGTCGTCCGCGCTGCTGCTCGGGGGTACGAGGCCCTCGAGGCCGCGCAGCAGGTCTTCCTCGCTCATGCGGTCGAACTGGACGTCCGTGTCGTTGTCGCTGCGCGCAGTGGCGGAAGCGGCCGCGGCGGTGTTGCCGAGCAGCGGAACGGCCTCGGCCTCCGGCTCGTCCACTTCCACGTATTTCTGCATGGAGTGGATGAGCTGCTCCTTCAGGTCGTCGGGCGCAATGGTCTCGTCCGCGATCTCGCGGAGCGCCACGACGGGGTTCTTGTCGCGGTCACGGTCGATCGTGAGCGGCGAACCCGAGGAAATCAGGCGGGCGCGATGGCTGGCCAGCAGCACGAGCTCAAACCGGTTGTCGACCTTGTCGATGCAGTCTTCGACGGTCACACGAGCCATGAAGAGGCTCCTTCTAGGTTCGGAAATTTCGGAAGAAGCACCCGTTACACCGGATCCCCCAGGAAGACAAGGGATCTGTCGGTGCGCCTCCTCCCGTCATTCCGGGGCGCCGCAGGCGAGCCCGGAACCCATAAACACCAACGCCTCAGAATGAAGAGCTGTAGAAGCCGCCGCTCTTTATCCTATACCGTCAGCGGTTATGGGTTCCGGGCCCGCGCCAAAGGCGCGTCCCGGAATGACGGTAGGGAATGGCCCGTGAGGAGCGACCACGGCTCCTGCCGGGTGTGTTTCCGCACGGCTATGCCGGACAGGATTATTACGTTACGTAAACATGTGATTCTGTTCGGAACCGCAAGACATGACCCGGCCGTTCGCCTATGTGGCCCTCACCTTTCTCATCCTGACGATCCTCGTCTGGGCCTGGGCGAACTTCACCGTATCAGGGCGCATCTCGGTCTGTCTCGACGATGGCGGGCGCTGGATCTATGAACAGGCCAAGTGCGAGGGCGCCCGCTCCGCACCTTGACTCGTCCGCGCCGCGATGCGAGTCCCGCCCGGATTTTCGTGGAATTTAAGGGCGGTTTCCCATGAAGCGCGCATTCGTCTTTCCGGGGCAGGGCAGCCAGTCTGTCGGGATGGGCAAGGCCCTGGCGGAGAATTTTCCGCAGGCCAGGGCCGTATTCGACGAGGTGGACGATGCGCTCTCGCAGAAGCTCTCCGGTCTCATGTGGGAAGGCCCGGCGGACGAGCTGACCCTGACGGCCAACGCCCAGCCGGCCCTGATGGCCGTGAGCCTGGCGGCCATGCGGGTCCTCGAGGCCGAAGCCGGCCTCGACCTGAAAACCCAGGCGGCCTTCGTGGCCGGGCATTCGCTGGGCGAGTACTCGGCCCTTGCGGCTGCCGGCAGCCTGTCGGTCGCCGATACGGCCCGGCTCCTGCGGATCCGCGGTAATGCCATGCAGAGCGCCGTCCCGGTCGGGCAGGGCGCCATGGCGGCCCTTCTGGGCCTCGAATACGACGTGGCTCTCGAGGTCGCCCGCGAGGCGGCTCAGGGCGAGGTCTGCGACGCGGCCAACGACAATGGCGGCGCCCAGGTGGTGGTCTCCGGCCATAAGGCCGCCGTGGAGCGGGCGGTCGCCATCGCTCAGGGCAAGGGCGCCAAGCGGGCCGTGATGCTGAACGTCTCTGCCCCCTTCCACAGCGCCCTGATGGCGCCGGCCGCGGAGGCCATGCGCGAGGCCCTGGCCAAGGTGACGGTCAATGCCCCCGCCGTGCCCCTGGTGGCCAACGTGACGGCCGCTCCGGTGACGGAGCCCGATGCCATCCGCGATGGGCTCGTCCGGCAGGTGACCGGCACGGTCCGCTGGCGCGAGAGCGTGGCCTTCATGGCCGCCCAGGGCGTCGAATCCTTCGTGGAGGTCGGGTCCGGCAAGGTCCTGACCGGTCTCGTCAAGCGCATCGCCCCCGGCGCCCCCGGCACGGCCGTCGGCACGCCCGAGGACGTGGCGGCCTTCACAGCTTCCCTGAAAGGATAAGGAGAGCCTCATGTTCGATCTCACCGGCCGCAAGGCTCTCGTGACCGGCGCCACTGGCGGCATCGGCGGCGCCATCGCCCGCGCCCTCCATGCCCAGGGCGCGACCGTCACCCTGTCGGGCACCCGCCGCGCGGCCCTCGACGAACTCGCCGCTTCCTTAGGCGAGCGTGTCCATGTGGTCGAGGCGAACCTGTCCGACAAGGATTCGGTCGAAGCCCTTGTTCCGGCTGCGGAATCGGCCATGGACGGCCTCGATATCCTGATCAACAACGCGGGCGTGACCCGGGACAACCTGTTCCTGCGCATGAAGGACGAGGAATGGGATACGGTGATCGCCGTCAACCTGACGGCCGCCTTCCGCCTCTCCCGCGCGGCCGTGAAGGGCATGATGCGCCGCCGCTACGGGCGCATCGTCAATGTGGGCTCGGTGGTGGGCTCCACGGGCAATCCGGGCCAGGGCAACTATGCGGCCTCCAAGGCCGGCCTCGTGGGCATGACCAAGGCATTGGCGGCCGAGGTGGCGAGCCGCAACATCACGGTGAACTGCATCGCGCCGGGCTTCATCGAATCTCCCATGACGGACGTCCTCAACGACAAGCAGAAGGAAGCGATCCTGGGCACGATTCCCATGGGCCGGCTCGGCAAGGGAGACGAAATCGCCTCCTCGGCCGTGTATCTCGCCTCCTCCGAAGCCGGCTACGTGACGGGCCATACCCTGCACGTGAACGGCGGAATGGCCATGTTCTGAGGCACTTGTACCCGGCCGCGGAATCTGTTTGCGAGCAAGGGCGTGCCTCTCGCCAGACCCGATAAGCTTGTGTTAATCATGGGTTCGTTCGGGTCGGAGGGGTTGACCGGCGCTGAAAAATGCGGCTTTGCACGGCGTAAGGCAGTCGTATCGGCGTTAACAGCTGAGCAGCTGATCTGAGTTTCATTTTCAATCCGCCCAGTTCCTGAGGCGGCAGCCACTGAGGAAAGAACGATGAGTGACGTCGCTGATCGCGTGAAGAAGATCGTTGTCGAGCACCTGGGCGTCGACGCCGAGAAGGTGACCGACAATGCCAACTTCATCGACGACCTGGGCGCCGACAGCCTTGATACCGTCGAGCTCGTCATGGCGTTCGAGGAAGAGTTCAACGTCGAGATCCCGGATGATGCGGCCGAGACCATCGTGACGGTCGGCGACGCCATCCGCTTCCTCGAGAAGAATGCGGCCTAAAAAGGCTTTCGGGCGTCGGACGATTCCATCCGACGCCCCTTTTTTGTTCAAAGGGCAGGGAACGGTATGAGGCGCGTTGTCATCACAGGTCTTGGCATGGTCACGCCGCTCGGATGCGGTGTCGAAACCACATGGTCTCGGATCCTGAAGAGTGAGAGCGGCGCTCAGAGAATCGAAGGCTTCGAGATCGACGATCTCGCCTGCCAGATCGCCTGCCAGATCCCGACCGGCGACGGAACCGAAGGCACCTTCAATCCCGACCAGTGGATGGAGCCCAAGGAGCAGCGCAAGGTCGACCCCTTCATCATCTATGCCATGGCGGCCGCCACCCAGGCCCTCGACGACGCAGGCTGGAAGCCGACCTCTTACGAGGACCAGTGCGCCTCCGGTGTCCTGATCGGCTCCGGCATCGGCGGCATCGGCGGCATCTACGAGGCCTCCGCGACCCTGATCGAGCGCGGTCCCCGCCGCATCTCGCCCTTCTTCATCCCCGGCCGCCTCATCAACCTGGCCGGCGGCTACGTTTCGATCGCGCACGGGCTCAAGGGTCCGAACAACGCGGTGGTGACGGCCTGCTCCACTGGCTCCCACGCCATCGGCGACGCAGCGCGCCTGATTGCGCTGGGCGACGCGGAGATCATGGTGGCGGGCGGCACGGAATCGCCCATCAACCGGCTGTCGATCGCGGGCTTCGCGGCCTGCCGGGCCCTGTCCACGGGTTTCAACAACGACCCGACCCGGGCCTCGCGCCCCTACGACAAGGACCGCGACGGTTTCGTCATGGGCGAGGGCGCAGGCGTGGTGGTGCTCGAGGAATACGAGCACGCCAAGGCTCGCGGCGCCAAGATCTATGCCGAGGTGATCGGCTACGGCCTGTCGGGTGACGCCTATCACATCACCTCGCCGTCCGAGGATGGCGACGGCGCCTATCGCTGCATGAGCGCCGCCATCAAGCGTGCGGGCATCTCGGCCTCCGAGATCGACTACATCAACGCCCACGGCACCTCGACCCCGCTCGGCGACGAGCTGGAGCTCAAGGCGGTGGAGCGGATCGTCGGCAACGCGGCCGGCAAGCTCGCCATGTCGTCCACCAAGTCGGCCATCGGCCATCTTCTCGGCGCCGCCGGCGCCGTGGAGGCGATCTTCTCGATCCTGGCCATGAGGGACGGAATCGTCCCGCCGACCCTCAACCTCGACAACCCCTCCGTCGAGACGGCCATCGACCTGGTGCCCCACAAGGCGAAGAAGAAAGAGATCAACGTGGCTCTTTCGAACTCCTTCGGCTTCGGCGGTACCAACGCCTCCCTGATCTTCCGCCGCGCGGCTTAAAAGGGCTGCGCGACGGCGCGTTACGGCTTTTCGCCATAATCCCCATTAGGGTGTCGGACCGGGCCGGAATCCTGCCGGCCGACACCAGAAAAGCGACGTGATGTTCGGCAGAAAGAAGAAAACTCCTCCTCCGGCTGACATGGCGTCTCAGGGCGTGCAGCAGCCCCGCGTCGCGCCGCGCTCCCCCAGCGAGGCCATCAAGCCCATGGCGGCCCCGCCGCCTCCGCCCCGCCTCCGTCGCCGGCGCGGGGGAATGCTCTCGCTCTTCAGCGGCCTGCTGACCCTCTTCGTCGCGCTCGCGGTCGCGGGAGCCTTCGGCTTCGGCGTGATGCACCGGGAGGTTACGGCCAAGGGGCCGCTGCAGAACGACAAGGTGGTGCTGATCCCGAAGAATACCGGGACCAACGAGATCGCCGACATCCTCAAGGACGAGGGCGTCATCAACCAGCCGCTGCTCTTCGAGATCTATGCCCTGGTCAACCGGCAGCGCGGCCAGCTCAAGGCCGGCGAGTTCATGTTCAAGGCCGGGATCAGCATCGAGGAGGCGATCGACACCCTGGTCCAGGGCAAGGCGATCCTCCATTCGGTGACCATTCCGGAGGGGCTCACCAGCCAGCAGATCGTCGCCCGGCTCTACGACAACGACATCCTGACCGGAGACGTGCTTGAGACCCCGCGGGAGGGGACGCTGCTGCCCGATACCTACAAGTTCGAGCGCGGGACCACCCGCCAGCAGATCATCAATTCCATGCAGGCGGCGCACCGCCAGGCCCTGACGCAGATCTGGCAGCGCCGCTCCTCCGAGTTGCCGGTCAAGACGCCCCAGGAACTGGTCATCCTGGCCTCCATCGTCGAGAAGGAGACCGGGCGCGCCGACGAGCGCCCCCGTGTCGCCGGAGTTTTCATCAACCGGCTCATGAAGCGCATGAAGCTGCAATCCGACCCGACGATCGTCTACGGCCTCGTGGGCGGGAAGGGCACGCTCGGCCGTGGCATCCTGAGGAGCGAGATCGAGACCGCGACCCCCTATAACACCTATGTCATCGAGGGGCTGCCGCCCGGGCCCATCGCCAATCCGGGCCGGGCCGCTCTGGAGGCGGTGGCGAACCCCTCGCGGACCAAGGAGCTCTATTTCGTCGCCGACGGGACGGGCGGCCATACCTTCGCGGAGAGCTACGAGCAGCACCAGCGCAACGTGGCCCGCTGGCGGCAGATCGAGAAGACCCGGCCGGCCGAGCCGGACGTGGACCGGGTGGACCCCGAGGCGGATATGCGCGGCAGCATCGCGCCGCCTGCGGGCAGCCTGCCCGACGGGCGGCGTAGCAAGGCTTTCGACGCGAGCGAAGGCACCGACAAGGACCCGCTCAAGAACAAGACCTTCGACCTGAACTCGGCCAAGACCGTCCCGGTCCTGAGCGAGCCCTGAGGCACGCCGGAGCCCGGCAGGCTCCGTCCGGCTCGTTCCCTCTTCCGGTTTCGCTTCCGGTATCCTGGCCGCTTGTGGCGCGGCGCGGCGATCATTATAGGTTGCGCCACCCTTCCAACGCGCCCGAGGTTCACCGCATGGCGATTGCGAGCATGACCGGCTTCGCCCGTGAGGCCGGCATCACTGGCCCCTATCAATGGGCCTGGGAGATCAAGACCGTGAACGGTCGCGGGCTCGAGGTGCGCGTGCGGATGCCGGCCGGGCTCGAGGCCGTGGGCGAAGAGGCGCGCAACCAGCTCCTCAAGGCGCTTACCCGCGGCCAGGGCCAGCTGAATCTGACCCTCGCGCGGGCCTCCACGGCCCCCAGGCTGCGGGTCAACCAGGAGGCTCTGCAATCGCTTCTCGATGCCATCGGCGGCCTGTCCCTGCCCGAGACCGTGAAGCCCGCCTCCCTTGATGGTCTGCTGGCGGTCCGCGGCGTCGTGGAGGTCGATGAGGGTGCCGCCGAACCGGGCCAGGACGATGCGCTCGTGCCGGCCCTCAAGGCGGCGGTGGCCGGCCTGATCGATTCGCTGAAGGAGGCGCGGCTCCAGGAGGGGCGGGCGCTCACGGGCGTGCTGAGCCAGCAGCTCGACCGGATCTCCGGGCTCGTGGACCAGGCCGAAGCCGCTCCCGCCCGGCAGCCCGAGGCGATCCGGGTGCGGCTTCAGGCGCAGATCACCCAGATCCTCGAAGCCGGCGGCGCGACCCTCGATCCGGCGCGTCTCCATCAGGAGGCGGTGCTGATCGCCGCCCGGGCCGATATCCGGGAGGAGCTCGACCGGCTGCGCGCCCATGTGGAAGCCGCCCGGGCGCTTCTCGCCGAGGGCGGGGCCGTGGGGCGGCGGCTCGACTTCCTGGCGCAGGAATTCGGCCGCGAAGCCAACACCCTCTGCGCGAAGGCCAACGATGTCTCCCTGTCGCGGATCGGGCTCGAGCTGAAATCGGTGATCGAGCAGTTCCGCGAGCAGGTCCAGAACGTGGAATGACGGAGCGTAAAGTGGTTGAACTCAAGCGGCGCGGCCTGTTGCTGATCCTCTCGTCCCCATCGGGCGCCGGAAAATCGACCCTGACGCGCAATCTCGTCCGCGAGGATAGGGGGATTCGCCTGTCCATTTCGGTCACCACGCGCACGAAGCGCCCCTCCGAGATCAATGGGGTGCATTACAACTTCATGGAAAGCGTTGCCGATTTCGAGGAGCAGCGCGACCGGGGCGATCTGCTCGAATGGGCTCAGGTCCATGGCAACTATTACGGAACGCCCCGCAAGCCGGTCGAGCAGGCGCTGGCCCGCGGCGAGGACATGATGTTCGACATCGACTGGCAGGGCACGCGCCAGATCGTCGAGAAGATGCGGGACGACGTGGTCAGCGTCTTCATCCTGCCGCCCTCCATGGCCGAGTTGAAGGCACGCCTGGAGCGCCGGGCCGAGGACACGCCGGAGGTGATCGCCCGGCGCCTGCGCAACGCCCGCGACGAGATCGCCCAATGGGCCGCCTACGACTACGTCCTGGTCAACGACGATCTCGACCGCACCTTCGGCGACCTGAAATCGATCCTGGCGGCCGAGCGCCTGCGCCGGGAGCGGCAGGTGGAACTCGGACCCTTCATCGACGACTTGCTCGCCGCACCGGTGGAATAGGGCGCCGACCTGCTCTCCTTCCCCTTGTGGGGAGGGAAACACGTCGCGCTTCTTTCGTCATTCCGGGGCGCCGCAGGCGAGCCCGGAACCCATGAACACTGATGGTGGCGGATAGAGCGCAGCAGCTCCCGCAGCTCTGTTTTCTGTAATGTTAGCGTTTATGGGTTCCGGGCTCCGCTAACGCGACCCCGGAATGACGGGGAGTGCTAACCTGCTCTCTCCCCACAGGGGAAATACACGACCGCCTGACCCCTACCGGCCGCCCGGCTCTGTCCCGGATCGCGCCGCGTCGAGAGCATTGGCCAGTGCCACATAGCCTCCGACCGGCACGTTCTCGGCCCGTACCGTCTCGTCGAGGCCCGCTGCGCCGATGAGGGCGGCGGGGTCGGGCGTGAGGGGCTTCAGGCTCTGGCGCAGCATCTTGCGGCGCTGGCCGAAAGCCGCGCGGGTGACGGCTTCCAGGGTCCTGACACGGCACGCGAGGGGAGCCGGACGGGGCGTCAGGTGGACGATGCTCGAGGTGATCTTGGGCGGCGGCACGAAGGCGGAGGGCGGCACGTCGAAGAGAATGCGCGCCTGCGTGCGCCAGCCGCAGAGGACCCCGAGGCGGCCGTAATTCTTCGGATCGGTCTCGTCGGCGACGATCCGTTCAGCGACCTCACGCTGGAACATCAGAGTGAGCGAACTCCACCAGGGCGGCCAGGCCTCGCCGGTGAGCCATCCGGTCAGAAGAGCAGTCCCGACATTGTAGGGGAGGTTCGAGATGATCCGCACCGGCCCGTCGCCGACCAGGGGCCTGGGGTCGAAGGTCAGGGCGTCGGCCTCGACGACCTCCAGGCGGCCGGGATAGCGCGCGGCGATCTCGGCCAGGGCCGGGAGGCAGCGGGAATCGCGCTCGATGGCGATCACCTTCGTGGCTCCGGCCACCAGGATGGCGCGGGTGAGGCCGCCCGGGCCCGGGCCGACCTCGATCACGGTCGCGCCTTCCAGCGGCCCGGCCGAGCGGGCGATGCGGCTCGTCAGGTTGAGGTCGAACAGGAAGTTCTGGCCGAGGGACTTCTTCGCCATCAGCCCGTGGGCGCGCACGACCTCGCGCAGGGGTGGCAGGTCGTCGATCTGGCTCATGGCGCGCCGCTCCGGCCCGAGAGGCGGGCGGCGAGCTTAAGGGCGGCGAGCAGGCTGTCCGGGCGCGCGAGACCCTTTCCGGCAATGTCGAAGGCCGTGCCGTGGTCCGGGGAAGTGCGGATGAAGGGCAGGCCGAGAGTGACGTTCACGGCCTCGTCGAACGCGAGGGTCTTGATCGGAATGAGGGCCTGGTCGTGATACATGGCGAGCGCCGCATCGTAGCGGCTGCGGGCCCGCGCGTGGAACAGGGTGTCGGCCGGCAGGGGACCGGTCGTCTCGATACCCTCCGCACGCAGGATCTCGACCGCCGGCGCGACGATGCTGCCATCCTCGTGACCCATGGCGCCGTTCTCGCCCGCATGGGGGTTGAGACCCGCCACCGCGAGCCGTGGCCGGGCGATGCCGAAGCGCTCGCGCAGGTCCCGGGCCACGATCCGGCCGGTCCGCACGATGAGCTCCGTCGTCAGCGCTGCCGGGACAGCCGAGAGGGGGATGTGCACGGTCACGGGCACCACGGCGAGGGTCTCGCTCCAGAGCATCATGACCGGGTGCGGCTCCGCCCCGCCCTGGGCCGCAAGGAAGGCCAGGAATTCCGTGTGGCCTGGATGCCGGAAGCCCGCCTCGTAGAGCACGTGCTTGGCGATGGGGTTCGTGACCATGGCCGCGCCCTCGTGGCGTTGCACCAGGGCGACGGCGGTCTCGATGGATTCGATCACTCCTCCGGCCTGGGCCGGATCGGGCCTGCCGGGAACGGCTGTGACGCGTGTCTGAAGCGGGATGACCGGGAGAGCCTCATCGAAGAACGCGGCGGTTTCCGCCGGCGTGACGGCCCGGACCGGGACGTTCCAGCCGAAAGCCGCCGCAAGGCCAGCGAGATGGTCGGGATCGGCGAGAACCGCGAAGGGGGGCAAGCCTGCCTCGCGGCGCTGGAGCCAGGCTCTCAGGGTCAGTTCGGGGCCAATCCCCGCAGGGTCGCCCTGGGTCAGGAGGAGAGGGCGCTGCGTCGGCGCGGTCACTGGGCCGCGACGCCGTCTTGCGCCGACTCGCTTCCGCCGAGGTTCTGGTTGATCGACACCTCGCCGAGGGTCCGCAGCTCGAGGCGCAGGAGAACCGTGTGGTTGCGGTCCTTCTCGCCGGACGTGATCGACACGTCGCGCGGCGACACCGAGTAGGTCACCGAGAAGACGGTGCACTCGTCCACATAGCCGAGGCCCAGCGACATGGAGCTGACATAGACCGACTTCTGGCGATTGTAATACGCGTTCGCCGGGTCGATGGCGTACTGGGTCGCGAAGGTGTCGCGGGCCAGCAGGTAGCGGTCGAGGTCGAGGAGCAGCGAGCCCGTCACGTACCAGTTCGGCGTGATGTTCCAGGTGCCTGAAGTCAGGATGCCTTCGCGCCGGTGGTCGAAGCCGATCTCCGGCTGGGCTGCGTAACGGGCATAGGTGAGGCTGGCCGAGAACGGAATGTACGGGTTGAAGTTCGCCGTCACGCCGGTCTCGATCCGGTTGATGTCGAAGTTGTCCTTGTCGAAGCGCCCACGCGTCACGAAGGTGAAGTTCTTGTTGGGCGAGAGCTGGAACCGGCCCACGTAATCCGAGGCGCGGCTGTCGAGGCCGGAGGCCAGGCCCGTGTTCACGAGGTCCGGCTTCGCGAAGGAGTTCGTACCGGCGAGCTGGTAGGACTGTCCGAACAGCACGTTCGCGTAGAAATCGTTCGCGCCCGTGACCGTGTACTGGACTCCCACATTGGCGCGGGTGCCGCCCTCAGCACGATCATAGCCGGAGAACTTGTCCCAATCGAACAGGGAGGTGTCCTCGAAGACCAGGCTCTGCGCGTCCTCGTTCGGGAGCTGGCCGATCCGGGTCTCGCTCGGGCGGGCGATGATCTGGGCGATGGGCTCGATCACCTGCTTGCCGGACGTGCCGAGGCTGGCGATGAACGGGAAGCGGTATTCCAGGCCGACGGCCGGCATGCCGCGGAAGACGGTCTCGTCGTCGCCGCTGATGAAGTTCGGCAGCTCGTTGTTCTGGTAGCCGGTCAGGTCGGGCGAGATCCTGTAGGCGTCGGCCCTCACATACGCGAAGGGGGTCCAGGACTGGCCGACCGGGTCGATGAACTCGCGCCGCCAGGACAGGTTCACCGAGGCGCGGGTCGTCGTGCCGCTGATGCCGCGCACGAGGCAGGAGCTCTTGTCGAAGACCGCGCAGGTCTCGTACAGGCCGAACAGGTAGGTGAGCTGCTGCGGAATCTGCTGGTAGTGGGCGGCCTGCCGGGTCAGGCTCGTCACGTTCGCGTCGATGGTGAGCTCGCCGCCGATACCCGCGGGAGTGATACGCTTGTTGTAATCGACGACCGGGTGGACGACGGGCTGCTGCTTCTGCCAGTCGGTGCTCGACAGGCCCTGGAAGTAGTAGCCTCGCATGTCGAAGAACGAGCGGTCGCCCTGGCCTTGCAGGTAAAGGGTCGAGATCGACTCCTTCACGTAGATGCTGTTCAGGCTCTCGCTGCGGATGCGGTAGTTCTGGAGGAACCACTTGTCGGACATGAGGGCGACGTCCCAGCCCCACTTCCAGCGCTCGTTCAGGTAGAACAGACCGGTGGATTCGAGGGAGCCGCGCTGCGTGCGGTCGCCGGGCCCATAGGGCGATTCCAGGAAGGCATCCGGATCGAGCTGTGAGATACCCGAGGCGCGGATGTTGTAGGTGCCGGTCTCGAGCCGGTGCCGCCACTCTACCTGGCCGAGCAGGCCCTGCCGGGACATGTAGGTCGGCGTGAAGGTGAGGTCGTAGTTCGGCGCGAGGTTCCAGAAGAACGGGATCGAAGCCCCGTAGCCGAGCGAGGTGGAATAGACGTAGCGCGGCGACAGGAAGCCGGTCTTGCGCTTCACCGTCGGGTCCGGCGTCCAGAAATAGGGCAGGTAGGCGACCGGGATGCCGTAGATCTCGACCGTCGCATCCTCGTAGTAGATGGTCTGCTCGCTGTTGTTGTGGATGATCTTGGCGGCCTTCACCTGCCAGAGCGGAGGCTTCTCCGGGTTCTCCTTACAGGGTTCGCAGGCCGTATAGGTCCCGCGCTCGAACACGGTGGTCTCGCCGCCCGCCCGCTCGGCGCGGGGGGAGGAGAACCGGGTCGTGACCGGATAGCCGTTCTCTACGGTCTTCTGCACGACGCGCAGCGAATCGATGAAGCCGTTCTTGAAATCGTCGGTCAGCTCGAATCGGGAGCCGGTGGTGACGCCGCCCTTCTCGTCCGTCAGGCGGGCATTGCCCTCGGCATAGACGCGGCCCGTGTTCCGGTCATAGGTGACCCGGTCGGCCTGGAGCGTCCGGCCCTGGTAGTTCAGCTGCACGTCCCCGGAGGCCGAGATCGTGTTCTTGTCGTTATTGTAGATGATTTCCTGGGCGTCGACGAGGAGGCGGTCGGTACCGGTTCCGGATTGCGTCTGGCCGCCCAGACGCTCGTTGAGAGTCTGGGCGAGAACGGGGGTCGAGCCGACAGCACAAAGAAGCGCCATCGCGACCGCAGACGTTGCGATCGTTGTCTTGACCCGAACCATCATCACTCCCCGCAACGCCCCATCCTCAAGGACATCAGCCGTCCTCTTGGTACAACAGGGCGAGTGTCCCCAGTAAGCTGCCTACGATGGCAGGGAGCCAGGCGGCGACCACCGAACTGATGATTCCGGCGGCTCCAAGCTCCGCCATAAGCTCCGTGGCGACATAAAGCACGAAGCCGGCGGCAACGCCACCCAGAACCATCATGGCCACACCGCCAAATCGAAAGAATCTTAACGAAACCGATGCCGCTACGAAAACCATGGCGATGAAGAGCAAAGGCCGTGCCAGAAGCACGTCGTAATGGAGGCGGTAGGCGGTGGTGTTGAGGTCGGCTTTTTCCAGGCGCTCGATGGTTTCCTTGAGCTTCCAGAACGGCACTGCGTCCGGCTCGGTGAAGCTCTGGCGGACCTGGGAAGGCTGGAGATTCGAGGCGATCAGGTAGCGCTCATAGACATGAGGCTCCTCCACGGCCGAGAGAACCCGGGCATCCTTGATTTCCCAGTACCCCTCGTGGAGCGTCGCCTCGCCGGCCTCGATTCGCTGGCTGAACGCCCCCGTATTGTCGAAGGTGTAGACGGTCACGCCCGTGAGGGTCGCCGAATCGGCCAGGGAGCCTTCGGCCCGGAAGATGGCCTGGCCGTCCAGGCTCTTCTGGCGCAGCCACAGGGCCTTGCCGTTGGGCTGGAAAGCCCGGGCGAAGACCTTCGCCTCGATATTGGTCGCCCGCTGCTTGAGAGCGGCCGAGACCGGGTTGTAGACCATGACCGAGAAGACCCCGATCACCAGGGCCACGAAGAGCCCCGGCTGCAGGAACTGCCAGGCCGAGACCCCGGCGGCGCGGGCCACCACCAGCTCGAGCTTGCGGCTAAGCTGGAGCAGGGTCGCCATGCTGCCGAACAGCACCGCGAAGGGCATGATCTGCTCGGCGATGGCCGGGGTCCGGAAGAGGGCGAGCTGCGCCATCATGGCCGGGGTCGCCCCCTCGGCCTCGCCGGCGCGGCGCATGAGCTCGACGAAATCGAGCGTGTAGGCAAGGGCGAAGACCGTGGCGAAGACGAGGAATATCGTCTTCAGGAACTGCCGCGAGAAATAGCCTCCGAGCGTGGCGCCGATCAGCATGGTCAGGCCTTCTGGAACCGGTTGCTGCGCGACGAGATGAAGTTGCGCAGGGATGCGCCAATGCGTGCCCGGACCGCATGCAGGGCCGATCCCTGGAAGATCACCAGCAGCGAGATCGCAATGGCCACAAGGGGAACGCCGTAGACTCCGGCCACCGCCCAGGGCGACCTCACGACGGCGCTGGAGGCCGCGAAGCCCGCGATGCGCAGGATCACGACGCCCAGGACCGCGGACGCCATGGCGAGGCCGCGTCCCTGGCGGGTCGTGCGCGCCTCGCCCAGGGCCGCGAACGCGATGGTCATCATGGCGAAGGGGTAGAGCCAGGCGGAGAGCCGGTCGTGCAGCTCGGCCCGGAAGCGGCCCTCTTGGTATTGATAGAGGAACTCGCTCTTGTCCGGGAACAGGAGCTGGGTCGTGCTGCGCTCGCGGGGCTTGTAGACGATATCCCCGTTCTCCTCGTTGAAGGCCGCGAGGTCCACGGCGTAGCGCTCGAAGGCCACGATGGAGGAATCCCGGCTGTTCGGCTCCTTGCGCTGGACGCTGCCCTTCTCGAGCACGAGATAGGCCTGGCCGTTCGATTCCACCGTCTGGCCCTTCTCGGCCAGATAGACGACGGCCTTATCCTTCACCCGCTGGTCCTGCATGAAGATGCCCAGGAGCGCATCGCCGGATTTCTCGCGATAGTGGAACGTGATGCCGTTATCGAGGGTGATGAACTGGCCTTCCTTGGCCATCGTGGCCACGAAATCCGCCCGGATCTTCGTCACGAGGTTGCGCAGCTCCTGGAAGCTCGCCGGCATGACGTAGATGGTGATGATTCCCACTACGAAGCAGACGAAGGCCGCCAGCGCCAGGAAGGGCCGGAGCAGACGGCGCGGCGGCATTCCGGCGGCGCTCATGACGATGAGCTCCGAATCGCCGTTCAGCTTGTTGAGCGCGTAGAGGGTGGCCAGGAACAGCGCCACCGGGGAGATCACGTTGATGAGGGCCGGGAGCGAGAGGCCCGTCACCGTGAAAAAGATGAACAATGTCTGACCCTTGCCGGTCAGCAGGTCGAGTTCGCGCAGGGCCTGCGTGATCCAGATCACGCCCGTGAGCGCGATGAGGCAGGCCGCAAAAGCCGTGAAGGTGATTTTGAGAATATAACGTTCGAGAAGTGTCATGTAGCCCATCATGGCCGGCCCAGGGTCCTGGGTACTCTGTCACAGACCCGAAAGGCAAGTGCGGCGCATCTCCAACAGCTTGAGATTGCGCCGCTTTCGCGGCAATGCTGCGTGATCCCGCAGGCGAAGTGCGGTATGTCACCAAAGGTCGCAGGCGGAGCGCCGTTCCGCCCCGGGCCGTCGGCCCGGCAATTCGCGAACGTTTCCAGTACCTTCCCGGCGTCTTCCAAGAGGATCTCATGGCCGACAGCATCAAAATCGACTTCCAGGCCCCCGCTGCGGCGGAGGGTGGCGACCTCGTCGTGTTCGTCGGAGAGGCCCTCAAGCCTGCGCCTGCCGTGGCCAAGCGGCTCGGCCCGAAGACGGTCGACCTGATCGCCAAGGTGGCGGCGGTCGAGAACTTCAAGGGCAAGGCCAAGTCCGCGATGGTCGTCGCGGCGCCCGTGGGCCTCTCGGCCGACCGGCTCGTCGTGGTGGGAACCGGGGCCGAGAAGGACGGGGCGGGGCTCGACTGGGCGCAGCTCGGCGGCCTGGTGGCCGGAAAGGCCGTAGGCAAGACCGCGACCGTGTGGGTCGACCTTCCGGGCGTCGAGGCAAGCCCCGAGAACGTAGCCGACATGGCTCTGGGCGTGCGGCTGCGCCGCTACAGCTTCGACCGCTACAAGACCCGCAAGGACGATTCGAAGCCGAACGGCACGGGCCGCTTCGTCTTCGCGGTCTCCGATCCGGCCGCCGCCAAGAAGGCCTTCAAGGCGGCCGACGGCATCGCCACGGGCGTCCTGCTGGCGCGGGATCTCGTCAACGAGCCGCCGAACGTCCTCGGACCCAAGGAATTCGCCGCGCGGGCGGAAGCGCTCACGAAGCTCGGGGTCGAGGTCGAGATCCTCGACGAGAAGGCCATGCAGAAGCTCGGGATGCGGGCGCTTCTCGGGGTAGGGCAGGGCTCGACCCGGGGGAGCCGGGTCGCGATCATGCGCTGGAACGGCGGCAAGGCCGGCGCCCAGCCCATCGCGTTCATCGGCAAGGGCGTGGTGTTCGATTCGGGCGGCATCTCGATCAAGCCCGGCGGCGGCATGGAGGACATGAAGGGCGACATGGCTGGCGCCGCCTGCGTGGTGGGCCTGATGCACGCGCTCGCCAGCCGCAAGGCGAAGGCCAATGTGGTCGGCGCCATCGGCCTCGTGGAGAACATGCCGGACGGCAGCGCCCAGCGCCCGGGCGACATCGTCACCACCATGTCGGGCCAGACGATCGAGATCATCAACACCGATGCGGAAGGCCGCCTCGTTCTGGCGGACGTGCTCTGGTACGTACAGGACCGGTTCAAGCCGAAATTCATGATCGACCTCGCGACCCTCACGGGCGCGATCCTCGTGGCCCTGGCGCAGGAATATGCGGGCCTTTTCTCCAACAACGACGAGCTCGCGCAGCGCATTACAGAGGCCGGCAAGGCGACGGGCGAGCGCGTGTGGCGGATGCCGCTCGGGCCGGAATTCGACAAGATGATCGAGTCGAAATTCGCCGACATGAAGAACTCCGCCGGCCGCCACGGCGGTTCGAGCACGGCGGCGGCCCTCCTGCAGAAATTCGTCAACGACGTGCCCTGGGCCCATCTCGACATCGCCGGAACCGCCATGGGCTCACCGCAGACGGAGATCAACAAGGGCTGGAGCTCCGGCTGGGGCGTGCGCCTGCTCGACCGCCTCGTGCGGGACCATTACGAAGGATGAGGATGAGCGTCGCCGAAAAGGAGACCGGCCGCCCGGCCCTCGGACCGTGCAGGGGCGCATGACGGAGGTCCTCTTCTATCACCTCCAGCGACAGCCCCTCGAGGCGGTGTTGCCGACCCTGCTCCAGAAATCCCTGGAACGGGGCTGGCGCGCCGTCGTCCAGGTGACGACGGAGGAGCGCATGTCCGCCCTCGACGACCATCTGTGGACCTTCACGGACGAGAGTTTCCTGCCCCACGGCACGGACCGGGAGGCCCATGCGGCCGACCAGCCCGTGCTCATCACCCTGAGCGGCGGGAATCCCAACGGTGCGCAGATCCGTTTCCTGGTCGAGGGAGCCGGCCTGCCGGAGGACCTGTCCGCCTACGAGCGCATCGCCATCCTGTTCGACGGCAACGATCTCGAGGCCCTGGCCCTGGCGCGCGACCACTGGCGCGCCGTGAAGGAGGGCGGCCACGACGCCACCTACTGGCAGCAGGACGAGCGCGGGCGCTGGCAGAGGAAGGCGTAAGGGTGCCGACGAGCAGGAACGGAGGATGCGCTCCCCCGTTTCAGGAATGTCCCGAGGATGGTCCCATGAAACGAATGCCGCGCCTTTCCCTTCTCGCCGCCCTGTGGCTCGCGCTTGCCCTGCCGGCTGTCCCCCAAGCCCAGGAACGGGCAGGGCAGCAGGAGCACGGGGATCAGCCCCGCCAGGAGCAGCGGCAGCAGCGACCCTCCGGCGAGACGCAGCGCCTTCCGCCCGAATCCGTTACGCACCATACGATAGAACTTCCCGGGCGAAGCCTGCGCCTGACCGCGACCGCCGGAAGCCTGACGCTCACGGATCCGCAAGGGACGCCGCAGGCGGAGATCGGCTTCGTGGCCTATACGCGCGACGATGCCGACCCGGCCTCCCGGCCCGTGACCTTCGCGGTGAACGGCGGCCCCGGCGCCTCCTCGGCCTATCTCAATCTCCTGGCGATCGGGCCCTGGCACCTCGACCTCGACGGGCCGACGATCAGCCCCTCGGCGGCGCCCGCCCTCGTGCCGAATGCGGAGACCTGGCTCGATTTCACGGACCTCGTCTTCATCGACCCTCCGGGCACGGGCTACAGCCGCGTGCTCGGCGGCGACCAGGTGCGCGAGCGCTTCTATTCCGTGCAGGGCGACATCGACGGCCTTGCGGCCTTCGTCATGCGCTGGCTGAAGGAGAAGGGGCGCCTGCAATCCCCGAAATTCTTCGTGGGCGAGAGCTATGGCGGCTTCCGCGGCCCGCTTCTGGCGCAGAAGCTCCAGAACGACCAGGGCATCGGCTTCAGCGGGCTGGTGCTGGTCTCGCCCGTGTTCGATTTCGACTGGCTCGACCGGCGCGGCGGAGCACCCTGGACGGATGCAGCCCTGCTGCCATCCCTGGCGGCTTCCTTCCTCGGACGGCGCGGTCCGGTCACCCGGGAGGCTCTTCAGGAGGCCGAGCGCTATGCCTCGGGCGAGTATCTCATGGACCTGATGCGCGGGCTTCAGGACAGGGAGGCGGTGGAGCGCGTCAGCCGGCGCGTGGCGGAGCTGACCGGTCTGAGCCCCGACCTGACCCGGCGCCTCGCCGGGCGCATTGATATGCGCACCTTCCAGCGGGAATCGCGGCGACAGACCGGCGAGGTGGTGAGCGCCTACGACGCGAATGTCGCTACGGCCGATCCGGAGCCCCATGCGAACGTCTCGCGATTCGAGGATCCGGTCCTCTCGGCCATGACGGCGCCGCTCACGAGCGCGATGCTCGACCACCTGACCCGCACCCTGAACTACAAGGCGGAGGGGCGCTACAACCTGCTGAACGAGAGCGTGAGCCGGGCCTGGCGCTGGGGCGGCGGCCGCAGCGCGCCCGAGAACGTGGATGAGTTGAGGAGCGCCATGGCGCTCGACGGCGCCCTGCGTGTCCTCGTCGTCCACGGCTTCACGGATCTGGTCACGCCCTATTACGCGACCCAGCTCCAGCTCAACCAGATTCCCGACCTCGGTCCCGAGCGGCGCCTGTCACTCCAGGTTTACGACGGCGGCCACATGTTCTATTCGCGCCAAGCCTCGCGGCAGGCCTTCAGGGACGACGCACAGGCGCTCTTCGAAAAGGCTCTGCAGGCGCGGGCCGGCAAAAAGGACTGACACGAGCATGCGCATCACGCCCGTCTTCTCCCTCGCGGTCATGGCCGTGGGCCTTGCGGCCTGCACCGGCGGTCGCACGGAAGCTCCCGCTGTCGCGGCAGCGCCCCAGATCGCCGCGGCAGCGTCCGCCGCTCCGGCCTTTTCGGGCCCCGTCCTCGGGCCGGACGGCCAGTGCCAGGGCTCGGCTCCCGGCACGGCGGTCGCCATCGAGCCCGGGATCGGGGAATGCGATCTCGTGCGCCTCAAGGGCAAGCCCGCGACCGACGTGCTCGTGGGCGAGAGCGGCAAGGGTCAGCGCGAAGTGCAGGTGCTCTATTCCGAGCCCGGCGGCCGCGAGCTCTACTTCTTCGTCAACAACCGCCTGGACCGGGTGGTGAAGTAAGATCTGCCGCCATCGTTGCGGGTGCTGCCACCACCGTCATTCCGGATTGCCGTTAGGCAAGTCCGGAACCCATAAACACCAGCACCTCAAAATGAAGAGCCGCGATAGCCGCGGCGTATTCTTCTGCGCTGTCAGCGGCTATGGGTTCCGGGCTCCGCTGCGCGGCCCCGGAATGACGGTGTATGTTATTGCACGGTAGCGACGTAGCGCGACGGCTTTCCCTCCCCCTTGTGGGGAGGGTCAGGGTGGGGGTGTTGGCGCAGGACTGAATCCAGCGTAGCGCTCACACCCCCACCTCCTCCCCACAAGGGGGAGGAGAGCAGGGCGGCGCTTCCCGCTCCACTCCGGGAAAGAGACCGAAGAACGCCGGGACGGGCAGGGCGCTCAGGAGGCTTCCTCGATCTCTCCGCTTAACGTCAGCCATTCCTCCTCGACGGACGCGAGGGTCTGGGCTGCTTCGGCGCGCATCCTGGACAGTTCGGTGGCCTTGGCCGGATCCTTCTGGAAGGCGCTGCCGTCGGCGAGCGCCGCGTCGACCTTGCTGATGACCTCCGTCAGCTTGGTCATCCGGGCCTCCAGCGCCTCCAGCTTCTTGCGCAGGGGCGCCAGAGCGACCCGGCGCTCGGCTGCGGCCCGGCGCTCGTCGGTCCGGGACGCGGAGGCAGGCTGGGCCCTCTCGTCGCGCCGCTCCGGTCCCAGCTCGCCGGACAGGACGAGTTGGCGGTAATCGTCCATGTCGCCGTCGAAGGGCTTCACGGTGCCGTTGCCGACGATCCACAGGCGGTCGGCGCAGGCCTCGATCAGGAAGCGGTCGTGGCTCACCAGGATGACGGCGCCCGTATAGTCGTTGATCGCTTCCATCAGGGCCGTGCGGCTGTCGATGTCGAGATGGTTCGTCGGCTCGTCGAGGATGAGCAGGTGAGGGCCCTGGAAGGCCGCTAGCCCCATGAGGAGCCGCGCCTTCTCGCCGCCGGAAAGCGCCGAGACGGGCGTGTCGGCCTTGGCGCCCGGAAAGCCGAACCGGGCGGCCCGGGCCCGGGCCTTGGCGACGGGAGCGTCCGGCATCAGGGCGGCCACGTGCTCATAGGCGGTCGCCGCGGGATTGAGCTCGTCCACCTGGTGCTGGGCGAAATAGGCCACCTCCATCTTGCCCGGCCAGCGGATATCGCCCTTCGCGGGCGGGAGGCGCCCACCGATGAGCTTGCAGAAGGTCGATTTGCCGTTGCCGTTGGCGCCGAGGAGCGCGATCCGGTCGTCCGGCTGGATCGTGAGGTTCAGCCGGTCGAGGATGATCCGCTCTCCATAGCCGGCGGCGGCGCTCTCAACGGCGATCAGGGGCGGCGCGATGGGGCGATCAGGGCCCGGCAGATCGAAGGGCAGGACATCGTCCTCCACGATGGCAGCCACCGGTTCGAGCTTGGCGAGCCTCTTGACCCGGGACTGAGCCTGGCGGGCCTTGGAGGCCTTGGCTTTGAACCGGTCGATGAAGGACTGGAGGTGCTTGCGCTCCGCGTCCTGCTTGGCCCGCATCTTCGCCGTGAGCTCGCGCTTCTCGGCGAACTGCTTGGCGAAGGACGTGTAGCCCCCCCGGTAAAGGGTGAGCTTCCCCCGGTCGAGGTGCAAGATGTGGTTGACCGAGGTGTCGAGGAGCTCCCGGTCGTGGCTGATGACCAGGACCGTATGCGGGTAACGGCCCAGATAGTCGTAGAGCCAGAGGGTCCCCTCCAGGTCGAGATAGTTGGTTGGCTCGTCGAGGAGGAGCAGGTCGGGCGCCGCGAACAGTACGGCCGCCAGGGCCACGCGCATGCGCCAGCCGCCCGAGAAGGACGAGCAGGGCCGGTTCTGGGCCTCAGCGTCGAAGCCGAGGCCGTGCAGGATCGCGGCCGCCCGGGCCGGGGCCGAATAGGCGTCGATATCCATCAGCCGGGTTTCGATCTCGGCCCGGCGCAGCCCGTCCGCGGACTCGGCTTCCGTAAGGAGAGCCGTCCGCTCCTTGTCGGCGGCCAGCACCACCTCGATGAGGGTCTCGGGGCCGCCGGGCGCCTCCTGGGCGACGGCGCCGATGCGGACGCCCCGGGGAAGCGAGATGTCGCCGCTCTCTGGCGCGATCTCTCCCTGGACGATCCGGAAGAGGGTGGTCTTGCCGGCGCCGTTGCGTCCCACCAGGCCGACCTTGCTGCCCGCAGGCAGGGCGAAGGAGGCCCGATCCAGGATGATCCGGTCGCCGATGCGGTAGGTCAGGTCGTTGACGTGAAGCATGCGGCCTTTTGGCCTTTTGGTTTCCTCAAGGCAAGGCGCAAAACGGCGGGGGCTTGCGGCAGGGGAGGCCTGGAGGTGCGGTCCGGGGTTGGCGGGGCGGCGTGTCTTTCTCTTGACTTTGAGGGGTAATGCCATCACAGAAACGCCGAAAATCATGGATGCAGCCCAAGCCCGTGCCGCTCCCGGCGGACCGTACCGATTGACGGGCTTTCGGCCGTAAA
>Ga0065721_10049926_pt1 | contig 25333 bp, 26 predicted proteins | sample Mesricmetagenome_FD_59108 | JGI IMG/M metagenome (GOLD analysis project Ga0065721, IMG submission 59108) | Mesophilic microbial community from rice straw/compost enrichment Sample: eDNA_1 v2 (version 2) | ecosystem: Engineered > Solid waste > Grass > Composting > Bioreactor | place: USA: Davis... | reverse complement strand
CTCCCCATTTTTGACCAATCTCGACTCTCTCCCTCCGGAGAGTATGTCGGCAATAGGTGGGGAATTTTCAACCGATGATATTGGGGATTTTACAACCGATTTTCACACAAGAACCAACTTCATCAGCAGTTAAGCTATCACTATCCGTCCTACAAGAAGTTCTTCTGTGATATTGACGGAAAGGCGGCTCTAGCCTATTGGGAGAAGTACCCTGCTCCGTATCATTTGGAATCGGTGGGGGCGGAGGAACTAGCGGCTTATCTCCGTAAAGCAAGCCATAACACCTGTTCTACCCGTAAAGCAGAGGAAATCTTGGAACTGGTGAAGAAGGATGGGGAGACAAAGCGGAACTACCAAGCGTCAAGAGACTTCTTAGTCGTAAACATGGTACAGGATATGAAGCGAAGCAGAGAACTAATTAAGCAGACGGAAGAACAGCTTCGTCAGGTGCTAAACGAGACGGACTATAAATTAGATTCGATGGATGGTATTAGCACCGTTACAGCGGCGGAACTGATTGCCGAAATCGGAGACATTCGCCGCTTTTCTAACGCTGACAAGCTAGCCCGTTTCGCCGGAATTGCTCCTATTCGCTTTAGTTCGGGCGGCAAGGGCAAAGACCAAGCAAGCGGACAAGGAAATCGGGTGCTGAACGCCATCTTCCACAACCTAGCCGTTCAGCAAATCCAAGTCGCTAAAGGTGACAACAAGAAGCAACGGAATCCTGTATTCTACGAGTATTACCAACGAAAATTAGCAGAGGGCAAGACGAAGAAGCAAGCCCTTATATGCGTCATGAGAAGGCTTGTAAACATTATCTACAGCATGATGAAGAACAAGACGGAATACAGGGCGGAATGACACTTTAATCGTATTACTTGAGATACCTAACAACGTTATGTATCTAAATAATGTATTTGGAATTAATAAAATTGGGGAAATACAGTGGCGTATTCAGAATGTTAGTGATGTTTTCCACGTAAAAAACCAGTTGCCGTTTAAAATCTCATGGTTAAAGGTACTGATGTTTATGTGTCTGACTTTTACGGCCGAAAGTTCTCGTTTAACCCAATTAGTGGAGAGATACTTTCAAGTGATGTTGTAAGATAATATCAATATCAAATTGATTTATTAGGAAACCTAGAGAGGCATTGTCCATTCTATAAATGATTATTTCACGTTATCAACTCTTGGAGACCAGTAATTTCGAAAATCTGACAATAGACATATTTAAATCAGTGGTTCAGTAAGGGCATATTTGGAAGAACTTTTTAATTAGCTGAAATAGTAATATTCGAAAGGTGATGACACATGAAAATTACCGGAACGTCATCGCACATTAAAGTTCATGATTTTGAAGGTAAAAGTATGATTATTGAAGGTGAAATGATTGTTAACGGTTTTGTTGCATTCAAAGGATGCATCAAAACGAAGGGATAGGAAATTTTTCAAGATTAGAAGAGTATGTATCGAAATGTGAGGATTTAAAATTAAAAAAGAAAATTGAAGCTCAGATTGAAAGATACTACAGTGGCGATTACAGCAAGATTGAAACTCATAGAGGGGGGATTGCAGAAGGATTTGGTTCACCAGGAGGAGTACAATATGAGTTCCCTTTACCAGTAGAATGGCTGGAAGGGTTAGGTAGGTATGTTAAAGGAACTTAAATGAAAATTGTATATTGGAGGAGATTAATATGACTGAACAGGAAGCAAAGGAAATCCTTGAAAAGGAAAAATTACAGCGATTCAACTGGTTTGATGAACATTCACTAAGAGAAAATGAAGTGGTTATTAGTGCCGACGGTAATGAATGGGCAGTATATGTCACAGACGAAAGAGCTAGTATAGTGACGGGTTCTGTGAAAAAGTTTACTACTAAAAGTGATGCATTAGTCAATTTTATAAAAAGATTAAGAACTGAGAAAATATTGTTTGAGTAACTCTACTCGAACGTTCCATCCGATCGACGTTGCAGAGGCAGAGAACTTTCAAGGGTAATTGTAAAACAGAAACTCATAAGATGCAATGTTTCAAAGGGAGTGTTAGTGTGAGTGTTATCTTTTCTGATTATGGGATTGAAATAAGTATGCTAAAACGGGCGATATTTTTTGAATTATGATGAGGGGAAATTAGTTCCTCAATTCCGTACTATTGAAATAACTTATGAAGAAGTAGAGAAAGCAAAACAAAGTCCAAAAGATGCTTATGAAGTAATAATTGCATTTCAAAGTAAGGAGCGAAATGAAAAGATCGGCAAAAAATCTGGAGGAGACATTCGAAAGTTAGAAGAATTGCTCGGTCTAAATCGTGGAGATTTAGGTGAAGCACCGGTAAGAGTTGATATTCCTGAACCTACAGGATTAAGAATGCCAAGCGGAAACGAACCGGGAGCAAATGAATTTTGGTTACCGGGTGGCTATACAAGTGGTGGATTGCCTGAGGCAGTGATTGACCAAGTCCCAATTAATAATGCCATTGTTTCGCGTATTTATAACTAAAGGTGGAGGGCTATTATGGAAAGAATATTTTTTGATTATGGTATTGAGATTTGTTTTGAAGATAGTAAGTACTATCTAATATTCGATGATGGCGGAATAGTTTCACATTTGACCAATTTTGAGATTTTAAAAGAGCATGCAGAACAGGCAATGAAAAGTCCTAAAGATGCAGGCGAAGTGATTCTGCATTATCAGAGAATCAGGGACAAAGAACGAAAGAAGGAGTAATTGCTATTTGATTCCAAATAGGAAGCATACGAACAAAGGCTATAATCTATAGCTGTGTAATCCAAATATGTTGATAAGGATCGAACAGGCCGCTTACGAAGCGACTGCGTTCGATCCTTTTACATTTCACAAATATCTACAATTGTCCATATCTTTTCGAGGTCGAAAACTAATGTTTCGCGACCCTGAAACTCTATTGATTATACCTGTGGATGTTTCGCGGTCGTTAAGAAACAATTCTCGGAAATGGTCTTGGAAGTTGTCGGAAATTCTCTTATAATAGTGGAAATTGGCTCTTAATGGAAAAACAAAGGAGGAAATGTAAAGTGATGTTGAAAAATTCGGCGATCATTCTGATGGCTGCAGCTATTTTGTTGTTCGGGATGCCCGCGTTCGCGGCATCGTCGTCCGATCAACCTTCTAAGTGGGCGAAAGCCGATGTAGCAGCGGCCATTAAGGCCGGGCAGGTGCCTGCCGAACTGCAGTCGAAATACCAAATCTCCGATTACTCGCGGCGAATTTGCTAAGCTTCTGGTTCAGTCGGTATTTACAAGGTATAAGAAAGATGCAACTGATCTCGACGGTACATATTCATACGTCTTTTGGACGCAGGATGAGTTTATGAAAAGAGTAACTGTTGACGTGAATTTCGAGGATGCTGACGAAGATTATATTAAGATCGCGTTTGCTCTTGGCAGTATTAACGGTGTGTCTGAAACGAAGTTTGCTCCAAATGCGTTTATTACCCGTCAAGAAGCGGCTAAGATGTTGGCGAACACTATGCAAATACAAGCGGCTTTTGCTTATGTGTCAAATAAAGAGATGGGATACAAGGATTTCGATCAAATCTCCGATTGGGCAAAACCGGCCGTTCAAGTAGTACATTCTGCAACCGTAATGCGGGGAGTGGGCGATCGGTTTGATTATAACGGCAAGTTTACGCGTGAACAGGCGATTTCAACCTTGTACCGAATGCTTGACCAAGGAATTATTGATTACCCAGCCCTACGAGGTGTTATCATAACAGATTCTCCCTATGACGAACTGACCTATTATGTAAGTAGGAATGAAATTCGTGTAGATTTTGATGAAACCAAAACCGGCACAAATTCTATCGTAAAATGGGTTGTTTCTGATTGGCGTACATTCGATGTGACGAATAAGACTCCCTTCGATAGCAGGCTGGCCGTCGCGGTTTACGGATTCGCACGAAACTTAAAACCTCGCGATTTTGATGTCGCTATAAGCGGGACGGTCAAAGGCAAGTCCACAAAAATCGATTATGGTTATATGACGGTCACGACGCTTGACGGAGACCATTTGTTGAGCTTTAAGCTCAAAGACGTTCCTGGATATGCGACAATCATCGGCGGTTACTATTATGGCTATCCACAGAAGGAAGTCACAGCCAAAGTTATTAAATGATAATGGACATTAAAGGGGATATGTAAAATGATGTTTAAAAAATCAGCGATCATTCTGATGGCTGCAGCTATGTTGTTGTTCGGGATGCCTGCGTTCGCGGCATCGTCGTCCGATCAACCTTCTAAGTGGGCGAAAGCCGATGTAGCAGCGGCCATTAAAGCCGGGCAGGTGCCTGCCGAGCTGCAGTCGAAATACCAATCACCGATTACTCGCGGCGAATTTGCTAAGCTTCTGGTTCAGTCGGTATTTGTAAGGTATAAAAAAGATGCAACTCGTCTCAATGGTACTTCACGATATACCTATTGGACGCAGGAAGAGTTTTTGAAACGAGTAACGGTTGACGTGAAATTCGAGGATGCAGACGAAGATTATATCAAGATCGCGTTTGCTCTTGGCAGTATTAACGGTGTATCTGAAACGAAATTTGCTCCCGATGCGCTTATAACCCGGCAAGAAGCGGCTAAGATGTTGGCGAACACGATGCAAATTCAAGCGGCTTTTGCATATGTACCAAATTCTCAAATGGGATACAAGGATTTCGATCAAATCGCAGATTGGGCTAAGCCAGCTGTCCAAATGATGTATTCTGATGACATTATGCTAGGAGTGGGCGATCGGTTTGATTATAACGGCAAGTTTACGCGCGAACAGGCGATTTCAACCTTGTATCGCATGCTTGACCGGGGGAAAATTGATTACCCGGCTTTGCGAGGCGTTATCATAACAGATTCTCCGTATGATGAACTGACCTATTATGTAAGCAAGGATGAAATCCATGTAGATTTCGACGAAACCCAAACGGCAACAAATTCAATCGTTAAGTGGGTTGCCTCTGATTGGCGCACATACGATGTAACGAAGAAGACGCCTTTCGATAGCAGGTTGGCGGTTGCTGTATATGGATTTGCAAGAAACATTAAGCCTCGCGATTTCGATGTCGCCATAAGTGGTACCGTCAAAGGGAAGTCCACAAAAATCGATTATGGTTATATGACGGTAACGACGCTTAACGGAGATCACGTGTTGAGCTTTAAACTCAAAGACGTTCCAGGTTATGCAACGATCGTGGGCGGTTACTATTATGGCTATCCACAGAAGGAAGTCACTGCCAAAGTTATCCAATAACAAAGGACAACATCTATTCAATTCAAGTAAAAAGGATCGAACAGCTCGCTTACAAAGCGAACTGGTTCGATCCTTTTTCTTATCACAAGTATTTGGTTTTGTCTATATCATTTCGAGGTCGAAAACGAACGTTTCGCGGCCCTGAAATGCCCATTTTTAGTACGCGAAGACGTTTCGCGGTCGTTAAGTGACATTTCGCGGACATCGTCTAGGATGACGCAGAAAACTCTCTTATAATATCGATAATTGGTTCGTTATGGAAAAACAAAAGGAGAATTGTCAAATGGGAGGAGCAAGCATGCAACGGAAATATGTTAATTGGTTGTCTTGGGGTTTGGTATTCACAATGCTATGTGCAATCCTATTCCCGAATGTAGATCCGGCACAAGCCGCGTCAGCTGTCGGAAGCGGCGGTGCAATACCGGCAGGCGGAACACCCGGACCGGATGGCGGCGTGAATATGAACGCTGCGTTTAGAGTCGGACTCGTGAACGAGCAGTTGAAAGACAGCAATAAGTTTGTCGTGAATATGACTAACGCGCAAGCCATCAATAAAATTAAAGATAATTACAAAAACCACTTCCCCACAATGGAGAATTCGATTATTTTCGCACCGGCAGCCAACTATACGACCAACATGAATTTGGCTTGGTATTCCGCAAGCTCCGGGGACATGCAATTAATCGATTTTAAGAATACGCCGGAGGGGAAAGCCTACAAAGCGGCAAAATTCAGGAAGATCGATTCGCCGGTAGATAGAAATTCAATATTCTACGATAAGTTAGAGGATGCTGCACCATTTATAGAAAATGCAGACACTGCTGGTCAAGCAGCAGCAGCTAAGGCTTGTGCAAGCTACGATAGCTATATGGATTGCAAAATTGGCAATGGAAAGTGGAAAAACGTAGTTAACTGGAATAGTGGATGCAGTTCGAGTTGTGCTTCATTCGCGGCTCCTCAATGGAGTTACTGGTTATCCCATCTCAACGAAATTAATACTAAGATAAAAGAATTCATTCGTGAAGCAGATTCCGATGGTGATGAGAGGAAAAAGTATGAAGCTAGGCTTCATTACTTGGACTTACTAATCACTTTGTGGGTTCTGGCTCCAAGCGGTGACGACAAGGATTATTACTCCTCCGAAATCGACCGATATATCGCAGGAAAAGGCTTGGACACGAAACCTGTGCTAATCGCAATAGATACTGTATCGAGGTTCTACGCAGACAATTATAGCGATAAGTACCTTTTCATTCCGAGCATCGATTTTGTCTTGTGGGCCCATGGTGCCACGCCCAAAGGAGACTTGCGATTGGCAAGCTTTAACGCGAATCCTGGCGGGGATCCTCATAGGCCGAAAAATGACGCGAATGGTGATACGAAGGATCTTATTACGACATCTGCGAACATTTCCATCTCTGAGCTACCTAATCGCAAGAGAACAACCGAGGCTTCTATTAAGGGCAATGCTTTTGCTTACGGATATAATGGCGTTACAGGCTGGAGCTTTAGAACGACATCCGGATGGGGAATCTGGGGAGACCGGGGGTCTGTCGACAGCGGGATTATGGAGTCCCTTGTTTTCAATGGAAACCAGTACGGGTTCATGATTATTGGCGGGGCATTAAACAAACCTGTAATTGAATGCGAGTGCACACAAAAAGTGTCCTTGAAGATGGACGGAGCTGCCGCTCCTTCTACCTATGAGGTAACTGACAATAAAGTAGGCAAGAAAATCGATATGCTGATAGAGACGAAGCAGACGGATGAAGCCGTTCAAGATTGGAAGGATGCTTTATCTACCGCCAGCAACGTGAAGCTGCAGATCAGACTATGGAGATCCTGGCGACAGGGGGGCGACGGAAGCTCGGCCAACTGGAAAGCTCTGTCCGGCAACTTGGCTCCTCCAGCTACGGATCAAGTTCCTAACGCTTACGTGACGATTAGTGGTTATAACGCGATCATCGATATGTTCAAGGGTAAGACGCCGATTATTTTCTCGGACGATTTATCGAACTATGCAATGCCGGCGGACAGTTCAATGACATTGGCGTACAATGCTACTATTCGAATCGAATGGACGGATCGGGACGGAAAAGTGCAAAAGAAAGAATGTAACTCGACATTAACCAAATCTCCAGAGATTACGTTCTGGAAGGGACCTGTTCCGGTTCCGCGGAAAGGATATTACACATCGGTTCCTAGCTTCTGGTCCGAGATTAAACAAGGATCTCCTTCCACAAGCGGGACCGGGTCCAATGAGCAATTCGACGCTATGGCAGGCACGCCGACCAACAGAAGCCTATATTTTGCCTCCGGCGGCTCTGAGTTTATTGTCGATATTGAGACGGAGTATGTGTCTAGTGCAACGGCGACGAGGACATATACTTCTAAATTCAACAAAGTAAAGAGCGGGAAATGGATCGATCCTGATACGGGGCCGGTTAGCCATGATGGCGCACCGTCCTGCAATGCGCCTAGATCCGCAACGGATATATCTGGAAGTACATTTACGGAAACCGTATCCGTCAGTTCTAGCGAACATATTACGCAACAAAAAAAAGCGCCATCTTACGACTCTGAAGGTAATATGACAGATCCGGGACAACCGAAAATATCGCATACGGATTCTTGGTGCGTATACTCGGGCGGACATACGATCATGGTCGGCGGTTACAGCGATACTTGGACTCAATCCTCGACCTTCGATTATATGAAGATCAACAAGGCGAAAGTGTGGAAGCTCGATCAATCGAAGGTTGACGGTATGACGCGCCTGATCGGTACGGATACCGTAACCGCTACCGTTGTGCAAGGCGATCCTACCATGTTCGTCAATATTGCATCGGCGAACACGAGCGCGGCCGGAAGACTTAGATATTCGCTAGAACCGGATCAGCATGACAACGTCGTGTGGAACGAGGGGGATTCGGACAATAGGGACTCGAACAGCAAGTCAGACAGTTACGTGAACGAGCAGCAGCAGTTCGAGAAGAGAAGAGAATCGTTAACGAATGTCACGGCCGTGTCGGACTTCTTGATCCTTCAGACTTCGACCGGGGATCAGTCTGTCATGTATTTCGAGAAGACTTCGCCTACCGTGAAAACTACAGATCCTTTGGTTGTTCCGACGACATCCAAAGAGACAATGTGGGACAACAACTCCAATTCTGCGGCGAAGTGGACTCCGCAACAGATTCATATTGGCTCCTATAATGGCCAATATCAGAATCCGAACGGGAAGTATTCGGGATCAGGCGGATCGAATGTAAGTACGGTCTTCGATAGGCTGCCTGCGGGCATGTCCAGACCGGCACGTCCATCGGGACCAATGCGGCTTATGGCGACCGGGTTGAACCCCATACTAACCAATCCTAACGGATTGTATATGACCGGCACTTCTACGGTGTTCTACAAGAATATTCTGAATCATCGGCCATCCAGTCCGACACCTTATTCGACGGCTGTCGATTCTTTGTACGGTGCGAGCGGACAATCTTATTTAAGCACCTATTCTTCGTCTCACAGTAAAGTCAATGATGTTGTGCTGCACGATCCGGTGTCGGCTTCCGGCGCCATCGTCATTCCTCTTCCTGACAGCATGGATCAACGGACCGCTTCAACGAAAGCGGTCGGGGGCAATCTGCAGCAGCCGATCGTTCAGTACGATAAAGTATTGGATCCTGATTACAGACAGAACATCATGTTTAACGGCGGGGCGGAGTACGCGAATGACGACGGTTCGGTAGCGGGATGGAATACTTGGACGAGCACGCCCGGAGCCAACGTGAAATTTACGAGCCGCGCCGGGGATTCATGGGTGATGTCAGGAACCCGATCATTCGAAATCAATACGAAGGAGAACACAAGCGGTCCAAGCAGCGGTACCAACTATATTGGAGTGTATTGGAAAGATATCGATATTAAGCCGAATATCCAATACAAGTTTACAGGCAAAATGAGTTGTCACAGATGCGAAGGTTACTTCTATATAGACCTCTACAATAGCGATGGTTCAGTTCATCAGTCGGGCGTCGTATCGCCGCAAGGCTCTGTAATCAATACGGGAACAGTTGCCTCCCGTACGATTACTTTCACTTCTGGACCCAATGTATCCAAGGCAAGAATACACATCGTGAAAGGCAATAGCAACGGTTCCGTATCCGGATCAAGGGATTATGTATTCGCGGATGATCTGACATTACAGAACATGACGTTCCAGGATTTCGTGCCGTTAGATCCGATCTATGCGACCAAGACGATCCCGAACCCGGATTATGTTCCTTACGTACCTCCAACCAGTCAAGACTTCGCCTACACAGGCAACGTGCAGACGTTTACGGCGTCGCATTCCGGCACATATACGCTGGAAGTATGGGGCGCGCAAGGCGGCAATTACGGCAATCAGGCCGGAGGACTTGGCGGCTATTCCAAAGGAGACATTACGCTGGCAGCCGGCCAAACGATAAGTGTATATGTCGGAGGATCCAGCGGTTACAACGGCGGTGGATCAGGCTCGACAGCCAGCGGCGGCGGGGGTACGGATGTGAGGATTGGCGGTACTTCCCTTAATAACAGAGTGATAGTCGCTGGTGGAGGCGGCGGTGCCGGGTCCTTATCTAGCGGGATAGGTGGCTACGGCGGAGGGACTACTGGTGGTTCTGGCGGTGGTCGATGGAACGCAAGCGGGGGTACGCAATCCTCGGGTGGTACAAGCTCCGGCGGATCCTATGGCGCGCTCGGGCAAGGCGGCAGCTCGGAAGGATGCGGAGGAGCTGGCGGAGGAGGCGGCGGGTATTACGGCGGTGGAGGCGGTGCTACGGATTATCCGAACTATTGCGATAACGACGACGATGGCGGCGGAGGCGGTTCGGGCTATGTCGGCGGAGTAACCAACGCCTCGATTATCGCAGGCAACGCGTCTATGCCCAATCCTGTAGGCGGAAACGAAACCGGTCACTCCGGCAATGGATATGCCAGGATAACTATGCCAGGCTCCGGTACTGGTGGGAGAGTACTCACCTACAATTACACCGGAGGAGTGCAAAGCTACACCGCTACGGTCAATGGAGCTTATAAATTGGAGGCATGGGGGGCTCAGGGAGGCAATGATACGGCAGGGACTCCTGGCGGTCTTGGCGGTTATGCTAGTGGAACGATCAATCTTACAGCCGGGCAAACTTTAAATATCTATGTTGGCGGTCAGGGCGGAACGTCAAATTATAATTCAGGAACCGGATCTTCTGCTGGATGGAATGGCGGAGGTGCAGGCGGATATGGATCAGGCGGAGGCGGTGCAACGGATGCAAGGATCGGTTCCAGTAAAATCATAGTAGCCGGCGGAGGCGGCGGCGCCGCGGGTTGGAATTCGACGAGCTACGCAGGAGGAACCGGTGGCGGCGCTACCGGAGGTACTGGAATAGGGAATGGCTCCTATACACCTGCATATGGAGGCTCTCAAACGGCAGGCGGCGCAGGCGGCAACTGGAGTAATACCGAATCAGGCTCTCTCGGCAAGGGAGGAGATTCCGTTTCCGGGTCCGGAGGCGGCGGAGGTGGAGGCGGTTACTACGGAGGCGGAGCAGGCGTCCTATCCGGAGGTGGAGGCGGTTCGGGTTATATTGGTGGCGTAACGCAAGGAACGATGAGCAACGGAACCAGGACGGGCAACGGATTGTTTATCATTACCGAACCCCCTGCACCTTCGGAACCTCAATATATCACGACTACCGAAATGGTAGATCCGGGAGAACAAAGCATCCCCGAATCGGCGTATAAGCTTGTAGAGAAGCCATTTAACCCGAATGCAGAAGTCAATGTCCCGGGACTAGGGAGCTTCACTCCAGGTAACTTCATCAGTCTGGATTATAAGTTTCAAGTGTCTTTCCCCAACAGGGGAGATTTCTTCGGCAACGGTGCTTGGGGGATCGCATATCCATCCGCGACCGAGGGCAAAGGCTTCATAGATAACATGGATACTACAGAATGGACTAAGTCGAAAGCGGTTAAGTTCGACTTCAATGTAATCTACAATAACGAGATGTACGCCGCAGGAACATGGATAGAGCTTCCTGTATCTCAAACGATGTTCGAGTTCTATTGCCCGCTTGCCAATAGAGAAGCAATAAGCGCCTTGGTTCAATTTAGAGCTATCGCGATTAACGGGCAAGCCGTAGATAATCAACTACCGAATAATAAGTCTAGAGACGATTCCTACGCTGCTAAACATAGTGGTATTAAGAGTAATAATATCGATGTCGTAGGAAGAATCGGTAATATGGTCATCGAGGATACGAGCGACTTCCGGTTTTCGAACCTATTCAAGAGACCGGTTAGCCCTACTGAATGGTTTGTTCCTAATGTGGTGAAGCGCGTCAATCCTCAAAGCCAGAACAGGATCGTGGGAGATAGCAGGGATATTCTGAACAATACGGTCAATGCAGCTACGAATTATTTGGATACGTATGGACTGCTTCCGCATCTTCGTCAACAGCCGGTATCGCTGCCTCTTTCGTACGAGAGGAACAATATCCCTGCTCTCATGAAACAGCCATTGCGGCTTGGATATCATGTATTCTCGGATTTTCAGACCATCGGGGATTACTATAATTCCGTTCAGATTATTCCGTACTACTATGCTCTCAACCTGAAGGACGGTTCGATCACACCGGTCGATATCTTTATGAGTGTTGACGGAGAATACCAACCAATCAATAAGTTCGGAGCAGCCGTTCCTGGGTGGGAACCCAACACAATCTATCAGTACGTATATTCATTGGATTGGAGCGGCGAGAAAGGAAGGAGGAACGTATCGGCTCAAGAGGATTTGACTACGAATAGCGTAATCCAATACTTCAAGTCGGATGATGATAATCTACCTACTTCTTCCATGGATCAGCCTTATGGAGAGCGTTATCCTTTCGGTACGGCACAGATTATGTACCTTAAAGGAAGGAACAGGACATTCATAGGGACGTCAAATACGTATGGAGTGAATCACAATCCTGGAGGTGCTTTGGACAATCATATGTTCCAGCTGCAAGCACAACGGTGGCATTTTACTTATGGACTGCCTTCGTCAGCAGTGATTGTACCGCATGGGCAGCAGCCAACGAAAAGCAATATAGAGCTATTAATGAATAATAACAACGTTTTGCTGATGGCTGCAGATATTAAGTCTATTGGAGATACCTACGCCCTTCAATATGCGATACCTGGCGGCGGAGAGAATCTGCCGGTGGGAGGCTGGCCAACTTCGGAAATTCCGTGGCCAGTGCTAGCTGTAATGTCTGCGTCTAAAACTTCTGCAGATGACTTGGAAGTGCGAGGTACGCACTAAACGAATGAAGGGGGGAGCTGTGCTAGCGCCCCCCTTATACATTTTGCATAAAGGGGAAGTGAAATTGTACGTATGAGGATATTTAGAATCGTTCTGTTGATTAGCGTATTGTATGCAGTTATCCAACCGACACTGTTCGCAGCGGAAGGAGATCAACCTTCTTCCTGGGCGAAGCGGGAGGTACAGTCGGCAATAAACAAAGGCTTAGTTCCAGTTAGACTACAGTGGAAATATCAAGAACCCATTACCAGAGAAGAATTCGCCCAATTATTAGTACAGACCATTATCGCGAAGCATAATGCGGAGAATAGGGATGTAAGCCCGTGGACCATAGAGGAGCTCCTAAGGAGAGCAACTCCAATCAATCAGTTCGAGGATACGAATGCGGACTACGTGCAAGCTGCTTTTGTACTAGGGAGCATTAACGGAGTATCGGAAACGAAATTCGATCCACATAGACCGATTACTCGTCAAGAAGCTGCAACGATGTTGATGAATACCGTACATTATAGTTCCGGTATTACATACGACAATAAGATAAAGAAGGCATACAGTGACTTCAATAAAATAGCAGATTGGGCTCAGCCTGCGGTACTTGCAAGCGGGTCTTTGAAATTGATGCAAGGTGTCGGGAAGTCATTCGATTATCTTGGCAAGTTTACAAGAGAGCAATCTATTGCAACGATGATCCGGCTATATGATTCCATTGATTATAAGACTTTAACGGTCAGAGGCCATATTCCCATCTATTCAGACAACAAGACAATCAAGTATGTGGTTGGAAAATCCTACGTTGCCGTATATAGCCCGGTTAAATTCGAAGATTCGGAAGTTGATCCAGTCATGAATCGTGCGAAGCGCGATTGGATTAAGGCTAATGGGGGTAATCCGACAGACGTACAAGCAGGCATTGCCTATTTGTTTAAAGACTTGAGGACCAATATCCCTGAAATGATTGAGTCTGCGGTTAAGAACGAGAGCGTAGTCATGGATTACGGTTATATGGTCGTCTCCACACTGTCTAATCAGTACATGCTCGAGTTCTCACTGAAGCCTAATTCCGGCTACATGACGATTAAGAACGGGTATACGTACGGATATCCTAAAGTAAACGTTCAGCCGAAAAAATTCATAATACCTGCGGAAGTAGCGAGCAGGCAAGGGTGAGGTGACACATGCCTCCTTTAAAAATCGACTTGGATTCGGTAGAGCGGCTTCGAAGCCATCATTCGCTTTTATCATCGCGTTTATCGAATGCGGCAGATCAGCTATCATACGCGGTAAATGGCGTGGACCCAGCGATCAAGTCGCGAAGGGAGCTTCAGCTTAGGCTTTCTTATGCGACGCAAAGACTACGTGCCCTCGAAGAGCGGATGTACAGGATAAGCGACTTTATGCGAAATGCGGCCGAACAATACGAGAGCACGGATGGACAAATTAAGAGCAAGATCGGCGATATAACGAGACGACATCGAAGATCGTGGTTAGAGAATCTTTTTGACGGCGTAGGCGACGCCTATACCGCGTTAACCGAGTGGTTGGCAAGCGAGGACGGAAAGCGGTTTACGGAGCAAGCGAAGGCGAATGCCGCTGCGCAGGCTAGCTCCAGCCCAGTGCCGGAAGAACCAATCGATTACACCAAGTTTATTGGCAACATCGAGTGGGAATATGGGGACGACGGATCGATTATGAATATTGGTCCCGAGGACAAGCTCTACTATATCGACGAGAATGGCGATCGCAAGCTGGTAGATTATTTCAAACTGCAGGAATTGCTTAAAGAGTTTAACAGTCAGACAGGAAACTCGTACCAGAGCGGGCCGATAATTAACCCGGTTTTGAGTGGCGACCACACGGACTTTTATCTGTATGCGGTGTCTAATGGTTACGATCCCCGAACGTTTCAACCGATAAACCTATCAGATAAAGAAAAGTTCATGAACTACATTATCGGGCGTAAAATGTCTGATGAGATGAATCGCAGGGCGGCTAGAGCATGGGAATCCGCATTCTTTGATATGTTGCCATACATTGGACAGGTCAAGTCGCTAGCCGAATTGGTGATGGGGGAGGACCTGCTGACAGGGGAAGATTATACCGGATGGGATTATGGACTTGGTATCACGGGAAGCGTCTTTTCTGCTATCAAGGGTGGCGATAAATTATTTGATATATTAAAGGGAACGAAGCACATAGACGAGTCGGCATTAGCGGGGGAGGTTATAGATGACATAAGTAAGGCAACAGAGGGTGCGGGAAATGCTTTCGATGTCGCAAAAAATGGAGGAAAGCACTCAGGTTTTTACAATCAGTATGTTGGCAAATCTAAAGAAGAAATACAAAAAGGTATTCAGTCTCTTGAAAAACAAATAGCTGAGCATCAAGATAAGATTCGTAATCCTGAAGCAACTATACCAAATTTCAAAAGTTTAGACCCAAGACAGCAAGAAGCGCTTATTAATAAAAAATGGCCTTCTGACATTCAAAGACAGACGGAGCAAAAAGAAATTCTTGAAGGCATACTAAGGAGTAATTGAACATGGATAAACAGTTAAAAGATTTTTTAGGCGATTTAATTACACTGATTCATGAGAAATATAACGAAACATTGGTAGTTCCTGCAGAAGAGAGCAATGAGGATAAAGGCTACAGGTTGGGTTCGAATTTCGCATATTATGATGTCTTAGATTTAGTAGAATCTCAGCTACTATCACAAGGATTCGATTCCAATTCATTTAACAAAATTACGCCAACGCTAGGCGAAAAAATTTAAGCATCGCAACTAATTAAAAGGATACCCCAACAACTAATTGTCTCTACCAAATCTCGCTCCGGTGTACAGATAATTAAAATTAATAATCCTGGTGAGGGGTTAATGTTGTCATACTCAAACCAGCTGGTGGAAATAGTAACTTTGTTATTCATCCCCATCTGCTGGAGGTAATATCGTGGCTAAATTGCGTGTACTTTGGCACACCCTTCTTTGTCTGACTCTGATCTCAGGGTGCGGAAGCCGCAACGATACAGAGGTAAAGCAAACAACCCCGCAGCCTGTGAAAATAAAAAAGTCGAGCGATGCCGCAGGCGACGTGGATCAGCAGCTGGCAGGAGGGTCGGAGGCTGCAGTACGCCCTGTTCAGCCTATGAATAACTCCTTGCTGCGGAAGGAGTTTCCGAATGTTTTTGCGATGCATGGGCCTTCGGCGAACAAACAAATCGCCATTACTTTCGACGATGGCCCGGATATTAAATACACCCCTCAAATATTGGATATCCTTCGCAAACATGACGTCAAAGCGACCTTCTTCGTGATGGGCTCGAGAGTTGCAGGGCACCCCGAAATCGCGAAGCGAATTCATCAGGAAGGCCATTTGCTTGCCAATCATACGTACTGGCATCCGAAGCTATTCCGCGAAGAGATCGCTCGGATGAAGTGGGAGGTTACGCAGACGGATGAAGCCATTCGGTCAATCGTCGGTTATTCACCGAAGCTCTTCCGTGCCCCCTACGGCGGGTTGAACGAATCGCTCTTGAAGGAGCTCGGCGACATGAATTACTCTGTCATCGGGTGGACCGTCGACTCCAGAGACTGGACGCAAGCCGATTCCAAAACCGTGAAGAGCAACGTAATGAGCACCCTAGACGCCGGTTCTATCGTACTGTTCCATAGCGGGGGAGATTGGACGCAAAACTTGTCGGGCGGTGTTCAAGCGTTGGATGAGTTGATACCCCAGTTGAAGAAGGAAGGCTATCAATTCTTAACCGTCTCGGAGCTTCTTGGCATTCCAGGATCCAAATGAGAGACAAACCATGGTAATATGGATTGCATGTAGGAGGTCCTCACATGCAAACATTAGAACAACTTAACTCCCGGATCTGGTACCAGACCCCCGTGTCGGAGACGGATCGGCCGATATTGTGCGTCGTTGCAGGAGATCGCAAGTCGCTCATGATCGACGCCGGCAACTCCGAAGCGCACGCTCGGTCTTTTCTGAACGAGCTTAATGTCCGCAACATCAGACAACCGGATATCGTCGCTCTGACGCATTGGCACTGGGATCATATTTTCGGACTATCGGCCGTAGACATGGTTTCGATCGCTTCGTCGCACACGAAGAGCGCAATGGAGAAGCTGCTGCCGTTCGATTGGTCGGATGAAGCGCTGGACCAGCGCGTTCGCGAGGGGATTGAAATCGAGTTTTGCGCGAATGCGATTAAGCTGGAGTACGGGGCAACCCGCGAGATTACGGTGACGTTACCGGATATCACCTTCGAGCAAAGGCTGGAGATCGACCTTGGCGGCGTTACCTGTATCCTTCAGCACGTAGGCGGGGATCATGCGGCAGATTCAATCGTTGTCTATATTAAAGAAGAAAAGGTGCTCTTCCTAGGCGATTGTATTTATGCTGACATCTATAACGGCCCCAGAAAGCTTACTGTGGACCGAACGCTGAGGTTGTTGAACGCTTTGGCCGAGTTCGACGCCGATACCTACATCCTGTCCCACTATAAGCCCGTTTCCAAAGAAGAGTACGAGCAAGAAGCGTCTATGCATGCCAATATCGCGAAGTTAACGGTCCGGTGTAACGGTTCTTTCGAACGGATGAAGCAGGCTTATGAGGAGCAATTGGGCCGCGCGCTCAACGAAGATGAGTTAGAGGTTATGACCTACTTCGTGAACGGTTACGAGTGAACGCTAGCCGTTTGCTAAAAATGCAGTGATCTTTTCCCCTCGTCCGACGTATTTATGTAGCAAGGCTACGAGAGCGAGGGGATTGTCCGATGAGGGATTCGGCTGTCTACTTATGGATGTGGCTTGTCGGTCTTTTTGGAATCATCTTCATAGTTTTGGCGGCGCTTACAAGGATGGTGCGGAAGGACACCGTGGAATACGATAAGCAATTCACTTGGCGGTCTCATCCGCATTGGGAGGAATTCGCGGGGCGGCATCGGTCGGAGCGAGAGGAATATTAGCGAATGAGCGGAACCTCATCTACTATAGGTGAGGTTCTTCGCTTTCATGATAATGAGTTAGACCGCCTGGGCGATCTAACTCAGCGGCTTACAGCGGCGGTTATCAAAGATGACGGAGAGAGCTTGAAAAACATCCATTACAGACCCCTCCTTTCATGGAGAGCTGTCCGCCTGCTGCAAGCTGCACCTTAACTATATAATCGTATGGGTATTTCTGTAAGCTGAATCGGCCCTATTTTTGCCTGATTATTCGACATGAACCTTTTATCGATCGATGTCAATTCGTGTTATGCTGAGAATAAGCAGGCAATACGTTGACGATGAACGGAGTTGGACACGATGGCTACGAATTTATCGATGGCGATGGTTACGAACGATTGGGAAACCATCTTAATCGAGGAAAGGCAACAGTCCTACTATAAGGCTCTGATGGACAAGCTTGAGGCTGCGTACGCCGAACGAACGGTATACCCGCCGGCTCATCGCGTGTTCCGGGCACTGGAGCTAACCCCTTACGCGAATGTGAAGGTCGTCATCTTAGGCCAGGACCCTTATCATGGGGCGGGACAGGCGCACGGGCTGAGCTTCTCCGTGCTGCCGGGCGTGAAGCTTCCTCCATCGCTGCGCAACATCTATAAGGAGCTGCAGCACGACATCGGGTGCGAGCCTCCTAAGCACGGCTGTCTTGCGCATTGGGCGAGACAAGGGGTGCTGCTGCTCAACAGTGTGCTGACCGTCGAAGAGGGGCAGGCGAATGCGCATCGCAAGCTGGGATGGGAGACGCTAACGGACAAGCTGATCGCCGCGTTGAACGAGCGCGAGCAGCCGATCGCGTTCGTCCTCTGGGGGAAACAGGCGCAGGATAAGGGTCGATATATCGATCGCACGCGCCATCTCGTCATAGAAGAGGTGCACCCGAGTCCGCTATCCGCATACAACGGATTTTTCGGGAGTCGTCCCTTCTCCAAGTGCAATGAGTTCCTACGGCAAAATGGTATACTCGAGATCGATTGGACCATTCCGGAGAATAAGGAAGACGAGCGATGAGCAGCGGACGGTGGCTTACGTCTACATCGGGGTTTCTGTCGGGGTATTCGCACACGCTGAATCCGTACGTCGGATGCGCCTTCGGGTGCTCCTATTGCTACGTGAGGCGGCTGCCCGTAGGTTTGTTTCGCGGAGAGCCGTGGGGGAGCTGGGCCGAGCCCAAAAAAGCCGATCCGAGCAAGCTGGCCAAGGAAATCGCGGCGGCTAAGCGTAAAGGAACTGTAGCGATCTTCTTCTCGTCAGCCACGGACCCTTATCAGCCGCTTGAGGCAAAGCAAGGGGTAACTCGAGCGTTGCTGGAGGCGATGACGGAGGAACCGCCGGATTTCGTGCTCGTTCAGACTCGTAGTCCGTTCGTAACGAGGGATCTGGAGCTGCTGCGAGCGTTAGGGAATGCCGTGCGAGTCAGTATGTCGATCGAGACGGACCGAGAGGATATGAGGCGCCTGTTTACGCCGTCTGCGCCTCCGCTCGCTGCAAGGTTCCGCGCTTTGCACGAACTGCGGGAAGCCGGCATCGCGACCCAAGCGGCGGTGTCGCCTATACTTCCGCATACGCCGGATTTCGCCGCCAGACTCATAGAAATTGCACCTCGTATCGTCGTCGACGATTATTTTCAAGGGGATGGCAGTGGAGGACGTCGTAGCGAGGCGCTCGGCATGAGGGGGATGTATGCGGAGAACGGCTTGGCGGAGTGGTACGATCCATCCGTCGTTGAACGCTTAGTCGGTCAGGTTCGCAAGCTCGCTCCGGCGCATGAAATAGGCGTGAGCGCCGAAGGTTTCGCGCCCACGCCTTAACGGGTGGTTTATGCTCTTGGCTCGGATGGGACTTGATCGCCGAGGATCGCTTTCGTACCCGTAGGAATATATGCGTATGCCTTCGCTTCCGAGATCACTTGCGGGTACAGCATTGCAGGATCGGGCTGTACAACGCGATAAGAGATGACCGCCGTGCCTTGTACGAAATCCACGCTAGCGATATCGAGTCCATAGCCTGGATGAGGCACTTGTGCGCTCACGGTAACGCGATCTACGCCGTCCGCATAGGCTTCCACTTCAAGCTTTACATCCGACAGGATACCGATCTCCGGATTCGGAGCGGGATTACGCTCTTCCACGAATGCCGCCGCCTTCTTCACCATTCTTTCCGCTTGCGCCTTCGTCACGTCCATTTTCGGCCAATACCGATTATGGCTGTCCATCGATGCGATCTTCGCGATCAACAGCTTCTGAATGCTGTCCATGTACTCCTTCGATACTTTCTTCGCGTCCTTAATGTCGATGAACATGAGGGTCCAAGCATATTCGCCTGTCGAGCTCAGGCCGCCGTACAGCCACTTGGCGAATTGCTCGCGGGATACGTAAGCATTAGGGTCGATGTCCTTCGGCAGCTCCAGACCGTTGAATTGCGCGATGATGAAGTCGTACGCGTAAGGCGCGGAGTCTTTGACCTTCGTATAGTAGTCGCTGGCTTTCGGTTCCTTAATGAAGCGGATGTTGTCGATGTTCAGGTGCAATCCGTTAACGATCATCGAGACTGCCGTCGACACGGTAATCGAGTTCGGTTTCGCTTTCGCGCTTGTAGATTTGGAATCTGCATAAGCGGCACCACTAGCAACTACGCTGAACATCGCGATGAGCAACAGCAGTAGTACGGGTCTCCTTAAAGTTCTAAACATGATGAATTCCTCCCAGGTTTGTTCGTGAATTTGTTGATTCGTACACCCTAAACGCGAGAGTTGTGGAAAATGTTGCATCAGGCTTAATAAAAAAAATCAACCGCCGAAATTTCGTTCGGCGGTTTGCTGGCGTTGGAGCTAATATCGGTATCGCGAGTTGTTGTCGTTCCGGATGAGCAAGTATACGATTAATCCGAGGATCGGGAAGAAGAACAAGGCGACGATCACGAGCAGGGCGAATTCTTGGCTTCTGCCTTTGCGGATCGCGTCTCGGTACGCCCATACGCATATCGCGACATGGATGATGAAGAAGATCAAAGATAGGAATAAGAAGAAAGTGATTATTCCGCCGAATCCGGCTGCGTCATTGATCTGCATGAGAAGCGTCACCTCTTTAAGGTTGATGATTTACATACGCGGGAATAGAGGTGTGGTTGCGGGTTTGGTCTGGAAAAATGTACTGCGCAACCATCTTCGGCAGATCGCGTCCATATGCTGATTACATTATGGGCGAACAGGGTGCATCCTAGATGAACAGAAAATGGTTATATGGTGCAGCGATAGTCGCTGTTATCGCGTTAACTTCAGTATCGGTCTCCAGAACGGTGTCGGATCGCGCATCAAACACGGAAGTAAGCAGCATCGATTTGGAGGTTGATAAGGATACGCGGGTTAAGACGTCGAAGATTTCGGAGCAGGAGCTGCAGACGATTACGCTGTACGATCCCGGGGCAATCGCGGAGGATCAGAACAACGGGAGTTTCGCGAACACTTCTATTCGGAATCAATAGGCTTCCAGATGGCATGAAGACGAGAATGAGCCTGACTGAGCTCGAGCCCTATCCGTCGCTTAAGCCGATCCGCGAAATCTCGAAGGATACGTTCGATCAACCGCATGGGATGAGGGTGGATTTTCCGGATCACCTCAACACCATCTATGCACTGAATCTAGAATTACTGAATGAGGCGGGAGAGACGATAGACGGTAAAGTGACCGTGTACGCCTTCGAAGCGGACGAGGTTAACGCCAGAATGGAAGCGGACCGCCAAATATATAAGCCATCGGACAATATGAAGATTAAGATCACCAATTGGGGGCCGACTTCGCTTGAATACGGTTCCTGGTTCGCGGTGCAACAATGGGTTTCGGGAGAATGGAAATGGCTGAACGGCCATCAAGCCTTCACGTTGGAAGCGAGAGGGATTGGTCCGGGAGGAGAGGTCGAAGATGGCGTCCACTTACAAGGTCTAGGCCTCGAGCCCGGTCAATACCGGATCGTCAAAACATTCGGCGGAGGTACGCAGAGCGTCGCGCTCGCAGCTCCGTTCGAGGGTGTGGCGGGGTAATCAAGAACTGTGTTGACTAGTGAATATCTATTTGTTAATAGTGTTATTAGCCATTTAACGACTTTATTTTGTGGAGGAAAGCAAACTGAACTTTTCGGTGAAATTCATATCCATGCTCATCGTTTGTGCATTGTCGGTCTGTGGATGTGCTGGATTGACAAGCAAGGGCACGGAGCATGCCGAGGTAAGTGATTTCATTATTCCCTTGAACGTTAACGAAGTGTTTAAGCATACGGAGTCTGAGGCTATTCAATACTTTCAAAGTCGACGTGAAGATTTTGAGCTTGTAGGCAATTATCTATTAGACAATGAGCAATTATTCCAGACCCGGCCTGTCATTATTCAACAAGATGATACTATCGAGACCATCCAAGACCCTGATATTCAACGAATCGCTCGAACATTGCTCCAAGAAGGTGTCGTGATGGGGATATCTTCCCTTAATGATGACCCAAGTAAAAGTATTGATTTTGTGTATGACGCTGACTATAACTTGATTCGCCAAGGGATCACCTATCTCAGCCTACCGGAGATGGCCAATGGCGATCCTTCGAAATTTAGCTACGTGCACGATTATAAAAATCTAGGTGACAATTGGTACTACTATGAATTCCATTATGACAAAGTGAAAAATGAAGATGAATTTCGAGAGCTAGCTTGGGCCCAAATCTCAGAAAAGGCACGAAGTACGTTAACCACGCCGAAAGAGAAAGCCTTAGTGATCCTAGAGTCTGGCAATAACGTGGGCATTTGGAAAGATGACAGAAGGTTAGATGTAGTCGTATCCGTTCAATTTGACACGGAATTGAACGGTCTATTGGGACCGATTACGATGTTCTTCGATCCAACGACCAAAGAATTAATCGGGGGCAATCCGCGGTTATAAAAGGCATGAACTTGATTTGCCAATACAAAAAAGAACCCTTGATTACTCAAGGGTTCATCGCGTTTGATTATGGTGATCTGAACAGGGATCGAACCTGTGACCCCCACCCTGTCAAGATGGTGCTCTCCCAGCTGAGCTATCAGATCAAGTAGTGACTTACGTCAACGGCGACATTTAATATAATATCAACTCGTGCGCCGTAAGTCAACACATTTCTTGAATTAAGTTTCGATTAATTCTCGTCGTCTTCCCACTTGCGGGAGTAGGCCTTCTTCGTAACGGCAAGAACGAGCCAAATGATGAGTACAGCAATGATGCCTGCGATGATATAGGTCGTAACCAACGTTCAACATCCTTCCGTTCGCGAATACTGCACCATTATAGCCGATTCAGGGCGAAAGTTAAAGGATCGATCTCGTATTTCACGTGCTGGTCGATGAACGTCATCAAGCCGGTACGGCCGATGAATTCCGGCTGATTATCGCCGTAGTGCATCAGATGAGTAATCCTCTGGATGTCCGGCGGCAGCGTTAATAGCTGGGACAGACAGGCGTGAACGACGCCTGGCGGATGAAGCTGGCAATCGTGGAAAATAAGACGGATATCCTGCTCTTCGACGAGCGAATGCAGCAGGTCAGAGCTAAACACCATATCCCCGGAATAGAAGAAATGGTCGTTGATAATAAGCGAGTAATTCGGTTTATTAGGAATGTGAGACGTCTGAATAAGCTTAATGCGAAGACCCGGTATCACTTCGTAGGCGGTTCCCTCCGCCATCGGATAGACGTCGAAGTACGATTCGAGGGAAGGCATTTCGTCTTGGTACATGCCGCCCTTCAAGGAACACTCCCACAACGTTTCGACGAGTGTATCCGCGATGAATAGCTTCGGCTTTCTTTTATAAATAAACTTCATCTGGAACCCGAATTCTTCAAGTCCCCCGATATGGTCCGCGTGGATGTGCGTAAGCAGTACGGCATCGATCTTGTCGAACGTGATTCCGAGCTCGTACAGCGACTTTGGAGCCGTTATTCCGCAATCGACCAGCAAAGTTTGGCCGTTCAACGTAAATAGAGCGTTATTGTTATGGAAAGCTTTTGCGAAAGCGCTTCCTGTCCCAAGCATTTGTACGTTCAATCGACTGCCTCCCTGTTGCCTGTCCGCGTTACGTTTCATTGTTTTACTGTACCATATTTTACCTCGGTAAAATAGACATTTTCTAAACAACTGCATAGGTAAGCAGTAGCGCCGCGGAACGTTGCCGCATAGGCTGATCGGAGGCAGGTTCATCGCTGCCCAGCGTAACGGGAGGTAGATTCCGATTGGCGAAAGGGAAGAAGAAAAAAGCGTCTAAGTCGGCGGATTCTAAAAAAGGTCAAATGAGAATCGTAACGTCCGATGTATGTGCCGTATGTAAAACCCCGTGCGCGCGAGGGCTGAAGTATTTAGCGCGAATGAGCACGCCGGGTGAAGTCGGCAACGGAGTGCCGTGCGTTCTAACGTTACCCGGACGTAAATAGATTGTTGTAAAGACCTCGTTCGTATTCGAGACCGCAGCTCTAATTTCCCGGGCAAGCGCAGGCTTCGCCACGTTCCGACAGCCGCCCAAAGCGGTCCGTACGCGGACAACCGATAAATTTGAAGAAAAAATCGTTCGCCCGCGCAACTTTCTGTCCTATTGTCGGTATAACCAAATACAGACAGGAATGCGAGTCGGAAGGACGGCGATGGGTTGCATGAAATTTCGTAAGCTATTGATCTCCACGTTAGCGCTCGCCTTATTGGGCGGCACTGCCGTATACGCGGCGGACGCAGTCGTTCAGAAAATGCGCGTCGTGGTGAACAAGAAAGAAGTTAAGGAATTCAACGATGCGGTTGCTATTGTGGACGGCAAGTCTTATTTGTCGGTGGAAGCATTGCGCCAGAATGTTGACGGTATTTTCCTAACGGACGAGGGTACGAAGAAGGTATCGATTTATAAGCCTAACGTGCACATGATCACCAGGAAAGACGGCAACATGTTCACTGACGTTCCTAAAGGATATAAAGTCAAATTCAACGTATTCTCGCAGATCGACAGCTTAAAGGTCGACATCAGCGCGTTCAAGGTTACGATCGACGATCCGTACGGAGAGAGCACTTGGATCGACGGCCGTTCCGCCATCGACAAGGATTTCCCGGAAGTCGGCAAGGAAAACTTCTACTTCCTGACCAGCGATATTACGTACTCGTTCGATAGCGCGGGCAAATATGTGATCCGCTTCTGGATGAAACCGGACGGGGAGAGCAGCTACCAAGTCGTGTCCGAGAAAGTCATCAACTCCAAATAATCGCGTTACAGCCAGCGCTTCCTTCCTTATGGATAGGAGGCGCTTTCGTTTGACCGGTGCAGGGTGAAGTGTTACGATACGGGAGTAGGTAAAATCAACCGATTAAACGGAGGTTCTCCATGAGCGACCATATCCACGACGAGAATTGCGACCACGAACACGACGAGATGGTGTTCGTCGTAACGGACGAAGACGGTAACGAGCACGAGATGGTGCTTGTCTATACATTCGAGACGGGTGACAAAGCATACGCGGTATTGCTTGATCGCAATGATCCTGAAGATGACGGCGTTATTTTCCGCATCGATGAAGAGGACGGCGAAGAAGTACTCGTGAACATCGAAGACGACCAAGAGTGGGAGAAAGTAATGAAGGTGTATGAAGAGCTGGCGGCTCAAGAGAACAATAACGGCTAATGAGTCGACTCACCCGCCATATTGCATACCATAAG
>Ga0065721_10049925_pt1 | contig 25339 bp, 31 predicted proteins | sample Mesricmetagenome_FD_59108 | JGI IMG/M metagenome (GOLD analysis project Ga0065721, IMG submission 59108) | Mesophilic microbial community from rice straw/compost enrichment Sample: eDNA_1 v2 (version 2) | ecosystem: Engineered > Solid waste > Grass > Composting > Bioreactor | place: USA: Davis... | reverse complement strand
GAATTTCCTCCCTGATTTGTCGATATCTATCGATTGCATAATCGATTATAATAGCTTCTATGATTAGAAGATATTTCCTTTCGGGTCGCCCTCTTTTTTTCAAATTCGCGAGAAAGGAGGGGACGGATGAAGAAGACGACGACATGGGCGATGCTGATCGGATTTATGGTGCTGCTTGCGACGATGCTCGTTCCTGAGCAGAGAGCCTATGCCTGCAGCTGCGCGGCCGGCAGCGCAGCGGAGAAGCTGGAGCTCTTCGATGCCGTGTTTACGGGCACTGTGGTCGGCGTCGGCGGCAGGAAGCGTTTTGTACACGATACATCGAGAAAATATACGTTCGAAGTCGATACGGCATGGAAGGGGATAGCCGAAGCTCGCGCGACCGTCTACAGCTTTGACACCGGAGAAGCTTCTTGCGGCTATTCCTTCTCGCGCGGCAAGACCTATCTCGTATTCGCCTACGAAGAAGAGGGCAATTGGAAGACAAACCTGTGCGCCGGAAATCTTCAGATCAACGAAGCCGCATCCGCGATAGCGTTGCTGGGCGACGGCACGAAGATCGAGAAGACAGGGGGCGCAAACCTTTTTCAGAACGGCACGCTGTCGACCTGGGCAGGCCCGGCGACGGGCGCGGCGGCCTTGCTGATACTGATCGCGCTGCTGTGGTCGTGGAGACGAAACAATCGGTGAAGCTTCGAATGGGGCCGTAAGGCGCAAGACCATTCCTTTATTTAGCTGTGGTACAATATATGCATGGGAATCCTGTTCTCAGACATGGGAAAACAAGCATGGAAAGGAGCGGTGACGATGACGGAAGCGAACTCGGGACATCCGTTTCCGCCGGGCATGTCGAGACCGGCTCTTCAGGCGCTGGAGGTTGCCGGAATTACGTCGTTGGAGGACATTGCCCGACACAGCGAAGCGGAATTGCTGAAGCTGCACGGCTTCGGGCCGAAATCGATTCGCATCCTTCGACCGGCGCTCGAGCAGATCGGTCTTGCTTTTGCGGAAAGCGGGAAGAAGCGATGATTAGAAAACAATACGCCACTCCTCGATTAAAGCTGAGAACGCTGGACGAGAGGGGCGCGCCGCAAGTGTTGGATTACGTGACGCGGAACGAAGGTTTCCTTCAACCTTGGGAACCGTCGAGAACGCCGGATTTCTTCACGCTGGAGAGACAGCGGGAGCTGCTCCGCTTCGATCAGTCGAGCATGGCGCTGGATCAGCTGTTCAAAGTCTGGCTGTGCAAAAAAGATGAGCCGGACCGGATCATCGGATCGATCGCCTTGAGCAACATTGTCCGGGGCGTCTTCCAATCGTGCCATCTGGGTTATCGGCTGGACGGGGAAGAGGCGAACCGGGGCTACATGGCGGAGGCGCTGCAAGCCGTCGTGGCGGTCGCCTTCGGGGAGCTGAAGCTTCACCGGATAGAGGCGAACATTATGCCGCGCAACGCGGCGTCGCTCCGACTGGTCGAGAAGCTCGGCTTCCAGCCCGAAGGTTTGGCGCGCCAATACTTGAAAATCAACGGCAAGTGGGAAGACCACATCCATATGACCTTGATTAACGAAGAGATGGAGTAGCGCCCGCTTGGAACTTTGAAGGAGACGGATTCGTCTAACCTTGTATCCGGCCGAATCAGGGAGGAATTGCCATGTTCCGAGTGCAGAGAAGCTTCGCGAGCAAACTGATCAGCGCCTTCGCGACGTCCGTACTGTTCGCCGTCTATATTGAAGTCATGTATCCGGATTCGGGCGGAGACTACGGTTCTCTGTTCCTCCCGGCTTTTTTCATCGCGTTCGCCTTCGTTACGATTATCGCTTTTCCGGTCTCCCTGCTCGCCGATAAAATGGCGAAGTCCGTTCGCCGCGTCACGGCGCCCACGACCCGCAACGCTCTGGTGAGCGGGGCGGCGCTCGCGACGGGGATCGGAGCTCTGATCCTGTTCGGTTCGAAGGAAGGCAGCAGGCTGGCGCTGTACGGCTTGGTCTTGCTGTACGGCTACTTTACGATCGACTATTTGGTTTCCCTCATCGAAAGCAAATACAGGAGAAATAACGATTTATTTTGATCGCTCTGAATAACGTGTTAAGGTGCTCAAGGAGATTTCCCGGAAGCTGGACGGACGCAAGTAAGCGGGACGGCGGCATTCCGGAGAGACGAGGTGAAATGGAAATGGAACGTTGGGAATACAAAACGATCAAGTACAAGACGGGCGGCTTCATGGGCGGCAAATTAGACCCGGAAGAGTTCGAAGCTCAGCTTAACGAATACGGCGGCCAAGGCTGGGAGCTGGTTTCCTGCTTCGATACGAGCATGGGCCAGGGCGCGTCCCGCGACGTGATCGTCGTGTTCAAGAGACGCAAGTAGTTCAAATCTTCGCGAGGAGGGATAGAAGATGATTGCTATCGTCGTTTGGTTGATCGGCATGGTTATTTTCTTTTTCATTCTGTTCAACGTCATTCAACATGCGCTGAACACTTCGGAGATGGCAAAGGATTTGTCCGAGATCAAGCGCCTTCTGAGAGAGCAGGCCGCGGGCCGTTCCACGGCTGCCCCGCCCGCCCCGAGGGACATCGCGGAGCTGCGGAAAGTATACGACCGCTGCCCGGGCTGCGGCCATGCCGTTCAAGCGCACCATCTCGTTTGTCCGGATTGCGGCCTGCGCCTGACTTGACGGAACATCTAGTAAGGAGGGGCGCGAATGCGCATTGCCAGAATTAAACTGTACGCACTAGAGCTGGAGCCTCTTCGGCGCTTCTATCGCGATACGCTGGAGCTTCCGCTGTGCGAGGACGGGGAAGGCTCCTTTACGGTGCGGGCCGGACAGTCCCTGCTGACTTTCGATCAGGGGCTTCCCGATTCCGATTCCAGTTCCAGTTCCGATGAGCCTCCGTATTATCATTTTGCTTTTAACATTAGCGAAAACAAGATCGCGGAGGCGGTCGAGTGGCTGGAGCGGAAGGGAGTTGCGATCAGCCCGGTCAACGGCCGGACGGTCGTCCGTTCCGAGTCGTGGGATTCCGATTCCGTCTATTTTGTCGACCCCGCAGGCAATATCGTCGAATTCATCGCCAGGCACGGTCTGTCGAATGGGGCGGATACGCCGGGCTTCTCCGCCGAGAACATCGTCAATATTAGCGAGATCGGCTGCGGAACGGACGACGTGAACGAGCTGTCGGGGCTGCTTCGCAAGCGGCTGCGCGGGTCGGTCTATCTGGAGGGAGACGACCTGTTCACTCCGATCGGGGACGAGGAAGGGCTGATCATTCTTTCTTCGCTTCGACGCAATTGGCTCGGTTCGAACAAGCCGGTGCGGATTTTTCCGATGGAAATAACCGTTCTCATGGGAGAGACGGGCGAATCGCAGGTGCTGCGCTTCCCCTATCCGGTTCGTACGCTGAGCTTCAGGAAAAGGACGAACGAGGACGCGATCCCCTACGATCTGCTGCTGCTCGCCGATCCTTCCCGGGAGATGGTCGACGATTACGTCGGCAGAGGGGACTGTTACTTGGCGTACGCGGACGGCGAGTTGGTCGGAGAATTCGTGCTCGTCGCGACGCATCCGCGGACGCTCGAGATCGTCAACATCGCCGTCCGGGAATCCTGGCAAGGCCAAGGCATCGGCAAGGCGCTCGTATTGAAGGCGATCGAGACGGCCAGAGCGTCGGGCGCCGCGGCGCTGGAGATCGGCACGGCCAATTCGAGCTTCGACCAGCTCAGATTGTATCAGAGCTGCGGGTTTCGAATGGTCGGCGTGGATGCCGATTTCTTCGTCCGTCATTACCCCGAGCCGATCTACGAGAACGGACTTCGAGTGACGGATATGGTAAGATTAAGAATAGAATTACGGTAAATTAAGAGAACGGAAGTGGCGGGACATGCTGGTTGAAGTCAAAGACAGGTTGGACGATCCGTCCATACGCGAGATTGTAGGAGTCAGCGTCTATCCCGATCCCGACAAGCTGGAGAAGACGATTGAAGCTTACAAGTCGGACAGCGGACTCGAGCTGTACGGATACGAAGCCGAAGGAGAATGCATCGGCATTATCGGTCTGCGCATGAGCGAAGGCGGAGAAATGAAGATCGAGCATCTCGCGGTGTCCCCGGATTATCGGGGGTTGGGTTACGGGCGCGGGCTCATTCTCGAAGCGATCGACAAGAAGAGCCCGACCGTCCTGGTCGCCGAGACGGACGAAGACGCGGTGGATTTCTATCGCAATATCGGCTTCGAGATCGAAAGCTTGGGCGAATTGTATCCGGGCGTGGAACGGTTCAAATGCGTCTATGTCGTGCAGGCGAACGAGTAGCGGAGGACGAACATTCGCGGTTTTCGACCCGATTGCAGCGGACGGCTCCATTCCCCTCTTTATTTTTATTGACTCTTATATTATAATAAATTTAAATAAGATGCGCTGCATCTCCCACAAACGAATATCCATGGCGAGGTCGTGACTCGCTTGACATGCTGCTCCCTTCCGGGAGCAGCATGTGTCGTTTTAAGGGGTGTAATAATGGGAGTCATTCTCAATGGAGAGGGAGAGATTACGATGAGCCAAGCGATACATTCGATGAAGGAACATACCGAACGGAACGGTCTCCGGCAGGGCCGCTCCGCGACAACGGCCGATTGGCTGAGCCGGTACGGGGAAGGGATGGCCGCTCTGGCGAGCGGCCTTCTGCTGGCAATCGCTTATATGCTGGAGGAAGTGTCCTATCCTTGGGCGGTTGCCGTCTATATTGCGGCATTCGCGATAGGCGGATTCGTCAAGGCGAAGGAAGGCGTGCTCACGCTCGTGCGGGAACGCGATCTTGACGTCAATCTGCTGATGATCGTCGCGGCGATCGGGGCCGCGAGCATCGGCTACTGGACGGAGGGCGCCGTTCTGATCTTTATTTTCTCGCTGAGCGGGGCGCTGGAAACCTATACGATGGACCGCAGCAGCAAGGACATCTCGTCTTTGATGGACCAGAAGCCGGAGACGGGCACGCTGATTCAGGACGGCGCAGAACGCATCGTTCCGATCGACGAGCTGAAGGCCGGAGATCTTGTTCTTGTTAAGCCGGGCGAACGGATTCCGTCCGACGGGGTCGTGACCGAGGGGGCATCGGACGTGAATCAAGCGTCCATTACGGGGGAATCGATTCCGGTCGACAAAGGCCCGGGAGACGCCGTATATGCAGGGACGCTGAACGGCGAAGGCGCGCTGTACGTGGAGGTAAGCCAGACGAGCGAATCGACGCTGTTCGCGAAAATCATCCGGCTCGTACAGGAGGCGCAGAGTGAGAAGCCGGCGTCACAGCGGTTCATGGAACGGTTCGAGCGCCTCTACGCGCGGGCGATTGTGCTTATCTCGGCGCTGCTCGTAGCGGTTCCGCCGCTCGCGATGCAGGTCTCCTGGGAGCAGGCTTTCTACAAGGCGATGGTGTTCCTGGTCGTAGCGTCACCGTGCGCGCTCGTTGCGTCGATCATGCCGGCGATGCTGTCGGCGATCTCCAGCAGCGCAAGGAAGGGCGTGCTCTTCAAAGGGGGAGCGCACCTGGAAAATCTCGCGAACGTGCGGGTCGTCGCCTTCGACAAGACCGGCACGCTGACGCAAGGCCAGCCCGTCGTGACCGACATCGTCTCCTTCCAGGACTACGGAGAGACCGAGGCGCTTTCTGTCGCGGCCTCGCTCGAGAGCCTGTCCGGACATCCGCTGGCCAAAGCGATCGTTCGCGCTGCGCGGGAGCGCGGCTTGACCGCAGAACGTCCCACCGAATTCGGCGCACTGACGGGCCGCGGTATTCAGGCGAAGCTCGGCGGCGAATCGTGGACGATCGGCAAGGCGTCCATGCTGGAAGAGCGCGACCGGCAGAGGCGGATCGCGGAGACGATCGATCGGCTGGAGGACGAAGGCAAGACGGTATCCGTGCTGATGAACGAGCGGGGAGCGGTTGCCGTGTTCGCTCTGCGGGACCGGATTCGGCCGGAAGCCGGACGCGCGATTGCCAGGCTGAAGAAGCTGGGCGTGCAGACCGCCATGCTGACCGGAGATCAGGAGAAAACCGCGCGGGCGATCGCCGGCGAGCTGGGCATCGACCGGGTGTACGCCGATCTGCTGCCCGAAGACAAAGTCGCGAGGATCAGGGAGCTGAAGGAAGCGTATGGCGCGATCGCCATGGTCGGCGACGGCGTGAACGACGCTCCGGCGCTGGCGACGGCCGGCGTCGGCATCGCGATGGGGGCGGCCGGCAGCGACGCGGCCTTGGAGACGGCGGACGTCGTGCTGATGAACGACGACATCGGCCGGATCGCGGACGCGATCGTGCTCGGCAAGCGCGCCAGAACGATTATCAAGCAGAACATGACGTTCGCGCTGAGCGTCATCGTGCTGCTGATCGCCGCCAACTTCGCGCAGGGGATCGCGCTTCCGCTCGGCGTCGTCGGTCACGAGGGAAGCACGATTCTGGTTATCCTCAACGGGTTACGGCTGCTCGGCTATCGGGCGGGCGAATGATGGATTTGACCAAGGGGTATGAAGCAGCAGCGTCCGCGAATCGCTCGCGGTTCCGCTGCTTCATGCCCCTTGATTTTGCATCCGAATGGGCTATAATGATGATAATGATTCTCGTTATTGCGAAGCGGAGGAGATTCGAAGATGAACGCGCTGTTTCCGATCGTGACCGTGCTGCTGATCGCGCTTGGCGCGCTCTGCTTGTTCGCCGCGATGGCTAACGCGGACCGTGCTCGCCTGGGCCGGAAGACGGTCTCGTCCGATGGAAGCGTTCCGGGCGAGCTGGCGGCTTCGAGCCCCGCTTGGAAGACGAGAGAATAAAGATTCGGTCATACAGAGAGCCGTCGGGGGGCCGTCCCGGCGGCTCTGTCGCGTTCTCGGGGAGCAATCCGCCGATTGAACCAGGTTCTTCCACATGCTATGATGCCTAGTATGGAGACGAATATCATTGAACTCAGAGACGTAAGCTGGAGACGCGAGAAGAAGACGATTCTCGAGCAGGTCGATTGGACCGTTCGCAAGGGCGAACATTGGGCGCTGCTCGGATTGAACGGATCGGGCAAGACGACGCTGCTCAACATGATCAACGGTTATATTTGGCCGACCTCCGGGCGGATTACGGTGCTCGGTCACACATTCGGGGAGGTGGATCTGCGGGACCTTCGCAAGCGGATCGGATGGGTCAGCTCCTCCCTTCAGGAGAAGCTGTACGCTTCGGATAAGACGCAGTACGTCGTCATCAGCGGCAAGCATGCTTCGATCGGTCTTTACGAGACTCCTACGGAGGAAGATTTCGAGACGGCTCGCAGGCTTATGGAGCAGCTTTCCTGCATACATTTATACGACAGGACCTATCAATCCTGCTCTCAAGGAGAGAAGCAGAAGCTGCTCATCGCCCGCGCATTGATGGCATCCCCCGATCTGCTGATCCTGGACGAGGCGACGAACGGACTCGATTTTCTGTCCCGGGAAAATCTGCTTGGGAGCATCAACGAGCTGGCCCGCAGGCCAGACGCGCCGACGATGCTGTTCGTGACGCATCATATTGAGGAGGTGCTGCCCGTATTCGGCCGATCCTTGCTGATCCGTCGCGGGACCATATTCGAGCAAGGGGCGACTCGCGAGACGCTGACCACGGAGACGTTGTCGGCCTTCTTCGAGACCGGGGTCAGAATCGATTGGCGGAACGATCGCGCATGGCTTTCCGTTCCATAAGCAAAAACGCGACTAAAGTAACTAGCGCACGGGGAACGAATTCGTTTACATTTAATGCAGATTAATCCAACGGGAGAGGTGTTTGATCGATGGTTCCTACGGAATCGGACGTTCAGCAGAACAAAGGCATGGCCATGGTTGCTTATATTTTATTTTTCATTCCCCTGCTTGCCGCTAAGGAATCGCCGTACGCTCAGTACCACGCGAGACAAGGCTTCAATCTCTTCTTGCTCGCGCTGGCGACGAACGTAGTGCTGGGCATCATTCCAATTATCGGCTGGCTGCTGCTTCCGTTGGCCAATATCGGCATTCTCTGCCTCGTCATTATCGGCATTCTTGCCGCGGCGAACGGGCAGGCGAAGCCGCTTCCTCTCATCGGGAAATACGAGATTCTGAAGTAATCGAATCTTGCGTACAGCCCCCGGCCCCAGCGGCGTCAGGGGGCTGTCGCCATTGTTCAGACAGGAGCGAACGCTGTATGGCGATTACGGTTTACGTGATTTCCGGCCCTGCGGGAGCGGGCAAATCGACGACCTCCAAGACGATCGCCGCCAGGCTGCCCCGAAGCGCGCACATCGAAGGGGATGTGGTCGACCGAATGGTGGTCGGCGGCTACGAGATGCCTTGGCTCAGCGACTATCATACCGGTTTGATCTGGCGCAATATCGAGTCGCTGGTCCGCAACTTCGTTCGAGAGCGGCATGATGTCGTCATCGACTATGTCGCTTTTCCGCACAATGCGAGGGCGATAGCGGAAGCGTTGCGAGGTCAGGACGTCGCGGTGAAATACGTCGTTCTGGTCATGAAAGAGGACGAGCTGCTGCGCAGAGACGCTCTGCGAGCGCCCGATTACAGAATGGGAGAGCGATGTCTCGCAGGGCTGCGGGAAATCCGGGAGTCGCGGCCGGACGACCGCCATGTGCTGGATACGACGGAGATGACGGTTGAAGAGGCAGTCGAAGCGATCTTGGAGGGAACGAATTGGATTGTGGAGGGATCGGCATGAGGGAGGAGAACCGGTTATCGGATCGGACCGAAGCGATCGAAAGCTCGGAGATCGGCTATATGCTGGACCGTATGGAAGCAATTCGGAGCCGGCCGGGCAACCCGGAAGGGATCGAGATCGCGCGCTTTGGAGGTGCGGCGTGCTTCTATAGCAAGACGATGCCCTGGGCAACGTTCAACACGGTCAAAGGCTTAAGAAGCGGCGATGGGGACGCGCTCGCGGCCATCGTCGATTTCTATCGGTCCCGCGGACGCAAGCCGCAATTCGAGCTCGTGCCGGGATTGACCGATCAGGAGCTGATGAAGCGGCTGGACGAGCTTGGCTTCTATCAGACGGGCTTCCATACGTCGATGGCTCTGACGGCGGCGGACGCGGATGCGCTTTCCCCAGAGCCGCATGAGGACGAGCCGGAGATACGGCTGCTGAGGGAAGACGAATTCGAGCTGTACGCGACCGTCCATTGCCGCGGCACCGGCTTGCCGGACAGCGGCATTGCCCCGGTAGCGGCGAATAATGGGGTGCTGTACGGCCGTCCGGGGTGGCGCTTCTACGTTGCGCTGTGGGAAGGTGTTCCGGCCGGAGTCGCCGTGTCGCATACGAGCAAGGGGACAGCGTCCCTAACGTTCGCCGCGACGCTGCCGGAATATCGCGGCCGCGGCATTCAGACGGCGCTGCTGCGAAGAAGAATCGGAGACGCGTTCGCCGAAGGCTGCGGGCTCGTCGTCGGCCAGTGCGCATTCCTGTCCCCGAGCCATCGGAACATGGAGCGGGTCGGCATGCGCATCGGTTATGTCAGAGCCTCGTGGAACGAGAGGCAGCGCGAAGCGAGACGATAACCCCGTCGATCGCGCCGCGATGGCGATTCAGGATTGAGAATCATCCGAGGCATGGCCGGAGCCCGAGGCTGCGGCGGCCTCGGCTTTTTTGCGTGCGCGGAAACGGCGAACCTTCATCAGGTTGCCGCACAGCTTGTCGTCGCAATAACGCTTCGACCGGTTGCGCGTATCGTCGTAATACACCCACAGACAGCTCGGATTGTCGCAGAAGCGGATGCGGGACGGTTCCCCTTCCGAGAGCATGGCGGCGAAGGAGGCGGCGATCTCCGCTTCCACGGCCGGCCAGCCGCTTTCGAGTGGAATGAGCTCAACCTGGTAACGGCGGCCCTCGGCTTCGGCGGAAGCGGACAGTCTGCGCGCCATGAGCGCGTTCAACCGCTCGAAATCCGCGGCTTCGGGCGCTTGGCCGTCCACGAACGCCCGCGCCATGCGGTGAAGCAGCAAGCGAAGCCGCTTCAGCGAATCAAGCTGCTCTCCGCCCGGCATTCCACCCGCGGCAAGGGGCAGCTTGTCCGCCCATAACCAACGACGACACTTTCGCGATCGGAGACGCAACGGAGGATGGCTGGCGGAATACGATATCGAATCTGGAGAAAGTGCATTTCGACATTCGGGACCGCCTTGCCGCGCTTGCGGAGGAGCGGCTGGACGACATGCTGCCTCATACTCCGATCGGCAAGTGGGCGCATAACCTGCTAGCTCACGGCGGCTACCATGTCGGACAGATCATTTTGCTGCGCAAGCTGCAAGGCTCCTGGCCGGCCCGCCGGTCTTTCGAGTAGCCCCGGTACAACCCGAGCGCAATTTTCTTCCACGGCGACGAGTCCACGCAGACTAAAATCCGTATCCCCGCAATAACCTGACGTATAGGCACAATTTGGGATGAGAAAATTTTAATTTTTCCGACGCGGACATGTAACTTTCCGTTTGCCTAATCCGTCTAATGGGTAATAGGAAAGCGAAGGCTGCTGTCACGGGCCTCTGAAGGAGAGAATGCGGTAATGGTCAACAAAATGCTCATCAGCTTAGTCGCCGTGTTGTTCGGGTTCATGTCGTTCGGGTCGATTCAAGCCAATACTTACGAATACACGCCGGTTCCCAAAGACGAGAACACGCGCGTCGCTTACGTTGGCGCAATCTATCAGGAAGATGAAGGCTATTATGCGGATGCGGATTTCATAGAGTGGTACGAAGGGGAAGCGGCTAACGCGATTTTCCGCGAGAGGGAAGCAGATTCCGGCATGGACGAAGCTCCGGACGGCTATTACATCGTTAACGACGACACGACGGTCGAGAGGCTGAAGCTGGCGCCGGACGCTCAGGTGTTCATGCAGATTTACGACCGGACGGGCGACATCGCCGAAGCGGACACCGTATGGAACGAGCAGATTTCTCTCGACAAGTTCCTGGCGCTGCTGGCGGACGACTCGGCCATGAATTTGCGGGATTATCCTTACCATCTGTCGATCGTGAACGGGGTCGTCGTCAAAATTACGCAGCAGTTTCTCCCATAACCTCTTGTATTCGCGAACACGTCTTGGAGAGAAACCGATCCGAGTAGGCCATAGCGGCTGAGGATCGGTTTCTCTTTTTTGTACAATTGACCCATTTGCATACTTGAGCAAATGAAACGCCCGATGGCGAAGGTTGTGCAAGGCGAACGAAGGACGATGTTCTAAAGATTCGGTTATCGTCTCCCGAATCGCGCTCAAACGGAGGGCGATGTTCTAAATAATCGGTCATCGTCTCCCGAATCGCGCTCAAACGGAGGGTGATGTTCTAAATAATCGGTCATCGTCTCCCGAATTGCGCTCAAACGGAGGGCGATGTTCTAAAGATTCGGTTATCGTCTCCCGAATCGCGCTCAAACGAAAATTGTTGCTCGAGAGAATCGCACCTCGGTACACGGGGGAGGCCGTGACGAAAAGCTTTTACTCTAAAAGAGCCTGGAGAACTACTGCGAGTCTGTCGGTCAATTGCACTTTTTTTGCCTTTATCACTTCAATTGACTGCAACTCCCGGGAGATTCGCTCGTCTAATGATTGTACCCGCTTGGCGGCGGGACAAGAGAATAAGAGATTCGGAGGCTTTGCAGCAATGAGCATGTGGAGGAATCGAGGTACGAAGCTGCTGTGCGCCGCGCTGATCGTCGCGCTGCTGGCGCCGCTCTTCGGCCAGTCGGATGCCCGCGCGGCTTCCCAGCCGCAGATCGGCATCTATCTCGACGGGAAGAAGATCGTGACGGACGTTCCGCCATTCATCATTCCGAAGGCGAACGTGACGATGGTGCCGCTGAGCGTCATCAGCAAGAGCTTGGGAGCGAACGTCGGCTGGTCGCAAGCGACGAAGACGGCGACCATTCGCCATGAAGGCCAAGTGCTCGAGATGACGATGGGGCAGAAGTTCGCGCTCGTCAACGGACAGCGCACGGAGCTGGAGACGACCGTACAGGTCGTGAACGGTCGCGTCATGGTGCCGCTTCGCTTCGTCGGAACGCAGCTTCAACTGCTCGTGACCTGGCAGCAGGCTTCGCGCACGATCTTGCTTCAGACGCGCGACGGATCGTCCGAACGCGAATCGCTGAAGGGCGCATGGGTATCCACTGTGTACAATCTGGATTGGCCGTCCGACAAGTCGTACGGGCAAGCGGAGAAGCAGAAGCAGGAATATGTGCAGCTGCTGGACGAATTGCAGGGAATGGGGCTGAACGCCGCGTTCGTGCAGGTGCGTCCGTCCGCCGACAGCATCTATCCTTCCGCGCTTGTGCCGTGGTCGCGCTATTTGTCCGGCAAGCAGGGAGTGGATCCGGGTTACGATCCGCTGGCGTTCATGATCGAGGAGACGCACAAGCGGGGGATGGAATTCCATGCCTGGTTTAACCCGTTCCGCGCGACGGTCGACGAGAAGAAGGATGGATTGGCCGCGAACCATGTTGCGATCACCCATCCCGAGTGGGTCGTCCTGTTCAACAAGAAGCATTATATCAATCCGGGTATTCCCGAAGCACGGCAGCACATTATCGATGCGATTATGGAAGTCGTTCGTGGCTACGACATCGACGGCGTCCATCTGGACGACTACTTCTATCCATCCGGCGGCACGTTCCCGGACGACGCCGCTTATGCGGCTTACAATCCGGGCAAGCTGGGCAACAAAGCCGATTGGCGGCGGGACAACATCAACCGGTTCGTCAAGGAACTGGGCGAATCGATCCACCGGGCGAAGCCTCAGCTGCAGTACGGCATCAGCCCGTTCGGCGTATGGCGCAACATTGCCGACGATCCGACCGGATCGGATACGCGGGCCGGCGTGACGACGTACGACAGCATGTACGCCGACGTTCGCACGTGGATCAGGCAAGGCTGGATCGACTATGTGGCTCCGCAAATTTATTGGAGCCTATCGTTCGAGGTCGCCCGCTACGACAAATTGGTCGACTGGTGGGCCAACGAGGTGCGGGGGACGAACGTCGAACTGCTGATCGGCCACGCGCCTTACAAGCTCGGCACGAAGGAAGCCGGCTGGAGCAGCGCCCAGGAAATTATCAACCAATTGAACTACAACAAGAACGTCCTCGAGGTGCAGGGAGACATCTTCTTCAGCGCCAAGGATTTGCGGAGAAATCCGCTCGGACTCATTCCGCTTCTTCGTCAGTATTATCAGCAATAGAGCGCCCGACTAATCGAAGAGGCTGCCCGAGATCGTCATAGATCCCGGAGCAGCCTCTTCGCATTCATCTGTTTAACTGGACCGAGAGCCAGTCGCGAATGACGGAGAACACTTCCTCCCGCCGCGACTCGTTGTGCAGCTCGTGCTTGAACTCCGGCCATTCCCGCCAATCGACGCGCCTGCCGGCCTTGCCGGCGAACGCCTTGCTCGCGTGGATCGACGTCACTTTGTCGTCACCGCCGTGCATCAGCAGCAGCGGAACCTGCAGCATATACGCATGGCCAAGCGCCCACAGCCCGGCTCTCTGCACGCCGAAGAAGAAGCGTGCCGTAATCTGCCCGTGTCCGAGCGGATCGTTCACGTACCGCTCGATCATCGCCGGGTCTGACGTCAGATGCTCGGCGACCATCGGCCGGTTGTTCGTGTAGGCCGGATATATCCGCTCGACGACTTTGCCCACGATCGATTGCAGCGAAGGAGGCTTAAACGCCAGCTTCAGCCAAGGTCCCGTCACGACCGCCCCGCGGATGGCGGGCTGCCGCCGCAGCAAGTAATTCAGCGTGACGTTGCCGCCCATGCTGTGACCGTACAGAAACACAGGCAGTCCGGAGTATTTCCGCTGCGCCTCGTCGAGCAGCAGATCCACGCCTTCGAGCAGCGACTCATACGCCGGCACGTGGCCGCGCTTGCCCGCGGTCTTGCCGTGTCCCCGCTGATCGAACCCCAGCACGGCGTAGCCTTCGGCGTTCAGCATCTCCGCCAGATGGGCGTAGCGTCCCATATGCTCGCCCATGCCATGGACGAGCCCGACGACCGCCCGGGGGCTGCCGCCGAAGGAATCCGGGCTCCACTCGCAAGCGTGCATAAGAGTCTCGTCCTTGCACCGCCATTCCAACGCGTTCATGCCCATCGGCCATTCCTCCCCGTCCAAGAGAACGTTTTTCTTATACATTTATCATATCCGAAAACGAGCAAATGAGCGAGGGGAACGCGCGCGGGGGGAGGGATTGGAATCGGACATCGATATTGATTACAATAGAGATAGAAGCAGAATACAAGCGATTAAGGAAACGGGAGGGAGAGATTCGACATGGAAAACAACGCTCAACCGTCGCTTCACAAAGCGACTTTCGCCGGAGGATGCTTCTGGTGCATGGTGACGCCGTTCGAGGAGCTGCCCGGCATTCACGGCATCGTATCCGGCTATACGGGAGGCCATACCGTCAATCCGACCTACGAGGAAGTGTGCTCGGAGACGACCGGGCATACCGAGGCGGTGCAGATTACGTTCGATCCGGGACTGTTCCCGTACCGCAAGCTGCTCGACATCTACTGGCGTTCGGTCGATCCGACCGACGGGGAAGGTCAATTTCACGATCGGGGCTCGTCCTATCGTCCCGTTATTTTCTATCACGACGAGGAGCAGCATCGGGAGGCCGAAGCTTCCAAGGCGGAGCTTCAAGCGAGCGGAAGGTTCGACAAGCCGATCGCGGTCGCGATCGAACCGGCGGTCGAGTTCTACGCCGCGGAGGAGTACCATCAGGACTACCATCTCAAAAATCCGCTCAGATACAAGTACTATCGCCACGGCTCGGGCCGGGATTCGTTCATCGAGCGGCACTGGAATACGTCGAAGGATAAGGAAGCGCTGCACAAGGAGCTGCGCCAGCGGCTGACGCCGATGCAGTTCGAGGTGACGCAGAACAACGCCACCGAGCCTCCGTTCCGCAACGAATTTTACAATAACACGGAGCCCGGCATTTACGTCGACATCGTCTCCGGAGAGCCGTTGTTCAGCTCCCGCGATCAGTTCGACGCGGGATGCGGCTGGCCGAGCTTCTCCCAGCCGCTGCACGGAGGCAGCATTCAGGAGCGTCAGGACTTCACGCACGGCATGTACCGCATCGAAGTCAGAAGCCGGGAAGCCGACTCGCATCTTGGCCACGTGTTCGACGACGGGCCGAAGCCGGGCGGGCTGCGTTATTGCATTAACTCCGCTTCCTTGCGGTTTATTCCGAAGGATCGGATGGAGGAGGAAGGCTACGGCAGCTACTTGTCGGAGCTGTAAACCGCCGCAGTCCTGCCTCCGCTCCTGCCCTTCTTAGTAGAGCACCCGCCATAAGTAGAACGTCGCATACGCCTCCCAGCCTTGCCAGCCGACCGCCAGCTCCTTGATCCGGGCTACGGTCGGCTTTTGCTCTTCTTGCAGCACCGCTTTGATCGCATTGTGCAGACCGACGTCGTCGATCGGGAAGGCGGACGGATAGCGCAGACATCTCATCAGCACATAGTTGGCCGTCCAAGGCCCGATGCCGCGAATCGAGACGAGCTTTTTTTCCGCGGAGCGGATGTCGCCTTCCAGCAGCCTCTCTCTGCCAAGCTCTCCGTCCGCGATCAGGCGGGCGACGCCGATCAAATACTCGGCCTTCTTCGTCGTCATCTTCAGCGCCGTAATGTCGCCAACGTCCAGCCCGGCAATGTCGCGAGGCTCGGGGAACAGCCAGCAGTCGACGTCTCCGCGCCGGACTTGCCGCCCGAACGTCTCCACGAACCGGCGCTTGAGCGTGTAGGCGAACGCCAGATTGATCTGCTGCCCGATAATGCCCCAACAGAGCGCTTCGAACAAGTCCGGAATGCCCATGTTGCGCAGGCCGTGCAGCCTGGGGACGACGCCGTGCAGAATCGGGTCGCGGCTTGCCAACTCGTAAAAAGGCGAAAGATCGTTATCGAGGTCGAACCACTCTCTCGTATAAGCGGTGACCTCACGTTCGGTTTCGTCGCTCCACGGCTCGTCATCCAGCGGACGAACGAGCAGGAAGCCCGGCTCGGCGCCGACTTCGAAGAAAGCGGCGCTCGAACCGACGGGAATCGTCTTGTACAGCCGACCGTCGCGGATGCGGTATAAGCTTTCATCCGGGGATCGCGACAAGTAATCGAGATTAACGGAAAAGTCGAATTCGGCGGGAACGGGGATGCGAATCGTGCGGTTCATGAACGGCTCTCCTTGCCATTAAGGTTTGATCTCTTAGTTGTACCACAAATCGGGAGACGGCGAATTACGTTATCTTGCGGTTTTATCGGAGCAATGACGAGGTAAGTCTATCGGAATAGAGCGGGGTTTGTCTTGATTCCGATGTCGCTTTTGCGGTATACTTTTCTCGCCAATATCATAGATGAGGAGCAAGAAAATGAGCAAAGTATTGATTTTCGGTCACAAAAATCCGGATACGGATACGATTTGTTCTGCCATTGCTTATGCGGATTTGAAAACCCAACTGGGAGAAGAAGTCGAAGCGGTTCGCTTGGGCGCCGTCAGCGGCGAAACCCAATACGCGCTGGACAAGTTCGGTTTCGCGGCTCCGCGCCTTGTCGAGACGGTTGCCGGCGAAGCGAAAGGCGTCATTCTCGTCGATCATAACGAACGCCAGCAAAGCGCCTCCGACATCGATCAAGTAACGGTGCTCGAGGTTATCGACCACCACCGGATCGCCAACTTCGAGACGAGCGCCCCTCTGTACTACCGCGCCGAGCCGGTAGGCTGCACCGCGACGATTCTGCTCAAGCTGTACAAGGAGAACGGCAAGACCGTTCCTGCGAACGTTGCCGGCTTGATGCTGTCCGCAATCATCTCGGATTCCTTGCTGTTCAAGTCCCCGACTTGCACCGCTCAGGACGTTGCCGCCGCCAAGGAACTCGCCGCTATCGCCGGAGTCGACGCGGAGAGCTACGGCCTCGACATGCTGAAAGCCGGCGCGGACCTGAGCGACAAGACGATCGCGCAGCTCATTTCCCTGGACGCCAAGGAGTTCAGCATGGGCCAAGCGAAAGTCGAGATCGCCCAAGTCAACGCAGTCGACGTCAACGACGTTCTGTCCAAGCAGGCCGAACTCGAAGACGCGCTGACGAATATCATTAACGAGAAGGGCCTCGACCTGTTCCTGTTCGTCGTAACCGACATCCTGAACAACGATTCCGTCGGCCTTGCCCTTGGCAAAGCGGCAGACGCGGTCGAAGCGGCTTACAATGTGAAGATCGAGAACAACCGCGCGTTGTTGAAGGGCGTTGTTTCCCGGAAGTCGCAGATCGTTCCCGTTCTGACCGACATCTTCAACAAACGCTAACGGCTACGAGAGGAGCCCGCGGAATCGCGGGCTCTTTTGTGCATGGATGCACGACTTTTATAAGTTGAACCAATGAGACGTCGAAGAGATGACCCCATGAAATGGAGAAAGGGAATGGTTTTGCCCGCGCCTTTTGGCTTTGAGTTGCTGACCTATGAAGGTCTTATCGATCCAAGCAACTCAAAACAACCTGTCTGAAGCCGGCAAAGCCATCCCTTTCGGAATGTAATGGGCTTCCCCTTCATTGGTTCAACCTATATAGAAGCATGGAGGCTTCGAAACATCATGAAACTAAGCGTACTCGAACATTCTCACGTGAACGAAGGCAGGTCCGCGAGGGACGCACTGGACGAGACGGTGGCGCTGGCGCAGGAGACGGAGAAGCTCGGATATTGCCGCTTCTGGGTATCCGAGCATCATGGAAGCGCCGCGCTCGCTTCCTCAAGTCCGGAAATTCTGATGGCGCATGTGGCCGCGCACACGAAGACGATCCGCATCGGATCTGGCGGCATCATGCTCCCTCACTATAGCGCCTACAAGGTTGCCGAGAACTTCAGGCTGCTGGAGGCGCTGCATCCGGGCCGGATCGACATGGGCCTCGGGCGGGCTCCGGGCGGGAGTCCGCTCTCGACCAGAGCGCTGCAGGAGCATAAGCGGCACGAGGTCGATCCGTACCCTCAGCAGATCGTCGATCTGTATCATTACTTGCGGGACGATAATCCGGCCAATCACAGGTTTGCCGGACTGCGGGCGTTTCCGGAGACGGAGGGCATGCCCGAGCTGTGGCTGCTCGGCTCCAGCGAAGGCACCGCCAAGATCGCCGCTCAGTTGGGCACGCCGTACGCGTTCGCGCAGTTTTTCGGAGCGGCGGGGGACGAGCCCCTCCAGCACTATAACTCCTACTTCCAGCCCTCGTCCTACTGCGCTCGGCCGAAGGCGCTGGCCGCCGTCATGGCGGTGTGCGCCGACACGGAAGAGGAGGCGAGACAGCTCGCGAGAAGCAACGAGCTGTTCTTCCTTAAGCTGCTTACCGGGCAGGAGCTTGGTTCGATGCCCTCGGTGAAGACCGCTTCGGAATATCCTTACTCGCTCGCCGAGCAGCAGGTGCTTGAGCAGATGCGGACTCGCCGTTTTATCGGCACGCCGGGGCAAGTGAAGGAGGCGCTCAAGCGCTACGCGGATCGGCTTCATCTGGACGAGCTGATGATCGTCTCGCATATTCACGATTTCGAGAAGCGGGTTCGCTCCTACAGATATATAGCGGAGGCCTTTGAATGAAAAGAATCGCAATCGATATGGATGAAGTCATCGCCGACTTTATCGGGAAGTATCTGCTCCATTTCAATCGCAGCTTCAACGGCAGCGTTACAGTGGAACAGCTTCATGGGACGCGGTTCCAAGAGCTGGACCCCCAGATGGAGGTCTATCTCCACGAATGTTTGGAGGACCCTCTGTTCTTCGGGGATCTGCCCGTTATGCCGGACAGTCAGGAAGTCATTCGGGAGCTCAGCGAGCGTTACGAAATTTTCATCGCGACGGCCGCCATGGAGGTGCCCGCCTCGTTCACCGCGAAGTACAGGTGGCTTAAGGAGCACTTCCCGTTCCTGAACGAGATGAACTTCGTGTTCTGCGGGGACAAGAGCATCATCGACGCCGATTATTTGATCGACGACAACAGCCGGCACTTCAAGCGCTTCAAGGGGCAAGGAATTTTGTACACTTCTCCTCTCAACGTGTACGAGACAGGCTTCGTCCGCGTCAACAATTGGCGGGAAGTCAGAGCGTATTTTCATAGTTTGAACGATTAGGTTGGATGAATGGATGAGGATGTGCCGCAGAGCCTGAAGCTTGCTTCGGGCTCTTTATGATGTTTAAGTGCGGATTTATATCCACATATTCCCTTTTGTGGTACAATGGATCGAAAAGGGTCGAAAGCTGTCAGATGCGAATAACGCAGGCAAGACAACCGCCCGGGAGAACATTGCCATGAAGGGGACCCGTCGTGAAAAAGATACTGTTTGCGATCTGTCTTGTATTTCTGCTGTCTGCCTGTTCGGCTAAAGACGGAGGAACCGGATATATCTCCGAGGATAAGTAGGAGGGAGACGAGCTGGACATCGTGCGGTTGATCAATCAAAGAATCAAGTATGTCCAGGAAGGGAACGAAAGCAAGTACCTGGAGCTGTTCTACGAGGAAAGCCCGATCAACGGACTGCCGCGCTATAAACTCCAAAGGGTGAAGTTGACAAGCGACATCGAGATTCGGGAGCAGAGGCGCTTCTATATCGCGGTCGTTCAAGCCGAAGACATTATGGAAACAGGCGAAATGTTCAACAGCCAATATGTTTTTCTCAAGCCCAAGGAAACCGATGAAGGATGGCAGATTGCCGACATCGACTGACGTTTCGCCGAACCGGGTGATAGCGATGAGATCGGACGAACAGGAGCGGGAAGAAGGCTTTTTAAATCGAATCAAGGAGAGATTTCGATGAGCGCAGTGAACACTCAGAAGGTACTGGTAGAAAAGAAAGCCAATCTGTTCCGGGGCATCGAGGCTGTCGGAGGCACCTGACGGTCACTTCGGACAAGCTGATCTTTCAGCCGCACGCCGTTAATATTCAATCTGCGCCGCTGGAGCTTCCGCTTGGCGAGATCGAGCGCGCCGACAAGAGAAACTCGCTGCTGGTGGTGCCTAACGGAATGAAGGTGACCGATCGATCCGGGAAGCAGCATAAGTTCGTGCTGTGGGGAAGAGACGAAGTCATCGCTATTATTAATGAAGCTGCGGCCAAGAGCCACTAAGAATCCGCGACCCGTTTCAGACGGAATGTCCAAGCAATGGGAACAGCGCCCTCCCGAATTTCCTGTCGGGAAGCGAGAGGGCTCCCAGATCTACTCGATTTCTGCTGGCTGCAGCTCTACTCAAAGCTTGTTTTCATAGTCAAGTCCGAGCCGATAAGCATGCGACAGCAGCTCTTCGCGGACTTCCGGCTTTGAACTAAGCGTGTCGTACAGCAGCTCGACCCTGCTGTTCGAAATTCCGCAATAATCGGCGATGGAGATATTCAGATGCTGGTTCATCATCTGCTCGTATTGTCTCTTCGCCATATGTTCCTTCGAATCTGCCGCCAGACCCAACCACAGCACTTGCTTATGCCGCAGCTTATTCCCTCCGTATGCGAAGTCTTTGTTCCACACCCGGTCGATATACCCTTTCAGCATAGCCGGCACACTGTACCACCACACCGGAAAAACATAGGCAAGCGCGTCGTGACGGCTCATGCGTTCCATTTCCGTCCGAACCTCAGCCGAATATATTTTTTCCCCCGCCCAGTCAGGCTCGTCCGCTTCCCATAGAACGGGATTAAACCCGATGCGATGCAGATCCAGCACCTCGGTTTCGTGACCTGCATCAACAAGACCCTCGACGAATCGAGCGGCAACGGCAAAGGTCAAGGAATCCACTCTCGGGTGCGACACTACGGTCAATACTTTCATTTTAATCCCCTTTCGTTTTCATAAATTGTGGTACTATTGGATTATGCAGCAGGCAGACCGATCAGGGAAGAACGCACTTTTTTGTTCCTCTGTAACCGGAAGGTGCTATAGGTACCAACAAGTAACGTGCAAGGGTGGATAGTTATGGAAAAAGAAATACAGCGATTTTACAATAACCCGGCGGAAGCGACTTTGGAGGTCATAGGAGGCAAGTGGAAATTGTTGATCCTGTGTTACCTGAACAGCGGGCCGATGAGAACGAGCGAAATCAGGAAGCAAATCCCGGATATTTCGCAAAAAGTGTTGACACAGCAGCTTCGAGAGCTGGAAGCGGACGGGATCGTCAAGCGAACCGTCTACAATCAAGTGCCGCCGAAGGTCGTCTACGAGATTAGCGAATTAGGGAATTCGCTGAAGTCGATCCTCGATCAATTGTGCGAATGGGGCGAGCAATTTATTAAAAATCGCCAAACAAGCAATATCAATAAATAGAACGGAAAAACCAACAAGCCTGGTCCATAGCGACCGGGCTTTTGTGCGCTTGGGAGCGGTCGACTAAACCAGATGAAGCGCCACTAAGCCCTACCGGATCGGGCTGCTGCGCTCAACAGGGGATTGACAACGAATTCCAATTGATAAATAATACTTTAAAGTAACATTACTATTAAGTAACTTAAACAAGGGAGAAGGGAAGGAAGCGGTGAACGAGAAAGGACGCAAAGCAGGAGAGCGAGGCAACGATCAAGCAGGATAAGGAGTGAGAGAGCAACTATGCTCGTTATGAAAATGGGTTTGGCAATCTTTATGCTTATTGGCGGAGGGATCAAAGTGTTTCGCGTGCCTTTTCAGGTGGAGCACTGGCATCAATATCAGTACCCGCTGTGGTTCCTCACCGTTACGGGAATACTTGAAATTGCCGGAGCGCTTGGCATGATCGCCGGGGGCTGGAACCGTTATCTGGCGCTCGCGGCGGGAGCGCTGTTCTCGGTGCTGATGGTCGGAGCCATCCACGCTCATCTGTTCCGGGCCGGTCAGTCGCTCATGACGACCATACCCGCCGTCATCTGCCTTGTGGTCTCGCTTATTATTCTAGTCAGAGAGCTCAGAGCCCTTTGTGGAGCAAAAATGTTGGTTGAAAATATCGGTTGAACCGGAGGAGTCGTGCTGATTGCACGGCTCCTCTTGCTATTGTGCGGGAACTCGCGTTATGCCGAATGGATTCGAAAAGATAAGCAATAATTAGTGCAAAAAGCCGAAGTTTTTATTATATCCGGCATTTTCTCCGACCTTTACAATTAAGCGTAGCCAAGGATGAAAGCGTTAGCAATCTGAGTTGGCACAACGCTTTAGAACGGCTTCACAGAATAGGAGTGGGAAGGATTGAGGGAAGGCTCTGGATTAAAAGCGGCGGGTTTGCGCCTGTTCGGACTTTCGCTGCCATTGTTGCTGGTCGTCTTTTTGTTTTCTTATCTGCCCTTATACGGGTGGATCTACGCATTCTACGATTATCACGCCGGAATGAAGCTGTCCGACACCGAGTTCGTAGGCTTTCGGCATTTTACGGAACTGATAGACAATCCCGTGATTGCGAACGAAATCGTGAGAGTGCTTCGAAATACGTTCGCGATGAGCCTTCTTGGCATTGCGACTTCGCCTTTGCCGGCGCTGTTCGCGATCTTCTTGCTGGAGGTTCGCTCGAGAACCTTTCGCAAGCTTGTGCAGACGTTGACGACTTTGCCGAATTTTATCAGCTGGATTCTCGTCTACGCGGTAGCCTGGTCCGTCTTCTCGGTAGGCGACGGTTTCTTGAACCGATTGCTCCTCGAACTCGGGTGGATCGAGACGGAAATCAATTTTCTCGCCTCCTCCGATCACGTCTGGTTGACCATGCTCGGCTATTCCTTGTGGAAGGGGCTGGGGTGGGGGGCGATTATTTTCCTCGCCGCGATCGCCTCGATCGATCATGAGCAATACGAAGCGGCTACGGTGGACGGAGCGGGACGATTTCAGAAAATGCGGCACGTGACGATTCCCGGCATCCTGCCGACCTTCTTTGTCCTGCTGCTGTTATCCATTGCCAATTTCATCAACAGCGGCATGGAGCAATATTTTATTTTTCAGAATCCGCTCAACAAAGACAAGATCGAAGTGCTCGATCTATACGTGTACAACCAGGGGATGGTGGGACAGAGCATTTCGTACGCCACGGTCGTCAGCATGCTTAAGTCCCTGGTCAGCGTGGCGCTGCTGTTTGTCGCGAATACCCTGTCCAAAGCAGTACGCAAGGAATCTATCATTTAGCGTCCGGAGGTAAACGTCAGTGGTCGAGAACCCCAAAACTATCGGATCGATTGCATTCCATCTGATCAACTACGGCGTGTTTGCGATTTTTACGATAGCCTGCGTTTTTCCATTCTACTATATTTTCATCAATACGATCAGCGACAACTCGCTATCTTCGTCGGGTCAGATTTTACTATTGCCGCAAGGCATCCATTTCAATAACTACGCCGAGGTGTTCAGGGTGCGCGGCTTAGGGAACGCCGCCTTTGTCTCCATTTCCAGAACCGCGATTGGAACGGCGCTTACGCTCGTCGGAACTTCGTTTCTCGGCTATGCGTTCAGCAGGCCAGAGTACTGGCGGCGCAAGCTATGGTACCGTTTCGTCATCGTTACGATGTACTTCAACGCCGGCATCATTCCCTGGTTCGTCACGATGAAAAACCTGGGCATGGTCAACAATTTCTGGGCATACGTGCTGCCCTCGATCGTCGCTCCTTTTTTCGTCGTGCTGTTCAAAACCTACGTGGAGCAAATTCCGGCTTCGCTGGAAGAATCCGCGCAGATCGACGGAGCAGGGTACGGTACGCGCTTCTTCCGGATCGTCTTTCCGCTGTCGGCGCCGATTCTGGCGACCATCGTCGTGTTCACCAGCGTCGGGCAATGGAACAGCTTCATGGATACGTTGTTTCTGATTCGAGATTCCAAGCTGTATACGCTCCAGTTTTTGCTCTATCAGTATTTGAATGAAGTGAACGCGGTGGCGGCTTCGCTGAGGAGTTCCCCGCAGGGACAATTGGTCGATCCATCCCGATTGCTGACGGCCACTTCCATTCGCATGACGATCTCGATCGTCGTCGTCCTGCCGATTCTGTGCGTGTACCCGTTCCTTCAGCGTTATTTCGTGAAGGGATTATTGCTGGGCGCAGTAAAAGGATAGCCGGATGCAGCGCGCGCAGCCGGAAGTTCTTTTATGCCATATATCATTCGAGAGAAGGAAAAGGAGACAGGTCGATGCACAATAGGATTAGAAAGTTTCAGGTTGCGGCATTGCTCATGGCGGTCGTTCTGACCGCGATTCTCGGCGGCTGCAGCGGCAGCTCCCGCAACGGGAGCGATTCCGCCGATTCGTCGAAAGGCTCGGAAGGTTCAAAACCCGCAGAGGCCGTAACGCTGCAGGTGTTCTCTCTGCCATCGAACACTTCCGGTTTGCAGCAAGGATGGTTTGCCGAGGTCTTACGGGACCAAGTCGGCGTGAATCTGGAGCTGCTGCCGGCCGGAGACCAGGGCGAGCAGAAGCTGCAAGCGCTCATGGCAGGCGGGGAATTGCCGGATATCGTCGTGTTCAAGACGAAGAGACAGGTTGAAGACGCGGTTCGCGCAGGAATGCTGGTCAATCTGGACGACCATATCGACAAGCTCCCGAACGTCGTCAAGAACGCTCCGGCAGCCTTGCAGTACTACCGGGACGCAGCGAGCAACGGCTCGGGCAAAGCCTATGCGATTCCGAATCAAGTCGGACCGAGCGAGGTGGGAGCCACGATCAATTACGGCCCTCTTATCCGCTGGGACCTCTACAAGAAGCTGGGCATGCCGCAGATCAAGGATCTGGAAGATTATTTGCCGGTACTTAAGCAGATGCAGGAACTCGAACCGAAGAACAAAGACGGTCAAAAGGTATACGCATTCTCGCTGTGGCAGGATTGGGATTCGATGCAGATGATGCTGGCCGCCCAGCCTTCGAATTTCATGGGCGTGGATACGGGAGACCAGATGGGCGGCTCTCTTCCCTTCATGCAGGTGGACGTCGCGTCGGGGGAGACGATGAGCATTCTGGAACGGGACAGCCAATATATCCGGGCTTTAAGGTTTTATTATGAAGCGAACCGCATGGGCCTGGTCGATCCGGATTCGCTGACGCAGCGCTGGGACACGGCAGTCGAGAAAATGAACCAGGGCCGGGTGCTGTTCTCGATCTGGCCGTGGTACAACAACAATAAGAAAGAGCTTGTGGACGCAGATCCGCCAACGGGTTTCGAATTCGTGCCGTTCGATGCGTACAAGGGAACCTGGTTCGGCGACAATCCGATCGGCAACTCTTGGGCGTTCGCGATCAGCGCTTCGACCAAGCATCTGGACGCGGCGCTCAAGTATATCGATTTCATGTACTCTACGGAAGGCTTGCAGGTGCTCATGAACGGACCTAAGGGCGTCGTC
>Ga0065721_10004533_pt1 | contig 25341 bp, 19 predicted proteins | sample Mesricmetagenome_FD_59108 | JGI IMG/M metagenome (GOLD analysis project Ga0065721, IMG submission 59108) | Mesophilic microbial community from rice straw/compost enrichment Sample: eDNA_1 v2 (version 2) | ecosystem: Engineered > Solid waste > Grass > Composting > Bioreactor | place: USA: Davis... | reverse complement strand
ATGCCGGTGATCGTGATTGCGCCCCATGACCGCTTCTTCGAGAAGACGATCTCCAACATGCAGGAAGTCGCCGCGCGCGGCGGCAAGATCATCTTCATTACCGATGAAGCGGGTGCCGCTGCGTCGAAGCTCCCGACTATGGCGACGATCACGTTGCCGAATGTGGACGAGATCATCTCACCGATGATCTACTCACTGCCGATCCAGTTGCTGGCCTATCATACGGCCGTCTTCATGGGTACGGACGTCGACCAGCCGCGCAACCTCGCGAAGTCGGTCACCGTGGAGTGATCACCCCATCGCTTTTCCTTGCATCGCAGCATGGCATCCGGCATTGTCGCCACGAATGAGCCGCAATGCGCAGATGATGTAAGGATACCCGATGAGCGACAGTCCAGAGCGAATCTCGCTGGCCGGCCGCCTCAGGAACAATTTCCTCACCGGCTTGATCATCTGTGCGCCTCTGGCGATCACGATATGGCTGACCTTCACCTTCATTGATTGGGCGGACAGCTGGGTTACCCCCTACATTCCGCAGCGTTACGACCCGCAATATTACCTGGATGTCGCGATCCCTGGCACCGGCCTGCTTATCGCTGTGTTGCTGATTACCATCGTCGGTTTCCTGGGCAAGAACCTGATCGGCCGCTCGATCGTCAACTTCGGCGAATCGATCCTTCATCGCATGCCGCTGGTGCGCACGATCTACCGCAGCGTGAAGCAGATCCTGGAGACGGTGCTGAAGGAGCAGTCGACCTCCTTCAAGAAATGCGGCCTCATCGAGTTCCCGAGCCCCGGGATGTGGGCACTGGTGTTCATCTCGGGCGATGCGCAGGGGGAGATCGCTGCAAAACTCAATGCTGATGGCGAGGAAATGATCGGCGTCTTCCTGCCCCCAACACCGGTGCCGACCGCGGGCTTTCTGATGTTCGTGCCGAGAAGCAAGGTCATCATGCTCGACATGACGCCGGAAGAGGGTGCTCGCCTGTTGATCTCGGGCGGCCTGATCGCCCCGGAATACAAGCCGCAGGGACAACCGGTTCCGGCTCTTGTTGCACCTATCCGGCCCGCAGGAACCTGATCGCCTCGTCACGCCGGTGCAGGTAAAGCAGCGTCCGCAGCGCTTGCCCGCGTTCGCTCGTCAGGTCCGGGTCGCGCTCGAGCAGGTAGGCTGCATCCTTTCGGGCGATCTCGAGAAGATCCGCATGCGCCTCCAGGCTCGCCAGCCGAAAGCCGGGCGTGCCGGACTGGCGTGTACCAAGCAGTTCGCCTTCACCGCGCAGCTTCAGGTCTTCTTCGGCGATCAGGAAGCCATCCTCGCTGTCGCGCAGGATCGAAAGTCGCGCGCGGCCGATTTCGCTGAGCGGCCCCTTGTAAAGCAGGATGCAGGTCGAGGCCTCGCTTCCGCGCCCGACACGGCCCCTCAACTGGTGAAGCTGAGCGAGCCCGAAGCGCTCGGCATGTTCGATGACCATGATGGTCGCATCAGGCACGTCCACACCGACCTCCACCACGGTCGTCGCGACTAGCAGGCGGATCCGACCCTCCTTGAACGCGCTCATTACCGCGTCCTTTTCTGGACCGCCCATCCGCCCGTGAATGAGTCCGACATTCTCCCGCCCAAGTTCCCCGGCAAGCACCGCGAACCGCTCCTCCGCCGACATCAGCTCCGAAACGTCGGATTCCTCCACCAGTGGGCAGATCCAGTAGGCTTTCTTGCCTTCAGCGATCGCACTCCTGAGGCGGCCGACGATATCGCCGATCCGCTCGGTGGGGATCGTCACGGTCTGGATTGGCTTGCGTCCGGCTGGCTTTTCGGTGAGCTTCGACACGTCCATGTCGCCGAAGGCCGCAAGCACGAGCGTGCGCGGGATCGGTGTCGCCGTCATCACGAGCATGTGCGGCGAGATGCCCTTTGCGGTCAGGCGCAGTCGCTGGTGCACCCCGAAACGATGCTGTTCATCGACCACGGCAAGAAGCAGGTTCTGGTAGTTGATCGCATCCTGGAACAGCGCATGGGTGCCGATGATGATCTGGGCCTCGCCAGATGCGATCCGCTCGATGATGTTTTCCCGCTCGCGTCCCTTGGTCCGCCCCGTCAGGACCTCCACGGAAATGCCCGCCGCGGCGGCCAGCTTTGAGATCGTCGCATGGTGCTGGCGGGAAAGAATTTCTGTCGGGGCCATCAGCACCGCCTGGCCACCCGCTTCAACGGCGGCCGCCATGGCAAGCAGGGCAACGAGCGTCTTGCCTGCTCCAACATCGCCCTGCAGCAGGCGCAGCATTCGTTCCTCGCCGGCCATGTCGGCAAGGATCTGCTCCACCGCCGCGGACTGGCTGGGGGTAGGGGTGAACGGCAGTGCCTTCAGGATCTTCGCGGCCAGCGCGCCTTCGACGCGGATTGGCTGACCCGGAACCTTGCGCACCTTCTGGCGCACCAGCGACAGGGACACCTGACCGGCCAGAAATTCGTCATAGGCAAGCCTCCGCCGCGCCGGCGCTTGCGGATCAATATCCTTGTCGTCGCGCGGGTCATGAAGCCGTCGGAAGGCATCCGCGACGGACGGAAAGCCCTGGCGCTGCACGAGGCTCAGGTCCGCCCACTCCGCCAGTTCCGGGATACGGGCCGTCGCACCTTCGATGGCTTTCCTGAGAGTCTTCGGCGTCAGGCCTGCGGTCAGCGGATAGACGGGCTCCACCAGCGGCATGTCCTGCGCTTCGGACGCTTTCACCATCAGATCAGGATGCACCATCGAGGCGCGGCCGTTGAACCAGTCGACCTTGCCGCTCACGATGACCTGTTCGTCTATGGGCAGTGACTTCGCCAGCCAATCGCCCTTTGCCCGGAAGAAGGTGAGCGCCAGTTCGCCGGTTTCGTCGTGCAGAAACACGCGGTAAGGAACATTAAGTTTGCCGCGCGGCGGCGGCTGATGGCGGTCAATGCGACCTTCGATGGTGACGATGGCACCCTGCGGCGCAAAGGCAATCCCAGGCTTGTTGCGGCGGTCGATCAGCGAATGAGGTGCGTGGAACAGAAGATCCACCACCCGGGCGTCCTCCTCGTCCGCGCCCGTCACCTTCGCAATCAGGTCCGCAATCTTCGGCCCGATACCGGGCAGTGAAGAAACGGAGGCGAATAGGGGATCAAGCAGAGCCGAACGCATGGACGTTAGATGCGATAGATTTTGCACGCTTGGCAAGGTGACGCGGCGAGAAAACAGCCCTATATGATCCGCAAAACAGGGACTTGCACATGACTGGACTGGCGCGCACAAGCGCGGACCTCGACCCGCGCCGCCGGCGCATTCTTTACCGCTGCTGGCATCGCGGCATCCGGGAAATGGATCTGGTTTTCGGCAGCTTTGCCGAGGCCGAGATTGCCGCACTTTCCGAAACCGAACTCGACGAATTCGAGCAGATCATGGCCGAGGATGACCACGACCTGCACGCCTGGATTACCGGCGCAAGGCCACTGCCTGCGGACCGAAACACGCCACTTTTTGCGCGCGTTGCCGCTTACAAGCCGGATTTTGATCCCGTCACCAAAGCTTCGCTTCAGGAAAAGCTGGGACAGCCTGAATGATCTCCGGATTCGATGCAAAGAAGATCGCGGCCTCCCCGGTGCCGATGATCATCGGCGGCGTGCCAACCGGCATGGAGCCGATGGTGCTTGCCGAGCTGGTGCGGGCCGGTCAGTCCGTGGCCTATGTCATGTCCGATGGCCAGAAACTGCTCGACCTGGAGCAGATGCTGTCCTTCGTCGCGCCGGAAATACCGGTGCTGACGCTGCCGGCCTGGGACTGCCTGCCTTACGACCGCGTCTCGCCGAGTGCCGATGTCTCCGCCCGGAGACTTTCTGCCCTTTCGGGGCTGATCTCTCACGCGAAGAAGCCGCACGCGGCGATCGTCCTGATCACCGTCAACGCCATGCTGCAGAAGATCGCGCCGGCGGAGGTGATCGAGAGCCTGGCGTTCTCCGCCAGGCCCGGCAACCAGATCCGGATGGACGATATTGCCGCTCGGCTGGAGCGCAACGGCTTTGAGCGCGTCGCGACGGTTCGGGAGGTCGGTGAGTTCGCCGTTCGCGGTGGTATCCTCGACGTATTCGTTCCCGGCACTGAGGAGCCGGTGCGGCTCGATTTCTTCGGCGATACGCTCGAGACGATCCGCTCCTTCGATCCGGCCAGCCAGAGGACGACAGGGCAGGCCCGCTCGCTTGATCTCAACCCTATGAGCGAAGTGACGTTGACGCCGGATACGATCAGCCGTTTCCGCAAGAACTATCTGTCGCTCTTTGGTGCCGCGACGCGCGACGACGCGCTGTACCAGGCTGTCTCCGAAGGACGCCGTTATGCCGGCATGGAGCATTGGCTGCCGCTGTTCTACGATCGGCTGGAAACCGCATTCGACTACCTCAGGGGCTTTCGCATCGTCACCGATCACAATGCCCGCGAAGCGGCGAGTGAGCGATCGAAGCTGGTGCTCGATTACTTCGAGGCGCGTCGAGATTCTGGCTCGCAAGGCAAGGGGCTGACGGCGCAGGCGACGCCCTACAAGCCGGTCTCGCCGGGGCAGCTCTACCTCGATGTCAAAGCCTTCGGCGACGCGCTGGATGAGGCAGGCGCGCTGCGGCTCACGCCATTCAACGAGATGGATGCAGAAGCACGCCGCGTCGTGACCGTTGATGCCCATGTTGGCCCGCGCTGGGCCAAGGCCCAGGCCGAGAAGACGGATAGCGACGAGCGCATCAACGTCTTCGACCTGGTGGTGAAGCATATCGGCGACAAACGTGCCGCGGGCAGCAAAGTGCTTGTCACCGGCTGGTCCGCAGGGTCGCTCGACCGCCTGCTGCAGGTGCTGGACGAGCGCGGCCTTAAGCGGATCCGCCAGATCGACAAGCTGGCTGACCTCAACAAGCTCGAAAAGGGCGAGGCGGCGGCCGCCGTGCTGAGCCTGGAAGGCGGTTTCGAAACCGGTGACCTCGTCGTCATCGGCGAACAGGACATCCTCGGCGACCGCATGGTGCGCCGTGGCAAGCGCCGCAAGCGCGCGGCAGACTTCCTGACCGAGGTCGCAGGCCTCGACGAAGGCTCGCTTGTCGTGCATGCCGAGCATGGTATCGGCAAGTTCGTCGGTCTGGTGACGATCGAAGCCGCCGGCGCGCCGCGCGCCTGCCTTGAGCTTCATTACGCCGACCAGGCCAAGCTCTTCCTGCCGGTTGAAAACATCGACCTCCTGTCGCGTTACGGCTCCGATGCCGCCGAAGCCCAACTTGACAAGCTGGGCGGTGGTGCCTGGCAGGCCCGCAAGGCAAAGCTGAAGAAGCGCCTGCTCGACATGGCAGGCGATCTCATCCGCATTGCCGCCACCCGAATGGTGCGGCGTGCCCCGGTTCTGTCGACGCCGGAAGGGCTCTATGACGAATTTGCAGCACGCTTCCCTTATGACGAAACGGAAGACCAGGAAAACGCGATCGAATCGGTGCGCGAAGACCTGGCAGCCGGGCGCCCGATGGACCGCCTGGTCTGCGGCGACGTCGGTTTCGGCAAGACAGAGGTGGCGTTGCGTGCTGCCTTCTTCGCCGCCATGAACGGTGCGCAGGTAGCGGTGGTTGTTCCGACGACGCTGCTGGCCCGCCAGCATTTCAAGACCTTCAGCGAACGTTTCCGCGGCCTGCCGATCAAGATAGCCCAGGCCTCGCGCCTGGTCTCGGCGAAGGAGCTCGCGCAGACCAAGAAGGACCTGGCAGACGGCAAGGTCGACATCGTGGTCGGCACCCATGCGCTGCTCGGCACAGGCATCCAGTTCGCCAACCTCAGCCTGCTGATCATCGACGAAGAGCAGCATTTCGGCGTGAAGCACAAGGAGCGGCTGAAGGAGTTGAAGAGCGACGTGCATGTGCTGACGCTTTCGGCAACGCCGATCCCGCGCACGTTGCAACTCGCCATGACCGGGGTGCGGGAGCTCTCCCTCATCACCACGCCACCGGTGGACCGCATGGCGGTGCGCACCTTCATCTCGCCGTTCGACCCGCTGGTGATCCGCGAAACGTTGATGCGCGAGCACTACCGTGGCGGACAGAGTTTCTACGTCTGCCCGCGGCTCGCCGACTTGCCGGAAATCCAGGCCTTCCTTCAATCGGATGTGCCGGAACTGAAGGTTGCCGTCGCGCACGGCCAGATGGCCGCCGGCGAACTCGAAGACATCATGAATGCCTTCTACGACGGCAAATATGATGTTCTGCTTTCGACGACGATCGTCGAATCAGGTTTGGACGTGCCCACGGCCAATACTCTGATCGTGCACCGCGCCGACATGTTCGGTTTGGCGCAGCTCTACCAGCTGCGTGGCCGCGTCGGTCGTTCGAAGGTGAGGGCGTTTGCCCTCTTCACCTTGCCGGTGAACAAGCAACTGACGGTTACGGCCGAACGCCGCCTCAAGGTGCTCCAGTCGCTCGACACGTTGGGCGCCGGTTTCCAGCTGGCCAGCCACGACCTCGACATCCGCGGTGCCGGCAACCTGCTTGGCGAAGAGCAGTCCGGTCACATCAAGGAAGTCGGCTTCGAGCTCTATCAGCAGATGCTGGAAGAAGCGGTCGCCGAGGTGAAGGGCGAGAGCGACATCGTCGACACCGGCTGGTCGCCACAGATCTCCGTCGGCATCACGGTGATGATCCCCGAAAACTACGTGCCGGACCTGCATCTGCGCATGGGCCTCTACCGCCGGCTTGGCGAACTCGAGGACCTGCAGGAAATCGATGGTTTCGGCGCCGAGATGGTTGACCGCTTTGGACCGATGCCGGTCGAAGTCCAGAACCTGCTCAAGGTGGTCTACATCAAGTCATTGTGCCGCACGGCCAATGTCGAAAAGCTGGATGCAGGGCCGAAGGGCGTCGTCGTCACCTTCCGCGACAAGCAGTTCCCGAACCCGGCCGCATTGGTTGGTTACATCGCCAAGCAGGGCGTGATGGCCAAGATCCGTCCGGACCAGAGCGTCTTCCTCAACCGTGATCTTCCGACACCGGAAAAGCGGCTGACGGTCGCCGCCCAGATCATGAAGCAGTTCGCCGAACTCGCGAAGGCGAGCTAGGCCGACTGCAAACAGAACCGCCGCCTCTTGCAACAAGGGCGGCGGTTTAGACGACTTGATATGGACGCCGAAGCGATCGGCGTATGGCATTAGATCATGCTCTTGCGAGCCTCGCCCTTGAGCTTGGCGATCTCGCGCAGGGCGTTCGACAACACTTCCGGGGTCTGGGCTCCGCTCACCGCGTACTGGCCGTCGATGATGAAGAAGGGCACGCCGTTGACGCCCATCTTCTGGGCCGCGTCGATCTCCGACAGAACCGTGTCCTTGTCTGCATCCGTCCTGAGAAGATTTTCGATCACCTTGCGGTCGAGACCACAGGCTTCGGCGATATCGGCCAGTACCGCATGGTCGCCGACATTACGCCCTTCCTCGAAGTTCGCCTTGAAGAGCGCGCTTGCCACCCGGTCTTGCGCCTCGCGACCTTCCATCAGCGCCCAGTGCAGCAGCCGGTGGGCATCGAGGGTATTGGGGCCAATCTTGATCGCTTCGAAGTTATAGCGGATGCCGACTTCTTCGCCGAGCTTGGTGAGCATCCCGTGGGAGCGCTCCACCGCATCCTTGCCGCCCAGCTTCTCCGCCAGGTGCTTTTGATGGTCGACGCCTTCCGGCGGATGCTCCGGGTTGAGCCGGTAGGGGCGCCAGTTGATGTCGACGCCGATCTCATCCTGCACATCTGCAATCGCGAGCTCCAGGCGAGCCTTGCCGAGATAGCACCACGGGCAGACGATGTCCGAGACGATGTCGATGGTGATGCGTTCCATGGCAAGTGTCCTTTCCGAGTGGATGCCGCGCGGCCTTATTGCGCGCGCCTGTCCCACCACGTGTTGAGCTGGTAGCCGTAAAGCGGCAGCTTCTCGGGGTAGCTGATATGGCTCCATCGCGCCACCCATTGATCGGGAATGTGATAGAGCGGCACGAGATAGTGGCCGGAGAGCAGCATCCGGTCGTAGGCCCTCACAGTCGCCTCAAAATCCGGTTGGCTGCGCACCGCCATCATCGACCCGATCAGACGGTCGAGATCCGGATCGGCCGCGCCGGCGAAGTTGAAGCTGCCCTGCCGATCCTTCGACGCGGAACCCCATCGGTTCACTTGTTCAATGCCCGGGGACAGCGACGACGGATAGGACTTCACGATCATGTCGTAGTCGAAGTTACCCGAACGCGCCTGGTATTGTGCGTCATCGACAGTGCGGATCGACATATCGACGCCGATCATCCGCAACGTCCGCTGGTAGGCAATGGCAAGCTTCTCCTGGTCGGCAGTCTGCGTCATCACCTCGAAGGCGAGAGGCTTGCCAGCAGCATCCGACATGCGGCCGTTCTTGATCGTGTAGCCGCCGGCCTTCAGCTTCTCCACCGCCTGGCGAAGAACCTTTCGGTCGGCACCCGAACCGTCGGTCCTGGGCTGGCGGTAGCTGCCATCGAGAATGGCCGGCGCCACCTTGTCCTTGGCAGCGCCCAGCAGTTCGAGTTCCCTGGGCTCTGCGGGATTGCCGAGCGCGCTCAGCGGCGAGTTCTGCCAATAGCTTTCGGTGCGCGTATAGGCGCCGTCAAACAGGTTGCGGTTCACCCACTCGAAGTCGAACGCGAGCGACAGGCCTTCGCGAACATTGGCATCAGCGAAGATCGGACGGCGGGTGTTGAACACGAAGCCCAGCATGCCGGTCGGCAATTGCGGCTTGAAGGACTCCTTCAATACGTCGCCGCGCTGCACCGCCGGAAAATCATACGCCCGCGTCCAGTGGGTCGGGCTGCCTTCGAGGTAGATGTCGACAGCGCCCTTCTTGAAGGCTTCGAACAGCGTGTTCTCCTGGAGGAAATATTCCACCGAGATCTGGTCGTAGTTGTCGAACCCGATCTTCGACGGGATGTCCGCGCCCCAGTAATCGGGATTGCGCTCGTAGACGATCCGTTCGCCCGGCGAGACAGCCTTGATCCGGTATGGCCCCGAACCGATAGGGTACTTNAGCGTGCTCTGGTCGAAACGCTCGGGGTCGATGGCNTGCTTGGGCAGGATCGGCGTGGCGCTCGCCAGGATCAGNGGGAATTCGCGGTCCGCCTTCTCGTTGAAGGTAAAGCGCACGCTGTGCNCGCCAACCTTTTCCATCTTCTCCACGGCAGCCAGCCGGCCGGAGAAGGGGATGCGTCCCTTGTCGCGCAAGAGCTCCATGGTGAAGATGACATCGTCAGGCGTCACCGGTTCCCCGTCAGACCATTTCGCCTTGGGATTGAGGTTGAACTGGATGTAAGTGCGGTCGTCGTCCATCTCGACTGTTTCGGCCAGCAGGCCGTAGAGCGAGAACGGCTCGTCGCTGGAGCGCGTCATCAGCGATTCGAACACGAGGTTGCCGAAGATTGTGTCCCACAGGCCGCGCGCCGTCGTTCGCATGCTCTTCAGGATGAACGGGTTCAGGTTGTCGAACGTGCCGACAACGCCGTAGCTGATCCGGCCGCCCTTCTTGACGTCCGGCTTCACATACGGGAAGTGCTGGTAGCTAGAGGGGAGCGCCGGCTCACCCCGCATGGCGATGCCGTGAACCGGTTCTGCGGTCGCTTGTGAGCCTATAAGGAGAGCGGCGATGAATGGCAGCAGGTGTCGCATGGTTCTCGAAGATCAGGTTTGATTCGCCTCCAAGGTAACGGAAGCGCGCGCGTCGACCAATGGCTGTTCCGCCTGCAGTCTGGCCGTCGTCGTTAACGTTTTATCACAAAATTGGACGAGGGGACTGGATATCGGACCGGTCGCGATGTAACAGGTTGCCGGACGGGCGGGTCATTCAATTGCCTCATTTGAACGACAGGTGACGGGCAGTAGGACACCCCGAGGGAGTTTGTTCGGCGATGGCCGGCCCCAACGGTTTTCAGGAGACGGATCTCGTTATGATGCTTAAGGCAACCCAAGTTCTGCGGACGGCAATGTCCGCCCTTGCTCTTTCGGTCGGTGCAAGCGCGCTGCCGGTTGCAGCTTCTGCCCAGGACGCTCCCGCCGCGGCTGCTCCGGGTGCCCCGCCGCTCGGTTGGTTCAAGACCTGCACCAAGCAGGATGACAGCGATCTCTGCGTGGTACAGAACATCATCGCCGCCCAGAACGGCCAGTTGATCACCGCTGTCGGCCTCATCACCGTTGAAGGCAAGGTGAACCGCAAGATCCTTCAGGTTTCCGTACCGACCGCGCGCCTCGTGCCCCCGGGCATCGTGATGCAGATCGATGGCGGCAAGGGCCAGAAGCTCGACTACGTAGTCTGCCTGCCGGACAAGTGCACCGCCGAAGTGCCGCTGACCGACGCGATGATCACCAGCATGAAGAAGGGTACCGAAGTGGTCTTCACCTCGGTCAACTTCCGCCGTGCGCCGAACCCGATCAAGATCCCGCTGACCGGCTTCACCGGCGCCTTCGACGGCCCGGCCATGCCGCAGGAGCAGATTGCCCAGAGCCAGCGCAGCCTCGAAGAAGGCCTGCAGAAGAAGGCAGAAGAGACCCGCAAGAAGCTTGAGGATGCGCAGAACGCAGCCAAGCAGGGTCAGTAAGATCCTTCACGGACATCTGAACAAGAAAGGCCGGCGAAAACGCCGGCCTTTTTATTTGTGCTCGAACTTGTGGTTGGTTCAGTGCGCCAGGATGACCTTCGGCTTCAACTGGCCTGAAGGCGCGCGGTCGAAGATCTGGTAGACCTGCGGGTTGCGCAGAGGCATCTCGCTCTCATCATGCTCAAGGTTTTGCTCCGAAACATAAGCGACGTATTCGCTTTCGTCGTTTTCGGCGAGCAGATGGTAGAACGGCTGGTCCTTCGCTGGGCGGATTTCGGCTGGAATAGAATTCCACCATTCGTCTGTATTGGCGAATTCCGGATCCACATCGAACACCACGCCCCTGAACGGAAAGACCTTGTGGCGAACCACTTCACCGATGGTAAATTTGGCGTTTCTCTGTTTCATGGTGCGACGTCCTTTCGGAACCTAATGTGGGAATAATTTTCTCCGACATCAAGAGACTAATGCATGTCGCTGGTCTTCGTTCCACTGCTAAGCATTGCGCAGGCGGGGCCGTTTCATCTTGGCCGTGGCGAGAATTACACCACCGAGCACGAGAATGATTCCGACGGCGTGGTAGGTCTCGAAAGTTTCCCCGAGGAAGATCACCGCCATGATGATCGAGACCGGAGGCATCATATAAAGCGTTGCGCCTGCAGTCGCCGGGCCAAAGACGCGCACCGTGTGCTGGAAGCAGAAAAAGGCGGCAAGGGAGGCAAGGAGAATGATGCCGGCGATCATCGACCACGCGTTCAGCGTGGTGGGCAGCAGGCCACCATCCCAATACTCCCAGATCGCAGGCGGCAGGAGCACGAGCGACCCGGAAAAGGACATCAGCCCGAAGAGCGTCAGTGGCGGCACCGCTTGCGCGGCTGGACGGCGCAGAAGGACCGAATAGACGGCAAAGGCGATTGCGGCGGTGAGCATGCCGAAGTCGCCGATGTTGAACCGCATATGCGTGAGGGCGGCCAGATCACCGCGCAACACGATTGCCGCGACGCCGGCAAAAGCGAGGAACATGCCCAAGAGTTCACGCAGGCTGATGCGCCGCCCGGCAAAAACCCATTCCAGCAGGATGATGAAAAGCGAGGACGTGGTGTAGATCAGCGTGGCGTTGGAAGCGGTTGTCAAGGTCAACGCCCAATAGACCAGCCCGCCGCAGATGCCGATGCTCAGGAACCCGAGCCACAACCATAGCCAGGTATGGTTCCGGACAAAGCCGTGCGCTACCGGCCAAGTTGCGTAGAGGATCGGCACCATGATCAGGCCTGCCCCGAACCAGCGGATGAAGGCGGTGATGAACGGTCCGATCTCGCCGATGATGCCGCGCCCGAAAATCAGGTTGCTCGAAAAGAAGACCGGCGCCATCACGAAGAGGAGCCAGTCGCCGGGCCGGGGCGACTTCGGATTAGGCGAGGGCATCGGCGCACCATGCAGTGACAAGACGGCTGAAACGGAAACGGCGGGCCGGAGCCCGCCGCTGAACGCGTGTGACGTGTCGACCGATCAGGCTGAGTAGTACATGTCGAACTCGACCGGGTGCGGCGTCATTTCGAAGCGCATGACTTCCGTCATCTTGAGTTCGATGTAGGCGTCGATCTGGTCGTCATCGAATACACCGCCGGCGGTCAGGAACTTGCGGTCCTTGTCGAGGCTTTCGAGCGCTTCACGCAGCGAACCGCAAACCGTCGGGATCTTCTTCAGCTCCTTCGGCGGCAGGTCGTAGAGATCCTTGTCCATGGCCTTGCCCGGATGGATCTTGTTCTTGATGCCGTCGAGGCCGGCCATCAGCATGGCCGCGAAGCCGAGATAGGGGTTCTGTGCCGGGTCGGGGAAGCGAACTTCGACACGTTTTGCCTTCGGGTTGGAGCCGAAAGGAATGCGGCAGGATGCAGAACGGTTGCGGGCGGAATAGGCCAGCAGCACCGGCGCTTCATAACCAGGGACGAGGCGCTTGTAGGAGTTCGTCGTCGGGTTGGTGAAGGCGTTGATCGCCTTGGCGTGCTTGATGATGCCGCCGATGTAATACAGGCAGCTCTCCGACAGGCCGGCATATTCATCGCCAGCAAAAGTCGGCTTGCCATCCTTCCAGATCGACTGGTGGACGTGCATGCCCGAACCGTTGTCGCCGAAGACCGGCTTCGGCATGAAGGTCGCCGTCTTGCCATAGGCATTGGCAACCTGGTGCACAACGTACTTGTAGATCTGCATCTTGTCGGCGTTGCGCACCAGCGTGTCGAACTTCACGCCGAGCTCGTGCTGGGCGGATGCCACTTCGTGGTGATGCTTTTCCACGACGACGCCCATTTCAGCGAGCACGGTCAGCATTTCGGAGCGCATGTCCTGCAGGCTGTCAACCGGAGGAACCGGGAAGTAACCGCCCTTGACGCGCGGACGGTGGCCAAGGTTGCCGGTCTCGTAGTCGGTGTCGTCGTTCGACGGCAGTTCGGACGAGTCGAGCTTGAAGCCGGTGTTATAAGGATCCGCCTTGTACTTGACGTCGTCGAAGACGAAGAACTCGGGCTCAGGCCCAACGAACACGGTGTCGCCGATCCCGGATGCCTTCAGGTAGGCCTCGGCCTTCTTGGCGGTGCCGCGCGGATCGCGGTTATAGGCTTCACCGGAAACCGGATCCAGGATGTCGCAGATGATGACCATGGTCGACTGCGCGAAGAAGGGGTCCATGTGCACGGTCGCCGGATCCGGCATCAGCACCATGTCGGACTCGTTGATGGCCTTCCATCCGCCGATCGAGGAGCCGTCGAACATGACGCCGTCGGTGAACATGTCCTCGTCGACAGCGGCAACGTCCATGGTGACGTGCTGCAGCTTGCCGCGGGGATCGGTAAAGCGAAGGTCCACGAACTTGACGTCGTTTTCCTTGATTTGTTTCATGATTTCGCTTGCGCTCGTCATATGAACTTCCTCGATGTGCGATGACGATGAAGCCTGCGCTAAGTGCGGCAGGACAATGAATGGTGGGCTTTAGATTGCGTCGACGCCGGTCTCGCCGGTCCGGATGCGGATGACCTCTTCGACATTCGAAACGAATATCTTGCCGTCTCCAATCCGTCCAGTTTGGGCGGCATTCCGAATGGCTTCGATGACGGCGTCGGCATTCTCGTCCGCCAGGACGACCTCAACCTTGACCTTCGGAAGGAAGTCAACGACGTACTCGGCGCCTCGGTAAAGCTCGGTATGCCCTTTTTGACGGCCGAAGCCTTTCGCTTCGGTGACGGTAATGCCCTGCAGGCCGACTTCCTGAAGGGCTTCCTTCACCTCGTCGAGCTTGAAAGGCTTGATGATCGCTTCGATCTTTTTCATGAGAAACTATGTCTCCGCTTCTCCCCTGGCGCAGGTCTTTACCTGCGTGCGCCTACAAATGCAGGTATCGTGCCAAAGTCGGAAGAGACATTCAAAAAAATAATGCGGTTTTGCACGAAAACCGGACGACTTTCCCAAACGCTGGCCGTGACGGGGATCGTGAGGCCGGAGCGGTCGAGAACATTGTTGGTGAAGGACGCGATAGATCAGAAGTGCGAGCGGACTTTCGAAGCCAACAGATGCGCCTTACGCCTAATGCGTGTGCAAATGCCTACGATCTAAGCATAGTGCCCTTCGAGATTCCGCTTGTTTTCTGACCATGCTGCAGTTCCAATAACCTCATGAAGCAGGAAATCAGCAATCTCATACTGACACCCACAGAAATGGCCGCCGCAGATGCGGCCAGCGCTGAATCCGGCATTCCCTCGTTTGACCTGATGGAGCGGGCAGGGCGCGCCGTCGCCGCGTCAGCCTTACAGCACTTTCCGGAAGCACGTCGATTTGCCGTGCTTTGCGGACCCGGAAACAATGGCGGCGATGGCTATGTCACGGCGAGAGCGCTCGCCGAAGCAGGCGCCAAAGTTGTTGTGCATTACCTCGGGGACGTGAACGCGCTGAAGGGAGATGCGAAGCGCGCCCTGGAGCTATGTCCTTTGCCACCCCAAAGATTGGAGCACTACGAGCCCGCGGGAGGCGACGTGGTTGTCGATGCCTTGTTCGGGGCGGGGCTGGCGCGGGAGGTTCCGGAAACTGTCGTCAACCTGATCAGGTGTGTGGAGCAACGCGGTGTTCCAGTTCTCGCGGTGGATCTTCCGTCGGGCGTCTGCGGCAAGCGCGGCACTGTGCTCGGCGCTGCCTTCCGCGCCAGCCATACCGTCACCTTCATGACGCGAAAACCCGGCCACCTCCTGCTTCCCGGGCGTTCTCTGTGCGGCGACATCGAGGTTTTCGACATCGGCATCCCGCACAGGATCATCCATTCTGTTGCTGGCCAAACGCGCGAGAACGCGCCCGATCTCTGGCGCCACCTGATCCCGACACCGGGCGAGGAAACGCACAAATACCGTCGCGGCCACCTTGCCGTGTTTTCCGGCCCCGCAGGCAAAACGGGTGCCGCCCGCCTCTCCGCGACAGCAGGATTGCACGCCGGCGCTGGCTTGGTGACGGTGGCGGCGCCGCCGGACGCGATGGCGGACAATGCGGCTCACCTCACTGCAGTGATGCTGCGTGAGGTCAACGACGTGGGCGCCCTCCGGGAGTGGCTGGAGAGCGCCAAGCTGTCAGCCTTCGTGCTCGGGCCAGGCTTTGGCGTCGGGAAAAAGGCGCGTGATTTCGTCCTGGCACTGGGCGGACGCCCGCTCGTGCTCGACGCAGATGGGATAACCTCCTTCCGCGATGGCCGCGCGCTGCTGTTCGACGCCTATGCGGGAGGAGCGACAGGGTTGGTACTCACGCCGCACGAAGGCGAATTCGGACGGCTGTTTCCGGATCTTGCTGATGATGCTGAACTCGGCAAGGTCGAGAAGGTCGTCGCGGCAGCAAAACTCGCCAATGCCGCCATCGTCTACAAGGGTGCGGACACCGTCATCGCCGCCCCAGATGGGCGGGCCTTTATCAACAGCAACGCGCCGCCATGGCTTGCGACCGCCGGATCCGGCGATGTGCTTGCCGGGATCATCGGCGCGCTTCTGGCTCAGGGCGTGCCTGCCTTCGAGGCGGCGGCAGCAGGCGTCTATCTGCATGGCGAGGCCGCCAGACGCGCAGGGCCAGGAATGACGGCAGAGGATCTGGCTAGGTCCGCCGGTGTAAAGCTGCAACCAATCGGCTAGCCGTCGAGCTTTTCCTGCAGCGCCATCGCGCCATAGGGCGCGTTGACCTTGCCCTCATGGATTAAGAAGGCGAACACGTCGCGCGGTTGCTGCTTGGGCTTGCGGCTCGGGTTGATCAGCGGCAGGTCGTCCGGCACGCCGCCTTCCGACCATATCCGCAGCCGATCGGACCAAGCCTGCAGTTCGTCCTCGGCATAACATGTCTTGATCGCGTCCGATCCGTTCTGAAGTCGGGCATAAGCGAAGTCGGCAGTGACATCCGCAATCATCGGGTACTCGGCGTGTTCGGCACAGACGGGCGCGACATTATACTTAGCCAGTAGTTCCACGAACTCCGGCACCTTGAAGCTGTCATGCCGCACCTCGACGACGTGCCTGAGCGGCAGCCCCGAAAGCTCGGCAGGAAGAAGCTGGAGGAAGGCTTCGAAATCTTCGGGCTCGAACCTCTTCGTCGGCGCGAACTGCCAAAGCAGCGGACCGAGGTGTTCGCCAAGCTCAGCAAGGCCTTGCGAAAGAAACTTCTCGATCGACGGACCAGCCTCCGCCAGCACCTTCCGGTTCGTGGTGAAGCGGCTCGCCTTCAGCGAAAAGATGAAGCCTTCGGGCACTTCCGAAGCCCATTTGGCGAAGGTTTCCGGCTTTTGCGAGCCGTAATAGGTGCCGTTGACCTCGATCACCTTGAGCTTGCTCGCGGCATATTCAAGCTGCCGCTTCTTCGGCAGCTTGTCAGGATAGAACGTTCCTTCCCACGGCTCGAAGGTCCAGCCGCCAATGCCCGTCCGGATCGTACCTGCCTTGCTCATCGCTCCCCCCAACGCGCGAAAACTTATTCCGCGGCTTCGATTTTCTTGAACGGCCGGCGCTCCAGAAGCTCCTTGAGGAACTGCCCGGTGTAGGACCGCTTCTCCTTGACCACCTGTTCCGGCGTACCGGCGGCAACGACTTCACCGCCTCCGGTACCGCCTTCCGGACCGATGTCGATGATCCAGTCGGCGGTCTTGATGACCTCGAGATTGTGCTCGATCACCACCACCGAATTGCCCTGATTGACGAGCTCGTGCAGCATTTCCAGCAGCTTGGCCACGTCATGGAAATGCAGCCCCGTTGTCGGCTCGTCGAGGATATAAAGCGTGCGCCCGGTCGACCGCTTCGACAACTCCTTGGCTAGCTTGACGCGTTGCGCCTCGCCACCCGAAAGCGTGTTCGCCTGCTGTCCGACCTTGATATAACCAAGACCGACATCAAACAGCGACTGCAGCTTGTCGCGCACGGCAGGAACGGCGGAGAAGAACTCGACGCCCTCTTCGACTGTCATGTCCAGCACGTCGGCGATCGACTTGCCCTTGAAGGTGACATCCAGAGTTTCGCGGTTGTAGCGCTTGCCGTGGCAGACATCGCAGGTGACATAGACGTCCGGCAGGAAGTGCATCTCGATCTTGATGACGCCATCGCCCTGGCAGGCTTCGCAGCGGCCGCCCTTGACGTTGAACGAGAAACGCCCGGGCTGGTAACCGCGCGCCTTTGCTTCCGGCAGGCCGGCAAACCAGTCGCGGATCGGCGTGAAGGCACCGGTATAGGTCGCCGGGTTGGAGCGCGGCGTGCGACCAATCGGCGACTGGTCGATGTCGATCACCTTGTCGATATGTTCGAACCCATCGATACGGTCGTGCTCGGCCGGGATTTCGCGCGCGCCCATGACGCGACGTGCGGCCGCCTTGTAAAGCGTCTCGATCAGGAAGGTGGACTTGCCACCGCCAGAAACACCGGTCACCGCCGTGAAGACACCGAGCGGGATCGCCGCCGTGACATTCTTCAGGTTGTTGCCACGGGCACCAAAGACCTTGATCTCCTTGCCCTTCTTCGGCTTGCGCCGTTCCGCCGGGATAGCGACGCCAAGTTCGCCCGACAGATACTTGCCCGTCAGAGACTTCGGGTTCGCCATCACCTGCTGCGGCGTTCCTTCGGCAACAATCTGGCCGCCGTGGATACCGGCAGCGGGGCCGATATCAACCACGTAATCCGCCGTCAGGATCGCGTCCTCGTCATGCTCCACAACGATCACCGTATTGCCGATGTCGCGCAGGTGCTTGAGCGTTTCGAGCAGGCGGGCGTTGTCGCGCTGGTGCAGGCCGATCGACGGCTCGTCAAGAACATAGAGCACGCCGGTAAGACCTGAGCCGATCTGCGATGCGAGCCGGATACGCTGGCTTTCGCCACCCGACAGGGTGCCGGAATTGCGCGACAGGCTGAGGTAATCAAGCCCGACGTCGTTCAGGAAGCGAAGGCGCTCGCGGATCTCTTTCAGGATTCGAACTGCGATCTCATTCTGCTTGGCGTTCAACTGCTCCGGCAGCGCCTCGAACCAGTCGCGCGCCACCTTGATCGACATGTCCGTAACCTGGCCGATATGCAGCTTGTTAATCTTCACCGCCAGCGCCTCTGGCTTCAGACGGAAACCGTTGCAGGCCGGGCAGGGGGCGGCCGACATGTAGCGCTCGATCTCCTCGCGCGCCCAGGCCGAATCTGTTTCCTTCCAGCGCCGTTCGAGGTTCGGAACGATGCCCTCGAAGTTCTTCACCGTCTTGTAGGAGCGGGCGCCATCGGCATAGTGGAACTCGATCTTCTCCTCGGTTCCATGCAGGATCGCCTTCTGGGCGGCTTCCGACAGCTCGTTCCAGCGGCTGGAGAGCTTGAAGCCGAAAGACTTGCCGAGCGCCTCCAGCGTCTGGTTGTAATATGGCGAACTCGATTTTGCCCAAGGCGAGATCGCTCCATCCCGCAGTGTTCGTGCGGGCTCCGGCACGATCAGGTTCTCGTCCACCTTCTGCTGCGAGCCGAGACCATCGCAAGTCGGGCAGGCGCCGAAGGGATTGTTGAAGGAAAACAGGCGCGGTTCGATCTCTGGGATCGTGAAGCCGGAAACAGGGCAGGCGAACTTTTCGGAGAACAGCACCCGTTCATGAGTCTCGTTGAGCGACTTGTTAGCCGACCCGCCGGCAGCTGTTTCTGAGGCAGGCAGCGGCTTGTCGGCGAACTCAGCGATTGCCAAGCCGTCTGCGAGCTTCAGTGACGTCTCGAGGCTGTCCGCCAGACGCGCCGAAATGTCGGCGCGGACCACGAGACGGTCAACTACAACATCGATGTCGTGCTTGTACTTCTTGTCCAGCGAAGGGACATCGGCAATTTCGTAGAATTGCCCGTCGACCTTTACGCGCTGGAAGCCCTTCTTCATCAGTTCAGCGAGTTCCTTCTTGTACTCGCCTTTGCGGCCGCGGATCATCGGCGCCAGGATGTAGAGGCGCGTCCCTTCCTCGAAGGTGAGGATGCGGTCAACCATCTGGCTCACGGTCTGGCTTTCAATTGGAAGCCCCGTCGCAGGTGAATAAGGAACGCCCACGCGCGCGAATAGCAGGCGCATGTAGTCGTAGATCTCGGTGACGGTGCCGACTGTTGAACGCGGATTGCGCGACGTCGTCTTCTGTTCGATGGAGATCGCCGGGGAAAGTCCCTCGATCTGGTCGACATCCGGCTTCTGCATCATTTCCAGGAACTGGCGCGCATAGGCCGAAAGGCTCTCGACGTAACGCCGCTGGCCTTCCGCATAAATGGTATCGAATGCCAGGGAAGACTTGCCGGAGCCGGACAACCCCGTCATCACGATCAGTGAGTTGCGCGGAAGATCGAGGTCGATCCCCTTCAAATTGTGCTCGCGCGCACCACGTATCGAAATGGTCTTTAGTTCACTCATCGTCATGCCTTCGGGGGAGGTTTGAAGGTCCTTATGTAGTGATTGATCGGCGGGTGTCGAGCCAAAACCGGCTCAGGTCACCGGCCAATTCGACTCGGATTGACTCCAGTATAATGACGAACTAGAACAAATAAAGAACAAAATACACTGTGGATTACGATGGTGAACCGCCCCATGCCTGGCACGCTTGGGGTAAGGTGAGGCGGAAACGAAGAGCCGCTGTGCGGCGGCGGATAAGGTGAGACTATGGCTGGAAGCGTCAACAAGGTTATTCTCATTGGTAATGTTGGGGCCGATCCGGAGATCCGCCGCACCCAGGACGGCCGGCCGATCGCAAATCTGCGCATCGCGACGTCCGAACAGTGGCGGGATCGCAATACCGGCGAGCGCCGTGAAAAGACGGAATGGCACAATGTCGTGGTCTTCAATGAAGGCCTGACGAAGGTCGTGGAGCAATACGTCAAGAAGGGCGCCAAGCTCTACATCGAGGGCCAGCTCCAAACCCGCAAGTGGCAGGACCAGAGCGGCAATGACCGTTACTCGACCGAAATCGTGCTCCAGGGCTTCAACTCCACCCTGACCATGCTGGATGGTCGCGGCGAAGGCGGCGGCGATCGTGGCGGTTACGGCGGTGGTGGTGGCCGCAGCAACGACTTCGGCGGTGGCGGTGATGACTTCGGTGGCGGTGGCGATTACGAGCGCCGTCCGTCCGGTGGCGGTGCAGGCCGCGGCGGCAGCCAGCCCGCGAGTGGCGGAGGTTTCTCCCGCGATCTCGACGACGACATCCCGTTCTGACTAGACACAAAAATGGCGGCCTCGGGCCGCCATTTTCTTTGTTGATGTCTTCGCTAGCTCAGAGGTTGAAGGCAGAGCGGATCCCGTCGAGAACGAACTGCACGGAAAGTGCGGCAAGGATCACACCGAGCAGTCGCGTCAGGATGGCGCGTCCTGTCACCCCAAGGAAACGGTCAAGCTGCTCTGCGATCAACAGGGTTGCGTAAAGCACCGCCATGATCAGCGCGATGATGCCGATCAGCAGCGCCCGGTCGAGCGGGCCGGGGAACGTGCCGGAAAGCAGCACGGTAGCGGAGATCGCGCCTGGCCCGGCGATCAGCGGCAGGGCGAGAGGGAAAACCGAGATATTCTGGATGTGGTCGATGGTAATTGCCGCCTTGGACGTCTTTTCCTTGCGCTCCTGCCGGCGCTCAAACACCATTTCGAACGAGATCCAGAACAGAAGCAGGCCGCCGGCGATGCGGAAGGCGCCGATCGAAATGCCGAGCAGGCCGAGCACGCTTGAGCCGAACAGGGCAAAGACGGCAAGGATCCCGAAGGCGATGATCGAGCCCCGGAAAGCCACCTGGCGGCGCTGCACCGCCGTCATCCCGACGGTGAGGCCCAAGAACACCGGGGCAAGCCCGGGCGGGTCGAGGGTCACCAACATCGTCGTCAGGGCATTGACCAGCATATCCGGCGTTGGCATCGGCTCTCCTTCTGGGCTGCAAATCCTTGCAGTTGGGTCGCAAGATTGTTAGGACAAGCCAACCGGGAATGGAAGCCTGCCAAGGCGACGGCTTGAACGTTCCTGGACCTCTGAATACGGCGCATCCAAGCCGCGAAATCTGTTCAAAACCTTGCCCGAAATTGGCGCCTCCCGCTGCTTTCGGCTATAAAAATGCAACTGATTCCGAACAAAGATCGTGATCCGATTTGACTGAACAAAGCACACCCGGCGGCGGAAAGCTGCCTCCAGGCATCGAACCCATTTCCATCATGGAAGAGATGCAGCGGTCCTATCTCGATTACGCCATGAGCGTCATCGTCAGCCGCGCGCTTCCCGATGTTCGTGATGGATTGAAGCCGGTTCACCGGCGCATCCTCTACGGGATGTCCGAACTCGGCATCGACTGGAATAAGAAGTATGTGAAGTGCGCCCGCGTCACCGGGGACGTGATGGGTAAATACCATCCGCACGGCAATGCCGCGATCTATGACGCCTTGGCGCGTATGGCGCAGGACTGGTCACTCCGCCTGCCGCTGATCGATGGCCAGGGGAACTTCGGTTCCATCGACGGTGACCCGCCAGCAGCCGAACGTTACACCGAATGCCGCCTGCAGAAGGCAGCGCATACCTTGCTCGACGATCTCGACAAGGAAACGGTCGACTTCCGCGACAACTACGACGGCACGCTATCCGAGCCCGTCGTCGTCCCTGCGAAGTTCCCGAACCTGCTGGTGAACGGCGCGGGAGGCATTGCCGTTGGCATGGCGACCAACATCCCGCCGCACAACCTGTCGGAAGTCATCGACGGCTGCATCGCGCTGATCGATAATCCGGCCATCGAACTGTCCGAACTGATGCAGATCATTCCCGGTCCGGACTTCCCGACCGGCGCTCTGATCCTCGGCCGTTCCGGCATCCGCTCCGCTTATGAGACCGGTCGCGGCTCCGTCATCATGCGCGGGCGCGCGTTCATCGAGCCGATGCGCGGTGACCGCGAGCAGATCATCATCACCGAAGTTCCCTACCAGGTGAACAAGGCGACGATGGTCGAGAAGATCGGCGAACTGGTGCGCGAAAAGCGCATCGAAGGCATCTCCGACCTGCGCGACGAGTCCGACCGCCAGGGTTACCGCGTTGTCATCGAGTTGAAGCGCGATGCCAATGCCGAGGTGATCCTCAACCAGCTTTATCGCTACACCCCGCTGCAGACCTCGTTCGGCTGCAACATGGTGGCTCTCAACGGCGGTAAGCCGGAGCAGCTTTCGCTGCTCGACATGCTGCGGGCGTTTGTCTCCTTCCGCGAGGAAGTTGTCAGCCGCCGCACCAAATACCTGCTGCGCAAGGCGCGTGAGCGCGCCCACGTCTTGGTCGGCCTCGCGATTGCGGTTGCCAATATCGACGAAATCATCAGCCTGATCCGCCGTGCGCCTGATCCGGCGACTGCGCGCGAGCAGTTGATGACGCGCCGCTGGCCGGCCCATGACGTCGAGCCGTTGATCCGCCTGATCGACGACCCGCGCCACAAGATCAACGAGGACGGCACCTACAACCTCTCGGAAGAGCAGGCCCGTGCGATCCTCGAACTGCGTCTTGCACGACTGACCGCTCTCGGCCGCGATGAAATCGCCGACGAGTTGAACAAGATCGGTGCCGAGATCAGCGACTACCTGGACATCCTGTCGTCGCGCATCCGCATCCTTTCGATCGTCAAGGAAGAGCTCGCCGGCGTTCGTGACGAGTTCGGCACGCCGCGCCGCACCGAGATCATGGAAGGCGGCCCGGACATGGACGATGAGGATCTCATCGCCCGTGAAGACATGGTCGTCACCGTTTCGCACCTCGGTTACATCAAGCGCGTGCCGCTCGGCACCTACCGGGCGCAGCGCCGTGGCGGCAAGGGCCGTTCCGGCATGTCAACGCGCGACGAAGATTTCGTGACGCGGCTGTTCGTGGCAAACACGCATACGCCGGTCCTGTTCTTCTCCTCGCGTGGCATCGTCTACAAGGAGAAGGTCTGGCGCCTGCCGATCGGCACGCCGCAGTCCCGCGGCAAGGCGTTGATCAACATGTTGCCGCTGGAGCCAGGCGAGCGGATCACCACGATCATGCCGTTGCCAGAAGACGAGACGACGTGGGACAACCTCGACGTCATGTTCTCGACGACCCGTGGCACGGTACGCCGTAACAAGCTGTCCGACTTCATCCAGGTGAACCGGAATGGCAAGATCGCCATGAAGCTCGACGACGAGGGCGATGAAATCCTCTCCGTCGAAACCTGCACCGAACGCGACGATGTGCTCCTGACGACGGCGCTCGGCCAGTGCATCCGCTTCCCGGTCGATGACGTTCGCGTCTTTGCCGGCCGCAACTCGATCGGCGTTCGCGGCATCTCGCTGGCGCCAGGCGACCGCATCATCTCGATGACCATCGTCGGCCACGTGGATGCTGAGCCTTGGGAACGTGCAGCCTACCTGAAGCGGTCCGCGATCGAGCGTCGTGCCGCCGGTGTCGATGAAGACGACATCGCGCTGGTCGGCGAGGAAGTCACCGAAGAGGGACAGCTGTCCGACGAGCGTTACGAGGAACTGAAGGCACGCGAGCAGTTCGTGCTTACGGTTTCTGAAAAAGGCTTCGGCAAGCGCTCCTCGTCCTACGATTTCCGCACCTCTGGTCGAGGCGGCAAGGGCATCCGCGCCACCGACACCTCGAAGACGGCCGAAATCGGCGAACTCGTGGCTGCCTTCCCGGTCGAGGAGAAGGACCAGATCATGCTCGTCTCTGACGGCGGCGTTCTGATCCGCGTCCCGGTCGACGGCATCCGCATCGCAAGCCGCGCCACCAAGGGCGTCACGATCTTCTCGACGGCCAAGGACGAGAAGGTGGTGTCTGTCGAGCGCATCAGCGAGCCGGAAGGTGACGACGACAACGGTGTTGTCCTGCCTGACGAGATCACCGGCGAGAGTGGTAACCTCGGTGCTGAGGCTGAGACCGAGAACGATGCACCGGCAGCCAATGACGGCTCCGAAAACGGTGACGCGACCGAATAGGTCGCGCTGCCAACACCGAAGACAAACAGAAAGCCGGAGGATGAACATCCTCCGGCTTTTTCTATTCAGGATCTAAGTCGGGTATCTCGGCGAGGCGGACCTGGCGGCAATGCAGGCGTCGCCACCGTAAAGGCAGGATCGGGGGGCACATCGTCAGAAAGACGGCTGCCCGCTAAACTCAATAGTAGGAGAACTGCTGGTAGCGACCGGTCATCTGCGGGTACTCGATGTCACCGACGCTGGACTTCTCCTGGTACAGGGTAACCGTGGCAGTGAGCATCAGCGCGACCATTGCGCTCCATACGAGGTTGATCATCGTGATCTTGTCGGGCATCGCCGTTTTGCGTCTCGCGATCATCATCGTCTTCCTTTTCTTTTTCTCCCAGCCACGTCGAGCGCAGCCGAGTCCATCTTATGAGAGCCATTTACACGGCTTGCTCTGAAGCATGCTTGAATGGCCCGTTCATCTGACGTTCAGAAATGGAAGCCGTTTCCGGTTCACCGGCCAAGCACGCCCGATATATCCGGGAGGTAAACACAACGCCGCTGAAGCGACCTTGAATGGCGTATTCATCTGAGGTTCAGGCGAGAGCTTGCGAGAACTTCGCGTCCGTGACAAAAGGCCAGCGACAATTGGACATGGCCCTTCGGGGCCGGATAGGCTGGCGATGACAACTGCTTTTTATCCGGGGTCTTTCGATCCTATGACGAACGGCCACCTCGATGTGCTGGTGCAGGCACTCAACGTTGCCGACCAGGTCATCGTCGCGATCGGCGTTCATCCGGGCAAGTCGCCGATGTTCTCGTTTGAAGAGCGCGCCGAGCTTATCCGCGCGTCCCTGCAGGAGGTTCTGCCGGCAAAGGCGGAAAAACTGTCGGTCGTCGCATTCGACAACCTCGTGATCGACGCGGCACGCACCGCTGGTGCATCGCTGCTGATCCGCGGGCTGCGCGACGGAACCGATCTGGATTACGAAATGCAGATGGCCGGCATGAACCGCCAGATGGCGCCCGACATCCAGACCGTGTTTCTGCCGGCAGGGGTTGCCACGCGCCCTATTACCGGCACATTGGTCCGGCAGATCGCCGCGATGGGCGGAGACGTGAGCGCCTTCGTGCCCGCATCCGTCCTTCAGGCTCTCAACAGCAAATTGAAACGCTGACGCGTTTTTGAACCGGAGTTCTTTCATGAAACTGCTAAGCATTGCTCTGGCTGGCGCTTTTGCCCTTGCTTCCATGGTTCTGCCTGCCGCCGCAGCACCGGATGAC